>MLJW01000300.1_pt1 | contig 29506 bp, 23 predicted proteins | sample 888231 | NCBI WGS metagenome assembly MLJW01 (sample SAMN05788063, study PRJNA343431) | mine drainage metagenome | isolation source: sample collected from the inflow into an acid mine drainage treatment plant... | place: Germany: Lusatia, lignite mining district
GTCAAGCCCGGCCAAGACGGCTTAAGGGAGGGGCCGTGGCGCAGAGTCCTGTATCAGTTGCCACCGACGGAGCGGACCCACCGGGTATGAAACTGCTGGTAAGCCGCCTGACCTGGTTTCTTTCTAGGCCTGCGTCGTCACATCCCCGGTCAGCGGCAGATGGGTGCGCACATATAGGCAGAGTTCGGCGAAATCGCGTTCCGTCAGTTCCAGCAGGGCGCGGGCGCGGGCGTCCTGGCCGTCGAGAAGGGCGGCCTCGGTTTCGGTGGCGCGGCTGGCCAGACGGAGCGCCGCCACATTGGCGGCGGCGCCGCGCAGGGCATGCAGGCGGGCGGCGGTCTCGCGCCGGTCGCCGCGCAGCAGGGCGGCGCGGGCGGCCTCCAGGGTGGTGCCGCTTTCCGCCACCAGGCGGCGCAGCAGGCGGTGTAATTGCCCCTCGTCGCCCAGGCGCAGCAGGCCCTGGCGGGCATCGAACAGGGCCAGGGCATCGGTGGCGTCGTCGGGCGGCGGCGCGGCCGCACCCGGGGCCGGCATCGGGGCCGCCGCGGCGGCGCGGCTGTGTTTCAGGATCACCGCCACCATCTGCTCCAGGTCGAAGGGCTTGGCGATGAAATCGTTCATGCCGCAGGCCAGGCACTGGGCGCGGTCGGCATCGCGCACCCCGGCGGTCAGGGCCAGCACCGGCAGGGTCAGCCCCAGTTCGCCCCGGATCAGGCGGGTGGCCTCGAAGCCATCCATTTCCGGCATCTGCACATCCATCAGCACCAGATCGAAATCGCCGCCGCCCTGGCGCAGCCGCTCCACCGCCTGCAGGCCATCCCCGGCGATTTCCACCTGGGCGCCCTTTTCCTCCAGGATGAACTGCGCCACCTCCTGGTTGATGGCGTTATCCTCCACCAGCAGCAGCCGCAGGCCGGCCAGGGGATCCCCCTCGCCGGCGCGGGCCGAAGCCTCCTCCACCAGCGGCGTCACCCCCAGACGATGGGCCTGCGCCTCGGCCACCACGTTGAACAGGGCGGAATAGGTCACCGGTTTCAGCAGCACGCCATCCACCAGCGCCGCCCGGTGCGAGGCCATCACCTCGTCGCGGTCGAAGGCCGAGGCCATCACCACGATGGGCAGATCGCTCCATCCGGCCCGCCTGGCCCGCTCCGCCGTGCCCAGGCCGTCGAGGCCGGGCATGCGCAGATCCACCAGCCACAGATCGAAGGGGCGCCCGGCCCGTTCGGCCTCGCCGTGGCGGTCCATCGCCTCCGGCCCCGAAACGGCGACGGCGGCGGTCCAGCCCAAAGCCTCCACCGCCGAAACCAGGGCGCGCCGCGCCGTGGCGTTATCGTCCACCACCAGCACCGACAGGGCTTCCAGCACGCGCGACTTTTCCGGCGGCGCCTGGCGGCCAAGGCCGAAGGGCAGATCCACCACGAATTCGCTGCCTTCGCCCACCCGGCTGGTGAGGCGGATGGTGCCGCCCATCATTTCCAGAAGGCGCTTGCAGATCACCAGCCCCAGCCCGGTGCCGCCGAAACGGCGGGTGGTGGTGGTATCGGCCTGGGTGAAGGGGGTAAAGAGCCGGGCCTGCTGCTCCTCGGAAATGCCGATGCCGGTATCCTTGACCGAAACGGTCAGCATCACCCGGCCATCGGCCAGATCGGCGGCCTTGCTGATGCGCACCGCCACCTCGCCCCGCTCGGTGAATTTGAGGGCGTTGCCGGCCAGATTGATCAGCACCTGCTGCAGGCGCGACGGATCGCCCTTCAGGGTGCGCGGCACATCGGCGCCCACATCGATGATGAGTTCCAGATCCTTGGCCGAGGCATTGATGGACATCACCGTGGCCAGCCCCTCCAGCACCCGCTCCAGATCGAACTCGATGTGCTCCAGTTGCAGGCGTCCGGCCTCGATCTTGGAAAAGTCCAGGATCTCGTCGATGATGCCCAGCAGCGAACGGGCCGAAATGGCGATCTTGTCCACCAGGGCCCGCTGATCGGCGGCCAGCGTCCCCTTGCGCAGCAGATGGGTCAGCCCCAGCACGGCGTTCATCGGCGTGCGGATCTCGTGGCTCATATTGGCGACGAAATCGCTCTTGGCGCGGTTGGCGGCTTCCGCCGCCATCTTGGCATTGGCCAGATCGTCCTCGATACGCTTGCGCTCGGTCATGTCGTAGACCGTGCTGCGGCTCATCAGGTAATTGCCCTGGCCGTCGTAAATGGCGGTGGCGCTGACCAGCACCGGCATGACGCTGCCGTCCTTGCGGCGGATTTCCAGCACCATGTCCGACAGGTAGCCCTGGCGCTTGAACTGCTCGAAGGTGGCTTCGAACATCAGCAGGCTGTCGGGGGTGAGCAGATCCTGGATGCGCAGGTGCCCCACCACCTCCTTCCAGTCGTAGCCCAGCCAGCTGAGCTCGGTATCGTTGATGCGCACGATCACGCCGTCGCTGTCCAGGGAATGGTAGCCGCAGGGGGCGTGATCGTAGAGATCCTGGATTTCGCGCACATAGCCGCGCAGGGCTTCCTCGGAGCGGTGCCGTTCGCTGAAATCCTGCAATTGGCAGATGAAATGCAGCGGCTGGCCCTGGGCGTCGCGCAGCAGGGTCATGGTCTGCAGGCCCCACACCGTGTTGCCGCGGCGGTCGAGATAGCGTTTTTCCAGCTGATAGCCCGACCGTTTGCGGGCCAGGCAATCCTGGATCAGGGCGCGGTCGATATCGCGGTCGTCGGGATGAGCCAGATCGCGCATCGACAGGCTCAGCAGCGCGTTCTCGTCATGGCCCAGCAGGCGGCACAAGGCGGCGTTGACCTGCAAAAAGCGCTCGTCGGGGGCGATCAGGGCCTTGCCGATATCGGCATACTGGAAAGCGGCGCGGAACTGCTCCTCGGCCTGGCGCAGGCGTTCCACCTGACGTTGCGCCCGCCGCCACCAGGTCAGGGCCGCCACCACCGACCAGAACAGCAGGGTCAGCCCCGCCGTCAGCCCCTGCTGCAGATGATCGCGGTCGGCGGCCAGCTGGCCAAGCTGATTGAGCTCACCCAGGGCATGGATGGAAAGCCCCTCCACCGGCAGATCCTCGCTCGACACCACCGCCAGGGTGCCGGCCGTGCCCACCCGCATGATCTCGGGATGATGGGGATAATGGGCCTGCTCCAGCGGCATCGGCGGCAGATCGGCGCGCTTGTATTGGGCCAGACGGGCCTCGCGGCTCAAGGCGTGCACCGAGCCGCCGTCCAGGGCCCGGAACAGATCGGCCGGGGTGTGCGACAAAATCACCACGCCCTGCTGATCGGTGACGAAGGAACTGTTGTGCATGATCTCGGCGGCCAGGCTGGTCAGGTTGATCTTCAGCGCCATCACGCCGATCACCGTGTCGCCCTCCCACACCGGGGCCGAGAAATAAAGGCCGGGAATACTGGTCAGCCGCCCCACGGCGAACTGGCGGCCCATCACCCCGCGCCGGGCCAGCTGGAAATATTGGCGGTCGGAGAAGTTTCCGCCCACGAGAGTGATCGGATCATCGAAATCGCTGGCGGCCAGACAATTGCCCCGGCTGTCCATCAGCCAGGCCAGATCCATGCCCAGCTCGCGGGTGCGGTTGGCCAGCACCACATTGGCCCGCCGCGCCAGGGCGGATTCCTTCGGCGCCTTCAAAAGATCGATCACCTGCGGATCGGCGGCGAAATCGCGCGTCAGCCCCACCACATGGCTCAACGAGGTTTGCAGCTCCAGGCGCACATCGCGCCGCGCCGCCAGGGCATTGTCGCGGGCTTGGCGCACCATGTCGTCCAGGCGGGCTTCAAACCACAGGGTGCAAAAAAGCGTGCTGACCAGCCAGGCCACCGGCACGGCGACGCCCAGCAGCAAGATACCGCGCCCGCGCCGTTGCCGGACGGCCCGACGTTCCCTGTCTGCCTCAGCCATGCGCGGGTCATCCATGGTGGCCTGCCGATTCCTCCCAGCCGGGACAAAGGAACCCCGGACGGATGCCAGGGCCATGTTCGCAAAGTGGCATCAAAGGCGGAGGCTGTCTACCACTTTCGACAAAACCCTCTATCCAAAGTATAAAACCATACCGCGATGCCAGCCGCCACGCAAACACAACTCCTGCGGATCAGACGCACTGCCGTGGCGATCGGGTCCGACACCCGTATTCCCGGCCATTCACCTTACCGGGACAAGCTCCCGGAGGGGGATTCGACCCGCTCTCAGCCGGGGCCCAGCCGGTCGGGGCCAGCGTCGGGGCGGAGCGGACGATGCGGCAGCAGGGCGGCGAAAGCGATCGCGGTAAGACACCCGATCACCGTGGCATAGACGCGGTGTTCCGCATTGGCCAGGGCGCCGCCCTGTCCCAAGGTCACCAGCAGCACCACCGCCAGGGTGATGGCGGCGGTAAAGACGGCGTAGTTGGCTTTTTGCAGCCCATAGGCCAGGCCGATGGCCAGGCTGACGCCGGCCGCCAGCGGGCCGAACCGCCCGTCGGCCAGCACGGCGAGGCCGGTGGCGGCAAGGCAGCCGCCGATGGTGCCGGCCGAACGCAGAAACCCGCGCCCGCTGGTTTCGTGCAGTCCGGGCTTCAGTACCACCAGGGCGGTCAGCGGCGCCCAATAATCGTTGGCCAGATGGATGGCCGCGGCCAGGGTCAGACTGGCGATGACCGACAGCGCCACCCTGAGGCCATGCCCCAAGACGATGCGCCGTTCCGGCCAGGGCTGCACCGGCCCGCGCGACAGCCGCCCCACCCGCCCCGGAAACAGCAGGCGGGCCAGCAGCGCCACCGCGGCCAACTGCAGACCGCCGCCGGCCAGCACCAGACCGGCGCGCCAGGCCGCCGCCGAGACATCACCGGGGAAATAGCCCGCCACCATGAAGGCGATGACCACCTGCAGCGCCACCCACCACCAGTCCTCGTCGCGCAGGGCCAGCACGGCGCAGACCGTGGCCAAGATCCCCGACAGCAGGGCCAGGAGGGGAAAGGTCCAGCCGGCCAGGGTGCCGCACAATCCGGCCAGGGCCATGCCCAGGGCCGCCGCCGCCATGGCTCCCCAGCGCCAGCCCATCAGCTCGCGCGAGGCGCCAAAGCCCACCGAGAACGCCGCCCCGGCGGCAATGGCGCCGCGCAAGGGCTGATGGGCCAGTTGGCCCAGCAGAAAAATCAGGGGAATCGCCGGAACGCCCACCAGCGCCATGCGGTAATGAAAGGGCAAAGCCCAGCAGAGCGGGGTGCGCGGCAAGCGCGGCCTCTTTAATCGTTATCCGGCGACAAAATAGACCTTTTGCCGCCGGAACGCAAAGAGCGGGATCAGTGCTCGGCGCCGCTGCGGAAGTTGAACTGGGCCCCGGCGCGGATGCCCGAGGGCCAACGCGCCGTTACCGCCTTCTGCCGGGTGTAGAAACGCACGCCCTCGGGGCCGTGCACATGCAGATCGCCGAACAGCGACTGTTTCCAGCCGCCGAAGCTGTGATAGGCCACCGGCACCGGAATGGGCACGTTGATGCCCACCATGCCCGCCTGCACCCGGGCGGTGAAATCACGGGCGCAATCGCCGTCGCGGGTGAACAGGGCGGCGCCGTTGCCGTAGGGATGGACATTGACCAGTTCGAGGGCGCTTTCGTAATCGGGCACCCGCACCACCGCCAGCACCGGGCCGAAAATCTCGTCGGTATAGATCGACATGTCGGGGCGGACCCGATCGAACAGGCAGCCGCCCAGGAAGAAACCGTCCTCGTGGCCGGGCACGCGCAGATCCCGCCCGTCCACCACCAGCTCGGCGCCGTCCTTGAGGCCCGCCGCCACGTAGCCCTTGATGCGGGCCAGGCTGTCGGCGGTGATCACCGGCCCCATCTCGGCGGCGCCATCGGTATAGGGCCCCACCTTGAGGGCGCGCACCCGGGGCGCCAGCCGCGCCACCACCTGATCGGCGGTCTCATCGCCCACCGCCACCGCCACCGAAACCGCCATGCAGCGTTCGCCGGCCGAACCGTAGGCGGCGCCCATCAGGGCATCGGCCACCTGATCGAGATCGGCATCGGGCATCACCACCAGATGGTTCTTGGCTCCGCACAGCGCCTGCACCCGCTTGCCGTGGGCGGCGCCGGTGGCATAGATGTATTTGCCGATGGCGGTGGAGCCGACGAAGCTCACCGCCTGCACCAGGGGATCGGTCAGCAGGGTATCCACGGCCTGCTTGTCGCCCACCACCACGTTGAGCACGCCGGGCGGCAATCCGGCCTCGGAAAACAGCGCGGCCAGACGCAGGGCGGTGGACGGATCGCGTTCCGAGGGCTTCAGCACGAAGCTGTTGCCGCAGGCCAGGGCCACCGGGATCATCCACAGCGGCACCATGGCGGGAAAATTGAACGGAGTGATGCCGGCGCACACCCCCAGAGGCTGGCGGAACGACCAGGCATCGACGCCGCCGGCCACCTGCTCGCTGAATTCACCCTTCAGCATCTGCGGCATGCCGCAGGCGAAGTCCACCACGTCCAGGCCACGGGTGATGGAGCCCTTGGCATCGGCCAGGGTTTTGCCGTGCTCGGCCGAAACCAGGGCCGCCAGCTCGTCCATATGCCGCAGCACCAGATCGCGCAGGCGGAACATCACCTGGGCGCGTTTGGCCGGCGGCGTGGCCGCCCAGCCGGGAAAGGCCGCCGCCGCCGCGCGGATGGCGGCCCGCGTCTCCTCGTCGGAGGCCAGCGGCGCCTGGGCCGCCACCGCGCCGGTGGCGGGGTTGAACACCGCGCCGAAACGGCCTGATTGCCCGGCCACCGGCTTGCCGTCGATATAATGGTGCAGGGTACGCATGGGCTTACTCCACCGTTTTCAGCACGTCGGCCAGGGTGCCGACCAGTTGGGCCATATGATCCTCGCCGCAGATCAGCGGCGGCGACAGGGCGATGATATCGCCGGTCACGCGGATCAGCACGCCCCGCTCGTAGCAGCGGGTGAACACCTCGTAGGCGCGGGCGCCGGGGGCGCCGGGGCGGGGCGCCAGCTCGATGCCCGCCACCAGACCCAGATTGCGGATATCCACCACATGCGGCAAGCCCTTAAGTCCGTGCACCGCCTGTTCCCACAGCGGCGCCAGGGTGGCGGCGCGGGTCAGCAGCCCCTCCTCCTCGTAGGTGTCGAGGGTGGCCAGGGCGGCGGCCACCGCCAGCGGATGCGCCGAGTAGGTATAGCCGTGCGGAAATTCGATACCCTGCTCCGCCCCCTGCATGAAGGCGGCATGCACCTTGTCGGAGGCGAACACCGCCCCCATGGGCACGGTGCCGTTGGTCAGACCCTTGGCGGTGGTGACGATATCGGGCATCACCCCGAACAGATCCACGGCGAAGGGCGCCCCCAGGCGGCCGTAGCCGGTGATGACCTCGTCGAAGATCAGCAGAAAGCCGTATGTGTCGCAAATGGCCCGCAGCCGCTCCAGATAGCCCTTGGGCGGCACCAGCACGCCGGTGGAACCGGCCATGGGCTCGACGATGACGGCGGCGATGGTGGAGGGATCATGCAGGGCGGCGATGCGCTCCAGATCGTCGGCCAGCTCGGCGCCCCAGGCCGGCTGGCCCTTGCTGAAGGCGTTGCGGTCGGGATCGTGAGTGTGGCGCAGATGATCCACGCCCGGCAGCAGCGGCCCGAACAGTTTGCGGTTGCCGGACAGCCCGCCCACCGAAATGCCGCCGAAGCCCACGCCGTGATAGCCGCGTTCGCGCCCGATCAGGCGGGTGCGGCCGCCCTCGCCGCGCAGGCGGTGATAGGCCAGAGCCATTTTCAGGGCGGTATCCACCGATTCCGAGCCGGAATTGCTGAAGAACACATGGTTGAGATCGCCCGGCATCAGGGCCGCCAGCCGCGAGGCCAGGGTAAAGGCCTCGGGGTGCGCCATCTGGAAGGTGGGGGCGAAATCCAGCCGCGCCACCGCCTGCCGCACCGCCTCGACGATGCGCGGACGGCCATGCCCGGCATTGACGCACCACAGCCCCGAGGTGCCGTCGAGAATGGCGCGGCCATCATGGCTGACATAGTGCATGTCCTTGGCCGACACCAGCAGGCGCGGCGCCGCCTTGAACTGTCGGTTGGCGGTAAAGGGCATCCAGAAGGCGGCAAGATCGGGCACGGACATGGAAACACCTCGAAAAAACGGAGCCCCCACAGTGATCCGTTGCCTGATTCTCAACAAGATGCTTTCTTGTTAAGTATACTTAACACTGCAAACAGGTGCGCCATGGAAATCGATGTCGGAGCCCGCCTCAGAGCGGTGCGCAGCGCCCACAAACTGTCGCAGCGCGCCCTGGCCCTGAAGGCCGGGGTGACCAACGCCACCATTTCGCTGATCGAATCCAACCGCATCAACCCCTCGGTGGGCGCCTTGAAGCGGGTGCTGGACGGCATTCCCATGAGCCTGGCCGATTTCTTCGCCCTGGATCTGCCGGCGCCGCCGCAGGTGTTCTACGGCCCCGATGATTTCGTCGAGATCGGCGCCGGCGCCATCTCCTACCGCCAGCTGGGGCCGGACCTGACCGGACGCGCCCTGCAGATCCTGGTGGAACGCTACGCGCCGGGCGCCGATACCGGCCGCGTGCCGCTGCGCCACGAGGGCGAGGAAGGCGCAGTGCTGCTGTCGGGCTGCCTGGAGGTGACGGTGGGCGAGCAGACCCGCCTGCTGGGCCCCGGCGAGGCCTACCGCTTCGACAGCCGCACCCCGCACCGCTTCCGCAACCCCGGCCCCGGCCCCTGCGCCCTGATCAGCGCCTGCACGCCGCCCAGTTTCTGACGCCCCCGGCACGGTATAAGCTGGACGTTGGCAAGGCCACGGAGTACCAATGACCGCTGACGCCGCGTTCACCGTTGATAAATACATGCCTCCCAATCCCCATGCCCCGCAAAGCGCCACCGAACTCCAGGCCGTCGTCACCTTGAAGGCGGCGCGCGATGTGGCGCGGGATATCGAGGACCTGCGCAACCGCCTGAAGGACGACGGCATCCACCCTTTCCAGCGCCAGCGCCTGAAGGACGATCTGCTGGAGGCGGCGGAACGGCTGTGCAATCTGCTGGATCTTCTGATGTCGTGGCTGACCATGGTCTCGGCCAGCGTGCGCCATCCCCTGTCGGAAGGCATTCAGGAACTGCGCGAGCGGCTGCTCTCCACCGGCGTGCGCCTGATCGGCGACAAGGCCGACCGCCTGCTGACCCAGGCCGATCTGGCCAGCCGCGGCGACGGCGTTTTTCCCTTGGGCATTTCCTTCCGCATGGCCGAGGCGGTGGCCAACCTGCTGACCACGGTGGAGGTTCTGGGCGGCTACGAGGCCATGCCGGAAGACGTGCAGGAAAAACTGGCCAGCGCCCAGGACATGGTGCACCACCTGCGCCTGATGGAAGAGAATTACGCCTTCGCCCGCGAATTCGAGGAGGTGGACACCCCCGCCGAGTTCGACGACCCCCCATCCGGCTTCACCCTGCCCCGCTTCTGAGGGCGCCGTTGACAGCGCCGCCGCGACGGGGCAAGGTTGCCGGCAACCGAGACCACCGCCTCTTGCGCGAAGGATATTGATCATGGATATGGCTCTGGGCTTCATCGCCGCCTGCATCGTTGTTTACGCCCTGGTGTGGAGCGTGCGCACCTCGGGCACCGTGGCCGATGCCGGCGCCGCCGCCCACGGCCACGGCGGCCATCACTGACACCAACCGGCCAATGAATTGACCGGTTGTATCGTCCCTCGCCGGGCGGCGGCATCCGCCGCCTTGGCCGCTCGCTCAATGCTCGCTGGAGACCGGCCAACGAGTCACTTCAATGGTTGGCCGGTATGAAATCCCGCCCACACGCAAAAAGCCCCGCCGGATCCACGGCGGGGCTTTTTTGTTTCCAGCGGCGCTCAGCCGGCCAGGCGGCCGTCTTGCGGCGGCGGCGTCAGCAGCGCATAGAAGGCGCGGTCCTCCATCACTTCGTGATCGAGAAAAATCTGCTCCACCTCATCGAGCACCGCGAACCAGCGCTGATGGCTGGACCCGGCCGCCATCTCCTCCAGCAGGGTGTCGAGCCTGGCCAGGATGCCGTCATGAATCTGGCGGTGATGGCGGGCCGGAATGCCATAGCCCGACAACACCGCGATCTCGATCTCGAAATGGCCGCGCGCCGCCTCGCGCACCTCTTGCAGGGAGGTCTGCAAGGCATCATCCGCCGCGCCCAGTTTCCACAGGCGGCTGAAGGTATCGATCCTGCGATGCAGATCGAGATGTCCGGCATCCACTTCCCGGATGCCGCAAAGGGGCACGTCTGGTCCGGCCATCGTGGAGTGTCTCCCAAAAGCTGAACCTGGGAGCCTGTCCAGACAGGCTGGGCGGGCTTTCAGGGCTCTCCGCTTTGGCGCTCAGGCGCCGCTAAGGCTTTACGCGTTTCCAGCTTTGCTGAAACCATTCCAGAGTATGCCACATCCCCACTCAGGTAAAGGCTATCTAAATAATCAGTTGATATCCTTTGGCGTAACGCCCGCCTCGTCCGTGGTGCCCGAACCGCAGGGATCGCCGCAGTGGGCGCAATCGAAATCGGCCGGCTTGTGCTCCAGCTCGGCCAGGCGCGCTTCCAGGTGGGCGATGCGTTCGGCCATGCAATGCAGGGCCTTGCCCACCGGATCGGGCATCAGGTGATGATCGAGATCGATGCCGTGCTTGCTGATGCGCCGCGCCTCCAGCGGCAGCACCACCCGGCCGGGGATGCCCACCACCGTCATCTCGGGCGGCACGTCGGAGATCACCACCGAATTGGCGCCGATATTGGCCCCGGCCCCCACATGCACCGGCCCCAGGATCTTGGCCCCCGCCCCCACCAGCACGCCGTCGTCCAGGGTGGGATGGCGCTTGCCCTTGGACAGCGAGGTGCCGCCCAGGGTCACGCCGTGATAAAGGGTGACATCGTCGCCGATCTCGGCGGTTTCACCGATCACCACCCCGGCGCCGTGATCGATGAAGAAGCGCCGCCCGATCCGCGCCCCGGGATGAATGTCCACATTGGTCATCATGCGCCCCAGGAACGACAGCAGCCGCGCCGAGAACAGCCAGCCGGCCCGCCACAGACGATGACTGAGGCGGTGGATCAGCACCGCATGCAGACCGGGATAGGTGAACAGCACCTCGATACGGGTGCGGGCGGCGGGGTCGCGCTCGAACACGCACTCCACATCTTCCTTCAGATGGGCCAGCAGCCCCAGAGGATCGGTCTGTTCGATCGGCACGATAAAGCTCCCGTAGAGTGGCGGCGGGCATTGTGACCCGCCGCCCCCAGGCCTGTCAGCTTGAATCGGCTTATTCCGCCGCGCCATGCCGCAGATGCGGCTTGTGCCGGTTCAGCCAGGCCACCAGACGGCGCACCACCACATAGAACAGCGGCGTGAAGATCAGGCCGAAAGCCGTCACCCCCAGCATGCCCGAAAACACCGCCGTGCCCAGCGACTGGCGCATTTCGGCGCCGGCGCCGGTGGCCCACACCAGGGGCAGCACCCCCAGGATGAAGGCCAGCGAGGTCATCAGGATGGGCCGCAGCCGGGTGCGCGCCGCCTGCACGGCGGCGTTGGTGCGGCTTAAGCCCTCGTTTTCCGCCTGGCGGGCGAACTCCACGATCAGGATGGCGTTCTTGGCCGCCAGGCCGATCAGCACCACGAAACCCACCTGGGCCAGGATATTGACGGGGATGCCGCGCAGATTGAGCCCGGTGACCGAGGCCAGCAGGCACATGGGCACGATCAGCACCACCGACAGCGGCAGCGACCAGCTTTCATACTGCGCCGCCAGCACCAGGAACACGAACACCACCGAGGCGCCGAACACCAGAATGCCGTTGTTGCCGGCCATGATCTCCTGCAGCGCCAGTTCGGTCCACTCGAAGGAAAACCCATCGGGCAGATGGCTGGCGGCCAGGGCGGCCATCTGTTCCAGGGCATAGCCCGAGGAATAGCCGGGTTTGGTGGCGCCCTGCAGCTCGGCGGCGGCATAAAGGTTGTAGCGCGGCACCCGGTAGGCGCTGGTCATGCTGTGGAAGGTGGCCACCGAGCCGATGGGCACCATCTGCCCCCGATCGTTGCGGGTTTTCAGATTGGCCACCGCCTGCAGATCGGAACGGAAATCGCCGTCGCCCTGGGCCATCACCCGGTAGGTTCGGCCCAGATAGTTGAAATCGTTCACATAGTGGGCACCCAGATAGATTCCCAGGGTGTCGAACACCTGCGACGGCGGCACCCCCAGCATGCTGGCCTTCACCCGGTCGATATCGGCATAAACCGAGGGCGTGCGGGTGTTGAACATGGAAAACACATTCAACAGCCCCGGCGTGCGGTTGGCGGCCATCATCATGTCGGTGGTGGCGGCCTCCAGGGCCTGCAGACCACGGCCGCTCTTATCCTCGATCATCATCTTCCAGCCGCCGGCCGAGCCGATGCCGCGCACCGGCGGCGGCATGATGGGAATGATCATGGCATCCTGGATACCGGCCAGACGCATGCGCAGGGCCCCCACCAGCTGCGGCGCCGACTGGCCGCGGGCGCGGGTCCGCTCCTCCCAGGGCTTCAGCAGCACGAACACCGTGGCCGCCGAGGGCGAATTGGTGAAGGTGGCGGCATCCAGGCCGGCGATGGGCACGGCATGGGCCACGCCGGGGGTATCGAGGATGGTGTTCACCGCCCGCTGCATCACCGCGTCGGTGCGGGCCAGCGAACTGCCCGGCGGCATCTGGATCAGGGTGATGAGATAGCCCTGATCCTGATCGGGAATGAAGCCCTTGGGCGCGCGGTAGAACTCCGTGCCCGCCAGCGCCATCAGCCCGACATACACCACCAGCAGCAGCGCCGCCAGCCGGATGACCCGGCGGGTAATGCGGCTGTAACCCTCCGACAGCCGCTCGAAACCGCGGTTGAAGGCCTGGAAGAACAGCACCAGCGGCCGCATCAGCGGCGATACCGCATCGGCGTCGTGCTCCTTGTGCGGTTTGAACAGCAGGGCGCACAGGGCCGGGCTCAGGGTCAGCGACACCACCAGGGAAATGACCGTGGAGGCGGCGATGGTCACCGCGAACTGGCGGAAAAACTGGCCGGAAATGCCGGGAATGAAGGCGGCGGGAATGAACACCGCCGACAGCACCAGGGCGATGGCCACCAGGGCGCCGCCCACCTCGTCCATGGTTTCGTGGGCGGCGTTGCGCGGCGTCAGCCCTTCGCGGATATTGCGCTCGACGTTTTCCACCACCACGATGGCGTCGTCCACCACGATGCCCACCGCCAGCACCAGGCCGAACAGCGACAGATTGTTCAGCGAATAGCCCAGCGCCGCCAGAATGCCGAAGGTCCCCACCAGCGACACCGGAATGGCGACGATGGGGATCAGCGAGGCCCGCCAGGTTTGCAGGAAGATGATCACCACCAGCACCACCAGCAGCACCGCCTCCCAGATGGTGGTGAACACCTCGTGCACCGACTGGGAAATGAAGTGGGTGGGGTTGTAGACCACCTTGTAGGCCACACCGGACGGAAACCGCTTCGCCAGCTGGTCCATGGTGTTTTCCACCCGCTGGGCGGTTTCCAGGGCGTTGGAGCCGGGCAGCTGGAAAATACCCATGGGCACGGCGCGCTGGCGGTCGAGGTAACCGTTGGCGCCGTAATCCTGCGCCCCCAGTTCGATGCGGGCCACATCGCGCACACGGGTCACCCGGCCATCGGCATCCGATTTGATGAGGATATCGCCGAACTGTTCCGGGGTGATCAGGCGGCCCAGCGTCTGCACGTTCATCTGGAAGGCGCCGGGATGGGCCACCGGCGGCTGGTTCAGCACGCCCGCCGACACCTGGATGTTCTGCGATTGCAGCGCCGCCACCACATCGTCGGCGGTCAGATTGCGCGCCGCCACCTTGTCGGGATCGAGCCAGACGCGCATGGCATAGTCGCGGGCGCCGAACACCGTCACGCCGCCCACCCCTTCCAGGCGGGCCAGCACGTCCTTGATCTGCAAGGTGGCGTAGTTGGACAGATAAAGCTGATCGCGCGAGCCGTCGGGCGAATAGAGATGCACCACCATCAACAGGTCGGGCGAGTTCTTCTGCACGCTCACCCCCTGGCGCTGCACATCCGTGGGCAGCTGGGGCATGGCCTGCGACACCCGGTTTTGCACCAGCACCTGGGCGGTATCCAGATTGGTGCCCAGGCGGAAGGTGATGGTCAGGCGCAGATTGCCGTCACCGGTGGCGTTGCTGCTCATATAGAGCATGTTCTCCACGCCGTTGATCTGCTGCTCCAGCGGCGTGGCCACGGTATCGGCCACCGTCTGGGCCGAGGCGCCGGGATAGCTGGCGGTGACGATGATGGTGGGCGGCGCGATTTCCGGGTACTGCGCCACCGGCAGGGTGAAATAGGCGATGGCGCCGATCAGGGTGATGAACAGCGACACCACCGTGGCGAAGATCGGCCGATCGATGAAGAAATGGCTCAGGCGCATGGCCTCAATTCCCGTCCAGCGACTTCGGCGCGGCGATGTGGCCCGGCTGGGCCGTCACCTTGGCGCCGGGCCGGGCCCGCATCAGGCCGTTGATCACCACCCGGTCGTCGGGTTTGAGGCCGCTTTCGATCACCTGCAGACCATCGATCAGCGGGCCGGTGGTCACCACCTTGGGCACCACCATGCCGTCGGCGGCCACCGTCATCACCATCTTGTCGGACTGGTCGGTGATCAGCGCCGCCTCCGGCACCAGCAGCGCCATGTGCGGCGCCGAGGCCGGCATGCGCACGCGGGCGAACTGGCCGGGCAGAATGAAGCGGCCGGGATTGGCCACCACGGCGCGGGCATGGATGGTGCCCGAGGCGCGGTCCACCTGATTATCGAGGAAATCCAGGGTGCCGCGGCGACTCCAATGGCTTTCGTCCATCAGGCGCAGATCCACCGGCAGGCGGCCGCCCTCGGCCTTGCCCACCTGACCGGCGGCGACGGCGCGCTTGAATTTCAGCAGATCGGCCTCGCTGAGATCGAAGCCCAGATAGAGGGGATCAAGCGACACCAGAGTGGACAGCAGGGTGCCGGACCCGCTGCCGCCGGCGGTGATGAGATTGCCCACCGACACCTGGCGGGCCCCCATGCGGCCGCCGACCGGGGCGGTGATATGGGTATAGTCCAGATTGAGCTGGGCATCGCGCAGGGCGGCGCGGGCCACATCCAGCGAGGCCAGGGCCACCTTCTGCTGCTGCAGCCGGGTATCGTAATCGCTGGCCGACAGGAAATCCTTGCGGCGCAGTTCGGCGCCGCGTTCCAGCTGGCGTTTGGTCAGTTCCACCGTGGCCTCGGCCTGGGCCACCTGGGCGCGGGCCGAGGCCACGGCGATTTCATAAGGCCGGGGATCGATGACGAACAGCAGATCGCCCTTCTTCACCATCTGGCCGTCGGTGAAATGGATTTCCGTCAGATAGCCGCTGACCCGGGCCCGCAGTTCCACCGAATCGATGGCCTGGAACTGGCCGCTGTTCTCCAGCCAGTCCACCACCTTTGCCCGCAGGGGCGCGCTCACCGTCACCGGCGGCGGATTGCCTTGCTGCTGGGCCAGGGCCGGCACGGCGGTCAGCAGGGCGGCGGCGACAAGGACGGTCTTCACGAAAGGCCGACGGACCATGGTGTTATTCCTCGATGCGGGAAGGCGTGAACGGAAAAGGAGACTCCAGACTGTACCGATCAGTTCATACCCGGCTCACGCGATCTGTCAATCATGCCGAGGCATACTTGACGCCGTCGCCGCCGGCACGAACCATGCTATATAGTGCTCTTTCGCAACGAGGGTCCCGCTTTGGATCAGCTTTCCGCCGCCTTTCTGTCGGTCGTCATCGGCCTGTTTCCCATCGTCAATCCCCTGGGCATGGCGCCGGTTTTTCTCAATCTGACCGAGGATGCCTCGTCGGAGGCCCGCGCCGCTCTGGCCCGGCGGGTGGCGGTGGGCTGCTTTCTGCTGATGGTGGGATCATTCTTCTTCGGCTCGTCGGTGCTGGCCTTTTTCGGCCTGACCATTCCGGCGGTGCGGGTGGCCGGCGGCCTGGTGGTGCTGGCCGCCGGCTGGCGCATGCTGCAGCAGGGCGACGACGCCCCGCACCGCCACAACCAGTCGCGCCTGCCCGATCCCGTGGTGCTGACCCGCGCCTTCTTTCCCCTGACCATGCCGCTCACGGTGGGGCCGGGCACCATTTCGGTGGCCATCGCCCTGGGCGCCAAAAGCGTGCAGGGCAGCGGCGCCGTGTTCTGGGCCCTGGGCGGCCTGCTGGGCTGCCTGGCCCTGGCCGGCATCATCTATCTCTGTTACCGCTTCGCCGAGCGGGTTCTGGGCGTGCTGGGCCAGGCCGGCACCGACGTGGTGCTGCGCCTGTCGGCCTTCATCCTGCTGTGCCTGGGGGTGCAGATCATCTGGATGGGCCTGGACAGTATGATCCGCTCCAGCTGACGAAGGCCTGACGCCAATAAAAAACCGGGCGGAGAGAGCCCCGCCCGGTTTTTTCAAGCGTTTGCCGGCGGATCAGTAATCCAGCACGATCTCGGCGCCATGGTCGGCGCCGCTGCCGGTACCGGTACCGGTACCGGTATAAATGTGGCTGGCCGGCACGCCAAGGCGCACCAGCTCCTTGCCCACGGCATCGGCGCGGGCCTGGGCCAGGGCCAGATTGGCCGCGCGGTTGGCGGCGGGATCGGGATCCAGGCGCGGACTGTTGGAATAGCCGCGGATGCGCAAACGGCCATGCCGCTCCTTGTACAGGGCGGCCACATCGCGCAGCTGCGACACGCTGGTATCGGACAGGGCGGTGGTGCCTTCGCCAAACTGCAGCGACGCCACATCGAACGAGGCTTCGCTCTGGTTGGGGTTGAAGGCGTCCAGCGAAGCGAATACGCCATGACCACGCGCCGCATGGCCGGGACGGGTCAAACGGACCGGAGCGCCGGCGGGCGCGGGTTCGGGGGTGGTGGCGCTCAGGTCCAGCGGCGCGGTGACCGGCACCGGATTGGCCGGCGCCGCCCCCGCCATGGCCAGGGTGGCGTTGGGCTGGGCCGGAGGCCGGTTGAACTCGGCCAGACGGCGCTGATAGACCTGCTCCACCGTTTCGGCGCCGGCCGCCGGAGCGCGCAGGGAGGCGGGGGCGGGCGCCGGGGTGGGCGCGGGAGCGGGAGCCGCCGCGGCGGGCGCCGGAGCGGGAGGCGGCGGCGGCGCGGCATCGCTGGCGGCGACCGGGGCGGCGGCGGGAGCCGGGGCAGACGCGGCATCGCTGGCGGCGACCGGGGCGGCGGCGGGAGCCGGGGCAGACGCGGCGGGAGCGGGAGCGGCGGCGGGAGCCGGGGCAGACGCGGCGGGAGCGGGAGCCGGAGCGGCGGCGGGAGCGGGTTCCACCGGAGCCGGCGCGGCCGCCACCGGCGTGGGGGCCGGCACCGGAGCGGCGGCGGGTTCGGCCGGGGCGGCGGCCACCGGCGCGGCAGCGGGTGCGGGCTCGGCCGGGGCGGCGGCCGGTTTCTCCGGCTGCAGGCGGGCCACTTCCGGGCTCAAGGGATGGGTGGGGTCACCCTCGCGGCTGGCTTCCGTATCGCTGTATTTCTCGTGGCCGGCATCGCCCGACAAACCGCCCTGATCGGCGCCGGCGCCATCATCGCCGCCGCCCAGCCAGCCCGAAACGCTGTTGGCCCAGTGCACCGGATTCAGGGCATTGGGCACGGCGGAACAGCCCGAGAGCAGAATGGCCGAAAGCAGAGCGCTTCCCGCCGCCAGGCTGACTCTTCCCCGGCTATGGCGACGTGGCTTGGTGGCCTGATGCATTTTGCTTCTGCGCTCCCCTGCGGCAAAGAAACCCACAACAACAAACAAGCAAAGCACCGGGAAATCAAGACATTACCGACCCCGGTATGAATTGATGCCGATGAATTTCAATTTTACGCCCGCAAGGGGGCAAACGGGCGTTGGTCAACTCCCGGATTGGAAGTATATAGATGAGAGGGGATCCTGCCCAGAGGCCACATTCAAGCCCGGGGAAAATTCGACTTGAAACTGTCTCTGGTGCAGCCACCGCTGCCGTGCAATGTGAGCACACTCGTAAAGATGCTCACCCAAATCAGAGGTAGTCACAATGGGCGAACAATCCGCGGCCGAGATTAAATTCATCGATCCTACCGAGCTGTCCAAGGCGATGACCAATATCGCCGAGCGTAGTCAGCGCATCGTTACTGAGTTTCTCACCCGTCAGGCCAGCGACAGCTCGCTTGGCATGGCCGATCCCCTGAATATCGGCGAAGCCTTCTTCCAGATGACCGCCAAGCTGATGGCCGATCCGGCCAAGCTGATGGAAGCCCAGATGTCGCTGTGGCAGGATTACTTCTCGCTGTGGCAGAACACCGCCCGCCGCCTGCTGGGCGAGGACACCAGGCCGCTGGTGGAGGCCGACAAGGGCGACCGCCGCTTCAAGGACGAGCTTTGGGAGCAAAACGAGGTCTTCGACTTCATCAAGCAGTCCTACCTGCTCACCTCGCGCTGGGTGCAGGGCGTGGTCAACAATGTGGACGGGCTTGATCAGCAGACCGCCAAGAAGGTGGATTTCTACACCCGCCAGTTCATCGACGCCATGGCGCCCTCCAACTTCCTGGCCACCAATCCGGAAGTGCTGCGCGCCACCGTGGAAAGCGGCGGCGAAAACCTGCTGAAGGGCCTTAATCATCTGCTCGAGGATCTGGAGCGCGGCAAGGGCAAGCTGTCGATCCGCATGACCGACCTCGACGCCTTCAAGATCGGCGAGAACATCGCCAGCACCCCCGGCAAGGTGGTCTACCGCAACGATCTGATCGAGCTGATCCAGTACACCCCCACCACCGAAACGGTGAACAAGGTGCCGCTGATGATCATTCCGCCGTGGATCAACAAATATTACATCCTCGATCTGCGCCCCAAAAACTCGTTCATCCGCTGGGCCGTGGCCCAAGGCCATACGGTGTTTGTGCTGTCCTGGGTCAATCCCGACGAGAATCTGGCCAAAAAGAGCTTCGAGGACTACATGCGGGAAGGGCCGCTGGAGGCCCTGGAACAGATCCGCATCGCCACCGGCGAACGCCAGGTCAACGCCATCGGCTACTGCCTGGGCGGCACCCTGCTGTCCTCGACCCTGGCCTACATGGCCGCCAAGGGCGACGACCGCATCCTCTCGGCCACCTTCTTCACCACCATGACCGACTTTACCGAAGCCGGTGAATTGTCGGTGTTCATCGACGAGGCGCAGCTGCAGTCGCTGGAAGAGCGCATGAACAAAAGCGGCTATCTCGACGGTTCGGAGATGGCCGGCACCTTCAACATGCTGCGCGCCAATGATCTGATCTGGTCGTTCGTGGTCAACAACTACCTGCTGGGCAAGGAGCCGTTCCCCTTCGATCTGCTCTACTGGAACAGCGATTCCACCCGCATGCCCGCCGCCATGCACAGCTTTTATCTGCGCAACATGTATCTCGACAACAAGCTGGCCAAGCCCGGCGGCATCACCCTGGCCGGCGAGCCCATCGACCTGCGCAAGGTGAAGATCCCCACCTATCTCATCAGCACCCGCGAGGATCACATCGCCCCGTGGAAAAGCACCTTCGCCGCCACCAAGCTTTATTCCGGCCCGGTAAAGTTCGTGCTGTCGGCCTCGGGGCATATCGCCGGCGTGGTCAATCCGCCGGAGGCGGGCAAATACTGCTACTGGACCAACGCCAAGAAGGTGAAGGACCCCGAGGCCTGGCTGCAGGGCGCCACCCAGCACGAGGGCTCGTGGTGGCCCGACTGGAACGAATGGACCGCCAAGACCGCCGGCCCCAAGGTCCCGGCCCGCATTCCCGGCGAAGGCGGCCTGCCCGCCCTGGAAGACGCCCCCGGCTCCTACGTCAAGGTCCGCGTGGTGTAAATACCGGCCAACCATTGAGGTGACGGGTTGGCCGGTTTCCAGCGAGCCTTGAGCGAGCGGCCAAGGCGGCGGATGCCGCCGCCCGGCGAGGGACGATACAACCGGGCAATGCATTGGCCGGTTGGTATAAGCGAAAACGGCCCGGAGCCTTATCCGGGCCGTTTCTTTTTCGGGGCGGTGCAGGTCAGCGCCGCCGCCAGCCCGACGAACTGCGCCACATGGCGGCGCACCGCCTGTTCCGCCGCCGCCGCATCGCCCGCCGCCAGCGCCGCGACGATGGCGGCGTGCTCGGCCGCCTGGCGCAACGGATCCCCGGCGGCACGGTTGATGGCCAGACACATGCAGCGGATGCGCAAATTAAGGCCCCGCACCTGTTCGGCCAGCACGGCATTGCCCGGAAGAGCGGCCAGGGCATCATGGAAGTCCGTGGCCAGCTGGGAATAAAGATCGATGTCGCCGGCCTTGGCGGCCTGGTCCTGCGCCGCCAGGCTGCGGCGCAGCGGCTCCAGATCGGGGCGGGGGGCGGCGCAGGCCAGCCGCACCGCCATCGCCTCCAACTCGCAGCGCACGGCGTAAAGCTCTTGCAGGCGCACGGCATCGAAGCCGCGGAAAAACACGCCGGTACGCGGGCGCACCTCCACCAGGCCTTCCGCCGTCAGGCGGTTGAGGGCGGCCCACACCGGCGAGCGGCTAACCTCCAGTTCGCGCGTCAGCTCCTCCACGCCGATCTTGTCGCCGGGGCGGAAACGCCGCCCGTCCAGCAGCAGATCGCGGATGGCCGCATAGGCCTGATCGGCCAGACTGGTTTTCCTCAACGGTGCCGTCGCCATGGTTCCTCCCCGGCCGTCTGCGCGCACAGGATGCCCGATCTTGCCAAAACGGCAAAGATCATTCACACTACATGTAACATGTTACATGACAGAGTGAGAGCCATGACCCCCCTGCCCCCGTCCCTGCATCGCCAGCTCCAGGATCTGGCCCGTTTCGGCCATGCCCACGATGCGCGCGAAGCCAGCCGCGAACGCCGTTTCCTCAATCTGGATTGGGACAGCGCCGAGGCGCTTTATCTGCTGGTGCGCATGAGCCGCCGCCGCGCCGTTCTGGAAATCGGCACCTCGAACGGCTTTTCCACCCTGTGGCTGGCCCAGGCCTTGAGCGCCCAACCCGATGCCCGCCTGACCACCATCGAGCGCGACGGCGCCAAGCAGAAGGAGGCCCGCCACAGCCTGGAACAGGCCGGATTGCAGAACCGCATCACCTGGCTGTGCGGCGACGGCGACACCTACGCCGAACAGCTGGAAGGCCCGTTCGACTGCCTGTTCTTCGATGCCGACCGTCTGTCGGCCCGCCGCCAGCTGGAGCTGCTGCTGCCCAAATGCAGCCCCGACGCGCTGCTTTTGTGCGACAACGCCCTGTCCCACGCCGATGAGCTGGCCGGCTATCTGGCCTTCTTTGAAAACAACCCCGCCTTCGCCAGCAGCCTCCTGCCGGTGGGCAAGGGGCTGCATGTCGCCTTGCGTCAAGGCTGAAGACGGCGGCCTATTCCTCGCTGCTGAAGTCGCGCAGTTCCAGCACGTAATCCTGCGCCAGATCGGCATAATGCGCCGCCGATACCGGGAAGAAGGCCACATCCTTGTCGGTCAGGGGCCGCAGCAGTTTCGCGGGATTTCCGGCCCACAATTCGCCGGCCTTCACCACCTTGCCCGGCGTGACCACCGCGCCCGCCGCCACCATGGCGCCGCTTTCCACCACCGCGCCGTCGAGCACGGTGGCCCCCATGCCGATGAAGCAGCCGTCCCGCAGGGTGCAGCCGTGCAGGATGGCGCCATGGCCGATGGTGATGTCGGAACCGATATAGCAGCCGAACTTGCCGCGGGTGACATGCACGATGGCGCCATCCTGGATATTGGTGCGCTCGCCCACACGGATCTCATGCACATCGCCGCGCATGACGCAGTTGAACCATACCGAGCTGTCCTTGCCGATCACCACGTCGCCGGTCACCACGGCGGTGGGGGCGATAAAGGCATCGGCGGCGATCTCGGGCGTTTTGCCCTTGTAAGACAGGATCATGCAACGGTCTCCGATCAGGGGAACAGCGGCCGCAGCCGCAGATTGGTGGTTTCATCCAGGCCGAACATCAGGTTCATGTTCTGCAGCGCCTGCCCCGAGGCGCCCTTGACCACATTGTCGATCACCGAGCACAGGATGGCCCGGCCGGGACGGCGGTCGGCATGCACCGAAATGTGGCAGAGGTTGGAGGCGCGCACGAAGCGGGTCTGCGGCACCTGCCCCTCGGCCAGAATGCGCACGAAGGCCTCGCCGGCGTACACCCGCACCAGCTCGGCGCGCAGATCCGCCGCCGACACCCCGGGCGCCAGCCGCACGTAAAGCGTTTCCTCCATGCCCCGGCTCATGGGGATGAGATGCGGGGTGAAGCTCACCACCACCGGCTTGCCCGCCGCCAGGCTCAGCTCCTGATCGATTTCCGGGCCGTGGCGATGGCTGGCCACGCCGTAGGCGTGCATGCCCTCGGTCACCTCGGTATAAAGGTTGGCCTCCTTGGCGGCGCGGCCGGCGCCGCTGACCCCGGATTTGGCGTCGATGACAATATCGTCGGCCTCGATCAGACCGGCGGCCAGCAGCGGCACCAGCGGCAGCTGGGCGCAGGTGGGATAACAGCCGGGATTGGCCACCAGCCGGGCGGCGCGGATCTGCTCGCGCGCCAGCTCGGTCACGCCGTACACCGCCGTCTTCTGCAGAGCCGGGGCGCGGTGCTCGTGGCCGTACCACTTGGCGTATTCGGCCGGATCCTTAAGGCGGAAATCAGCCGAAAGATCCACCACCTTCACATGCCCGGGCAGCGCCGCGATCACCTCCTGCGTGGTGCCGTGCGGCAGGGCGCAGAACACCGCGCCGACATCGTCCCAGGCCACGTCGGCGATGGTGGAGAGCACCGGCAGATCCTCGCCGGTGAACTGGGGGAAAACGTCGGCCATGGGCAGCCCGGCCTTGCGGTCGGCGGTCAGGGCCCGGATGCGGAACACCGGGTGCCCCGCCAGCAGACGCACCAGCTCGGCCCCGGTATAGCCGCTGGCCCCCAGAATGGCGACGTTGATCTCAGTCATTGTATCCGATCCTTGCCTTATGAAGATTACCGCAACGCGTTCTGCAGCAGATAGCCGGCGATGTCGGCGGGCTTCAGCTTGATATCCTTGGCCTCGACGCCATCCAGCGCCTTCTTCACCAGAATATGGTTCTCCACGTTCTCGGGTTTTACCTTGAAAATGCCCAAGGCCCCCTTGAGTTTGGGGTAAAGCGCCGGATCGACCATCTTTTCACGGGCGCACAGGCGTTCCAGCACCTCTTCGTCGCTGCGCTGGCAAGGCTCGCGCTTGATAACCGTCCAGTCGGTTTCCCCGGCCATGCCGGCCTTCAGCAGCGCCAGGGCGCCCTCGGGCGATTCCGCCAGTCCCACCTTATAAAGATGCTTGCCCAAGCCCACATCGGCGCCCCATTTGCCCAACGCGGCGCTGCGGGCCACATAGATCACCGCCATGCCTTTTGCTCCCGGCTGCGAATTTCCGGCCCCTGGCATAGCATAGCTTGGACACGGGCGGAAGCATGCCTGCACGGCACGCCGGGGGGATCGCATTGGCGCTCACCCCGGTTTTTATACGCCCCTCAAACGCCGGGCGCTGGCGTTCCGCCAGCTTGGCTTATCCTCGCTTATGCCTGCGCTGTCGCTCCGGCAACGCTGCGGCGCGCGAGGGTGCGCTAGTCACCGGCTGCGCCGGTCGAAGTCCTCATGTGCCCCTCAAACGCCGGGCGCTGGCGTTCCGCCAGCTTGGCTTATCCTCGCTTATGCCTGCGCTGTCGCTCCGGCAACGCTGCGGCGCGCGAGGGTGCGCTAGTCACCGGCTGCGCCGGTTCCAGAGCCCCCCCTGCACGGCACGCGCTGCCGGGGAATGGCGGCAAAAAAACAGCCCCGAGCGGGCGCCATCCATTCATTTTTCCTATCGCCAAATTCGGGAAAATCGATTAGCTTAGGCCGCCATGAAGATGAGCCGCCTTACAGCCTGTATCGATCGTCTGCTGCGCCCCCTGCTGGCGGGTCTGTTCGCGCTCGCCCTGTTCGGCGCGGCTCCGGCCTCGGCGCACGGGCTCAACTGCGTGCAGTATGTGCAGCGTGCCGCCCATCTGGGCCTGCACGGCGATGCCTGGGAATGGTGGCACGCCGCCGCCCGCGGCTATCACCGCGGCCAGCACCCCAAGACCGGCGCCATCCTGGTGTTTTCCCGTACCGGCATTCTGCCGCACGGCCATGTGGCCATCGTGCGCAGCGTGCTCAGCCGCCGCTCGATCCTGGTGGACCATGCCAACTGGTCGCCCATCCACGGCCGCCGCGGCCAGGTGGAACGGGCCGTGCGCGTGGTGGATGTTTCCCCCCGCAACGATTGGAGCGCGGTGCGCGTGTGGTACGCCCCCACCCATGAAGTGGGGCAAACCACCTACCGCATTTCCGGCTTCATCTATACCTCCTACCACCCCGGCCTGATGCGCGCCAGCGCCCACCACCGCCTGCGCCACCCTCATCACCGCCGCCGGCACTCCAACGCCGCCTAAACGCCGCCCAGGAGCCCCATCTCCACTCCGCATCCAGGCCGCCCCTCGGGCGGCTTTTTTATGGTTCATCGGGCATTTCGGGGCCGCCGGGTTCTGAGGTGCGACGCATCCTCCGATAAGGGCGCGTCCGCGTCGCAAACGAAAAAGGCCGCCTCGCCTGATGCGAAGCAGCCTTTTTAGGGTGCCGACGCGCCGCCTGAACGGCGCGGCAGTCTGCCGGTCAGCCCTGGCGGGCCTTGAAGCGCGGGTTCGTCTTGTTGATGACGTACACGCGGCCCTTCCGACGGACCACCCGGCAGTTCTTGTCGCGCAGCTTGGCCGACTTCAGGGAATTGCGGATCTTCATAGCCCTCATCCTTGACTTTAACAGATCATGGCCCGCTGGGCGGACCATGCTCGACCGGAGGCGGGGAACATACGCAACCCCTCCCCCGCTGTCAACACCTTATACCAACCGCCCAATGAATTGACCGGTTGTATCGTCCCTCGCCGGGCGGCGGCATCCGCCGCCTTGGCCGCTCGCTCAATGCTCGCTGGATACCGGCCAACGAGTCACTTCAATGGTTGGCCGGTATTATACCAACCGCCCAATGAATTGACCGGTTGTATCGTCCCTCGCCGGGCGGCGGCATCCGCCGCCTTGGCCGCTCGCTCAATGCTCGCTGGATACCGCCTGAACAGCGCTTGGATCGCAGGTTTCGCATGGGGTGCTTTTGCCGTCCTGGCCGGGCTGGCCGGCCCTTATTCCCCAGTGTTCGCATCATCGCCCAGGGTCAGGTGGAAGCGGCTGCCCCGGCCAGGGTCGGACTCGGCCCACACCTTGCCGCCCGCCAGGGCCGCCAGCCGGCGGCAGACCGCCAGCCCCACCCCGCTGCCGGCATAAGCGCCCGCCGGATGCAGCCGGGTGAACAGCCCGAAAATACGCTCAAGATAGGCCTTTTCAATGCCGATGCCGTTATCGGCAACGATAAAATGCCAGCTCCCGGTCTCGCGGACGGCGCTGATCTCCACATGGGGAGGCCGGTCGGGATGGCGGAATTTCACGGCATTGCCGATCAGGCTGGTAAAAATTTCCACCAGAACGGCCCGGCTGGCATGAACCGGCGGCAGATCCGCCGCCACCTCGACCACGGCGCCGCTTTGGCTGATCTGGCTTTGCAGCAGGGCCAGGGCGCCGGTTACCGCCTCGGCCGAGGAAATCGCCTCCAGCCGCTCCAGCGAGGCCATGCTGGCGGAATAGCCCACCAGCCCCTGCACCAGCCGCCGCGCCCGCTCCGACTGCCCCAGCATGGTCTGCAGGAGGCCTTGCCCCTGCTCATCGAGCCGCCCCTGGCTGTGGCGCTCCAGCATCTGGCCATAGGTCACGGCCAGCCGCAGCGGCTCCTGCAGATCGTGAGCGGCGATCTTGGTGAATTCCCGCAAGCCCGCATGCGCCGCCGACAGTTCGTCCAGCATGCGCCGCAGCAGGGTGGATTGCCGCTCCAGGGTCTGGTGCGCCTCGTCCAGTTCGGCCAGGGCGCGGTTCTTTTCCAGAATCACCCCTTCCAGATGGCCGATATATTCGTTTTCCAGGCCCTTGACGATTTCATGCTGCCCCAGCACCCCCACCGGGCCGCCGGCGGCATCCACCACCACCACGCGGCGGATCCCATGTTCGGCCAGCAGGGTCGAGGCATCCAGAAGTGTGGCGTCGCACGGCACCGTCACCACCGGGCTGGTCATCACCGCGGCCAGGACGGTGGTTTCGGCATCGGCGCCGTCGCGCAGCAGGCGCACCACGTCGCGCTCGGTCAGAATGCCCAGGCGGCCGTCCGCCGTCCCGCTGACCACACAGGTCACATCGGACCGGGCCAGCAATTCCAGCGCCTGGCACAAGCAGGCCGTGCCCTCCAGCCGGCTGACCGGCGCCATCACCGAGGCCACATCCTTCAGGCGGACATAATAATCGCTGCCCAGATGGCGGACGTAATCGCTTTCGGTCACGATGCCGATGATCCGCCCCCGATCGTCGGTGACCGGCAGATGGCGGATCTTGCGCTCCATCATCAGCCGGTAGGCTTCCAGATGCCCCATGCTGGCCGGCACCGTCTGCAGGCCCGCGGTCATGATGTCGGCCACATGCCGTCCGGCATGGCGCGCCATGCCGGAATAAGAGCGCACCAGATCCTTTTCGGTCACGATGCCGCAGATCTCGCCGTCACCGCCGCCGGCGGCGGGGCGGCGCACCAGAAGACAGCTGATGCGCTGTTCGCTCATCAGCCGCAACGCCTCGGCCAGATCGCTGTCGGCATCAATGGTCAGAGGCGGCGCATGAAACAGACGAGAGAGACTTTGCCCGGCCGACATCCCCAATGCTCCCACCCCGCCCGGCGCGGCCCGCCCAACGGCGCCGCGCCCTCATCCTCCGGACGAAGATCCCGCTTCGTCCACAAGGGCCGCATCCTGCGCGTTTTGCCCGGCTCTGTAAATATATCCATATTTTTAGTCATGGCTCTAAATCCGGGGCAACAGGCGGTCGGAGCCGACGACGACAAAATCAACCAGGCCGCTCCAAGCCCGCATCACACTTAAGGAGGCCCGGAACGGAGCGCATTTTATGCAAGCCTTACAGCGCCCTGATATCGAGGATCTCCATGTTCTGAGATAATACCGGCCAACCATTGAAGTGACTCGTTGGCCGGTATCCAGCGAGCATTGAGCGAGCGGCCAAGGCGGCGGATGCCGCCGCCCGGCGAGGGACGATACAACCGGTCAATTCATTGACCGGTTGGTATAAGTCTCTGTTTCAGAAGGCTTCCCAAACTCCGGCCCTTGAACATCCCGCCCCGGCGGCGTAAGCTTATTAGTCCTTAAGTATAAGACAATGAATGCGGGATTCTGGCCGTCGCCATCCATCCCGCCGGAGGAGCGGGCATGGTCGGTTCAGGGCAGGGGTTGAAGCTGCGCCAGCGCTTCATGATTTTCGTCGGCCTGGGGGTAACGCTGCTGGCGGCCCTGGTGGTGCTGGTGATCGCCCTTTACGAACAGGGCGCCATGGAACGCAAGCTCAATCAGCTCAGCGTCAACGAGATGACCTCGCTGCATGCCCTGATCGTCAATGTCATGGCCAAGCGCCCCGACGATCCCGACAATATCGGCATCGCCATTTTCAACAACTGGTTCAAAAGCCGCAACGTCAACTATCCCGGCAAGGTGTGGAGCGTGTGGAGCCCCAAGGTGGTGAGCTACATGCACGACTCCGCGCCCGAACGCGCGCCCAAGCTGCCGCGCGATGCCGTCGACCGCGATGCCCTGGCCAGCGGCAAACCGGTGGCCCGCATCGTTGACGGCTTCTACCGCTATTCCATGCCCATCGTGCTGGGCGTGACCGACGGCGCCAAGAGCGAGGTCTGCCACAGCTGCCACGGCGCCATGGGCCTGCAGGACGGCGAGGTGATCGCCGTGCTGTCCAGCTCGCTGTCCATGGCCCGGGAACAGCATCACCTGCATCACGTGCTGCTGGCCCTGATCCTGGGGGGCCTGGCCGCCGCCGCCGCCGCCGTGCTGGGGGTGCGCTGGAGTCTGGGCCGGGTGATCACCACCCCCATCGGCGGCATGATCGGCACCATGGACCGCCTGTCCCGGGGCGATCTTGCCGTCGGCGTGCCCTTCCTGGAGCGCGGCGATGAAATGGGCGAGATGGCCCGCACCGTGGATGTGTTCAAAACCCATATGCAGGAGGCCGAGGGCCTGCGCCGCCAGCAGGAGGAGGAGCGCCTTCAGGCCGCCCGCCAGCGCGCCGCCGCCCTGGAGGATATGGCCAACCGCTTCGAGGAAACGGTGAAAAGCCGGGTGCAGCAGGTGGAAGCCGCCACCTCGGGCATCGGCGCCACCGCCGGGGCCATGGCGTCGCGCTCGGAACATAGCGGCGACCGCTCGGTCAATGTGGGCCGCGCCGCCAAGATCACCACCGAACGCTCGGCCACCGCCGCCGAGGCCACCCAGCAGCTGGCCGCCTCGGTCAACGATGTGGCCGAGAGGGCCCGCCAGTCCAGCAGCATCGCCCGCACCGCCGTGGCCGATGTCAGGACCACCGCCCAGCGCATGGATGATCTGGCCGTCGCCGTGCAGTCCATCGGCGATGTGGTGGGGCTGATCAACGATATCGCCAGCCAGACCAATCTGCTGGCCCTGAACGCCACCATCGAGGCGGCGCGGGCCGGCGAGGCCGGCAAGGGCTTCGCCGTGGTGGCCGGCGAGGTGAAGAACCTGGCCAACCAGACGGCCAGGGCCACCGACGAGATTTCGGCCCAGGTGGCCGCCGTGCAGGTGTCCACCCGCGAAATGAAGGAAAGCATCGAGCGGGTGGTGGACACCATCGCCACCATGGACCGCAATGCCGAGGATATTTCGCAGGCGGTGTCGGAGCAGCAGCAGGCCGCCCAGAACATCGCCGCCAATATCGAAGAGGTGGCCGAGCAGGCGGTGGCGGTGTCGCAGAGCGTGTCGCACCTGTCCAAATCCTCGGCCATGGCCTGCGCCAGCACCGTGCGGGTGATCTGGAGCGCCCGCGCCCTGACCTCGGTGGTGGGCGATCTCGGCACCGAGGCCGAACAGTTCCTGCAGACCGTGCGCGATACCGCCCGCGGCGAGGGGTAATACCGGCCAACCATTGAAGTGACTCGTTGGCCGGTCTCCAGCGAGCATTGAGCGAGCGGCCAAGGCGGCGGATGCCGCCGCCCGGCGAGGGACGATACAACCGGGCAATTCATTGGCCGGTTGGTTCTCTAATCGGTGTCAATGTCTGGCACTCCATCCTTCTGCCTGATCCGGTTTGGATGCCCAATCGGGGACCTGGTTCTCTCCGCAGTCGGGACGTGCCCGCTGCATGATGGCCTTTCCGATGGAACGCCGGTGCCGCCATGTATGAGCCGCCGTCAGGGTCCGGCCTTTCGGCCGTTGCTGCGGCAACCAACTTGGTCGCGCGGTCACCGGGGCTCCG
>MLJW01000301.1_pt1 | contig 29454 bp, 31 predicted proteins | sample 888231 | NCBI WGS metagenome assembly MLJW01 (sample SAMN05788063, study PRJNA343431) | mine drainage metagenome | isolation source: sample collected from the inflow into an acid mine drainage treatment plant... | place: Germany: Lusatia, lignite mining district
TCAAACAGGAGGCAAACACCACTTCAGTCTGGTCGACTTACCCATAGCGGTGTAGTACGCTATTTTACAAAAGCGCCTGGTCAAAATTCAACCGGCACAGATGGTCAGTTTTAAACCGGCACCGACACTTCAATCGTTCCCGGGCAAATCGCCATTCTTCTTCAAGGATTTCGGTCAGATCAATATCGGGTTTCGCTGGTGTATCGTCTTGCTTCACAACCCAGGGAGTCAAATGACGAATCTCAAGCACGTCGGTATTTTTACTGATCATGCTTCTAGCCAACACCTTGTTCAGATCAATGACTTTCAACACGACGTATTCTTGCCCGTTGTAATTAACCAGTTCACCCTTTTCTAAGCGCAATAACACAGCAGAAGACTTTGTCATGGGCATCTCTTTCAGGGCAACGACAGCTTGGATATCATGGTCAGCGGCTTTTGCAAATTGACTACAATGCGCTTAGTGGCGATCAGGTGCCAGATGGCCGGGGCTACATGCAATATCTTGGTCTCGTCTGGACATAACTTCTTCAATAGCGAATCAATGGAGATCGAGCCACGCGTGCTCTGCAGGTGGCTAATGATGTCATTCAACAACGTCGAATCAGGTTCGGCGCTATGGTACTCGCGTAGGAATTTGAGGTTTTCTAGATAAGGCGTAGAGATTTCCTTATCTGTGAAGATGTGCCATTCCCAACCTCGCTCTGCGGCATATCGGGATGCCACATCGAACTTAGGCGCATATTTCGCCTTGTTCTTTTTGAGGTCCTCTCTATCCTTTACTTCACCCAACGTAGGTCGACGAGTTTCGCCAGAGAGGGTTGGCAAGTAGTGAATCAGGATATCCGGAACGTAAGGCTTTAATTTCTTGCCATTTGCCACAAGGGGCACTTTGACGGGTTGCTCTCCGAAGCTTTTGACTGCGTCGTCGAACTCAAGCAGAATCATCAGATCTCGTTCGAGTAATGACTCGTATCCGAGCGATTTACCGTTCTTGGCGCTAGAATATGTACCAGTAACCAGAAGGTAATTCTTGGGGATTTTTCTGACGGGCACCAGCGCTTTATCGTCATCACTAATCACGATCATCAATTCGCGTCAGAAGATGAGATGATGTTACTGAATAAGCATAATGCTATCAACTAATAGTGAGAATTTTGGTGTTAAATTCTATGGTTTCTATCGTTAATTTGTATACGCTAACATTAGGGTTAAAGACATCGATATTTGCAACTAGCACATCAGCAACTGCAAATCAGGGCATGACCAATCCAGCCTTCATCCCGCCGCCAGCAGTCTCTCAAACTCTTCGGCCGGAACTGCCCTGGAAAACAGGTACCCCTGGCCGTAGTCGCAACCGACCTGCTGGAGCAGGTCGCGCTGCTGTTCCGTTTCCACTCCTTCGGCAATGACCTTGAGACCAAGCTTGTGTGCCATGACCACAATGGCTTCGCATAGGGCAAAGTCCGGGGAGTCCGGTGTCAGGTTCCTGGTGAACGACTGGTCAATCTTGAGGTAGTCGATATCGAACTTCTTGAGATAGGCGAGGGATGAATAGCCGGTTCCAAAGTCATCAATTGCCACCTGAATGCCGGCATCGCGGAACGTCAGAAGTTTGTCGGTAATGTTGGTGTCCGTGCTCATCAGCAGGCCCTCCGTGATTTCAATCACGATGCTGCTGCCAGGCAGACCCATTTCGCGCAGCCGTTCGATCCAGCGACTGTGCTTTTGGCCATCTACCAGAAATTGCACGGGGGATTTGTTGATGCTGATCTGGAAATCACGACCCAGGATGGACTGCCAGCGCCTGACCTGCTGCGCTGCCTGCATGAACACCCAGTCGCCGATGCCATGAATGGCGCCGGTATCTTCGGCAATGGGAATGAATATGGCCGGACTGATGAAACCCTGGTTCGGGTGCTTCCAGCGCAGCAGGGCTTCGGCCTTGTGAATCCGGGCGGTATTGAGATCGACCACAGGCTGGTAATAGACCTCGAACTGCCCGGCCTCGAGGGCGTGGCGGAGATCGCCGGCCAGGTGCATGCGCAGCTCCGAAGCCTCCTGCATGGCCTTGATGAAGAAACGGAAGCAGCCGCGACCTTCATTCTTGGCTGTATACATGGCCTGGTCAGCGTGCCTGATCAGTTCGGTCACGCCAGCGGCATCATCCGGATAAATCGCGATGCCGATGCTGGCCGAGACGAAGGACTCCTGCCCATTCAACATGAAGGGCACGGAAAGACGATCGATGATGTTTGATGCAATGCGCTCGACATCTGCGGCATCCTTCAGCTCCGTCAGGATCACCGTGAATTCGTCACCGCCCAGGCGTGCAACAGTATCGTAGTCGCGCACACAATGCCTGATCCGCCCTGCCGCCTCGATCAGCAACAAATCGCCCACGTCATGCCCCAGCATATCGTTGATTTCCTTGAAGTGGTCGAGGTCAATGAAAAACAACACGACAAGCGACTTGTCCCGCTGGGCTTTCTTGATTTCCTGCGCCAGCCGGTCATGGAACAGGCGGCGATTGGGCAGCTTTGTCAGGTGATCAAAATTGGCTTCTGTCCAGATTTGGGTCTCGGCATTCTTTCTTTCCGTGATGTCATGAAAGTTCACCACAATTTTCTTCAGCTTGCCTTCGATGTCAAATTCCGGAAAGGCATTCACCAGCAGCCAGACCAGTGCGCTTCCGTCCGGTTTCTTGACGCCCAGCACCAGGTCCTTTAACGGTTCGCCGGTAGCGGCCACGCAATTGACCGGATACCCATCGGGCGGCATTCTTTTTCCATCCTCATCCATAAAGCACCAGACTGGATCGACGGCCGTCTTGCCATTTAACTGGTCTTCCGCCAGCCCCAGCAACTTGGAAGCATTGCGGTTGCTAAAAATGATCCGTGTGTCGGGGCCATGAACCACGATGCCTGCATGCAGGTTCTGCAGCAATTCACGATGTTCGGCCTCAATTTCAATCAGGCGCCTGTTCTTCTCATGCAGCTTATCTTCTGCCTGCCTGCGTTCGGTGATGTCGTGAATGATTGAAAAGAACAGGGGTTTGCCCTTGAAATTTATCGTGGATATCAAGACATCGACGGTGCGAACGGCACCGCTTGCCAAGCGATGGTCGAAGACGAATTGATTCCTTTCCCCTTTGAGTGCCTGCTGCCGTTGCCGATGAATTTCTGATTCGGGCTGGGCATTGATGTGTTCAACGCTCATGCCGCGCAAGCTTTCCAGCGGGTAGCCGTAGAACTGCACTGCCGCAGGATTGGCATCAACGATGATGCGGGATTGGGGATCGATCAACAGCATGATGGCGCTGTGCCGCTCGAACAACTGGCGGAAGTGCGATTCGCTGTCTCGCAGGGAGCGGGCTATTTCCTCGTTTTCCCGCAACGTCGCTTCAAGGTCATCGACGCCGCGGTGACTCCGGGTCTCGGCACCGCCCACTCCCCGGAACAGCTTGAGATCCGGCTGCCGGACGTTCGACAGCTGTTCGGCACGCTTCATTTGCGCCTGGATGATCTTGTTCAGGCGTACGATCTCGGCACGCAAGGCTTGCTCGTTCAGCTCCCCTGTCTCAGACATCGCGCACAGTCTCCGCACCAATGCCAACACCACGGGAAAGATCAAACAGTGACGGCGAAGAAAACAAAAACAATCTCATGCCATTGATTATATCTTTGCAGCCAGCTCCGAATGCAAATCAAATTCTGCATCGAGCCGTTTGCGCTGGTCGACGGTTTTCCAGGCCCGGAGGGTCATGAGCTTTCCCGTGGCCGGGAAACCCGGTTTCTGAGCATGCGCGTCACGGCATCACGAATGCGAGGAACGGCCCGGTGTTTGTAGGGGAAATTGGCTTCCGACTCGTCCAGACGCACCAGCATGCAGGCATTGGCCTCGAACAACAAAACCTCACCATTAGGCAGCAGGCTACAATCCATGCCACCATAATCCAGATCCATGCGCTGCCCCACCTGTTCCACAATGGCGGCAGCCGCGGGACCGAACACCTGGCGCCAATCGGTCAGGAAGTCCTCCTCCTCGCGCTTCTTCCAGTCGTCGCGTCCCATCCGCGCCCGCCAGTAATGCACCATCCAGGTTTCGGCGATGGCCAGGTGATAGGGAAAAGGCTGGCGATCGACGAAAATGAAGCGGTATTTCCGGTAGCTGTTGCGAGCCCCTTTGAAGTCGTGAAAATCGATCTGCAGAAAGCGCTCGAAGGGTACCCGGTCCAGGTATTCCGCCAGGGCCGAAGGCGTCTCGATCAGGACCAGATCCTCGCCGCCGTGGACGCCGCAAGGGCGGACCAGGAACGGAGCGGCGAAAACCGAAAGCCTCGCCAGTTCGTCCCGCGTCATGCGGCGCACGCCGGGCACTATCAGTCCAGGGATGTCTCCATACAGCGCGCGGGACTGGTCGCGGCCGGTGCGGGCCACGCGATCAGGCGAATTGAGCAGGGGTTTCCCCAGACGTGCTGCAAGCGCCTGCACGGGCTCGAGCTGACCGCCATCCCTTTCGGCGTCCCCCAGCGTATTGAAAACCAGATCGACCCCGGCGAGGTCCTCATAACGGACAGCGCCCAATGGCGCATCCGGCTGGTCAGGCGAAACCAGGGTGAGGACGGTGGTAGCGAACTGCGTCGGGTCAAATATGTAGGGCGTCGGCACATGCACCCCACCCACGCCACCCAGCAGCAGAATGCTGGCTACAGGATGCTCGGGCTGCGCTGTTGTGACCAATCCATGAGTACGCGCAAGCCGATTCAGCAACGAACGCACTTCGTCATCACGGCGCAGGCGATTCAGGACGATGACAAGATGATCCAGGGCACCTTCATTGTCTGCATCCAATGCGAAAATCGCACGACATGCCCGTTCGGCAAGCTCCAGCTCTGCCGCTCCGTAAGCGGCCTTGGCGAGATGAAGCAAAACGGGGATGCGTTCCAGGGCGGCATCGACTGACGTGCAGGACAGCGCCGAAAGATGGGCCTCTGCCGCCTGCCCGAAACGGCGGCAGTCATACAGCACCAGCCCGCGCTGATCGTGGGCCGCGCCGAAATGGGGATCAATGGCCAAAGCCCGGTCCAGCGCTTCCAGCGCCTCGTCCCAGAATCCCAGACGATGGAGGGATGCCGCCAGGTCGACGAATATGGGCGCAAAATCGGGTTTCCCCTGTGCGGCCCGACGGAACAGCGCAATGGCTTCCGAATCGTTGCCCCGGTCCTGAAGCAGACGCCCGAGATTGTGCTGCGTCAGGGCATTGCCCGGTTCCGTCTCCAGATGCCGCAGAAACAGCGACTCCGCCTCGGCCTTGCCTGGGCCATCCATCAGGAGCATGCCAAGCATGCTCAATGCGTGGGGATGCCAGGGATCGCCTGCCAGAACCTGCCGGTACAGCGCCTCGGCATCAGGCAGCCTGCCTTCCAGGTGGTGGCCCAGAGCCGACTGGAGAAGTTCGTCCGCAGCATTCATGCTTCGCTCACAGGACTGTATGCTGATGACATCCATCCAGCCCCGCGGGCATGGCGAGCATACGCATGGTCTTGGGGGCGTCCGGGCAAATGCCGGCTGTCACCGCGGCACAGCATGCCTAGACCTTGAGGCGCTCCACCACCACGCCACGGATCAGGTGCGATGTAATGATTTCATCGATATCGCCCTGGTCGATAAACGTGTACCACACAGCCTCGGGGTAAACCACCAGTAGCGGCCCCTCTGCGCAGCGGTCGAAACAGCCTGCACGGTTGACGCGGACCTTGCCCTGGCCGTTCAGGCCGAGCTGCTTGACCTGCCGCTTGGCATACTCGAACATGTCCTCGGCACCATGATCGCAGCAGCAGGCCGCGCCGCCCTCGCGTCGATTAAGGCAAAAGAACACATGCCGCTCGTAATAGCTCATATCATTCTCCTCCCCCGGACAGCGTATCCTCGCGGGTAAACGTCCAGGTGCGCGTGATGCTGATGATGTCGGTATCCCGACGCACATCGGCAGGGAATTCCGCATAGGGCGCCGCCAGTTCGACGATGCGGCGTGCGGAATCATCCAGTACCTTGTGGCCGGAGCTCTGGTTCAGCTCGATACTCTCGATGCTGCCATCGGATTTGATATTGACCGTCACGCGCAAGCTTCCATACAGTTTTTGCGCTTTGGCTTCCTCCGGATAATTCAGCGTGCCGACTTTTTCCACTTTCTGGCGCCAAGCCTCCACGTATGCGGAAAAGCGATATTCACGCACCCGCGAACCGATGAATTTGCGCCTGGGGAGTTTCTGGTAGCTATCCCAATCTCTGGAAATTTCGGCTTCCAGCCGGGCCGCGTCCATGCTTTGCGCCACCAGTTCGGCGGCAGTGGCCTTCCTGGGCCCGGCTTCCTGCAGGGCATTTTCCGGCGCGCTCGCTGCAGCGGACTGACTGGGCTGGCTCAGGACCGGATGGCTGGGCTTGATCTGCGTCATCACCTCACGCGCCTGTTTTTCCAATTCCGCCACACGCCGCTGCTTGAGCTCGACACGGGCCTGTGTCGGAACCGCCTGTTCGGACACGGGCCGCGCCTCCGCTGCCTGCCTGACAGACAAGTCCAGCGGTATCGTTTTAGGCACCGGCAGTGGCGATTTCATGCGTCGCTCAGCCTCGGTATTGCCGCCGCGATCCAGGTTCGTCTGCGCCAGCGCATCGGCCTTGGTAGGTGCGGATTTGGTCTTGGCATTGACCAGCACCACATCCAGTGCAGGCAGGTGGTCCTGCAGACGCTTGAGTTCCGGTGCGGCAAACTTGAGGCTCAAGAGCACAGCATGAACAGCGATCGACAACCCCAGCATGACAGCGAGGCGGTTCGAATCATCTTTCAGAAACGCAATCAAGCGAACCGGTCCAGCAGTTTTTGATGAATGTCGCCGAAACCGCCGTTGCTCATCACCAGCACATGATCCCCCGGAGCGGCTTCGGCTGCAATCGCCTCCACCAGGGCACCCAGGTCATCCAGGACGGTCGCCCCGGCCCCAAGGGGCTGCAACGCTGCAGCCGCATCCCAGCCCAGGTTGGCGCCATAGCAGTACACATGATCGGCATCTTTCAGGCTGCCGGCCAGCGCAGCTTTCATCACCCCCAGCTTCATGGTGTTGGAGCGTGGCTCCAGCACCGCCAGAATGCGTTCCCGACCTACTTTGGCACGCAGGCCGGCAAGCGTGGTCTCGATCGCCGTGGGGTGGTGGGCAAAATCGTCATATACGGTCACGCCATTCACCGTGCCACGCACTTCCATGCGCCGCTTGACGTTGCGGAACATGCCCAGCGCCGCAATTCCCACTCCGGCCGGAACGCCGACGTGGCGCGCTGCGGCCAGCACGGCCAGCGCATTCATCCGGTTGTGTTCCCCCAGCAGCGCCCATTGCACGCGACCCTGCAGCCGACCGTTCAGGTTCACCTCGAAACTGCCATCGGACGCCACGTCACCGATCTGCCAGCCAGATGCGCTGCCGAATCGCACCACGGGTGTCCAGCAGCCGCGCTGCAGCACGCGCTCCAGGCTGTCTTCACGGCCGTTGACGACCAGCAGGCCGTTGCCCGGAACGGTGCGCACCAGATGGTGAAATTGCGTCTCGATGGCAGCGAGATCAGCGAAAATGTCGGCATGGTCGAATTCAAGATTGTTCAGTACCGCGGTACGCGGATGGTAATGCACGAACTTGGAGCGCTTGTCGAAAAAGGCGGTGTCGTATTCATCCGCCTCCATGACAAAAAACGGCGACCGGCCAGCGGGCTCCTGCCGCGGGGCACCGGGCAGGCGCGCGGATACCCCGAAATTTTCCGGCACGCCGCCGATCAGAAAGCCCGGGGCCAGCCCGGCGTACTCCAGCACCCAGGCCAGCATGGAACTGGTGGTGGTCTTGCCGTGGGTGCCGGCCACCGCAAGCACCCATTTGTCCTGCAGCACGTGCTGCGCCAGCCACTGCGGCCCGGAGATGTAGGGCAGGCCGCGATTGAGAATTTCTTCCATCAGGGGATTGCCGCGCGCCACCACGTTGCCGATGACGAAAACATCCGGATTGAGCCCGAGTTGTTCCACGCCGAAACCTTCGATCAGCGTGACGCCCTGCGCTTCGAGTTGCGTGCTCATGGGCGGATAGACATTGGCATCGCAGCCTGTGACCCGGTGTCCGGCAGCCTTCGCCAGCGCGGCGATCCCGCCCATGAACGTACCGCAAATGCCTAGGATATGGATATGCATGAAAGCTTTCGGCGCTCGGCCATCGGCTTGCCTGTGCTGAACACCGACTGGCCTGGTTTAATGTATTGCAAGATTTTTCTTCGGCGGCTTCTGTTCCAGCCGCATGCCCGTACTGGTCATTTTCATCAGCGCGGAAATGATGCTGCCATCATCAGTCCTGCCGTTGATATTGATCACGACCAGGCGTCCCTGACCCTGATGCATCGCATTCTGGAAGTCATAGACTGAGCCGATGACGGTCAACGTCCCATCCTTCACTTCGGTATCGAATTTCTTCAAGGCCAACGTCACCTGATTGTCGACATTGGCCTTGACGCCTTGCAGCCAAACTTCATCCGCATCAAGTTTTGGATCCCTGGCCGGCAATCTGATGGTATCGAGTTCGCGCCTGATCGCCGCAGACTCCTTGGAATAATCTCCCTGCGCCGCCTGGATGGCGCCACAAGCTACATGACCGACAATGATCAGCAAGGGCGTGTGCAGATGGCGCACGCCATATTCGACCGAGCCTTCGGCAGTGGCGATCTGATTGCCGATGTTGCGCACCATGAACAGATCGCCATCCGGCGTCTTGTCCAGCGCATGGGTCTGCACGCGCGAATCGGAACAGGTCACGACCGTGGCACGTGGATGCTGCCCATGGATGAACGGCTTGTAGTAATCGGCTTTATGCGACCTGACAAAGGCCGTATTGTCGTCCAGCATATTCGTGACGATGGCGCGCAACTGTTCGGCCTCGCCGCTTCCATGCTCATCCGCAGCGAGGCCTGGCTGCGGCATGACGAACAGCACCAGGCTCAAAACGCTGGCATTGAGCAAACGCTGTGCAGACTGCATTGATTTACGTTCCATGTTGGTCAAACTGGAATCATCCAAAGGATGACCCCGTCAGGCACGGCAAGCATGCCGAATCAAACAGCAAAATACTTGGCGTCCGGGTGATGCACCACGATCGCGCTGGTGGTTTCTTCCGGCCATAACTGGTCCTCGTCACCCAGCACCACGTTGATCCGCTGCGCCTCCAGCAAGGACAGGATTTTATCCTGATCGTGCAGGTTAGGACAGGCGGGATACCCAAATGAATAGCGGCTGCCCCGATAATGCTGCTTGATCATCTCCGACAATTCGCGTGCATCCTCGCGCCCGAAGCCGAGCTCGACCCGGATGCGCTTGTGGATGAATTCGGCCATGCCTTCCGCACCCTCGGCGTTGAGGCCGTGCCAATACAGGTACTCCTGATAATTGTCAGCCTTGAACAGTTCGCGTGCGTAATCCGAGGCATGCTGACCGACCGTCACCAGCTGAAACGCCACCACGTCGACTTCTCCGCTTTCCACCGGGCGAAAAAAGTCGGCGATACACATCCTGCGCTCCGTAACCTGACGCGGAAAGGTAAAGCGGCAGCGCTCGTTGCGCGTTTCCGCGCTGTCATAAATGATCAGCGCGTTGTCCTCGGCCTGGCAGGGAAAATATCCGTACACCGCCTGCGGCAGCAGGATATGCTCTTTCTCGCTCTGCGCCACCATGCGCGCCAGGATCGGATCAACCTCGTGCCGGACGTAGTTGCGGTATTCCTCTTCGGTGTGCCCGCGCGTCTTGTAGCCCCATTGCAACTTGTACAGCGCGGTGCGGTTGATGTAAGGCAGCACGGCCTTGAGCGGAACGTGCTCGATGCATTTTGCGCCCCAGAAAGGCGGGGTCGGAATAGGATTGTCGTGATGGATTGCGGAGCGCATGAGGAAATTGTACCCAATCGTTATTTCGTGCCAACTCGCTATGATAAAATAGTTTCTTCTTCAGTGCGTTATCTTAAATAGAGATACGACCGGACCATGCCAACAAAAATACAAGCCACGCACATCGCCCGCAAAGCCCTGCATCTGCTGACCGAACGCGGCCTGGCGCCCACGCCGGAGAACTATGCAACCATTTATCACGAAATCTCCAACGGGCCTGAGACACCATCCCAATGCGCCGAAGAAAGGAGAAAGTCTCCGGAACAGGATCCCGACAGCGATCGGGAACTGATCAGCCTGATCCTGTCGTTGATTTCGGAGGTGACGAAAAGCACCCACGCGCTGGAGCAAAACCTCGGCACCCAGAACAGAAGCCTCACAGAATCCTTCTGCGCCCTCGAAAAATCCGAGGAAAAACAGGGGATCCTGGGGCTTCTGAAGATCATCAGCGCCACCACCCACTCCATCCAGCACTCGGTGGAAGATACCAGCCGCGAACTTGTCAGCACCAGAGACGCCCTGGAAAGCATTCGCACCGAGCTGCAGCAAACCCGCGAGCAAATGACGCTGGACCCCCTCACCGGGGCCCGCAACCGCTTCGGCATGGAAGTGGCCATCAACCAGGAAATCGCACGGGCACGGCGCGGCAGCGGCATCTTTACCATCGCCCTGCTGGACCTGGATCATTTCAAGAATATCAACGACACCTTTGGCCACGATGCCGGCGACCAGGTGCTGCTGCATTTCACCTTGCTGTCCAAATCCGTACTGCGCGAATCGGATGCACTGTATCGTTATGGCGGTGAAGAGTTTCTGGTGATGCTGCCCGATACCGAGCTGGAGGGCGCCGTGTTCATGCTGGAACGCCTCAAACAGATGCTGCACAAGTCGCCGCTGAACTACCAGCAGCAAAAAATCAGCACCACCTTCAGCGCCGGGGTAGCCGCCCTGCATGGCACAGACAACAGCGGCTGCCTGGTTCAGCGCGCCGATCGCGCACTCTACGTCGCCAAATCCAAGGGGCGCAACCGCGTCGAGGTCGACACCCGAACGACGGACCCGCAATAATCATTCACCTTGATATTTAAGTAAGAAAACATGAACCCAAGTTTTATTGAACGATTGCGTAGCCGCGTGCTGCTGTGCGATGGCGGCACCGGCACCCTGATTCAGGCGGAAACCTGGGATGTTGAAAAGGATTTCGCCGGGCTGGAAAACTGCTCTGAAATTCTGGTCGAGACCCGTCCGGACTTCGTTGAAAAAGTTCACCGCACCTATTTCGAAGCCGGCGCCGACTGCGTGGAAACCAATACCTTTGGCGCCAACAAGGTGGTGTTTGCCGAATTCGATCTGGTGGCGCGCACCTACGAACTCAACCGGCGTGCCGCCGAGATCGCCAGACACGTCGCCGACGAATTCTCCACGCCTGATTGGCCGCGCTACGTGCTGGGGTCGATCGGACCGGGAACCAAGCTGGCAAGCCTGGGACACACCACCTACGACATTCTGGAAGACTCCTATGCCGAACAGGCGCGCGGCCTGATCGACGGCGGCATCGATTGCTTCCTGCTGGAAACCAATCAGGATCTCTTGACCATCAAGGCCGCCGTGAACGGCTGCAAGATCGCCCGCCTGGAAAAAAATCGCCAGGATCTGCCGATTTTCGTGCAAGTGACCATCGAAACCACCGGCACCATGCTGGTTGGCAGCGACATTGCCTGCGCCGCCACCTCTCTCGATGCACTGGACATAGAAGGCCTCGGCCTCAATTGCGCCACCGGTCCGGCGGAAATGTCGGAACATGTCAAATATCTCGGTGAAAAATGGCGCGGAATGATTTCCGTCATGCCCAACGCCGGCCTGCCCATGCTGGTCGACGGCCAGACGGAGTACCCGTTGCTGCCGTTCGAACTGGCCGAATGGCAGCAACGCTTCGTCGAGGAAGACGGCGTCAACCTCATCGGCGGCTGTTGCGGGACCACCCCGGAGCACATACGCCAGTTGCGCGCCATGCTGGATGCCCGTGCCAACCGGGCACCAGTCGCCCGCAATCCGCAATGGGAGCCGTCCGTCTCCTCGCTCTACACTTCGGTGCCCCTGCGTCAGGAAAATGCGGTATTCGCCATCGGCGAACGCAGCAATGCCAATGGCTCCAGAAAATTCCGCGACCTGCTCAATGCGGAAGACTGGGACGCGCTGACGGCGATCGGCCGCGAACAGGTCAGGGAAGGCTCGCACGCCCTCGACGTTTGTACCGCCTACGTCGGCCGGCCGGAAGTCGCGGACATGTGTGAAGTGGTGTCGCGCTACCGTGGCCAGATCACCGTGCCGCTGGTGGTGGACTCGACCGAATTGCCGGTGATCGAAGCGGCGCTGAAGCTGATCGGCGGCAAAGCCATCATCAACTCGATCAATTTCGAGGATGGCGAAGAACGGGCCGAAAAAGTGCTGCGCATGGCAAAGAAATATGGCGCGGCAGTCGTCGCCCTCACCATCGACGAGGAGGGCATGGCCAAGAGCGTGGATGACAAGCTGCGCATCGCGCATCGCCTGTACGATTTCGCCGTAAACAGGCATGGCCTGCCGGCGTCCGACCTGCTGTTCGATCCCCTGACCTTCACCATCTGCACCGGCGTCGAGGATGACCGCAACCATGGCATCAACACGCTGGATGCGATTGAACGCATCAGGCGTGAACTGCCGGAATGCCAGATCATGCTCGGGCTGTCCAACATCAGCTTCGGCCTCAATGCGGCCTCGCGCCATGTGCTGAACTCGGTGTTTCTGGCGCATGCGCAGAAGCGCGGCATGACGGCAGCGATCATCCATGTGTCCAAGATCATGCCGCTGCACAAGATCGACGAGGCGCAGCGCATCGTCACCGAAAATCTGATCTATAACCGCTGGCAGGACGGCCGGGACCCGCTGCTCACTTTTGTCGACATGTTCAAGGACGTGAAACTGGTAGAAACGGTGAGAAAGCGCCCGGAAACGATAGAAGAAATCCTCAAGCAGCGCATCATCGACGGAGACAAACAGGGCTTGAACGATGACCTGGCTCGCGCCATGGAAACCTATCAGCCGCTCGACATCATCAATGAGCTGTTATTGGACGGCATGCGGGTGGTTGGCGAACTGTTCGGCAGCGGTGAAATGCAACTGCCGTTCGTGCTGCAGAGTGCCGAAACCATGAAGGCAGCAGTGGCCTACCTGGAACAGTTCATGCAGAAAATAGAGGGCCAGGAAAAGGGCATCCTGGTGCTGGCGACCGTGCGTGGCGACGTTCACGACATCGGCAAGAACCTGGTCGACATTATCCTGACCAACAATGGCTACAAGGTCATCAATCTCGGCATCAAGCAGCCGATAGGGGCCATCATGGAAGCCGCCCGCATGCATGCGGCTGACGCTGTCGGCATGTCGGGCCTGCTGGTGAAATCGACGGTGATCATGAAGGAAAATCTGGAGGAGATGAAAAAAGAGGGCATTACTCTTCCAGTGCTGCTGGGCGGTGCCGCGCTGACGCGCAAGTACGTCGAAACCGATTGCAGCCTGGTCTATACCAGTCCGCAACACGTACATTACGCGAAGGACGCATTCTCCGGCCTGAAACTGATGGACCAGATCATGGCAACGAAGAATACGATCTGAGACCATCTTCCGGGGCGGGGCGGTCAGACGCTTCCGAATTCGGTAAACCAGTGAAAAAGCAGCCGATTGGCTGCTTTTTCACTGGTCCGGCACTGCGTGCTGCGCGATCAGGCCGAGAACGAGGATCCGCAACCGCAGGTGGTCGTCGCATTCGGATTGCGAATCACGAACTGAGAACCTTGCAGGCTGTCCTGATAGTCGATTTCAGCTCCAGCCAAGTACTGCAGACTCATCGGATCGATCAGCAGCGTTACGCCGTCGCGATCCACGCTGGTGTCATCATCGTTCACGGAATCCTCGAAAGTAAACCCATACTGAAAACCGGAACATCCGCCGCCGGTGACGAAAACACGCAGCTTCAGGTCGGGAGAGCCTTCTTCATCAATCAATTCCTTCACCTTCTTGGCCGCATTGTCGGTAAAAATCAACGGGGTTGGCATTTCAATTTCAGCATTCATGTCGCACTCCTTGTTTCTTAAGTCCCTGATTATCCACCTGGTTCATCAGCGGGTCAATCCGGCACGGCGCCTTCCGGCTCCGCTTCATTCAAATAAATCAGCTTGCCTTCCACCACCGCCCCCATATGCATTTCCAGACTGCGGTAGAAAACATCTCCTGTGACATGCGATTTTGCCTGAAGTTCAACATAGGTGCGCGCGCTGACCGGCCCCACTACCACCCCATTGATCACGGCATGCGATACGCTGATCGCACCCTCGATCTGTCCGTGTTCGCTCAGCACCAGGGTCCCTGATTTTCCGCCAACCTCGTTGACATTGCCACGAATGCGGCCATCGACACGCAAGCCGCCACTGAAATTGATATCGCCATCCACCATGGTTTCTGCACCAATCAGGGTGTCAATGCGATTCTGAGGTTTCTGGTGGCTTCTGGAAAACATGGAACATCCTATCCTAATTTGGCAAATCGGCCGTCTGGGTCAGGGTGGGCTGTGTCCCGCCCGTCGCGACATATTGCACCTGCAAAGTCTGTGCGCCTTCCTGCGAAGGCACACTGAACGAACCTTCAATACGCTGGTAATACTTGAAATTGACCTTGATGACTTTTTGCTGGCCTTCCGGTTCAACCCGGTACACCATAGGCTTGCCGTCCTGCGTGCCGTTGAGCACCAACTGCAGACCGCCCTGTATCAGCTTGTCATGCCGCCCGGATTGTACCAGCAGAATCTGATATTGATACTCGCCGGAATGTGCGCCCTTGCTGAGCTTGACGCTATAGATCTTGGGTACGCCAATCGTTCCGCCTTCGTTCAGGATGCTCTTGTAGAAAGCCACATCCTCCTTCATCCGCATGTTTTCATCCTGCATGCTGGCCATTTCCTTGGTCAGGTCGCCCTGTGCGGCGGCGGATACTTGCAGCTGGCTTTCCAGATGAACCACTTTGGCCTGCATGCTCTGCACGTCCTCCAGTTTCTGCTCGGCCAGCTTGTCAAAGGGATGCGTGTGGCGGCCGACAAACTGCCAGTAGGCCACCGCATAACCAACAAGCAGCAGCAGCAGCAACCGCGCAAGCTCCCAATACCAGGGCAACGCGGCCCGCACGGCCACGTGCGGTGCTGTAATGCCGAAATGCCTTTTTAGCATGCGCAGCCAATTTCTCATGGCAGCAACGGTACCAGATCGAGTCCGGCAGCTTCCTCAAGCCCAAACATGATATTGAAGTTCTGCACCGCCTGACCGGCGGCGCCTTTCACCAGGTTGTCGATCACGGACAACACCACAACCATCTCTCCACCCTGGGGACGATGCACGGCAATCCGGCATTGGTTGGAGCCACGCACCGAGCGCGTTTCAGGGTGAGAGCCCGTCGGCATGACATCGACAAAGCGCTCCGACTGGTAACGATGCTCGAACAGTTGCTGTACATTCGCCTCCTTGGTCAGGCGTGCGTAGAGCGTCGCATGGATGCCCCGGATCAGCGGCGTGAGATGCGGCACGAATGTCAGGCCGACGGCACGGCCCTGCATCAGACCCAGCCCCTGACTGATTTCAGGCAGATGACGATGACCCGCCACACCGTAGGCCTTGAAGTTGTCGCCCGCCTCGGCGAACAGATTAGGTATTTCAGCCTTGCGCCCAGCGCCGCTGACGCCGGATTTGGCATCGGCGATCAGGTTGGACTCGTCCACCACGCCGGCCTGCAGCAAAGGCATGAATCCAAGCTGCACCGCTGTTGGATAGCATCCCGGATTGGCGACCAGACGCGCCGAGGCGATTTCGGCGCGATTGACCTCGGGCATCCCGTAAACGGCTTCGGCGACCAGCTCAGGGCAGGCATGGGTCATGCCATACCATTTTTCCCATACGCCGACATCCTTGATGCGGAAATCCGCCGCCAGATCGATCACGCGCACCCCGGCCGCGAGCAACGTGCGCGCCTGCTGCATGGCGATGCCATTGGGTGTGGCAAAGAAGACCACATCGCAGCCCTGCAAGTCGGCCTGGGCCGGATCGGTAAATGCCAGATCGATGTAACCACGCAAACTGGGAAACATGTCAACCACGGGCAGTCCGGCCTCGCCGCGGGAGGTAATGCAGACCAATTCAGCATCCGGATGCCGTGCCAGAAGTCGCAACAACTCCACACCGGTATATCCGGTACCCCCTACAATGCCGATCCTGATTTTATTTTTTGACATATCTCGATCAGAATTAAAATGGATTTTTTCTGCAGCGGCCAATCTTAATCAGCGCCTCATGAAAAGGCAATGAAAACCTTGGCCGGGATCAACTGGCGGCAAGCCAAAAACAAAAAAGCCGCACAAGTGCGGCTTTTTCTGCAGAATCCTGCGATTAACGCTTGGAGAACTGCTTGGCGCGACGAGCTTTACGCAAGCCAACTTTCTTACGTTCAACTTCACGCGCATCCCGGGTCACAAGGCCGGCATTGGACAGCGTGCTCTTGAGGGCTGCATCGTAATCGATCAGTGCGCGGGTAATGCCGTGGCGTACGGCACCGGCCTGGCCGGATTCACCGCCGCCGACCACGTTGACCATGATGTCGAAGCTGCTCTCGTTGTTGGTCAGCACCAGCGGCTGACGCAGAATCATGCGCGCCGTAACGCGGGAGAAGTACTCATCCACCGGCTTGTCATTTACAACGATGTTGCCCTTGCCAGACTTGAGAAAAACGCGGGCCACAGAGCTTTTGCGGCGGCCGGTTCCATAATTGTATTTACCGATCATGCGGGATCCTTAAATTTCCAAGGGTTTAGGTTGCTGTGCAACATGGTCATGCTTGGGGCCGGCATAAACCTTGAGCTTGCGGAACATCGCGTAGCCCAGCGGACCCTTGGGCAGCATGCCCTTGACTGCCTTTTCCAGGGCGCGGCCCGGAAACCGCTGCTGCATCTTGCTGAAATTGGTGGTGTAAATACCGCCCGGATAACCGCTGTGCCTGTGATACAGCTTGTCATCGGCCTTGTTGCCGGTGATCTTCAGCTTTTCGGCGTTGACCACGACGATGTAATCGCCGGTGTCCACGTGCGGGGTATAAATGGTCTTGTGCTTGCCGCGCAAACGGTGAGCAATTGCGCTGGCCAGACGGCCCAGCACCACGTCCGTGGCATCTACCACGAACCAGTCATGTTTTACTTCGTGCGATTTAGCAGAAAAGGTTTTCATCGGTGCAACCGTGATCGCTGAAAAAATTAAAGAGGCGGATTTTAGGCTGGGCGCGCCAGCTTTGTCAAACGAAATATGCCAATCAGACCAAATAACTGGCAATCAGCCCCGCAAAAACCGCGGCGCCCAGCCAGTTGTTGTGCAGAAACGCCCTGAAGCAACGCGCCCGGTCGCGTTCCCGGATCAGACTGTAATGATACAGCGCCAGGGCCGCAGCGGCCACCAGGCCAGCATAGTAGGGCCACTGCAAATGCAGCATCCGGCCCACCCAGGCCAGCATTCCCAGCATGCCGGCATAGCAGACCATGATCGCAGCAATCTCATAACGGCCAAAAAACAAGGCCGACGAGTGGATACCGATCCTGATGTCGTCGTCGCGATCAACCATGGCATATTCCGTGTCGTAGGCAATCGCCCAGAATACATTGGCCAACAGCAGCATCCATGCAATGGGCGGCACGGTGCCGTTTTGAGCTGCGAACGCCATGGGAATGCCGAAACCGAAGGCAATGCCGAGATAGGCTTGCGGCACCACAAGAAAACGCTTGGTCAACGGGTAGGTGGCTGCCAGAAACAGGGCCGCCACCGACAGCCTGATGGTCAGGGAACCCAGCATCAGCACCAGCCCGAAAGCTGCGAGGACCAGTCCTGCAACCAGCAGAAGCGCTTCGCGCTCGCTGACAAGGCCGGATACCAGCGGACGATTTCTGGTTCGCTCCACATGTGGATCAATTTTCCGGTCGGCATAATCGTTCATGACGCAGCCGGCTGACCGCATGAGCACCGTGCCGAGCAGGAACATCCACACCACTATCCAGCTCGGGCGCCCTTGGCTCGACATCCAGAGCGCCCACAATGTGGGCCACAGCAGCAGCAGTATCCCTATCGGCTTGTCCAGCCGCATCAGGCGTTCATAGGCATCGAGCCGTTCGGTCAGGCTTATCGTCTTTTTCACAGTTCCAGCACTCCCGGCAGAAAAACTTCCGTTACCAGAATCGGCGCGCCACGCAGCATGAAAACCGAACGCCTCGCCCACAGGCAGGGCGGCCTGCGCTGCAACACGGCTGAGGCGCGCCGGTACAGGGCATGGCCAGGCAGCAGCCTGAGATATGTCAGCGGCGTGCGCACAACCCCGGCATTGGCGAACAGGGCAGCGCCCAAGGGGCGGGTACCCAGCCGACCGAGATCATGCCACTCACCGCGCAGACTGCATCTTGGCAGAACGCTGTGCGCGTAGATCACCGGCCGCGAATTGCAGCACAGGCAGACTTCGCGCAGCAACGCCCGATGTTGCGGACGCAAGCCCAGCAGGATCGATTCATCCGGCTGCGGCCGCCCCCAGCGTTGCACCACATTCATGACCGAAAAATCCTGACAGCTTGCCTGCAGCCGCTCCGTCAGCGAACCCGGGTCCGCCAGCCAGTGCCGGTAGGCACCGCTGCCGGCGGGCCTGGGCAACCACGAGGTACGGTATGAAAAATTCAGGGCGCATGTCTTCACCCGAGGATTATGCCATATCAGGCAGCTAGACCTTGACGTAGTCCTCGGCCCGCCCCAGCCAGCGCTGCAAATGCAGCTCGACTGCCTGTGGCTGCTCGCGCAGCAGTGGATCGGCACGACGACGGGCGATTTCCAGCAATGCTGCATCGCGCTCCAGATCGGCGATTTTCAGCAGCGGCACGCCGCTCTGGCGAATACCCAGAAACTCTCCTGGACCGCGCAAGCGCAGATCGTTGCGCGAAATTTCAAATCCATCGCTGTTCTCGTAGATGATCTTGAGCCGCGCGCGCGCGGTGTCCGACAGCGGCGACTGATACAGCAGGAAACAGGCGCTTTGCGCCGATCCGCGCCCGACCCGGCCGCGCAGCTGGTGCAACTGCGACAAACCCATGCGTTCGGCATGCTCGATCACCATCAGGCTGGCATTCGGCACATCCACGCCGACTTCGATCACCGTGGTCGCGACCAGGAGCTGAATTTCGTTGTCGATGAAGGCCTGCATCACCGCCTGTTTTTCGGCGGGCTTCATGCGCCCGTGCACCAGACCGACCTTCAGCCCGGGCAGGACTGCAGTCAGTTGTTCACAGGTTTCCACCGCGGTCTTGAGCTGCAGCGCCTCGCTTTCTTCAATCAACGGACACACCCAGTAGGCCTGCAGCCCCTGCCGGCAGGCTTCGCGCACGCGAGCGAGCACGTCCGGACGACGGGCATCGGACACCAGTTTGGTGGCGACGGGCGTTCGTCCGGGCGGCAGTTCATCAATCACGGAAACATCGAGGTCGGCGTAGTAGCTCATCGCCAGCGTGCGGGGAATCGGGGTGGCGCTCATCATCAGCTGGTGCGGCTGCGCGCCTTTCTGGCGCAGGGCCAGGCGCTGATGCACGCCGAAACGATGTTGTTCGTCGATGATCGCCAGCCCCAGCCTGGCGAACTCTACCCGCTCCTGAAACAGGGCGTGGGTGCCGATGGCAATTTGCGCCGTGCCGCTCTTGACCGCCTCCAATGCAGCCACGCGTGCCGACCTGGACTGGGCGCCGCTCAACCAGGCTATGTTGACGCCAAGCGGCGTCAACCAGTCACTGAGCTTGCGGTAGTGCTGCTCGGCCAGGATCTCGGTGGGCGCCATCAGGGCGGCCTGCCAACCGTTTTCTACCGCCTGCAGTGCAGCCAGAGCCGAGACTATGGTCTTGCCGCTGCCAACATCGCCCTGTAGCAGGCGCTGCATGGGGTGTGGCTGAGCCAGGTCGCGACTGATTTCCGCCCAGACGGTCTGTTGCGCGCCGGTCAGGACGAACGGCAACGCCCGCAGCAGCGCCGTAGTGAGTTGCTGTTTCGAACCGAGCTGTGGCGCCCCCTGCTCGCGACGGCGGGCATGATGACGGCGCATGGAAAGCTGCTGCGCCAGCAGTTCGTCGAAGGCCAGGCGTCGCCAGGCATTGTTGCTGCGCTGCTGCAGAGATTCCAGATCCGCATCCGCTGGCGGGTGATGCAGGAAACCGAGGCTGTCGGCGAAACTAGGCAGATCCAGCCCCGCGTAAACCGCCGGCGGCAAAGTCTCGGCCAGATCGCCATGCAGCAACGCCCATCTATCCCACTTCCGCAGTGCAGCCTGCGAGAGCCCGGCGGTGGTGGGATAGATGGGCGTCAATGCCTCGTTGAGCGGCGTATCCCCCAGCGCAACATGGCATTGCGGATGCACCATCTCCATGCCGAAAAATCCCGGCCGCACCTCGCCGAAAGCACGGATGCGGGCTCCCGGCTTGAGCATGGCCACCTGACTGGGATAGAAATGCAGAAAACGCAGGTGCAGCAGGCCGCCGGCATCATCCTGCAACTGGCAAATCAACGCCTTGCGCGGGCGATACTGAATCTCGGCGTGCCCGATCTCGCCTTCCTCCTGTGCCTGCTCGCCGATGCGGAGGTCGCGAATGGAAGTGAACCGGGTTTCGTCGACGTAACGCAACGGCAAATGCAGCAGCAGGTCATCGAGGGTTTGCAGGCCAAGCTTGGCGAACCTGGCCTGCATGGGCTTGGTGATGCCCTTGATTGAAGCTAATGCAGCCAAGAATCAGCCGAGTAGCGCACTGGGATTGCAAAGCCAAACCACGTCATTTTTCTCTCCGTGCTCCTCCTGGCAATCGATGCAATCAGTCGCCGAGCACCATCACACCATCGGCTTCCACCAGGGCCCCGCGCGGCAGCGACGCGACGCCAACAGCGGCGCGCGCCGGATAGGGTTCCTTGAAATATTCAGCCATGATGCTGTTCACCAGGGCAAAGTGGCCCAGATCGGTCAGGAAAATATTGAGCTTGACGATGTCGGCCAGCGACCCGCCGGACGCTGCGGCCACGGCGACGAGGTTGTCGAACACCCGGCGCACCTGGGCATCGATGCCATCCACCAGTTGCATGCTGGTGGGGTCGAGGCCGATCTGGCCGGAAAGATAGACGGTGGCGCCCACCCTGACGGCTTGCGAGTATGTACCGATGGCTTGAGGGGCGCCTGCGGTGGAAATGATCTGTCGTGCCATATGGGGTCCTTAAGATTTGGATTACTGATTTTTTGGTTCTGAAACTGTGCCCTTGACGCGGCCGATGCGGACCACTTCCGGGAGCTTGCGCAGACTGCGCATCAACTTTGCCAGATGTTCGCGGTCTTCGATCTGCACGGTGAAGTTCATATTGGTATAGGTGCTGTTGTCGCCTTCTTCCATGCTGACATTATCGATATTGGAGCCGGCCACGGCGATGCCGGTCGCCACCTTGGCCAGCACGCCGGGCTGGTTGGCTACCGCCAGCTTGAGATTGACTTTGAACAGGCGACGCGTGTCCGGGTCCCATTCCACGTCCAGCCACTTGTCCGGATCCATGCGGAACTTGCGTATGGCTGGGCAGTCATGCGTATGAATCACCAGCCCCTTGCCCTTGTTGATGAAGCCCAGAATCGGGTCGCCGGGAATGGGGCGGCAACATTTGGCGAACTGCACCGCCATGCCCTCGGAGCCGCGAATGGTGATCGCGCCGAGTTTGGCCGGACGCTCACCGTGGACATCCGATATCGCCAGCAACTGACGCGCCACCATGATGTTGAGTCGCTTGCCGAGACCGATATCGGTGAGAATTTCCTGCCTGGTTTTGACGCCGTAGTCGCGCAGCAGCTTGTCCCAGCGCGATTCATCTATCAACGCGGGATCAGCATGCAACGCGCGCAATGCCTGGTTCAGCAGACGCTCGCCCAGCACGGCCGATTCTTCCGACTTCATGGTCTTGAGAAAATGCCGGATATGCGCACGCGCCTTGCCGGTCGCCACATAGTTCAGCCACGACGGGTTGGGCTTGGAGTGGGTGGCGGTGATGATTTCCACATGGTCGCCGTTACACAGTTCGGTGCGCAGTGGGGCCAGCTCATGATTGATCTTGACCGCGACGCAACGGTTGCCGACATCGGTATGCACGGCGTAGGCGAAATCCACCGCCGTCGCGCCGCGCGGCAAGGCCATGATCATGCCTTTGGGCGTGAACACGTAGACCTCGTCCGGGAACAGATCGACCTTGAAATGTTCGAGGAATTCGGCCGAATCCGTACTCTCGGACTGAATCTCCAGCAGGCGCTGCAGCCACTGGTGGGTACGCTGCTGCATGGCGGAAAGGTCGGCATCGCTCGACTTGTACAACCAGTGCGCCGCCACCCCGGCTTCGGCGATGTTGTGCATCTCGCGGCTGCGGATCTGTACCTCGATAGGCGTGCCGAACGGGCCAAACAGGGTGGTATGCAGCGACTGGTAGCCGTTGGCCTTGGGAATGGCAATGTAATCCTTGAACTTGCCTGGAATCGGCTTGTACAGGCCATGCAGCGTGCCGAGAGCAAGATAGCAGGTAGGCATGTCGCTGACGATCACCCGGAAGCCGTAGATGTCGAACACTTGCGAAAAAGTGCCGGTCTTCTCCACCATCTTGTTGTAAATGCTGTACAGATGCTTCTCGCGGCCTGTGACGTCGGCCTCGATATGCATGTCCCCCAGACGCTGCTTGATCGCTTCCAGGACGCGGCCAACGACTTCCTTGCGATTGCCACGCGCCGCCTTGATTGCCCGGCTCAGCACGGCAAAACGGCGGGGGTAGATATTCTTGAAGCTGAGGTCTTCCAGTTCCTGGAAAATGGCGTTGAGCCCCAGCCGGTTGGCGATCGGGGCGTAAATTTCCAGGGTTTCGCGCCCGATGCGGCGACGTTTTTCCGGCGCCATCACGTCCAGGGTACGCATGTTGTGCAGCCGGTCGGCCAGCTTGACCAGGATCACGCGCACATCCTGCGACATCGCCAGCAGCATCTTGCGGAAATTTTCCGCTTGCGCGTGCGTGGCGGTCTGAAACTCGATCTTGTCGAGTTTGGAAACCCCGTCCACCAGCTCGGCCACGGTCTTGCCGAAACGCTCGGCGAGTTCCTGCTTGGTGACCTCGGTATCCTCCATCACGTCATGCAGCAGCGCTGCCATCAGGCTAGGCGGGTCAAGGTGCAGCTCGGCCAGAATGCAGGCCACGGTGACCGGATGCGTAATGTAGGGCTCGCCGCTTTTACGCAACTGTCCGGCGTGAGCCGCATCGCTGAAACGGTAAGCCGCCATCACCTGTTCGATGTCTTCGGGCTTGAGGTATTGCCGGAGGCTCAGATTGAGCAGCGAATCCTCGCTGTCGGCCGGCAGCAAAGGCGGGGAGGGCGGTATGCTGGCTTCGGGTTTACCGCCCATCACGAACTATCCCTGATAATCCAAGGCTCAGGCTTGGCCGCGGTTAAGAACTTCCAGACCCACTTTTCCAGCTGCGATTTCACGCAACGCAACCACAGTCGGCTTGTCCCTGCCGGTACCGCTCACCAGCGGCTCGGAACCATTCGCCACCTGACGGGCGCGAAAAGCGGCGGCCAGCGTCAATTGGAAACGGTTGGGAATTTTTTCCAGACAATCATCAACGGTAATACGGGCCATGGGGGAATTCCTTTAAAAGATTTTTTGCAGCAAGTAATGGTGGCGCACCAGCTGCCTTTCACCACGCAAACGCTGACAGCGGACGATGGCCTGCAGGTCCTGCAGCGCCACATCAAACTGGTCGTTGATTATAACATAGTCAAACTCGCTGACATGGCTGATCTCCTCGTGCGCAGCGGCCAGGCGCCGCACAATCACCGCGGCGGAATCCTGCGCGCGCTTGCGGAGCCGCTGCTCCAGCGCCTCCATTGAAGGCGGCAGGATAAAAACGCCGGTTGCCTGAGGATACAGGCTGCGCACCTGCGCCGCGCCCTGCCAGTCGATTTCCAGCACCAGATCGTGACCGCTACGCAATTCCGACTCGACCCGGGTCTGCGAAGTGCCGTAGCGGGCGCCATGCACTTCCGCACTTTCCAGAAAGTCGCCCTGCTCCAGCAGGTTCAGAAAACGTGCATCGGTCACAAAATGATAGTCCACCCCGTCTACCTCGCCCGGCCGCATCGGTCGCGTGGTATAGGAGACAGACAATCGCACCGCGCTGTCCGCCGCCAGCAAAGCGCATACCAGACTGGTCTTGCCTGCCCCGGAAGGGGCCGTAACGATGTAGAGGTGACCGGGGATGTTCATGGGAGCCATGGATTCAAATGCGATGTTGCGATTTTCGCCCAAATTCACGACCGGCGAAAGCCTGACGCCACCCATACGTCAAAATGGAAGGAAAAGGGCGGTGGCAAGATTCTGCGCCACATGGGCAATCATGCGCTGGGACTTTTCCGACAGCGTCAGTGCAAACAGATCCAGCCGCCCGATCATCTTGCCAAATTCGCGCTCGAAACTCAGGTTGCGCTCCTGGTCGCCAAGTTCGTTGGTGACCAGATACAGTTGACCATGCTCATCGCGCGCATTGGACAGTCGCCAGACTGCGATTTCGATATTGCGCGCAGCATTGTAGACGCTCTGCGGATCAATGCTGTCCGTCATGTAAAACTCGCTTTTTCCACCATGCGCCTTGATCAGCATGGTTTGCAGTCCCACGATCAGGGGTAGCACACGGTCACCATGATAGTCCGCGGCAAAGGCCAGGCCGAGCGCCTCCGTGCCCTGTGCACCATTGATTTTATTGAACTTCCAGCCATGGTCGCCTTCAAACACCCAGTCCACCATCACCTCGACGCTGTCGGCCGTACTTTTTCGCAACTCGTGCGGATTGCGCCTGTAGAGTTTGGTCATGAGCAATTTGAGGCTTTGCGTATTTTCGCGCATCTCCACTTCGGCCATGCGATCAATATCGGACTTGCCCAGTCGCTTGAAGGAGTTGCCATTTTCGCTCAGGGGAACGACATGGCCGTTGAGCGGCTTCTCGCCGTTCGCTGCGCAGCCGAACGTCAGCAGGGCGGCAACCAGCATCGTCCCGACGGGCCGGAGGCTACTCAAGATTGGATCTGCTCACGCATCTGCTCGATCAGCACCTTGAGCTCCATCGAGACTTGCGAAGTGTCGGTGGATGCGGATTTCGAGCCCAGCGTGTTGGCCTCGCGGTTGAGCTCCTGCATCAAAAAATCCAGGCGTTTGCCGACGGCGCCTCCTGCGGCAAGAATGCGCCTGACTTCCTGCAAATGCGTGGTAAGGCGCCCGAGCTCTTCGTCGACATCTATTTTTTGCACGAACAGCGTCAGCTCCTGGCGGATACGCTCGTCATCCGCCGTTTTCAGGGCCTCCTGCATTTTTACCGCCAGCCGTTCCTGGTACGCCTGAATCAGGGCCGGCATCAACGGCCTCACCCGGGCCACCTGCTGTTCCATCAGGTCCACGCGCTCGAGGAGCAGCGCTTTGAGCTTTTCGCCTTCACGGCCGCGGGCATCGGCCAGATCCTGCAACCCCCGCACCAGCAGGGCCTGCAGTTCGGCGGCCATGCTGTCGCCTGCAACCGGCTCGCCTGCCAGCACGCCGGGCCAGCGTAAGATATCCGCAACGCTCAAGTCCGGGCTTTGCGGAAAATATTGCTGCACCTCTGCACTCAACCGCGCCAGCTGGTGCAGCGCCGCGGCATTGACCTCCGCCTTGACGGTGGCGCCGGCCGGCGCCACCAGCGACAACCGGCACTCAACCTTGCCACGACCAAGACGCGCGGCAATCGTTTCACGCACGCCGGGTTCGAATCTGCGCAGCGCATCATCCATGCGCAGATGCAGTTCAAGATACCGGTGATTCACGGTGCGCAATTCCAGCATCAGCACGCCCGCAACCACTTCGTGCTCCAGCGCCGTAAAGCCCGTCATACTGAAAATCATGCCGCTCATCTCTACCGTGCCTCCGAAATTTGTACAATCTTATCAAATCCGTCACGGTTCATGACAAAATAGACCTTTGGTCACTAATTCTCATGTCTCCCATGCAGGAATCCAAAAGCCACAGTCTGCCCCAGGGATACCGGTTGCAGGAATACCGGATTGACAAGCTGTTGAGCGGTGGCGGGTTCAGCTACGTCTATCTTGCCCACAACCAGCAGGGGGAGCGCGTGGCCATCAAGGAATATCTGCCAATCGGGCTGGCCGTGCGCATCGAAGGCGAACGGGTCGAGGCTAACGCACCCGAAAATCTGATCAATTTCCGCCACGGTCTCAAGTGTTTCTTTGAAGAAGGGCGCTCGCTCGCCAGAATCAACCACAACAACATCGTGCGCGTGCTCAATTTTTTCCGCGCCAACGATACCGTTTACATGGTGATGCAATACGAGCGCGGCAAGTCCTTGCAGGAATACATCCAGTCGCATGCGATGCCCGCCAAGGAAGCATTCGTCCGCCGCCTGTTTTCCGAAATGCTGAACGGATTGCGCGAAGTGCATGCCAGCAAGCTGCTGCACCTGGATATCAAGCCGGCCAACATATACATCCGCCTCGACGGCTCTCCAGTTCTGCTGGATTTTGGCTCCGCGCGGCAGACCCTGGCCAACGAGCACGCAAAACTGCCGCTCAGCTTTACTCCGGGCTTTGCCTCTCCCGAGCAATATACCAATCGCAAGCTGCTGGGCCCCTGGAGCGACATTTACAGCGTAGGGGCGTCGCTTTATTCCTGCCTGGCACGCTCATCCCCGCTGGCTGCAGACATACGCCAGCAACACGACACCCTTGCACCCGCAACGCAGATCGGCCGGGGTGTCTATTCCGATCACCTGCTCGAAATCATCGACTGGTGCATGAAGATTGACCCCCTGCTACGCCCGCAAAGCGTGTTCACCTTGCAAAAAGCGCTGCTGGAGCCGCCCCCGGAAGACAAATCGTTACTGGCCTCGATCAGACGGAAATTACGCCTATGAAATTCACCATCTATCAGGGCAGCCACCAGGGGGGCCGTCAATACAATCAGGATCGCATCGCCTATTCTTACAGCAAGGATGCCATGCTGGCCGTGCTGGCGGACGGCATGGGCGGCCACAGCAGCGGCGAGATCGCAGCCCAACTTGCAATCAATACCCTGACGGGCGCTTTTCAGCGCCTGGCGCTGCCGATTCTGGCCCATCCTTCCAGGTTCCTGAACGACTACATCCTGCAGGTGCATGATGTCATTGACAGCTATGTCGCGGACAATGGCCTGATCGACCACCCGCGAACGACCGTCGTGGCCGCAATAGCCCAGCATGACGCGCTCTACGTGGCGCATGTGGGGGATTCGCGACTGTACCATTTCCGCAACGGCGAAATCATCGGCAGAACGGAGGACCATTCCAAAGTGCAACTGATGTTCCGCCGCGGCCTGCTCAATCTGGGCCAGGTGGGCATGCATCCGGAACGCAACAAAATCTACAACTGTGTAGGCGGTGCAATCAAACCCAAGGTCGAGCTGTCGGAAAAACATGAACTGCGTGATGGCGACACCATCCTGTTGTGCAGCGACGGACTATGGTCGCTGGTGGGCGATGAGAAAATGGCCGAGATTCTCTGCAGCGACACCGTCAACTTCACCATCCCGGATCTGCTCGATCTGGCCGAATCCCGCGCCGACAGCAAAAGCGACAACATGAGCGCCATCGGATTCAACTGGGGCGGCAAGGCTTCCGCAAAACAATCCATATCGACAGCCGACATGGCTTTCGAAACCACCACCACCATCATGATGAACCCGCAGCATGAAGAAGCCGAAGGCGCAGATGCGGAAACCGCATCCTTGAGCGATGCCGACATCGAGGGCGCCATTGCCGAGATTCAGGCGGCGATCAAGAACGTGCAGAAGTAAACGCTGATTTTGGCCATTCGCCTGAATTCGACATCCGGCGCGTTATAATTTGACCTTTAGATATTCTAAAGAGGCCAAGATGCGCCCAAGCCAACGCGCGCCCGGACAACTGCGTCCGGTCGAGATCATCCGCCGTTACACCAAACATGCCGAAGGGTCGGTACTGGTGAAGTTCGGCGACACCCACGTGCTTTGCACCGCCAGCATCGACGAGAAAGTCCCGCCATTCCTGCGCAGCAGGAATCAGGGCTGGGTCACGGCCGAATATGGCATGCTGCCACGCTCCACGGGCAGCCGCATGGATCGCGAAGCCGCACGCGGCAAGCAATCCGGACGCACGCAGGAAATCCAGCGCCTGATCGGCCGCAGCCTGCGCGCCATCATCGACCTCGACAAGCTGGGTGAACGCACGATTCAGATCGATTGCGACGTCATCCAGGCCGATGGCGGCACGCGCACCGCCAGTATCACCGGCGCCTTTGTCGCCCTGCACGACGCCATCGCCACCCTGCTGGAAAAACGCCTGATCGCCGAATCGCCGCTGCGCGATTTCATTGCCGCCATTTCGGTTGGCGTATTCGAAGGCACACCAATACTGGACCTGGACTACATCGAGGACTCCGGCTGCGACACCGACATGAACGTGGTCATGACCGGCAGCGGCGGCTTTGTCGAAATCCAGGGCACGGCCGAAGGCGTTCCGTTCCGGCGCGCCGAAATGGACGCCATGCTGGACATGGCCCAGGCCGGCATTGCCGAACTGATCTCCAAACAGAAGGCGGCACTTGGCCTCTGAAATGGACAAACTTGTTATCGCCACCGGCAACACGCACAAGCTGCAAGAAATCCGCAGCCTGCTGCATCCGCTAGGCATCGAGATTTTTCTGCAATCGGATTTCAACGTACCGGAAGCAGCCGAACCGCATCCCACTTTCGTTGAAAACGCACTGGCCAAGGCCCGCCAGGCGGCACGCCTGACCGGATTGCCGGCGCTGGCCGATGACTCCGGCCTCTGCGTGCCTGCGCTGGGCGGACTGCCTGGCGTGATTTCTGCCATCTACGCCGGCGAACCGCGCAGCGACGCACGCAACAACGAGAAGCTGCTGACGGCCATGCGAGACGTCACTGACCGCCGTGCCCATTACCACAGTACGCTGGTGCTGCTGCGCCACGCAGACGACCCGCAACCCGTGATCGCCGAAGGCCAGTGGCACGGAGTGATTCTGCCAGCGCCACGCGGAAAGGGCGGTTTCGGCTACGACCCGTTGTTTCTTGACCCCACACTCAACCAGAGCGTAGCCGAGCTTTCCCTCGATGACAAAAATCGCGTCAGCCATCGCGGTCAGGCCCTGCGGGTGCTGCTAGAAAAATTGAAAAGCGAATGAGCAATTGCCAGACACCGACACCGGGGATCATTCCCCGCTCCCCACTTTTCACGCGCCGCCCCCACACGCTCCCCCGCTAAGTCTGTACGTCCAC
>MLJW01000302.1_pt1 | contig 29377 bp, 28 predicted proteins | sample 888231 | NCBI WGS metagenome assembly MLJW01 (sample SAMN05788063, study PRJNA343431) | mine drainage metagenome | isolation source: sample collected from the inflow into an acid mine drainage treatment plant... | place: Germany: Lusatia, lignite mining district
CCGGCCAACCATTGAAGTGACTCGTTGGCCGGTATCCAGCGAGCATTGAGCGAGCGGCCAAGGCGGCGGATGCCGCCGCCCGGCGAGGGACGATACAACCGGTCAATTCATTGGGCGGTTGGTATGACTCGTTGGCCGGTATCCAGCGAGCATTGAGCGAGCGGCCAAGGCGGCGGATGCCGCCGCCCGGCGAGGGACGATACAACCGGTCAATTCATTGGCCGGTTGGTATAACGGGAAAGCCGGAGCGGGGGCGATCCCCGCTCCGGAAGCATGCCCTATTCCCGGGGCAGCGCCTTGACCGCCGCCCAGGCAATGGCCACCAGCATCAGCCACCAGGCCTGGGCCACGCCGAAAGCCTCGAAGGCGATGGCCAGGGCGGCGGTGATCAGGCCGGCCATCAGGCTGGCCTTGCCCTCGCGGTTGCCGATCACCTGATGGCGCACCAGGCTGTGCATGGCCAGGGCCACCAGCACGGCGCCGAGGGCCCCCAGCTCCAGCCAGATCTGCAGAGCGGCGTTATGGGTGTGCAGCGGCAGATACTGGCCGCTCCATTCATAGGGCAGCGGGCTCCACGGCACCGGGAAACAATGGTGGAAGGCATCGGTGCCGTGCGGAATGGAGCGGGCGGCGTCGAAGCCCCAGCCCAGGAACGGATGCATGGTGATGTGCTGGATGGAGAACTGCCAGATCACCAGCCGGTGATAGAACGACGGCGGGAAATGCGGGACATGCACCGCCACGAAATGGGGATCGACCTTATAAAGCAGCAGCGGCATGGTGAGAATGACCACCGGGATGCCGTAGGCCAGAAGCGTGTTGATCAGACGGGGAAAGCGGCGGTGCAGGCCCCAGACCAGCAGGCCGCACACCAGGCCGTTCAGCGAACTGGAGCTGTGCGAGGCCAGCAGGGCCGCCAGCAGGATCACCAGCATGGCCCCGGCCTGCAGCCGCCCGTTGCGCTGGCGCAGCACATGGGCCAGAACCGGCAGGCTGGTGATGCTGAGGATGACGGCGCCGTTCTTGCTGATGAAGTGGCGATGCAGCTCGCCGCGGAAGGTGTGCAGCGGCTCGATCACGCCATCCGGGCTTTTCAGCAGCAGGCCCAGCGCCAGTCCGGCCAGCATCAGCACCACGGTGATCAGCCAGCCGCGCAGATTAAGGTCCGACAGGCGGCGGCGGTCTTCCTCGCTCCAGCCGGCGGCGGCGGCGGCCAGGCCCTGCCACAGCAGGAACACCCCCAGCACCTGGGTGGTGCGCTCCAGGCTGTTGGCCGGCACGATGGCCCACAGCGTGCTGACATAACAGAGCAGAACCACGGCGCCGCTCCACACCGCGCCGGCCAGGCCGGGGAAGACCAGGCGGCGGGCGGCCAGGGCCGCCAGCACGGCGGCCAGGGCGGTCAGCACCGTGGCCTTGGTCAGGATGGCGGCGATGGGCAGCAGGCAGAGGGATTGCAGGAGCAGAAGCGGCAAGGCGGTGGGCAAGGGCTGATCCTTTGAGCGGCAAAGCGGGCGGCAGGGCTGGGGTAGCACGATCCCCGGAGGCTGGCAATCAGGGAGCGTCGTTGCGGCCGTTCCAGCCGTTGCCCATGGTCAGCAGGCCGCCGCGGTACTGGTGGCCCAGATAAAGGGCGTAGCGATCGGCCACCCGGCCGCCCCAATGCAGATCCACCTGCCCCAGGGGGGTGATCGCGGCGAAAAAAGGCGGCATATCGTGCATCACGCCATCGTCCTTCACCTGGGTGATGATGATGGCGTCTTGCCCCTTCAGGGCCGCCACCTGGGCGGCGCTGTAGTAGCTGGGACGGATATGGCCTTCCAGGAACACCGGCGGATGGCCGGGCAGATGGAACGACAGCGGGCCGGTGGGTTCGTGCTTGGGCGTCAGCAGGAAGGCGCCGGGATGGAGCAGGCGCTGGGTTTCCACCGCCTGCGCCAGTTCGGTCCAGCCGCCCAGGCGCTTCAAGGGATCGAGCTTGATGGGAAGGGGCAGCAGGGCGGTGGCGGCCTGGAACAGCACCACCAGGCTGAGGGCCAGCCCCAGCAGCGGCGCCGCCAGGAACAGGCGCCGCCATAGCGGCCGGCGCAGCCCGGCCCCGGCGCCCGCCGTGGCGATGACGCCGCCGAGATAGGCCGGGCCGTCCCAATGGGCCTGCACCAGGCCCCCCAGGGAATGCTGGGCGAAAAACAGCACGATGGGCAGCGAGGTGGCGCCCAGCAGGAACCAGTCCGGCCGCCGGTCACGCCAGCCCCGCCACAGCGCCCAGCCCATGCCCCACAGGCAGAAGCCGAACAGCAGCGGCGTGACCAGCCCGATCTGGCCACCCAGGAAGGCCCCCAGATTGCTCAGGGCATGCCTTGCCGGCGGCGCCGTCTCGAAGGCGTGGTCCAGCTGCTTGTGGAACGAGGCGAAGCCGTTTTCGGCATTCCAGATCCACAGGGGCAGAGTGCAGGCGGCGGCCAGCAGAACCGCCCCCAGGGTTTCCCGGCGGCGCCACCACGGGCGCAGCGGCGGAAACAGCAGAAAGGTGAGGATAAGGCCGGGCAGGATCAGGGCGATGGTGTATTTGCTGATGGCCCCCAGGCCCAGGGCCAGCCCGGCCAGCGGCACGAAGCGGGCATCCCCTTCTGAAATCACCTTGAGCGCGGCCCACAGGGCCAGGGCCCAGAACACCAGCAGCGGCGTATCGGGGGTGACCACCACGCCGGCGGTATTGAACAGTACCGAGGCGTTGAGCCACAAGGCGGCCCAGGCGGCCACCCGGCGCGAACGGAAGACCAGCCGGGCGCTGTCCCACACCAGAACCGTGGTGACGAGGCCGCCCAGCAGGGCCGGCAGCCGCACCCCGAAACCGGTTTCCCCCGCCAGCTTCACCCCGGCCCAGATCCACGCGGCCACCATGGCCGGATGGTCGAAATAAGAGAGCTGCAGCGGATGGATCCAGTGCCAGTAATAGGCTTCATCCGAGGAAAGATCGGCCAGGCGGGCGGTCAGGGCCCGCAGCAGCAGCAGGGCCAGCACGGTGAGCAGCACGCGCCGCTCCAGGCGGCGGTCGGCATCGGTGGGGGGCAGGGAAATGATCATGGGGCGGGCTTGCCACGCGGGCCGGGGCTTGTCAACCGTTCAGGCGGAATGGCTCTCGGGCAAGGTCCGGTGCGGATCGTTGACAGGATGTCTTCGGGCTTGAACACTGCTGCCATAAACCGAAGCGTTGGGCGCCATGAATTATATAACGCGGTACTGGGGCAAGGCCGGTGCGGTTCGTGCCGGAGAGGCGGAGTGGCATCCGGCCGCTTATCATTGTCTTGATGTCGCCGCGGTCATGGAGGCTTTGCTGCGAACCCGCCCTCATTGGCGCGCGGCGATGGCTCGGACCACCGCGCTGCCAGAGGACGACCTCGAGGCGCGCCTTCTTATAAGCGCAGCGCTACACGACATTGGTAAATTCGCGGAAAATTTCCAGCACAAGGTTCCGGAGTTGGCGGCGCGTGCCGGTCATGTCCCTAAAGACAGCGATGCCGGACATGGTACGGTCGGCTGGGCGTTCCTGAAAAAATATGCCGTGCCTCTTGGCCTGGAGGGCATGGCGGATTGGCTATTCGCCAGCGTCTCGCACCACGGAACGCCGGTTGATGTTTTGAAAACGTTAAGCAATGCCATGTCACCGGCGGCCGAGGTCGAGGCGCTGCGTTTCGCCGAAAAGATGATCAGCCTGTTCGGCCGTCCCGGCCAGGCCGCATTGCCCCGTCATACCGGCGAACTCTGGCGTGTGGCGGGATTGACCATTTTGGCCGATTGGGTCGGCTCCAACCGGGACTGGTTTCCCTACCGGGAGCCTGACATGTGCCTGGAGGACTATTGGTCTGTCACGCGGGCGGCGGCGGCTTTGGCGCTCGATAAGACCGGTTTGAGGGAAGCGCCCGCCGCCCCCGAGGTCTGTCTTGCAACGCTTCTGGGCGCCGGAGCGCATTCTTCTCCACTGCAAGCCTGGGCGGAACGGCAAACCCCCGTGAACGGACCGCATCTCTATCTGGTCGAGGATTTGACCGGTGCCGGAAAAACGGAGGCGGCCTTGATCCTGGCCCATCGCCTGATGCGGGCCGGCGCCGCCGAAGGGCTTTACTGGGCGTTGCCCACCATGGCTACGGCCAATGGCTTGTACAGGCGGCTGCACACGGTGTACCACCGGCTCTTCAGGCACGATGCCGGCTGTCGTCCGTCCCTGGTGCTGGCGCACAGTGCCCGTGATTTGAATGACGATTTTCAGCTGAGTATCGAAAACGGTCCTGGCGACGGCTTTTCCCGCCTTAACGAACAGGATGTCTGCGCCGAGGCCAACTGCGCCGCGTTTATCGCCGAGGATCGAAAGAAAACCTTTCTGGCGCAGGTCGGGATCGGCACCTTGGATCAGGCGTTACTGGGGGCCTTGCCGGTCAGGCATCAGGCCCTTCGCCTGGCCGCCCTGTCCCGTCGGGTGCTGATCATCGACGAGGCTCACGCCTACGACGACTATATGAGCAAAGGCCTGGAGCATCTTTTGAAATTCCAAAAGGCCCTGGGGGGCTCGAGCATCGTTTTATCGGCCACCCTGACCCAGGCGCAAAAACGGCGGTTTGCCGCCGCCTATGGCGCCGATGCGAACGCTCTGGCGGCTACGGGTTTTCCTCTCACCACCCAGGTTTACAACGGCTCCGTGCAGGAGGAGACCCATGCCTCCGTGCGGGGAACGCGGCGTGATCTGCCCTGTCGGCAGTTCGATCATCCGGACCACGCCGTGGAAGCCTTGCTGGGGCAGGCGCGTTTGGGGCGGTGCGGTGTTTACATCCGTAATTCGGTGCGTGAGGCCCTGGAGACGTATCGGGCGCTGAAAAGCAGATGGGACAAGACTCTGTTGTTTCATGCCCGGTTCTGCCTTGGCGACCGGCTGGCCCGCGAAACCGATATTTTGAACCGTTTCGGCAAAGAGGGGACGGCGGACGACCGGGCCGGCTGGATCGTGATCGCCACGCAGGTTGTCGAGCAGTCGCTCGATCTCGATTTCGATGTGATGGCCAGCGATCTATGCCCGATGGATCTTTTGATCCAACGGGCTGGCCGGTTGCAGCGGCATGAGCGTTCGGCGCGTCCCGATCCGGTTCTTTGGGTGGTCGCCCCGCCGCTGGAGGGCGATATTCAGGAGAACTGGTACGGCGCCTTGTTCAAAAGCGGGCAGTATGTCTATCCCGATGCGGGGCAGCTCTGGCGAACGCTGCGGGTTCTCAAGACCATGGGGGGGCTTGTTCTGGCCAGTGCGTCGCCGCGCGCATTGATAGAACCGGTCTTCGGGGATAATCCCGGGGACGGCCCACCGGCTTTGGAAAAAATTGGGCTGAAAGCCCAGGCCAAACGGGATGCGGCCAGGGGCATGGCGCATCTGAATTTCCTGACCATCAAGGATTTTACCCCGCAAAAGGATGCCTGGTCCAGGGATGTCCAGACGCCGACCCGGTTGGGTGATCCCACCATTACCCTGCGGTTGGCCACATGGCGCGATGGGCATCTAGAGCCATGGGCCGGTGAGGGGGCGAGGGGATGGCGGTTGTCGGAGATTTCCGTGCGCAGCGCGCTGTGCGAAGCGCCTCTGCCGCCCGATGCCGCCGCCGCGCAAGCCATCACGGAAACACGTGCCCGGTGGCAATATCCCGACCCGCCATCGATTTTGGCGGTCTGCCCCACCGAACAGGCCGATGTGTGGCAGGGGCGGTGGCGGGATCCGAGGGGAAACGTGATCGAGATCCGCTATTCGGCCCGGAACGGGTTGTGGCGGCTGTAATGCTGTGGCAGGGTGCGGTGGAGCTGTTCCCCGCCCACGCGGGGATGACCCGTTTTTGTTTAACGCAGCTCACACGTCCCCGCCCACGCGGGGCTTTTATTTTAAAGAACGAACCGGGCATCCACCTCGGCATAGGGAACGATGACCTGATCCGCGGTACGGGCCAGCAGTCCCAACCGCGTCAATTCCTCGACATCCTTGTGCACATTCTTGTAGTTGCGATGCAGATCCGTCGCCAGACCCTTGACGGTACGGACTTGATGGTGGCGGACATACCGCAGCAGATCCAGGCGCTTCGGCGTCAGGGCGGCAAGCAGGGTGGGCAAGTCGTGGAAGGTGATGTGTGCTTCGCCGACGGTATCTCCGTTTTCGGCGCGATGCCATGCGTCAACGAATCGCCGCCCCATATCTTCCAGGGGGCCGACATGCACGGTGAGAGTGCCGCTGATGGCGGCATGCCGTTCTTGCTCTTTATCTGTGCTCACGGTGCACCTCGAAACGTTCTTACGTCGGCGATGAAATCAGCGATCAAGGTTTCTACCGTGGTGAAGGCGTAAGCCTCTTCCCTGCCGCCGATATGGCGATGATCGCCCTTGCCGCGCTCGTTGTCGTAGCCCACCAGCCGTTGACCGGGATAGCCGTAGAACAGGCTGTATTTTAAGCCATGCGCGCTTCCCGGGACCGGGGCCGGAACCTGCCATATGGTCAATTCGGTAATCGCGCCGTCTGGATAATCTTTCCGATCATAGAAGATGCAGGTGGCGTTCATATGGTGCCTTATATCATGAGGGAAGTATGGTGTGGAACACCATAAAAAACGGCGCGCGGCACATTGAGGCCGTGTGACTTGGAGGAAGCTACCCCCTCCCCTCCAGCTACGGGTTATATTTTAAGTTTTTATATAATGCAGATTAAAGCACGTTGACGTGGAAAAAACAATACGATACAAAACTTCAGGAGATGATGTTGCGGTGTGTAGAGCTGTTTTGGCGATACATGCATCTGCGATGCGCAATAAAGGGGATGTTCATGGCCTTCAATCTTCTTGCCTCGCCCTGGTTGGAGGTCCGTCGTGCCTCGGGGGTGCGGACTGTCATCCGCCCCTGCGACCTGACCAGCCGTTTCAACGATGACCCTATCCTGGCACTCGATTTTCCGCGGCCCGATTGGAATGCGGCTCTGACGGAATTTTTGATCGGGCTGTGCGCGCTGGCGCTGGCGGTCGAGGATGCGGCGGCATGGGCCGGGTATTTCATTGAGCCGCCCGCGCCGGAGCGGCTGACGGACGGCTTGGCCCGTTTCGCCTTCGCGTTTGCGTTCGATGGAGAGGGGCCTTGCGCCTATCAGGATTTCGACACCCTGGCCGAGCAGGAGCTCAAGCCGGTAAGCGGTCTGTTGATCGATGCGCCGGGGGAAAACGCCCTGCGCAACAACAGCGATCTTTTTGTTCGGCGCGGTGGTGTCGCCAGCCTCGGTTTGCCTTATGCGGCAGCGGCGCTGATCACGCTGCAAACCTATGCGCCGTCCGGTGGCGCGGGGCATCGCACGTCGCTGCGCGGCGGTGGGCCGCTGACCACGCTGCTGTCGCCGCGCCGCAGGGCATCCAAGGCGTCCACGGTGGCCACTCTGTGGGACAGGGTTTGGGCCAACGTGCCCGAACAGAGCGGCGATGGGCCCGGCCCCCGTCCGGAGGACGTCTTTCCCTGGTTGTCACCCACCCGCACCTCGGTCAACGGCGAGGTGGTGACCGAGGAGAACAGTCATCCGATTTTGGCGTTTTTCGCCTGTCCGCGCCGTATCCGGCTCGTGTTCGCCGATACCGTCCACTGTGATCTGAGCGGCGAATCCGGGCGGGGGGCGTCTGCGTTGCGCACGCAAAATTATGGCGCGAATTATCTGCAATGGCTGCATCCGCTGTCGCCGTACCGGAATGATAAGAAATCCGGCTTTCTGGCCATCCATCCCCAGGCCGGACCGTCGGATTACGGCGATTGGCTGGCATGGTGGGGCGGTGGCGGCGGGCGTCCGGCCCAACCGCTTCCGCTTTGGGAAGAGCGCCGTCGCATGGTCGGTCATCTGCTCGATGAAGCCGACGGCATGGAGGCCTTCGGTTTTCAGATGGATAATATGAAGGCCCGTCAGTGGCTGAACGCCTCGCTGCCATGGATCCCGTTGCAGGCTGGGGCGGGCGGTCCGTTGCAAGAGGCGGTGGAGCAGGCCATTTCCGCCACCGATGCGGCGGCCAGGGCTTTGGTGCGCGCCGCCAAGATCGCGTTTTACGGCCAGCGCCAGGGCGATGATGGCGGCTACCGCCTGCCCGAGACCCTGGCGCTGAACGCCCTGCGCGAACCCGGCGAGCGGCTGTGGCGCGAGACCGAGGCGGAGTTTCGTCTTCTTCTATCGTCGCTTCTGGCCCGTCTGGCACAGGGCGAGGCGGCTACCGGCGATCTGCTGGCGCCCTGGCTTTCCCTCCTGCGGCGCCAGACCTTGCGTCTCTTCGATGACATTGTGGATCTGGATGGCCTGACGGAAGCGGCCCCCCATCGCCTGCTATGGGCGCGCGATAAGCTGAGTTTCGAATTCGCCAATCATCCCAAGGCGGGGGTGCGCAAGGCGCTGGGTCTTGCCGTCACGCCCAAAACCAGGAAGGGGGCCGCCTGATGCCGGATAACCAAGCGCAGCAGCTGGAAGCTGTATTTTATCGTTGGTGGGCCACGCTGCATGATCCCGAGAACGATGGTTTGCGGGCTGATCGCGCCACTCTGGCCCGGTTGCGCCGCCTGGATCTGGTGGACCATGGGCAAGGCCCGGAGCCGGATCTGATGGCGGCCCTGCTGATCGACGCCTTTCACGATTTGCGGCGTCGGATCGGCGAGGTGCTGCCCGCTCCCCGTACCCCCCAGGAGATGGAGGAGCGCGAACGCGATTTGTTCATTGTGGCCGCCACGCTGGCCCGCGTTCGCAAGATGGATCGCGGTCACTCCAGTACGGCCCATGCCCTGGGCGGCGCCAAAGAGCCGGACCGCGTTATGACGGAGAAGCGTTTTCTGCGTCTGATGCGCTCTGAAACCGCCGCCGATCTTTTCGACCAAAGTCGGCGCCTGACCGCGCTGCTGAAGCAGACCGCCCCGGTGGGCGAATTGGCCCGGTCGCTGTTTTTTTGGCGGCATATGCCAAGCGTGCGCCGCGCCTGGGCCCGCGCCTATTACCACCTGGACCAATCCCCGGACGAAACCGCCGCCGCTGGAGTTTGACAATCATGGCACAGTTCATTCAATTGCATTTGCTGACCGCCTACGCCGCCTCCAATCTCAACCGGGACGATACCGGTCGTCCTAAAACCCTGAAATTTGGCGGGGCCGAACGCTTGCGGATTTCGTCGCAAAGCCTGAAGCGCGCATTCCGCACCTCCGATGTGTTCGCCGCGACATTGCCCGACAGCCTGGGGAAACGGTCCACGGGGTTCACCAATACCCTGGTGGAAAGCCTGATCGCCCGTGGCTTGAGCGCCGAGGATGCCGTGGCGCGGGCCGGACAGGTGGTGAGCCTGGGGAAATTGGGCAAGCTGAAACCGAACCAGGCCAAAACGGAACAGCTGGTCCATCTGGCGCCCGAGGAATTGGCGGCCATCAATGATCTGGCCGCACGTCTGGCAACGCCGGAAACGCCTGGCGAGAAAGAGGTCCTGGTTTTGAAGCATAAGCCGCGCGCGGTTGATATCGCCATGTTCGGCCGCATGCTGGCCGATAATCCGGGCTTCAATGTCGAGGCGGCGGTGCAGGTGGCCCATGCCTTCACGACCCACCACGTTACGGTGGAGGACGATTTTTATACCGCCGTTGACGATATCAAGAGCGCCGATGCCGAGGATCGGGGTGCCGGCTTCATCGGAACTCTGGAATATGGCGCCGGCCTCTTCTACCTCTATCTCTGCATCAACGCCGATCTGCTGCTCGATAATCTTGCCGGCGACAAGGCCCTGGCGGGCGATGCGCTGGAAGCCCTGATCACCGCCGCCGCCACCGTCAGCCCCTCCGGGAAACAGAACGCTTTCGCCAGCCGTGGCCGGGCCGGCTATATTTTGCAGGAACTGGGCGGGGAAACGCCGCGCTCCCTGGCCGCGGCCTTTCAAAAGCCGGTGGGAGCGGAGGGGGAAAACGATTATTTCCAGGCCTCTATCCATCGTCTCGACGCGCTTCGCGCGGGCTATGCGCAAGCCTATGGCGAAAAGCTTGCCACGCATGTGCTGTGTGTGGGGGAGGCGGCCAGCGAAACCCTGGCCGATCTGATCGGCGCCGCCCGTGCGGTTTACGGGGTTTAGGCATCATGGCCGAGCGTGAGTTTCTGATCTTTCGCCTGATGGGGCCAATGATGGCCTTTGGCGATATCGCGGTGGGGGAGTGGCGCGGCCTGTGGGACGCTCCCTCGAAATCCGGCGTGTTGGGGCTGGTGGCCGCCGCCCTGGGCGTGTCGCGGCAGGATGACGCGGCGCATGCCGGCCTGGAGGCCGATCTGGGCTTTGCCGTGCGTGTCGATCATATGGGCACCCCCTTGCGCGACTATCACACCGCCCAGGCGCCGACCGAGGCGGCGCGGACCCGCCGCAAAAAAGGCGGCCTGCCGACCGAGACCCGAAAAGCGGATCTGGAGTGCGACGATCTCAATACCGTTCTGTCGGAACGGTTTTATCGCCTGGAAGCGGCGGTGACGGTGGCTTTGTGGGTGAAGCCTGGACGAAGCCGGGATCTTGCCGTTCTGAAGGAGGCCTTGCGCCGGCCTCGGTTCACTCTTTATCTCGGGCGGAAATCCTGCCCCCTGGGGGCGCCGCCCCAGCCTCTGTTGATTTTCGCCGAGGGGCTGTTGAGCGCATTGGGCCGTTATGATGCCTGTCTGCGCGAAGGCGATCTGTACCTGCGCAAGGTCCGCAGGCTTCCCAGGCCGGACGCCTCAATGCCGGTGTGGTTCGAGTGGAATGCCGGGTTGGAGTACGAGGAAAGCCTGCCCGGCCACCCGGTCCGTCTGCGCCGGGACCGGGTGCGCAATCGTGCCTTGTGGCACTTTGCCGAACGGCAGGAGGGCTGCCTTGTGTGGAGCGCGCTGGAGGAGGTGTCGGCATGACCTTTCTTACCTTGGCGGAATTGCGTGGCGATACGCGGCAAGCCCTTGATCTTGTTCGCGCTCTGGGCCGGGATGCCGGTCAGGACGGCGGGCATCGCCTGATCTGGTCGTTGTTCGGCGGTGATGCCGGGGCACGGCGGGATTTTTTGTACCGGACCTCTCCGGGGCGCCGGTTCCTGATTGTTTCCGCCCGCATGCCTGCGGGCGATCCGGCCATCTGGCGTCTGCAAAGCAAGCCTTATGCTCCGGCCATCGTCGTGGGGCAGCGGTTTGGGTTTTCCTTGCGGGTCAATCCCAGCATGAGTCTGTCGCAGCCGGCACGGGGGAAAAGCAAACGGCTGGATCTGTTCCAGTATCACAAAATCACCTCGCCCGGCGCCATTGATCCCGCCGAACGTGAAGCCCTTGTCCTGGCCTGGCTGGAGCGGAAACTGGCGGGGTTGGGAGCCGCGCTTGAGACGGAGATGAGTTTTTTGTCCGGCCTTCAGCCGATCCGCCTGCGGGGGAAGGAACGGAACGGCCGCTCCGCCCTTCTGACCGCCGCCGACACCGAGGGCGTTTTGAGCGTAACCGCGCCCGAGGTGCTGAGCGCCGCCCTGACGGCCGGAATCGGTCATGGCAAGGCCTATGGTTTGGGATTGCTGTTGCTGCGGCCGCTGGGGCCGCCAAACGATGCGCGGGTCTGATTATGTGCCGTTGCGTCCCCTTCCCATGAAGGAACGCTCGGCCATTCTTTTTCTGGAATACGGGCAGCTGGATGTTCTTGACAGCGCTTTGGTTCTGGTCGATCAGACCGGGGTCAGGGTGCAAATTCCCGCCGGAGGACTGGCCTGCCTGATGTTGCAGCCGGGCACCCGGGTTTCCCATGCCGCCGTCACGCTGTGCGCCCAGGTGGGATGCCTGCTGGTGTGGGTGGGGGAAGGCGGTGTCAGGCTTTATTCGGCGGGTCAGCCGGGTGGGGCCCGGGCGGAAAAGCTGCTGTTTCAGGCCCGCAACGCTCTGGACGAAACGGCCCGGCTCAATGTTGTGCGGGAGATGTATCGCCGCCGCTTCGACGAGGAGCCGCCCGCCCGCCGCAGTGTGGATCAGCTGCGTGGCATGGAGGGGGTGCGGGTCCGCGAAATCTATAAGCTGCTGGCCGCCCGTCATGGCGTGTCGTGGCAGGCGAGGCGTTATGACCAGAACGATTGGGACAGCGCCGATATTCCCAACCGGTGTCTTTCGGCGGCGACCGCCTGCCTTTATGGCTTAAGCGAGGCGGCGATCCTGGCGGCGGGATATGCGCCGGCCATCGGTTTTCTGCACCGGGGCAAACCGCAAAGCTTTGTATATGATGTGGCCGATCTTTATAAATTTGAGACCGTTGCCCCCATTGCTTTCAGCATCGCCGCAAAAATCACCAGAAATCAAGGGGATGGTGGTCCTCCGGAGCGTCAGGTCCGCATCGCCTGCCGCGATTCCTTTCGCAAGTCCGGCCTGCTGAACAAAATTATTCCGGATATCGAGCAGATACTGCTGGCGGGCGGCCTGGCGCCCCCCGATGAGGCCGAGGATGCTCCCGAAGCCGCTGCGCCCGCCATTGCCCGCAAGGAGGCTTCCGGCGATGATGGTCATCGTGGTTGAAAACGCGCCGCCGCGCCTGAGAGGCCGGCTGGCGCTGTGGTGCGCCGAAATCAGGGCCGGAGTTTATGTCGGCGATTATAACCGCAAAACGCGCGAACGCATCTGGTCGGACGTTGGCGGCATGATCGGCGAGGGCAATGCCGTGATGGCGTGGAGCGACACCAGCGATTCGGGCTTTTCGTTCGAGAGCCTTGGGGAAAATCGCCGCGACCCCATCGATTTCGACGGTCTGACCCTGGTTCGGTTCAAACCAGTGGACGGGAGCCCCCCGAAAGGGGGCTGAAAACAAGCTATATTTTTGGTGCGCTTTTTGACATTGTGAATATTGTGTTGGATCAACATGTTATAAACATGACTGCTCCCCGCCTGCGCGGGGATGAACCGTGACTGACGGCTCTGGAGCGGTATCAGTCGCCCTGCTCCCCGCCTGCGCGGGGATGAACCGCAATGTTGAAACCCGCTCTGAATTTGAGTTTCCTGCTCCCCGCCTGCGCGGGGATGAACCGCACGGTGCTTAGTCAGTTTGCCAACAGCCCTACTGCTCCCCGCCTGCGCGGGGATGAACCGTTGATAGATTAGCGGGGATATTTCACCAAGCTCTGCTCCCCGCCTGCGCGGGGATGAACCGGACGAGCGGCTTGGCAATTCCCAGGTCGATTCCTGCTCCCCGCCTGCGCGGGGATGAACCGGTCGCGCCTTCGCTGACATAGATGGAGCCCGCCTGCTCCCCGCCTGCGCGGGGATGAACCGTGGTGCGGGGTGTCGCTACAAACTACTTATCGCTGCTCCCCGCCTGCGCGGGGATGAACCGCCCATCGGCTTACACGACGCTACGGAATTTGGCTGCTCCCCGCCTGCGCGGGGATGAACCGTCACCGGCTATCGCGTCGATTTGGGCAATGGCCTGCTCCCCGCCTGCGCGGGGATGAACCGTAGTGCGGGAACGCTTTGCGGTGGCCCGCAAACTGCTCCCCGCCTGCGCGGGGATGAACCGTAGGCGTTTGCTGCTGCTCGATGTATTGTCGGCTGCTCCCCGCCTGCGCGGGGATGAACCGCGCGCGGGGCGATCTGGGCGGAGGTTGACCTTCTGCTCCCCGCCTGCGCGGGGATGAACCGACGGGATGCTCCTGCAAGAGAATGGAGAGAGACTGCTCCCCGCCTGCGCGGGGATGAACCGCGGGATTTCGGCATCAGGTGATCCGTCGTGCCCTGCTCCCCGCCTGCGCGGGGATGAACCGCCGTGGCGATCTATCTAAAAGAAATCGCATCACTGCTCCCCGCCTGCGCGGGGATGAACCGGACTGGCCTATCTAAAAACGCTAGGCTATGCCCTGCTCCCCGCCTGCGCGGGGATGAACCGTTTGTGAGGTTTCTAATTTTCAGGTTCAATCTCTGCTCCCCGCCTGCGCGGGGATGAACCGCGGCCCTTGATCATGGCATCAACACTCCGAGACTGCTCCCCGCCTGCGCGGGGATGAACCGTCTGATGATTAGTGTTTAGCTGTTTATGTGGGCTGCTCCCCGCCTGCGCGGGGATGAACCGCCAACGGCTTTCATTACCGGGCCGAACCAAACCTGCTCCCCGCCTGCGCGGGGATGAACCGTTTTCGGTGATGGGGAACGTAGTCCCATCATCTCTGCTCCCCGCCTGCGCGGGGATGAACCGGGACCCAATCTCCATTCTGGTTACGGATGTCGCTGCTCCCCGCCTGCGCGGGGATGAACCGCTGGCGTGGATCTTGGCGTATTCGGCAAGAAACTGCTCCCCGCCTGCGCGGGGATGAACCGGAACACTGTGATGGCTCTTAACAACTCAAAGACTGCTCCCCGCCTGCGCGGGGATGAACCGGCGTTCAGCATCGCCGATCAGGCCGACGAACTCTGCTCCCCGCCTGCGCGGGGATGAACCGTCATCTGATGCTTACTAAATCTTCTCTTGCTGCTGCTCCCCGCCTGCGCGGGGATGAACCGTCGGCCTGGTATTTCTATGACGGCGAGGCGATCTGCTCCCCGCCTGCGCGGGGATGAACCGCAAGAAGGATCTGGCGAAGCGGGAAATCGCTTCTGCTCCCCGCCTGCGCGGGGATGAACCGTGGCTCAAGATCGTCTCGACCGGCGACGAGGACTGCTCCCCGCCTGCGCGGGGATGAACCGAAGCGGATCGTCGCGGCGATGTTAATATTTTACTGCTCCCCGCCTGCGCGGGGATGAACCGCACCGATGTTCGACGTCGCTTCGACCGAAGAACTGCTCCCCGCCTGCGCGGGGATGAACCGTCTGAAAGCTCATGGTTGCTCCTTACTGCTTCCTGCTCCCCGCCTGCGCGGGGATGAACCGGCGCTGCGCCCGGCCCTGCCGGTCGACGCCGCCTGCTCCCCGCCTGCGCGGGGATGAACCGCGTTCGAAACCGATGACTGGTACTGGACGTCCCTGCTCCCCGCCTGCGCGGGGATGAACCGCAACGACCCGGACTGGACGATCGGGGTCAAGCCTGCTCCCCGCCTGCGCGGGGATGAACCGTCGCGTCTCTTGTCATTTCTCCGCTTCGTCGTCTGCTCCCCGCCTGCGCGGGGATGAACCGACGACTGGTAAGATTCTCCTGCCCTTGTGACCCTGCTCCCCGCCTGCGCGGGGATGAACCGTTGCTGCTGCGCCATGGTCGCGAACTGCCGCGCTGTTACGCCACTCGGTGGGACACGACCGTTGTGCGATGTGGTGGCAACCGGGAGGAGAGGGGTGTCGAACGTAACACAATGAAATCTAAAACATATTTCTGTTTCCGTGAGAACATTGCCGGTTTTCGGGAGAGCATGATAATCTGACGGCGTTATTTGGCCTCTCGATTGAAAAGCTGTTTTTTGTGAAAAATTTCTGGAATCGCGTGCGGGACTCTTTGGAAGCCGGCGGTGTGGGGCTGGTCGAGCGTGGGCTTGGCCGTTTGTCCTTGACAACAGCCTCGGGGATCGGCGGCTGGCTGCTGCGCAAGGTGGGACCGCACCTCGGGGCCGATCGCACGGCGCGGCGCAATTTGGGCCGCTGTTTTTCGCCGGCCGAGGTGGAGGCCCTGGTGCCCGCCGTTTGGGACAATCTGGGCCGCACCTTCTTTGAATATCCGCATCTGGCCGGGCTGTTGCGCGAGGACCGGGTGGAGTATGTGGGGCTGGAGCATCTGCGGGCGGCGCAGGCGCAGGGGCGGGGCGGCATTCTGGCCTCGGCCCATCTTGGCAACTGGGAAGTGGTGCCTTTCATGGCCGAGAAGGCCGGCATCGAGGCGGCGGTGATGTTCCGCGCCCCCAATAATCCCCGCGTGGCCGAGGTGCTGGCCCGCTGCCGCGCCCATGCCCACAGCATCACCTTCATCGCCAAAAGCACCAGCGGCACCAAGGAGGCCTTTTCCTTCCTGGCCGCCCACAAGTTCGTGGGGCTGCTGATCGACCACCGCTACAACCGCGGCATCGATGTGGAGTTTCTCGGCGGCACGGCGCGCATCGCCCCCACGGCGGCCCTGATGGCGCTGCGTTTCCATTGCCCGATCCTGCCGGTGCGGGTTGAGCGCCTGCCCGACTGCCGCATGCGCGTCACCGTTTGTCCGCCGCTGGCCCTGGATTACAGCCAGCCCAAGGAGGTGTTCGTGGCCACGGTGATGCAGCAGGCCATGGACGTGGTGGCGGGCTGGGTGCGCGCCGCGCCGGAGCAATGGTTCTGGATGCAGAAGCTGTGGGGTTGACCTCCAGCACCCTGGCGGCCTGGGGCGATACCGGTTGAACGCCGGCGCGGCGCGGGGTAGTGTCCGGGGGTCATGACCATCAGCCAGATCCTCGCCCCCTATGCCTGCGTGCCGGAGCAAAGCCGGGGGCGGCGCTTTGCCGAGGCTGAAAGCATCACCCGCTCGCCCTTTCAGCGCGACCGCGACCGCATCATTCATTCGGAAGCCTTCCGCCGCCTGAAATACAAAACCCAGGTGTTCGTCTATCACGACGGCGATAATTTCCGCACCCGCCTTACCCACAGCCTGGAAGTGAGCCAGATCGCCCGGTCCATCTGCCGGGTGCTGGGCCTGAACGAGGATCTGGCCGAGGCCCTGGCCCTGGCCCACGATCTCGGCCACACCCCCTTCGGCCATGCCGGCGAGGACGCCTTGCAGGAGATGACCGCCGGGGTGGGCGGCTTCGATCACAACGCCCAGTCCTTGCGCATCGTCACCAAGCTGGAAAAGCGCTACTACCAGTTCGACGGCCTGAATCTCACCTGGGAAACCCTGGAGGGGCTGGTCAAGCACAATGGCCCGCTGACCGGCTTTCCCGGCGCCCGGCCGCTGCCGCTGGCCATTCAGAGCTACGACGCCAAGGCGGCGCTGGAACTGCATACCTACGCCAGCGCCGAGGCCCAGGTGGCGGCGCTGTCCGACGATATCGCCTACAACAACCACGATATCGACGACGGTCTGCGCGCCGGGCTGTTTTCCATCGGCGATCTGGCCGAGGTGCCGCTGGTGGGGCCGGTGTTCGCCGAGGTCAAGGCCGAATATCCCGATATCGCCCCGTCGGTGCATATCCACGAGGCGGTGCGCCGCCTGATCGGCCTGATGGTGCAGGATCTCATCGATGAAACCCGCCGCCGTCTGGCCGAGCATGCCCCGCAAAGCGCCGACGCCGTGCGCGCCCTGGGCCGGCCGCTGGTGGCCTTTTCCGATGGCATGCGCGCCAACGACCGGGCGTTGAAAGCCTTTCTCTTCGACCATATGTACCGCCATTATAAGGTCAACCGCATGACCTCGAAGGCCCGCCGCGTGGTCAGGGATCTTTATGCCCTGCTGGTGCGCGAGCCGGGCTGCCTGCCGCCGGACTGGCAGAAAATCTGTGATGGCAAGGGCCAGCCGGGCACCGCCCGCGCCGTGGCCGACTATATTGCCGGATTGACCGACCGCTCGGCTGTAGACGAGCACCGCCGTTTGTTTGACATGCAAGAGACACCATGAACCTGTTCAAGACTTTCCGTGCCGAGATTCTGTCCGCCCTCGATCGTTTGGTCGCCGCCGGGGCGCTTCCCGCCGGCCTTGATACCGCCAGGGTTACGGCCGAGCCCCCGCGCGAGGCGGCGCACGGCGATATCTCCACCAATGCCGCCATGGTGCTGGCCAAGGCCGCCGGCCTGAAGCCGCGCGATCTGGCCGAGCGTCTGGCCGCCGAACTCACCGGGTTGGCCTCGGTGCAGACGGTGGAGGTGGCCGGGCCGGGCTTCCTCAATCTGCGCCTGGCCGACAGCGTGTGGGCCGGGCAACTGGCGGGCATGCTGCGGGCGGGCACCGCCTACGGCCAGTCCGACATGGGGCGGGGCCGGCGCGTCAACGTGGAATATGTCTCGGCCAATCCCACCGGCCCCATGCATGTGGGCCATGCCCGCGGCGCCGTGGTGGGCGACGCCCTGGCCGGGCTGCTGGAAAAGGCCGGGTACGAGGTCAGCCGCGAATATTACATCAACGATGCCGGGGCCCAGGTGGATGTGTTGGCCCGCTCGGCGCATCTGCGCTACCGCGAAGCCCTGGGCGAGGCCATCGGCGCCATTCCCGAGGGGCTTTATCCGGGCGATTATCTGGTCGCCGTCGGTCAGGATATTGCCGCCGCCGATGGCGACCGCTGGCGGGCCTGCCCCGAGGCCGAATGGCTGCCGCACTTCCGCCGCACCGCCATCGAGGCCATGATGGCCCTGATCCGCGACGATCTGGCCGCCCTGGGGGTGAAGCATGCCGTTTTCACCTCCGAGCGCGCCCTGGTGGAGGGCGGCAAGGTGCAGGCGGCGCTGGACTATCTGGACAGCCTGGGCCTGATCTATCAAGGCGTGCTGGAGCCGCCGAAGGGCAAAACCCCCGATGACTGGGAGCCCCGGCCGCAAACCCTGTTCAAGGCCCAGGCCTTCGGCGATGATGTGGACCGCCCGCTGAAGAAGTCGGACGGCTCCTGGACCTATTTCGCCTCCGACATCGCCTATCATCTCGATAAATACCGCCGCGGCTTTTCGCACATGATCGATGTGTGGGGCGCCGATCACGGCGGCTACGTCAAGCGCATGCAGGCGGCGGTGAAGGCCATGACCGGGGGCGAGGGCGAACTCGACGTCAAGCTCTGCCAGATGGTCAATCTGCTGAAGGACGGCGAGCCCTACAAGATGTCGAAGCGGGCCGGCACCTTCGTCACCCTGCGCGATGTGGTGGACGAGGTGGGCAAGGACGTGGTCCGCTTCATCATGCTCACCCGCAAGAACGACGCCCAGCTGGAATTCGATCTGGTGAAGGTGCTGGAGCAGTCGCGCGATAATCCGGTGTTTTATGTGCAGTACGCCCATGCCCGCGCCCATTCGGTGCTGCGCCATGGCCGCGATCTTTACCCCAATGCCGATCTTTCCGCTCCGGCCCTGGCCGGGGTGGGGCTGCACCGCCTGAACGATCCCGCCGAACTGGCGGTGATCCGCCAGATGGCGGCCTGGCCGCGGCTGGTGGAAGGGGCGGCGGAAGCGCACGAGCCGCACCGCGTGGCCTTTTACCTTTACGATCTTGCCGCCGCGTTCCATGGCCTGTGGAACAAGGGCAAGGATGATGTGTCGCTGCGTTTCCTGGTGGAGGGGGATGAGGAACTGTCCCTGGCCCGCCTGGCCCTGGTGCGGGCCGTTGCCCTGGTGATCGCTTCCGGCCTCGCGGTGTTCGGGGTCGAGCCGGTTGAGGAGATGAGGTAAATGCCCTTCCGTCCAGACCGCGAGCGGGTTGACCGCGAAATCCTGGATATCATTCCGGAACGCTACGACGATGATCCGGACAGCCACTATGCCCGCCGCACGGCGCATACCCGGCTGATCCTGACCGTGGCCCTGGCCTTTCTGGCCCTGGCGGCGGTGGGGGTGGCGGCGCGCCACCTGTTCTTTGCCGCCGGCCCCACCGCCCAGGTGCAGACCACGGCCAACGGCGTGCCGCTGATCACCGCCGACAACGGCCCCATCAAGACGCAGCCGCCGCCCGACGAACGCGGCGGCATGGCGGTGCCCAACCGCGACAAGCTGATCTACAATCAGATCGGTTCCAATTCGCCGTCGCCGGGGTCGGAACAGCTGCTGCCGCCGCCCGAGGCGCCGCAGACCCCGCCGTCCGCCGCTCCGGCGGCGGCGCAGCCGCCGGCCGCCGCCCCGCCCGCCGGGCCGCGCACCGCCACCCTGACCCCGGCCTTCCAGCAGCCGCCGGCCAAGGTGATCAACGCCGCCGAACTGCCGCCCGAGGCGCCGCGCCCCGCCCGCCATCACGCCGCGCCGGCGCCCGCCGCCGAAGAGGAGGCGCCGCCCGCCGCCGCCCGCTCCCATGCCCATGCCGCCGAAGCGCGCGGGCACGAGCGCGCCGCCAAAACCGCCGCCTCGCGGTCCCACGAGGAGACGGCGCGCCACGAGGAGGCGCCGCGCGCCCATGCCGGGGGGCACTGGCGGGTGCAGCTGGCCTCCTTGCGCACCGAGGCCGAGGCCAAAAGCGAATGGGCGCGCATCCGCAACGGCAACCGCGCCCTGTTGGGCGGGCTGTCCAGCCATATCGTGCGCACCGATCTGGGCGATCGCGGCATCTACTGGCGCATTTACGCCGGTCCGCTGGAAGAGGCCCAGGCCCGCACGCTGTGTTCGCAACTCTCCAAGCGCAATCAGGGGTGCATCGTTGGCCGGCAATAGCGTTCCCTCCGCCGTTCTCTACGGCTGCGCCGGTCCGGTGCTGTCCGATGACGAGAAGCGGTTCTTCGAACGGGAAAATCCGCAAGGCTTCATCCTGTTCGCCCGCAATGTGGAAACGCCGGGGCAGGTGCGCGCCCTGGTGGAGGCCCTGCGCGCCACCGTGGGGCGCAGGGCGCCGGTGCTGATCGACCAGGAGGGCGGGCGCGTGCAGCGCCTGCGCCCGCCACACTGGCGCAAACGCCCGCCCATGGCGGTGTTCGCCCGCATGGCCGCCGATGATCTGCCCCGCGCCCGTTTGGCCGCCCGCCTCAATGCCCGCCTGATCGCCGGGGACCTGGCCGATCTCGGCATCGACGTGGATTGCGCGCCGCTGCTCGACGTGCCGGTGCCCGGCGCCCACGACATCATCGGCGACCGCGCCCTGGGGGCGGCGCCGCTGCTGGTGGCCGATCTCGGCCGCGCCGTGTGCGAGGGCCTGCTGGATGGCGGCGTGCTGCCGGTGATCAAGCATATCCCCGGCCATGGCCGCGCCCTGGTGGACAGCCATCACGACCTTCCGGTGGTGGAGACCGATGCCGCCACCCTGTCGGCCAGTGATTTCGCCGCCTTCCGCTCCCTGCGCGATGCGCCCTGGGCCATGACCGCCCATGTGGTCTACAAGGCCTTCGATGCCGATCGCCCGGCCACCACCTCGCCCGAGGTGGTGCGGCGGGTGATCCGCGGCGAGATCGGTTTCGACGGCGTGCTGCTGTCGGACGATCTGTCCATGAAGGCCCTGAAGGGGGATTTCGCCGCGCTGACCCGGGCGGTGCTGGCGGCGGGCTGCGATCTGGCGCTGCATTGCAACGGCCGCATGGAGGAGATGGCGGCCATCGCCGCCGCCGCCCGGCCCCTGAGCGATGCCGCCCAGGAGCGGCTGGCCCGCGCCGATACCCAGCTGCGCAACCGCGCCGTGCCCGATGCCGCCCAGCAAACGCTGGATGCCGCCCTGGCGCCCTATTGGCCCGAACAGGGAGAAACCGCCTGATGGTGACATCGCAACTGGCCCAGGAAATTCAGAACTTCACGGTCTGGGTGATCCCACTGGTGCTGGCCATCACCCTGCACGAGGCGGCGCACGGCTATGCCGCCCTGCGCTTCGGCGATGATACCGCGCTCCGGGCCGGACGCGTCTCGGCCAATCCGCTGCATCACATCGATCCCTTCGGCACCCTGGTGCTGCCGGCGCTGCTGCTGCTGTCGGGCACCAGTTTCCTGTTCGGCTGGGCCAAGCCGGTGCCGGTCAGTTTCGGGCGCTTGAAACCCATCCGCCTGGGCACGGTGCTGGTGGCCCTGGCCGGGCCGGGGGTCAATCTTCTGCTGGCGCTGATCTCGGCGCTGCTGGTCTATGCCATGCCCTTGGTGCCGGTGCTGGGGCGCACCTGGCTCGGCAATAATCTGGCCAATTCGGTGGAAATCAATCTGGTGCTGGCGGTGTTCAACCTGCTGCCGCTGCCGCCGCTGGATGGCGGCCGCGTGCTGGTGGCCGTGCTGCCCCGCCGCTGGGCCATGGCCCTGGAGGGGGTGGAACGCTATACCTTCCTGATCCTGCTGGCCGGATTGTTCCTGTTGCCGATGATCGGCATCGATTTGTTCCAGTGGATCATCGGCGTGCCGGTGTTTTTCCTGAAGATGTGGCTCTATCAGGTGGTCGGCCTGGTCTGATCATGACTCAGGCCGACATCTTTCAGGATGCCGATCGGCCCGAGCGGCTGCCGCCCGGCGAGGCCCTGGTGGTGGATCTGGACGGCTACGAGGGCCCGCTCGACGTGCTGCTGGAGCTGGCGCGCGGCCAGAAGGTGGATCTGACCAGGATCTCCATCCTGCGGCTGGCCGAGCAGTATCTGGGCTTCATCGAGCGGGTGCGGCGCAGCCAGCTGGAACTGGCCGCCGATTATCTGGTGATGGCGGCCTGGCTGGCCTATCTGAAATCGCGCCTTTTGCTGCCCGAACCCGCCGCCGAGGACGAGCCTTCGGGCGAGGAGCTGGCGGCGGCCCTGGCCTTTCAGCTGCAGCGCCTGGAAGCCATGCGCGCCGCCGGCGATCAGCTGATGGAGCGGCCGCGCCTGGGCCGCGAGGTGTTCGCGCGCGGCGCGCCCGAGGCCATCTCGGTGGTGTTCCGCCCGGTGTGGGATGTGGGGCTTTATGATCTCTTGAAGGCCTATGCCGATATCCAGCGCCGCCAGAAGGCCACCACCCTGCGCATCGAGGCGCCCGATCTTTATTCGGTGGATGATGCCATCCGCCGCCTGGAACAGATGCTGGGGGCCATGCCGAAATGGTCGACCCTGATGAGTTTTCTGCCGCCGGGATTGAACGGCCTGCTGCGCCGCTCGGCGGTTTCGGCCCATTTCGTGGCCATTCTGGAACTGACGCGCCAGGGCCGTCTGGCCCTGCGCCAGGACGGCACCTTCGGTGATATCTGGCTGAAGGCGCGCGGGGACGAGGGGCAGGGGGGAGCCGGGACCGATGAGTGATTTCGCGCAGATCCGCCTGTTGGAGGCGCTGCTGTTCGCCTCGGCCGAGCCGCTGGACGAGCGCGGCCTGGCCGAACGCCTGCCCGAGGGGGCCGATGTGGCGGCCCTGCTGGCCGAACTGCAGGCCCATTATGCCGGGCGCGGCGTCTGCCTGGTGCAGCGCGGCGGCAAATGGGCCTTCCGCACCGCCGCCGATCTGGCTCCGGCGCTGTCGGTGGAGCAGGCGGTGGGGCGCAAGCTGTCGCGCGCCGCCATCGAAACCCTGGCCATCATCGCCTATCATCAGCCCTGCACCCGCGCCGAGATCGAGGAGATCCGCGGCGTGGCCTTGAGCAAGGGCACGCTGGACGTGCTGTTCGAGGCGGGCTGGATCCGCCCGCGCGGACGCCGCCGCAGCCCCGGCAAACCCATGCTGTGGGGCACCACCGAGGGCTTTCTCGATCATTTCGGCCTGCAGGGCGCCGACGATCTGCCCGGCATCGCCGAACTGAAGGCGGCGGGGCTGCTGGATGCCCGTCCCGGCCTCTCCAGCTACGCCAACCGCGCCGAGGGCGACGATGCCCTGGTGGATGTGGAGGAGCCCGAGGATCTGGACGAGGAGGACCTGGAGCGCCGCGCCCTGGAAGCCCTGAGCGGTCCGCGCCCGGCCGGAGCCCGCCCGGAGCGGGACGACGAGGAGGAGCCGGGTCTGTTCTAAGAGACCCGGTTTTGGCGCAGGGCAATCGGGTGAAGCCGATCGCCCTGTTTGATGGGTGTCTCAAGCGCCGGGCGCTGGCGTACCGCCAGCTTGGCTTGCGCGCGAACACTCGCGCGGGCGCTCAACGCGCCATCGCGGCGAAGACGGTATGGCGTAAAACAACATCCGCGCGTTCATCCGATTACCCTGGGTTTTGGCGTCAAGAGCATTGCCCAGGCCGCCGTCTTTTGCGATGATCCCGCGTTCCGCTATGGGCTTTACGTAACCGCCGGAGATTCCGTTTCGGAGTGTCCCGCCGGTGGGAGAGAAATAAGATGGGTTCTTTCAGCATTTGGCACTGGATGATCGTGCTGGCCATTGCGCTGCTGCTGTTCGGCGGCAAGGGCAAGGTATCGGGCCTGATGGGCGATGTGGCCCAGGGCGTGAAGGCCTTCAAGAAGGGCCTGGCCGAGGATGATCCGCCCGCCGCCGCCAAGGCGCCGGAAACCGCCGCCGCCCCGCGCGAACTGGGGGTGGATGCTCCCGCCGCTCCGGCCAAGCACGACGACGCCACCCGCGTCTGAGCCGGGGTGTTCGTCCGATGTTCGATATCGCCTGGTCCGAACTGGCTTTGATCGGCGGCGTTGCCCTGGTGGTCATCGGACCCAAGGATATGCCCCGGGTGATGCGCGCCATGGGGCGCTGGACGCGCAAGGCCCGCCTGCTGGCGGGCGAGTTTCAGCGCGGCATCGATGAGATGATGCGCGAATCCGAGCTGGCCGAGATGAAGCGGCAGGTGCAGGAGGTCAACGCCGAGGCCATGCGCCAGCAGGCCGACATCCGCCAGGACATGCAGGGACTGGAGCAGAACCTGCATGCCGCCGCCGCCCCGGCGCCATCGTCCGCCGCGCCGCCGCCCGCCGCCACCGCCGAAGAGACGCCGCCGCCCGCGCCCAAAGCCCCTGAAGATGTGACGCCGTGACCGAAACCCCCGAAGACCTGCGCATGCCGCTGCTCGAGCATCTGATCGAGCTGCGCAAGAGGCTGCTGATTTCCCTGGTGGCCTTTTTCGTGGTGTTCGTGGCCTGCTATTTCTTCTCGCGCCAGATCTACGGCTTTCTGGTGGAGCCGCTGGCCCGCGTGATGGAAAAGCACGGCGACGTGCACCGTCATATGATCTACACCAGCCTGACGGAAGCCTTCTGGACCTATGTCCGGGTTTCGGCCTTCGCCGCCGCCTTCTTCTGTTTTCCCATCTGGGCCGGGCAGATCTGGGCCTTCGTCGCGCCCGGCCTTTACAAGCACGAGCGCCGCGCCTTCGCCCCCTTCCTGGTGGCCACGCCGGTGCTGTTCGTGGCCGGGGCGGCGCTGCTTTACTATATCGTGCTGCCCATGGCCTGGAACTTCTTCCTGTCGTTCGAGAGCCTGGGCGTCGATACCGGCGGTCTGCCCATCGAACTGCAGGCCAAGGTGGGGGAATATCTGTCGCTGGTCATGCATCTGGTGTTCGCCTTCGGGCTGGCCTTCCAGATGCCGGTGGCGCTGACGCTGCTGACCCGCGTCGGCATCATTTCCTCGACCGATCTGGTGGAAAAGCGCCGCTACGCCATCGTTGGCGTGTTCGTGGCGGCGGCGGTGCTCACCCCGCCCGACATCATCAGCCAGCTCAGCCTGGCGGTGCCCATGCTGCTGCTCTACGAGCTGTCGATCCTGTCGTCGCGCTGGGTGGAACGCGATCGGGCCGCCAAGGCGCCGGCCGCCGGCGAGGCGGTGGCGGAAACCCTGCCGGTTCCGCTGGACGACACCGACTTCAACGAGGGATAACTCCCGATCATCCGGGCGGAAGGACGAGTGTTTCTTCCGCCCGTCTTTACTCCTCCACGAGGCCCTAAATGCAAGACATCAGGTTCATCCGCGACAATCCCGAAGCTTTCGATGCCGGATTGGCCCGCCGGGGTTTGGCGCCGCTGTCGGCGCGCATTCTGGAACTGGATGCCCGCCGCCGCGCCGCCCAGACCGCCTTTCAGGACAGCCAGGCCCAGCGCAACGAGCTGTCCAAGCAGATCGGCCAGGTCAAGCGCCAGGGCGGCGACGCGCAGGAGCTGATGGACGCGGTGGCGGCCCTGAAGGACCGCGCCGCCCAGGCCGAGGCCGATGAGAAGACGGTGGGCGAGGAGATCGACCTGCTGCTGCTCTCCACGCCCAATCTGCCCGCCGCCGAGGTGCCGCAAGGCCCGGACGAAAGCGCCAATGTGGAACTGCGCCGGGTGGGCGAGGCGCCGGCCTTCGGCTTCGTCCCCAAGGAGCACGATGCCCTGGGCACCGCTCTGGGGCTGATGGATTTCGAGGCGGCGGCCAAATTGTCGGGGGCGCGCTTCGTGGTGCTGAAGGGAGCCCTGGCCCGCATGGAGCGGGCCCTGGGCGCCTTCATGCTGAACCTGCATACCGGCAAGAACGGCTATCTGGAGGTCAATCCGCCCTTCCTGGTGCGCGACGAGGCCCTGTACGGCACCGGCCAGCTGCCCAAGTTCGGCGAGGATCTGTTCAAGGCCAATACCGGCCATTGGCTGATCCCCACGGCGGAAGTGCCGCTGACCAATCTGGTGGCGGGCGAAATCCTGGACGAGGCCAAGCTGCCGCTGCGCATGACGGCGCAAACCCAGTGCTTCCGCTCCGAGGCCGGGGCGGCGGGCAAGGATACCCGCGGCATGATCCGCCAGCATCAGTTCAGCAAGGTGGAACTGGTGAGCATCGTCCATCCCGATCAGTCGGAGGCCGAGCACGAGCGTATGACCGCCTGCGCCGAGGCGGTGCTGCAGGCCCTGGAACTGCCCTACCGGGTGATCGTTCTTTGCACCGGTGACATGGGGTTTTCGGCCCGCAAGACCTACGATATCGAGGTGTGGCTGCCTGGCCAGAACGCCTACCGCGAAATTTCCAGCTGCTCCAATTGCGGCGATTTCCAGGGCCGGCGCATGAACGCCCGCTTCCGCCCCGCCGGCGAGAAGGGCACCCGCTTCGTGCATACCCTGAACGGCTCGGGGCTGGCGGTGGGCCGCACCCTGATCGCGGTGATGGAAAACTACCAGCAGGCCGATGGCTCCATCGTGGTGCCCAAGGCCCTGCGCCACTACATGGGCGGGCTGGAGGTCATTCGTCCCCATGTTTAAGCCTCTGGCCGATCTGAAGCGGGCCCGTATCCTGGTGTCCAACGACGACGGCATCGACGCTCCCGGCCTCAAGGTGCTGGAACGGGTGGCGCGCAGCCTGTCCGACGATGTCTGGGTGGTGGCGCCCTCCAGCGAGCAGAGCGCCGTGGCCCATTCGCTGACGGTGCGCCGCCCCTTGCGCATCCGCCATCATTCCGAAGCCCGCTTCTCGGTGGACGGCACCCCCACCGACAGCGTGCTGCTGGCGGTGCGGCAGATCCTGGCCGGCAAGGCCCCGGATCTGGTGCTTTCGGGTATCAACCGCGGCGGCAATCTGGGCGAGGACGTCACCTATTCCGGCACGGTGGCGGCGGCCATGGAGGGCACGCTGCTGGGTATTCCCGCCATCGCCCTGTCGCAGTGTCTGGAGGGCGACCAGCCGGTGAAATGGGCCACCGCCGAACAGTGGGCCGGGCCGGTCATCACCCGGCTGTGCGCCGCCGGCTGGCCGCGCCAGGTGCTGATGAACGTCAACTTCCCCAATATTCCGCACGGGCAGGTGGCCGGCATCCGCGCCGCCCGCCAGGGCAAGCGGGCGCAGTCGGACCCGGTGAGCGAGCGGGTGGACCCGCGCGGCGAGCCCTATTACTGGGTGGGCGGCCAGCGCGCCGAGGATCGCGGCCAGCCCGGCAGCGATCTGGCGGCGGTGGCCGAGGGCTGCGTGGCGGTGACGCCGCTGGCGGTGGATTTCACCCACGGCGCCACCCTGGCCCGGCTGGAGAGCGCCCTGGCATGAACGGCGAGCCGCGCAAGATCCGCCTGATCATGGAGTTGCGCCGCTCCGGGGTGGTGGATACCCGCGTTCTGGCGGCCATCGAGCGCGTCCCGCGCGAGGCCTTCGTGCCCCGGCCCTTCCTGGATCAGGCCTACGAGAACACCGCCCTGCCCATCGGCCAGGGCCAGACCGTCAGCCAGCCGCTGGTGGTGGCGCTGATGACCCAGGCCCTGGAACTGGGCGAACGCCAGAAGGTTCTGGAGATCGGCACCGGCTCGGGCTATCAGGCGGCGGTGCTCGCCAAGCTGTGCCGCCGCGTTTACACCATCGAACGCCACAAGCCGCTGCTGCTGGAGGCCGAACAGCGCTTCCGCGCCCTGCATGTGCACAACATCACCGCCATCTGCGGCGACGGCGCCCGCGGCTGGCCGGAACAGGCCCCCTTCGACCGCATCCTGGTTACCGCCGCCGCCACCGGCATTCCGCCCAATCTGCTGGAGCAATTGTCGGACAACGGCGTCATGGTGCTGCCGGTGGGCAACCAGGGCGGCGAACAGATCATCGTGCGGGTGCGCAAGGTGAACGGTCGCCCCAGTGCCGAGAACCTGTTCCCCGTGCGTTTCGTGCCGCTGGTGGAGGGCGCGCCCCCCGAGGCGTGAGGGGGCGGCCAGGACATGGACTTTCGGGTTAGGCGCGGCCTTGCTCCGCGTCGGCCCGACTCCGCCTCTCGATTCCTGAAATTCCCTAATGTTGCAATAGCTTCCCGCTTGTGAGGGTGGGTGTTGCCGGTAGTCTTCCTGAGAAATAAACGATGGCTTCCGAAGCCATACATTGTTCATTTTTTTAGTAAAATATAGAAAATTGTTAAATTATTAATTTGCTTTATATGCGAATAATATGAGATTGTAGTTCGTTGATTAACGGAATTTTGCCGTTTATCTGCGTCATTCGGGCGATAGTCCGCCGAAAGCCGTGTCAAAAATTACATTTTGACGCTCCCCAGGTCGGGGCATCCCTTAACAACGATCATGAAAGGGCTTCCCATGACCACGGGAACCGTAAAATTTTTCAATGCCCAGAAAGGATTCGGGTTCATCGAACTCGATGATGGCGGCAAAGATGCCTTTGTCCATATCAGCGCCGTGGAGCGCGCCGGCCTTGGCAGTCTCCACGAAGGGCAGAAGGTCGGCTTCGATCTCGTTTCAGACCAGAAGAGCGGCAAGATGGCTGCCGACAATCTGTCGTCCCTGGGCTAGGAGTCTGTCTCCGTAATGCGAATGGCCGTAAAGGCGGGTCTTTTTCTCACTATTGCGTCGAAAACCGCTTCCGATGCACCGCATCGCGGCACGCTTTTCTCCTGATATTGCACAAAAACACCTCACTTTCCGACTCATCCGATGACGGAGACAAGGCACTTGGAGCGTTCTGCGATGAGGTCGCATCACGCTTGTCCAGGGTTTGTGTGTGCGAAAAAACTAAGCTTTTTCAAGGCTCAAGCGCCGCTCAAGGCGAGTCTGCGATGCCTGCGCCTTCGGCTTCGGCGGGCGCAGGCGCCGTTTAATCCGCCTCTCCTCAATATGTTCGATCGCGGCGCGGCGCTATCACGTCGTTACGCCTTGCCGATCTTATTCTCCGTCAGGACTGGAAACATCATGGCCAAGGAACAAAAACGCGGGAATCGGGAAATCCGAAAGCCCAAGAAGGTTAAGAAGGAACCGGCGGCTCCCCCCGCCCCCTTCCAAGGGATCTCCGAAGGCATCGGAACGCCCAAGAAGAAATCCTGAGGTTGCCGCGTGCATGCCCGTCCGGGAGATCCGGGCGGGCATGGCGGTTCAGCCACGGTCCCGCGAGGGACATTCCGCCGCCTTAAAGACGGACTTATACCGGCCAACCATTGAAGTGATACCGGCCAACCATTGAAGTGACTCGTTGGCCGGTATCCAGCGAGCATTGAGCGAGCGGCCAAGGCGGCGGATGCCGCCGCCCGGCGAGGGACGATACAACCGG
>MLJW01000303.1_pt1 | contig 29320 bp, 28 predicted proteins | sample 888231 | NCBI WGS metagenome assembly MLJW01 (sample SAMN05788063, study PRJNA343431) | mine drainage metagenome | isolation source: sample collected from the inflow into an acid mine drainage treatment plant... | place: Germany: Lusatia, lignite mining district
TAGTACGAGAGGACCGGAGTGGACGCACCCCTGGTGTACCGGTTGTCACGCCAGTGGCATCGCCGGGTAGCTATGTGCGGAAGAGATAACCGCTGAAAGCATCTAAGCGGGAAACTCGCCTCAAGATAAGGCTTCCCTGGGGACTCGATCCCCCTGAAGGGTCGTTGAAGACTACAACGTTGATAGGCTGGGTGTGGAAGCGCAGTAATGCGTTAAGCTAACCAGTACTAATTGCCCGTGAGGCTTGATCCTATAACCTTGACCAAGTTTCTTGAATTACGCAGTCGCAATCCCTGCAACGCGTCAGCTTCCGAATTGGGCGACCGGGCCCTCAAGAACCCGGCGCCGACAAGTTATGCCTGATGACCATAGCGAGGTGGCACCACTCCTTCCCATCCCGAACAGGACAGTGAAACGCCTCAGCGCCGATGATAGTGCGCATGCGCGTGTGAAAGTAGGACATCGTCAGGCTCCCCATTCAGCCCGGCCACTTGCGTGGCCGGGCTTTTTTGCATCCGCCGCGCGCGTCACGATGAACCCTGCGTCTACCACTGCGAGCCCCTGGCGCCTGTGCGTGGCGCCCATGCTCGACTGGACCGACCGGCATTGCCGTCGTTTCCACCGGCTGCTTACGCGGCACGCGCGGCTGTACACCGAGATGGTCACGACCGGCGCGCTGCTGCACGGCGACGTGCCGCGTCACCTCGATTTCGACGCCGCCGAGCACCCGGTTGCACTTCAACTCGGCGGCAGTGAGCCGGCCGACCTGGCGGCGTGCGCGAAGCTGGCACAGCGCTGGGGCTACGACGAAGTCAACCTGAACTGCGGCTGCCCCAGCGAGCGGGTGCAGCGCGGCGCTTTCGGCGCCTGCCTGATGGCCGAGCCGGCGCTGGTGCGCGATGGCGTCGCGGCGATGCGCGACGCGGTGGGCGACGCGCTTCCGGTGACGGTCAAGCACCGCATCGGCATCGACCGCATCGACAGCTACGACTTCGTGCGTGATTTCGTCGGCACCGTCGCTGCGGGCGGCTGCACGGTCTTCATCGTGCACGCGCGCAACGCCTGGCTGCAGGGCTTGAGCCCCAAGGACAACCGCGAGATCCCGCCGCTGCATTACGAGGTCGTGCACCGGCTCAAGCGCGATTTCCCCGAATTGGCGATCGTGCTCAACGGCGGCGTGCGCGACGACGCGACGCTGGTGGCGCAGCTGGCCGAAGTCGACGGCGTGATGGTCGGGCGCGAGGCCTACCACCGGCCGTGGTGGCTGGCGCGTTGGGATGCCGACTATTTCGGCGACGCTGCGCCGGCGCCGACTCGCGAGCAGGTCGAGCAGGCTATGGTCGATTACCTGCAGCAGGCCGGCGCCCGCGGCGTGGCGCCGCAGACGGTGCTCAGGCACGTGCTGAACCTGTGGAAGGGCGAGCCCGGCGCGCGGCTGTGGCGCCAGGTGCTCAGCGACCCGAAGCTGCGCGGGCTGGAACCGGCGGCGCTGCTCGAACAGGCGCGGCGCGCCCGCGTCGGCGGCTGAAGCTCAGCGCCGATCAGGCCTCGGGCTGCTGCAGGGTCTCGTCCAGCGTTTCGCCCGGTTTCCACGGGCGGCCCAGCCTGGCTTCGATGTAGTCGCGGATCAACCGTCGCACGACCTGCGACGGGGTCTGGTCGTCGAGCGCGCACAGGTGCTCGAAAACCGCCTTCTTGCGCGGATCGATCAGCACGGTCAATCGGGTGGTGCGTTGTTCCATCGGTCAATCGGTCAATCGGTCAATCGGTCAATCGGTCAGACAGGGTCGATCGGTCAGACAGCGGTCAGGCGTTTTGCATTAACATCACATGTGCATCCTATGTGAATTTGCTGCGAACGCCAAACGCATGGACCCAAACCAGCTGATCCCCGCAGCGCTCGACATCGTCGGCGCCTGGATCGTGCTGGGTGCGATCGGGCTGGCGCGGCCGCGCGCGACGCGCTGGATCGCGCACCGGCTGTTCCCGCTGGGGGCGCTGGCCAGCCTGGCGCTGGCGGTGGTGGGCGGCGCCGCGCTGTTCGCACCGGCGAGCGACCTGGTGCTGCCGCTGGGGCTGCCGGGGCTGCCCGCGCACCTGCACCTGGACGCGCTCAGCGGCTTCTTCCTGCTGCTGCTGGGCGCCAGCAGCGCCGGCACGTCGACCTTCGCCGCGGGCTATTTCCGCGATGGCGAAGGCACCGCACCGGGTTTGCTCGGCATGCAGTACCACCTCTTTCTCGCCTCGATGGCGATGGTGATGCTGGCCGCCGACGCCTACACCTTCATGCTGGCGTGGGAAGTGATGGCGCTGGCGTCGTACTTCCTGGTGCTGACCCAGCACCGGCTCGGCGAAATCCGTGACGCCGGCTTCCTCTACATGCTGCTGGCGCATCTCGGCGCGATCGCGCTGTTGCTGTGCTTCGGCGTGATGATGGTCGGCGGGGTCGGCGGGCTGAGTTTCGATGCGATGCGAAGCGCGCACCTGAGCGTCGGCTGGGCCAGCGTCGCGTTCGCGCTGGCGGTGATCGGTTTCGGCGCGAAGGCTGGGTTGGTGCCGCTGCACGTCTGGCTGCCGGAGGCGCACCCGGCGGCGCCGTCGCCGGTTTCGGCGCTGATGAGCGGGGTGATGCTGAAGACCGCGCTGTACGGGCTGCTGCGCGTCGCGCTCGACCTGCTGCACGCGCCGGCCTGGTGGTGGGGCTTGCCGCTGCTGGCGCTGGGCCTGTTCGGCGCGTTGTATGGCGTGCTGTTCGCCGCGGTGCAAAGCGACATGAAGCGGCTGCTGGCGTATTCGTCGATCGAGAACATCGGCATCGCGTTCGCCGCGCTGGGCCTGGCGCTGGTGTTCCACGGCGCCGGCATGGCCGCACTGGCCGCGCTGGCGCTGGCGGCGATGCTCTATCACGCGCTGAACCACGCGTTTTTCAAGAGCCTGCTGTTCTGCGCCACCGGCTCGGTGCTGCACGCGACGCGCCAGCGCGGGCTGGGCAGCCTGGGCGGGCTGCTGCGACGCATGCCGTGGGTCGGTTGGACCGCGCTGGTCGGCACGCTGGCGATCGCCGGGCTGCCGCCACTCAACGGCTTCGTCGCCGAGTGGATGCTGCTGCAGGCCTTCCTGTTCACGCCGACTTTGCCGCACCCGTTCTTCAACCTGCTGATCCCGCTGGGCGCGGCGCTGCTCGCGCTGACCGCGGCGCTGGCCGGCTACGTGATGGTCAAGTTCTACGGCGTGATCTTCCTCGGCCGCCATCGCGAGCCGGGGCTGGAGCGCGCGCACGACTGCGGGCGCTTCGAGCGTGTCGCGCTGGTCTGGTTCGCGCTGGGCTGCGTCTTGCTCGGGCTCGCGCCGGGGCTGGTGCTGCGTGCGATCGACCCGGTCGTCGCGCTGCTGTTCGGTCACGGGCTCGCGGTGCCGGCGGGTTGGCTGCGGCTGGTACCGCTGAGCGCGGCGCGCGCGGCTTACTCACCGCTGGTCGTCGTCGCGCTGGTCGTCCCGGTGGTGCTGGTCACCGCCTGGGCCACGCATCGTCTGCTGCCCGGGCGCACGCGACGCGCCGATCCCTGGGATTGCGGCGCGCCCGACGCCAGCGCGCGGCTGCAGGACACCGCGGAGGGCTTCGGCCAGCCGGTGCGGCGGCTGTTCGAGCCATTCTTCCTGACCCGAGTCGAGCTGCCGGTCCCCGACGACGCGCAGCCACGCTACCGCGTCGTCGTCGCCGAGCGTATTCGCGCGCAGATCTACCAGCCGGCGGCCGACGCGGTGCTGTGGCTGGCGCAGCAGATTGGCCGCATCCAGCACGGCAGGATCTCGATCTACCTGCTGTACAGCTTCGTGACCTTGCTGGTCATGCTCGCGGTGGTGCTGCGATGAGCACGGGAGGCTGCCGATGAGCGCGCACCTGCCCGACATCGCGCCCAGCGTTACCGGCGTGCTGACGCAGTTTGTCGTCGTGCTGCTGTCGGTGGCGCTGGCGCCACTGTTCGCCGGCTGGCTGGCGCAGTGTCGCGCGTGGCTGAGCAACCGCAGCGCGCCGCCGCTGTGGCAACCCTATCTGCGGCTGCGCAAGCTGTTCGCGAAGGAGGCGGTGCTCGCGCACGACGCGTCGCCGCTGTTTCGCAGCGTGCCCTACCTGCTGTTCGGCTTGATGGTCGCGGCCGCTTCGATCATCCCGACGCTGTCGACCGACCTGCCGTTCGCCGCGGTGGCCGACGCCATCGCGCTGGTCGGCTTCTTCGCGCTGGCGCGGGTGTTCATCGCGCTGGCCGGAATGGACGTCGGCACCGCATTCGGCACGATGGGGTCGAGGCGCGAGATGATGATCGGCTTTCTTGCCGAGCCGGCCTTGCTGATGGTGCTGTTCACGTCGTCGCTGATTTCGGGCAGCACGCTGCTGCCGACGATCGCCGAGGCGCTGCGCGGCCAGGCGCTGGCGATCCATCCGGGGCTGGGTTTCGCCGCGGTCGCCTTCGTCATGGTGCTGCTGGCCGAGAACGCGCGCATTCCGGTCGACAACCCGGCGACCCACCTCGAGCTGACGATGATCCACGAAGCGATGGTGCTCGAGTATTCGGCACGCCACCTGGCGCTGATCGAGTGGGCCAGCGCGCTCAAGCTGTTCAATTACGCGTGCATCGGCTTCGCGATGTTCGTGCCCTGGGGCATCGTCGGCCACGCCGACGGCCTGGCGTGGCTGCTGCCGGCGCTGCCGCCCTTGCTGATCAAGCTCGCGCTGGCCGGTTTCGGCATCGCGCTGCTGGAGACGCTCAGCGCCAAGCTGCGCATTTTCCGCGCGCCCGAGTTTCTCGCCAGCGCCTTCCTGCTCGCGGTCATCGGCCTGCTCGTCGGGCTGGTGCTCGAGCGCTGAGATCCGCGATGCCGTCGCTGTCGACCCAGCTGATCCACCTGTGTGCGGCGCTGCTGCTGCTGCTCGCGTTCGCGATGCTGGCGCAGCGCCGCGTCGCCAACCTGGTCGGGCTGTTCGCCGCGCAGGGGCTGATCCTGGCGGTGTGCGCCGCGGTCGTCGCCAGCAGCACCGGGCAGCGCGAGCTCTACGAGTCGGCCGCGCTGACGTTGCTGCTCAAGGTGCTGGTGCTGCCAGCGATCCTGCGCCGGCTGATCCGGCGGCTGCACGCCGAGTGGGACACCGAAACCCTGCTGCGTATCCCGACGATGCAGATCGCGGGCATCGTGCTGGTGATGTTCGCGTTCGTGCTGGCGCAGCCGATCTCGCCGTTCGCCGGCGAGGCCACGCGCGGCACGCTGGGCATCGCGCTGGCCGTCGTGTTCCTCGCGATGCTGATGATGATCGTGCGCCGCACCGCGATCGCGCAGGTCATCGGCTTCCTGGCGATGGAAAACGGCCTGCTGTTCGCCGCCACCAGCGCGACCTACGGCATGCCGATGGTCGTCGAGCTGGGCATAGGCCTCGACGTGCTGGTCGGTGTTTTCGTGCTCGGCATCTTCTTCTTCCAGATCCGCGAGCAGTTCGAGAGCCTGGAGCTGCGTCATCTGGAGCGGCTGAAGGACGACGGCGACGAGGAGGGCGCGCCATGATCGAACTCGCCGCGGTGCTGCTGCTGCCGCTGCTCGCTGCGGCGCTGCTGGCGCTGGTCGGCCACCGCGCCTGGGCGCCGCACCTGAACGTCGCGGCCAGCGCGGCGACCTTCGCCGCCAGTTGCGCGCTGACGCTGCGCGTGTTCGCCGGCGGCCCGCTGCAGGCCTTCGACGCGCAGTTCTTCATCGACCCGTTCAACGTCTTCCTGGTCGCGCTGACCGCGTTCATCGGCATGACCACGGCCGGCTTCTCGCGCCCTTACATGCGCATCGAGCAGGCCCACGGCCGCGTCGACGCGGCGCGCCTGCGCCTGTACCACAGCATGTACCAGTTGTTCATGTTCACGATGCTGCTGGCGCTGACGACCAACAACATGGGGCTGCTGTGGGTGGCGATGGAAGCCGCCACGCTGTCGACCGTGCTGCTGGTTTCGCTGTACCGGACCAAGGCCAGCCTCGAGGCGGCGTGGAAGTACTTCATCCTGTGCGGCGTCGGCATCGCGCTGGCGCTGTTCGGCACCGTGCTGCTCTACCTGGCCGCCGAGCGCGTGCTCGGCGCCAGCGGCATGGACGCGCTGCTGTGGACCCGGCTCGACGCCGCGCGCGCGCGGCTGGAGCCTGGCGTGGTCGGGCTGGCCTTCGTCTTCCTGCTCGTCGGCTACGGCACCAAGGTCGGCCTGGTGCCGCTGCACAGCTGGCTGCCCGACGCCCACGCCGAAGGTCCGACGCCGGTCTCGGCGGTGCTGTCGGGCCTGCTGCTCAACGTCGCGCTGTACGCGGTGGTGCGCGCCAAGGTGCTGGTCGTCGGCGCGGTGCACGCGGCCTGGCCCGGGGCGATGCTGATGGGCTTCGGCCTGCTCACGGTGGTCGTCGCCGCCTTCCTGCTGTGGCGGCAGAAGGACGTCAAGCGCCTGTTCGCGTATTCGTCGATCGAGCACATGGGCATCATCACCTTCGCGTTCGGCATGGGCGGACCGATCGCCAACTTCGCCGCGCTGCTGCACATGACCGGGCACGCGCTGACCAAGAGCGCGATCTTCTACAGCACCGGGCACGCGGCGCAGAAGGCCGGCAGCCAGCGCATCGACCGCATCGAGGGCTTGCGCGAGCGCTCGCCGGCGCTGGGCTGGGCGCTGATGCTCGGCGCGCTGGCCATCGTCGGCGTGCCGCCGTTTGGCGTGTTTGCCAGCGAATTCCTGATTCTGACGCAGGCCATGCAGGTGCAGCCCTGGGCCACGCCCATCCTGCTGCTGGCGCTGGGCGTGGCGTTCGGCGCGATTTTCCTGCGCGTGCAGGGCATGGTATTTGGCGCCGGCAGCCTGCGCCGCCTGCCGCACCAGCCGTGGATGCTGCCGGCCTTCGTCCACATGGGGCTGGTGCTGATGCTGGGCTTGTGGGTGCCAGACTTCCTGGCCTCGTGGTGGCGCGCGGCAGCCGCGATGATCGGGGGTGGGGCATGAGCGAGGCGCTCGGTCCCCTCGGGGGGGCGGCGCGAAGCGCCGAGGGGTCAGGCACCCGCGCGCCGCGCGTGGTCGGCGGTCCGCTGCCGCTCGAAGTTCACGAGGTCGACGCGCTGGGCTGGAGCACGCTGGCGCAGCAGTTGCACGAGCGCGGCGCGCGGCTGCTGAGCCTGTGGGGCGAGCCGGCCGGCGCCGGCGATCGCATCTGGGCGTGCTGGCTCGACGGCGCGCAGCTGGTGCTGGGTGGGCTCGATCTGGCCGCCGGAACGCGTCACTACCCGGGCCTGCATGCGCTGTTTCCGGCCGCCGAGCGCATGCAGCGCGCGCTGCGCGACCTGCTCGGGCCGCAGGCCACCGGTGGCGATCCGCGGCCGTGGCTGCGTCACGCCGCGTGGGGCGCCGACTGGCACCCGCTGCGCGACACCACGCCGCCGACGCCGGGCGATGCGACGCCGTATCCCTTCGTCGCGGTCGACGGCGAAGGCGTGCACGAAATCGCCGTCGGCCCGGTACACGCCGGGGTCATCGAGCCCGGGCAGTTCCGCTTCTCGGTCGTCGGCGAGAAGGTGCTGCGTCTCGAGCAGCGCCTCGGCTTCACGCACAAGGGCGTCGCGCGGCGTTTCACCGAGCTCGACCTCGACGGCGGGCTCAAGTTGGCCGCGCGCCTGTGCGGCGACAGCACGGTGGCCTATGCCTGGGCCTACTGCATCGCGCGCGAAGCGCTGGCTGCGGTGCAGCCGCCGCCGCGCGCGCTGGCGCTGCGCGCGCTGCTGCTCGAGCGCGAGCGCATCGCGAACCACCTCGGCGACCTCGGCGCGATCGCCAACGACGCCGGCTTCGCGTTCGCGCTGGCGCAGTTCTCGCGGCTCAAGGAGGATCTGCTGCGGCTCAACGCGCAGCTGTTCGGCGCACGTTACCCGATGAACGCGCTGCGCCCGGGCGGCGTCGCGGTCGACGTCGACGCCGCCGCGGTCGCGCGCCTGCACGAGCAGGGTCGCACGCTGCGCGCCGACGCGCTGAGGCTGCGCGCGATCGTCGACGAGCACGAAGGCCTGCACGACCGCCTGCGCACGACCGGGCGCATCGAGCCGACGCTGGCGCGTCGACTGGGCATGATCGGACTGGCCGGCCGGGCCAGCGGGCAGGACCTCGACTTGCGCGCGCTGGTCGGCTGCGCGCCATACGACGCGCTGGGTGTGCGCGCCGTGGTGCGCGACGGCGGCGACGTCGCGGCGCGCTTCCAGGTGCGCTACGACGAGCTGTTCGCGTCGCTGACGCTGTGCGACGAACTGCTCGCCGCGTTGCCCGCCGGCGGCGTGTTCGAGCCGCTGTCGCCGACGCCGGAGCCGGCGCTGGCGCTGGGGCTGGGGCTGGTCGAGGGCTGGCGCGGACCGGTGCTGGTCGCGCTGCATGCCGGCGAGGGCGGCCGCATCGCGAGGTGCCATGTGCACGATCCGTCATGGCAGAACTGGCCGGCGCTCGAATGGGCGGTCATCCACGATATCGTGCCGGATTTCCCGCTGATCAACAAATCGTTCAACCTGGCCTATTCGGGGCATGACGGCTGAGGGATCGACCATATGTGGCAGACCCTGAAACAGATCGCTCGCGTCGGCTGCATCAGCGAGCCGGCGCCGGCTGACAGCGCGAACGTGACGCGCGGCGACGCCGAGCCGCTGCGCGACGAGCTCGCGCGACTGCTCGGTCGTGCGTTGGCGGTGCGCGTGGTCGACGCCGGCTCGTGCAACGGCTGCGAGCTGGAGATCAACGCGCTGGGCAACCCCTACTACAACCTCGAGGGGCTGGGCGTGCACTTCGTCGCCAGCCCCAGGCACGCCGACCTGCTGCTCGTCAGCGGCCCGGTGTCGCGCCACATGGAGCAGGCGCTGCGGCGTACCTATGAAGCCATGCCCGAGCCGCGCCTGGTGGTGGCCGCGGGGGAGTGCGCATGCACGGGAGGCGTGTTCGGCGAAAGCTATGCGAGTTGCGGGCGGGTGGGGAACGTCCTGCCGGTGGACGTCACCGTGGCGGGCTGTCCGCCCAGTCCGCAGGCCTTGCTCGAGGGCATTTTGCGAGCCGTGCGGCGCCAGGCCCGATGAACGGGGGCGGTGTCGCGCTCAGGCCGCCTGCCGCGCGAGTTGACGGGCTACGGCGTCGAAGGCCTGCTGCGCGGAGCCTGCCACCGGCCAGGCGCTGCTTCGCGCGAAACCCTGGTAGTTGCGCGCCATCGAACCGCTGTAGCTCGGGTCGTAGTGCTGGGCCAGCAGCTCTTGCACGAGGGTCGGGAAATCGCCGGCGGCGACCAGCTCGCGCCAGCGCGCAATCGTCTGCTTGCCGCGCAGCTCGGTCAGCGTGTCCAGGCGCTTCAGGAGCTCCTGCGGGTCTCGCGTCAGTGCGGCGTAATCTTCCAGCAGGATTTGCACGCGGATCGGCAAATCGACCTCGAGCCGTAGGCAAGGGCTGGCGTGCATGCGATCGAGCAAGGCGGCGGGGATCTGCAGCTTGCCGATTTTCTTGCTTTCGCATTCGACGAAGACGGGCCGTTCGGGCGCGCAGCCGCGCAGCACGGCCCAGATGCGGGTTTCGAACTGCTTCTGGCTGGGCTGGTTCTCGCCCGGGAGGGCGCCGAGCACCGAACCGCGATGCGCGGCCAGCGCCTCCAGGTCGAGCACCTGCGCGCCGTGGCGCTGCAGGGTCTGCAGCAGCCGGCTCTTGCCGCTTCCGGTCGGGCCGCAGATCACCTCGAACTGGAACTGGTCGGCAAGCGCGTCCAACTGCCTGACCACGGCGGCGCGCAGGGCCTTGTAGCCGCCTTGCACCAGATGCACGCGAAAGCCGATTTGCGCCAGCACGTGCGCCATGGCGCCGGAGCGGTTACCGCCGCGCCAGCAGTACACCAGCGGCGCGAAGTCCTTGGGCCAGTTCTGCGCATCCCGCTCGATGTGCCTGGCGATGTTGCGCGCAACCAGCGCGGCGCCAATTTTCCTGGCCTCGAAAGCGCCGATCTGCTTGTAGATGGTGCCGACGTGAGCACGTTCGGCGTCGTCCAGCACGGGCCAGTTCAGCGCGCCGGGAACGCGGTCGAGGGCGAATTCGCCGGGACTGCGCACATCCAGCACGGCGCCGAATTCGGCGAGTCGAGTCAGTGCCTCATCTGAGGATAGGGGCCGCAAACTCATCGCTTTTTTTGCGCAGCGCGCAACAGGGGCTGGAGAAAGGGCCATACCGTTTCCAGCATGACCGGCTGGGCGATCGCCGCAGGATGGATGTTATCGGCCTGGAACCAGGCCGGGTGATCCACCACGCCGGACAGGAAGAACGGCACCAGCGCGACCCTTTGCGCCTTGGCGACTTCGGGGTAGATGGCGGCGAAGCGCTTGGTGTAGGCCGCGCCGTAGTTGGGCGGAATCTGCATGCCCAGCAGCAGCACGCGGGCCCCGGCGGCCTTGGCTTGCTGCACCATCGCGGTGAGGTTGGCGCGCGTGGATGCCAGGGACAGTCCGCGCAGCGCATCGTTGCCGCCCAATTCGAGTATGACCACGCGGGGTTTGTCGCGCGTGAGCAGGGCGGGAAGCCGGCTGAGTCCGCCGGCCGTGGTGTCGCCGCTGACGCTGGCGTTGACGACGACCCAGGCCGGGAAACGCCTGGCCATGCGCCGGGCCAGCAGGCTGGCCCAGCCCTGGCCCGTTTCCAGGCCATATCCGGCCGAGAGGCTGTCGCCGACGATGAGCAGGGTCGGGTGCGCAGCAGGCGCCGCCACGGCGGCGCGCGCGACGCCCGACAAAGCCATGCCGGCGAGCAAGGCCAGCACAGTTCCTAGAATGACCGTCCAGTTCCGCACGCAGTTCATATGCCGTCCACCGATCCACATGCCGCCATTGTCGCCCAGCACCTGGGCAAGACTGTTTCCGATGCCCAGGGGGCGCTGACCCTGCTCGACGACGTCAGCCTGAGCGTGGCGCGTGCATCCAGCCTGGCCATCGTCGGACCGTCCGGCTCCGGCAAATCCACCTTGCTCGGTCTGCTGGCGGGGCTCGACCGGCCGACCTCGGGGAAGGTATGGATCGAGGGCGTCGACCTGTTTGCGCTGAACGAGGACGGCCGCGCGGCCTTGCGCGCGGGCAGGCTGGGCTTCGTGTTCCAGAATTTTCAACTCATCGCCCATCTCAACGCGCTGGAAAACGTGATGCTTGCGATGGACATCGCAGGTCGCGGCGGAGCTGTACGCAGCGAGGCCCAGGCCATGCTGGAGCGCGTCGGCCTGGAAGGGCGGTTGCGCCACATGCCCGCCACGCTGTCCGGCGGCGAACAGCAGCGCGTGGCGCTCGCACGCGCCTTCGCCACCCGGCCCTCGCTGCTGCTGGCCGACGAGCCGACCGGCAACCTGGACGCCGTGACCGGGCAGCGCATCATCGACCTGCTGTTCGGGCTGCAACGCGAACAGGGCACGACCCTGGTGCTGGTGACGCACGACATGCAACTGGCATCGCGCTGCGATGCCGTGGTTGAACTGCGTGCAGGGCGGTTGCACATTCCTGCCTCGACTCCGCCCTCGTCCGAAACCGTTTCCGAGGTGGCGATTTGACCCTCAAGCTGCTGTATGGCTTCCACGCCGTCGGCGCGCGCGTGCGCGCGGCCCCGGATTCGGTGCGCGAGCTGCTGGTCGACATGTCCCGGCACGATGCGCGCATGCAGCAATTCCTCGCCCGCGCTCAGGCGGCAGGGCTGGCTGTCGTCCCCGCCGACGCCGCGCGCCTGGATGCACTGGCCGGCACGCACAGGCACCAGGGCGTGGTGGCACGGGTCGAGCCGCTGGACAAGCTGTCCACCCTGGATGCGGTGCTCGACGCCGCCGCAGGCGTGCCGCTGCTGCTGGGGCTCGACGGCGTGACCGATCCGCACAACCTCGGCGCTGTTCTGCGCACGGCGGACGCCGCCGGGGTGCATGCCGTGTTCGCGCCGAAGGACCGTGCCGTGGGCTTGACGCCGACCGTGGCCAAGGTTGCCAGCGGCGCGGCCGACACGGTGCCGTACATCATGGTCACCAATATGGCGCGCGCACTGGCTGCCTTGCGCGAGCGCGGCCTGTGGCTCGTGGGCGCTGCCGGTGAAGCGCAGGCCACGCTTTATGCCGCGGAAATGACGGGCCCGACGGCCCTGGTGCTGGGCGCCGAGGGCAGCGGCATGCGCAGGCTGGTGCGCGAGGGCTGCGATCAATTGGTGCACATTCCCATGCTCGGTCACGTGGACAGCCTCAATGTCTCGGTGGCCGCCGGTGTTTGCCTGTTCGAAGCGGTGCGTCAGCGCGCCGGCACGGCGTCGAACTGACTGGCGGCGTCGGCCGGGCGCATGGCAGTGCGCAGGTGTTGCGCGGTCACGGCATTGAGCCCGGTTTTCAGGGGCTGCGCGATTGAGCGCATGGCTTCACAGCCCTATAGTGGGCGTTATGGCGCAATCTGCCCTGCGGGCGCCGTGCTGACAGCCTGAGCTCGGCCTCATTTTTTCTTGGACCATGTCGCAATCCGATCTGTTTCGCCAATGCATCGACGCTGCGCTCAGCGACTCGGACGACTTGATCCGGCGCGTGGCCAAGCAGGTTGTCGAAACATTCCAGACACACGCCGAATCGGCATTGAGCAGCCGCGACCGCCAGCATTACAGCGATCTTCTGATGGTGCTGCGCCAGGCCGAGGGCGATCTGGTGCGCGCCTTCGTCGAACAGTTCAGTACCTTGCTGCAGCAGGAGATTCAGGGCAAACCCGCCGCATCGGCCCAGCCCGCCGAGTACCGGATGGACGAACTCAGTCTGGTGAGGGACGAGAGCGTGCAGGAAGACGTGGAGGTATCCCAGCTCATCCGCATGATCGAGTCCGGCGCCGAGTGGGAAATACGCGATCTCAACGCGCGCATGGAGTCGCTGCGGCAAAAAGACAAAGCTTCCGCTGGCGACCTGGCGCACGCCAACCCATTGCGGCCCGAAGTGTTCGGCCGCTCGCTGCAGCGGGCGCTCGGCAGTCTGGATGTGGATCACACGGCCAGGCTGGCCTTGCTGCGGGCGTTCGGCGTGGCGATGACCAGCGCGCTGAAGGAAACCTATCACGCCTATAACGGCAGGCTGGAGGCGGCCCATATCAGTCCCGCGCGCTACGCGGTACGGACTTCCGGTCCGCGTAGCCCGGCGCGCGCTGCGCCGGCGCCGGGTCAAGATGCGGCCGCGGCCGGCGCAGCGGTGGGAGCCGATGGAACCCTGAGCCTGGAAGAAGTGCTGCGGCTCATGCAGGGCAGCATGCAGAGTCTGATGCAGGGGCATGCGACCGGCTTTGGCGCGCATGCGGCGGGTTCGCTGGACGAGGCGCTGGCAGGCCCGCAATCGACCTTCGGCCAGGCCATGCAGACGGCGATGCTGCGTTCCGCGCTTGACCGCCTGACGCAGGCGAACCGTCTTGGCGTCGGCGAGGGCTTCACGCAGGCGGCCGAGCAGTTGGCCGCCGGCGGGCCGCCGCTCAACATCATCGAGCATTACCGCCAGGAGTTGCAGGCGGCCACCTCGCGGCCGCTGGAGCGGCTCACGATCGACGTCGTGTCGCTGATGTTCGACCATATTCTGGCCGACCCGCGTCTGCTGCCGCGCGTGCGCGCCGCGCTCGGGCGTCTGCAGATTCCGATCCTGCGCCTGGCACTGGGGGATGCCGGGGTGTTCAGTTCGCGCAACCACCCGACGCGCAAGCTGATCAATCGCATCGCCAGCTACAGCGCCGGCTATGTCAACGCCGAGGACGCCGCGGCCAGCGGCTTCCTCGACTGGCTCGACGGCATGGTCGAGTCGGTCGTGAACGCCGACAGCGAAACCGAGGAGGTGTATGCGCTGCAGCTGGAGCGGCTCGACGCCTGGATCGCGCATCGAACCGCGCTGACCCAGGAATCCGAGCGCGAGGCCGTGGAGGCCTTGCGCCGCGCCGAGTTCCGCTCCGTGCTGGGCGCCGCGCTGAGCCGGCACGTCTCCAGCCTGCTGGATCACCTGGACATCGACGACTACCTCAAGGAGTTCATGCGCGGAGCCTGGACCTCAGTCCTGGTCGAATCGGTTCTTCGCCACGGTGAAAACGCCGAAGCCACACTGGCCTTCAAGCAGGCCGGCAGCGATCTGCTCTGGAGCGTGCAGGCCAAGACCAGTGAACCGCAGCGCAAGGATCTGCTGCACAGACTGCCGGGACTGGTCCGTCGGCTCGAAGAGGGTCTGGCCTTGATCGACTGGCCGCAGGAGCAGCGCACCTCTTTTTTCTCCAGCCTGATGCGCACGCACGCACAGGCCATCCGCGGCGAGGGCGCCGCCACGACCGGGCAGGCGGCGGACGCGTTCCTGTTGCAAAACGAGTGGGAGCGCCTGCTGCGCATCCCGCAGGGGCAGACACAGCCCCAGTTCGGCGCGCTGGACGACGTGCGGCTTCCCGCGGAAGACCGTCAGCGCTCGGGTTTGATCGATGCGCTGGATCTGCAGCTCGACCTGTCGGCCCCGGCCACCTCGCCCGAGATGAATCAGGGTGCGGACGCATCGCCGGTCCAGCAGGCGATCGACGACCCGCTGGCCTTCATCGACTCGCTGCAGGAAGGGCATTGGGTGCACTGGCATCTGCAAGGGCAATGGACGCGCGCCCAGCTTGCCTGGCATAGCCCTCAAGGCATGTTCTTCATGTTCACCAGCCGTGTCGGCGGCCAGGCGCATTCCCTCACGCGCCGCGCCTTCGAGCGCTTGCTCAGGAGCGGCCACATCCTCCCGCTGGAAGACAAGAACCTGATGGACCGCGCGGTGGAGGGCGTCTACAGCGGCCTGCGCCAGCGCGCGCGCGAGGCCGCCTGAAGGACGGGACTTACCGATCCACCTTGGCCAGCCGCTGGTGGGCGCGGCGCAGGCCCAGCCATACGGCCAGCGCGATGACAGGGATGGACCAACCCTGTGCCGCGGCGGCATCCACGTGCAGCCAGCGATGCATGGCCTCGAACAGGTGCCCGACCAGCGACGAGGCGTAATAGGTGATGGCCGCCACCGACAATCCCTCCACGGTCTGCTGCAGACGCAGCTGCAGGTATTGGCGCCGGTTCATCGACGCCAGCAGTTCCCGGTTTTGCTGCTGCATCTGCACTTCCACGCGGGTGCGCAGCAGGTTGCTGCAGCGCGAGATGCGCTCCGACAAGCCCTGCAGGCGCCGGATGACGTGCGAGCAGGTCTGCATCGCCGGGGCCAGGCGCCGGTCCATGAACTGGCCGAGCGTCTGCAGGCCCATGAACTGCTGCTCGTGCAAGTCTGTGATGCGACGGTTCGCCAGGTCGTAGTACACGCTCGACGCGGTGAAGCGCGCATGGTGCTGGGCGTAGAGGCTTTCGACGGTGGAGGCTAGCTGCGACAGCCGTTCCAGGGTCTGACGGTCGCGCTCGGGCTGGCTGCTGCGGATGGCGTCCATGATCTGGGCCAATTCCTGTTCATACTGGCTCAGCAGGGGGGTGATCTCCCGCGCTGCCGGCAGTGCCAGCAACGAAAGCATGCGGTAGGTTTCGATCTCCAGCAGGCGTTGCGCCAGTCTGCCGCGGCGGCGCGGCGAGATTGCACGGCTGACGATCACGAACCGGGCGAAGCCGTCGGCATGGATGCGCAGGTCGGTATAGACGCGCGCCTGACCGTCGGCGACTTCCGATGCCACGAGCGCATCGGCGTCGAGCACGGCGGACAGATCGTGCTGCGGCCAGTCGTCGCCCGGGTGGTCGGGAAGCAGGGCGATGTGGTTGGCGCAGATCAGTGCGCCGGGAATGGTTTCGCGCCACGCGGCCGAAATGTCGGCGCAGGCGCAATGCCCGAACCAGGACTGTTGGTCGGTCGCCAGCCCTGGTCTGATGAAGGTGTAGGACGTGAATTCCCCATGGCGCTCCCAGCGCAAGCGCACCTGGCCGATATCGGCGACGTGAAAACTACTGCCCTCCGAGGGGAGCGGGAGATGGTGGTTTTCCAGCAGCCGGCACAGATGCACATGGGCCTGCGCCTGTGCTTGCGCGTCTGCCAGGTAGGCCATGTGGCTGATTTGCAGCGGCGTGAGCAGGTGCTCGTAGGGCCGGGCGTGGATTTCGTTGTGCAGCTGTTGGCGCAATACGTATTCATGCATGGTTGCCAGGGCGCGGAGGAGAAGTGCGGACGACACCGAGCATACCCGGAAGGTTTCGCCACGCCAGGGAACGGCGGCTTTCGAAAACATGCTGGACAGGCCGCCCAGGCTGCATCGCCCGATTCATGGATGCACGATGCGGCTTATAATGCCCAGGTTTTGTTGAGTTCGCCCCGGCGGCTCCTGCAAAACAATCGCAAACTGGCCTTACCAGGTGCCCGCTGGCAGGTTTCGATGGGCTTCGCTTGCGCGGAGACATCGGCTGCTTGCCCAGGGTTCTGGCCAGATTTCAGACCCAACCTAGGACAAACCATGAGTGTTTCAATGCGCGAAATGCTGGAAGCGGGGGTGCATTTCGGCCACCAGACCCGTTTCTGGAATCCAAAAATGGCCCCTTACATCTTCGGCCATCGCAACAAGATCCACATCGTCAACCTCGAAAAGACGTTGCCGATGTTCCAGGATGCCTGCAAGTATGCGCGCCAGATGGCCGCACGCCGCGGCACCATTCTGTTCGTCGGCACCAAGCGTCAGGCTGGCGAACTGGTGCAGGCCGAGGCCGAGCGCTGCGGCATGCCCTTCGTCAACGAGCGCTGGCTCGGCGGCATGCTGACCAACTTCAAGACGGTCAAGGGCTCCATCAAGAAACTCAAGGACATGCAAGCGCAAGCCGCCGAAGGCGCGCTGGAGCACATGACCAAGAAGGAACAGCTGATGTTCCAGCGCGAGTTGGAGAAGCTGGAGAAGTCGATTGGCGGCATTCAGGACATGTCTGCGCTGCCCGATGCGTTGTTCATCATCGACGTGGGCTATCACAAGATCGCCGTCGCCGAGGCGCACATGCTGGGTATTCCCATCATCGGCGTGGTGGATACCAACCACTCGCCCATCGGCATCGACCACGTCATTCCCGGCAACGACGATTCCGGCAAGGCCGTGGCCCTGTACACCCGCGGCATGGCCGATGCCATTCTCGAAGGCAAGAACGACGCGCTGAACGAGGTCGTGCAGACATCCTCCGAAGAATCGGGCGAATTCATCGAAGTGCAGGACGAGCAGCACGCCGCCTGAGACTGGCCTCACGCTTTTTCGATCTACCGAGGGGGCTGTTCGCAGCCCCCTTCTTCAATCCAGGAGAACAAAATGGCGGCAATCACCGCATCCATGGTCGCTGAACTCCGCGCCAAAACCGACGCGCCCATGATGGAGTGCAAGAAGGCGCTGACCGAGGCCGATGGCGACATGGCGCGTGCCGAGGAGTTGCTTCGCGTCAAGCTTGGCAGCAAGGCCAGCAAGGCTGCGTCGCGCGTCACGGCCGAGGGCATCATCGCCATCCACATCGCCGGCAACACCGGTGCCATGGTCGAGATCAACTGCGAGACCGATTTCGTCGCGAAGAACGACGATTTCCTCGCTTTCGGCAAGACGCTCGCGCAGCTTGTCGCCGAGCGCAATCCGGCCGACGTCGCCGCCTTGGCGGCGCTCGAGATCGACGGCGCCAGTGTGGAAGCACGCCGCGCCGTGCTGATCGGCAAGATCGGCGAGAACATGTCGATCCGCCGCTTCAAGCGTTTTGCCGGCGACGCCAAGCTGGCCAGCTACCTGCATGGCACGCGCATCGGCGTCGTCGTCGAGTTCGACGGCGCCGAGGTGGCAGCCAAGGATGTGGCCATGCACGTGGCCGCGATGAAGCCGGTGGCGTTGTCGTCCGCCGACGTGCCGGCCGCGCTGATCGAATCCGAACGTTCGATCGCGACGCAAAAGGCCGCCGAGGACGCCGAGAAGGCCAGGGCCGAGGGCAAGACCCCCCAGTCCGCCGACATCGTGGCCAAGCGCGTCGAGGGTTCGGTGCAGAAATACCTGAAGGAAGTCTCACTGTTCAACCAAGCTTTCGTGAAGAACGACAAGCAGACGGTCGAGCAGATGCTCAAGGCGGCGAACACCACGGTGAAGGGTTTCACCCTCTATGTGGTCGGTGAGGGCATCGAGAAGAAGTCGGAGAATTTTGCCGACGAAGTCGCGGCGCAAATGGCCGCGGCACGTGCCAGCTGATTCGACCAACCTTCTGCCAGGAGCGACAGCGCATGAGTGGCTACAAACGGGTCTTGCTCAAACTCTCGGGTGAAGCCCTCATGGGCGACGATGCTTACGGCATCAACCGCGCCACTATCGTGAAAATGGTGGAGGACATCGCCCAGGTTGCGCGCAGCGGCGTTCAGATCGCCATCGTCATCGGCGGCGGCAATATTTTCCGCGGCGTCGCCGGCGGCGCGGTCGGCATGGACCGCGCCACCGCCGACTACATGGGCATGTTGGCCACGGTGATGAATTCCCTCGCCCTGGCCGATGCCATGCGTCATGCCGGTTTGCTGGCACGTGTCATGTCGGCGATCAGCATCGACCAGGTGGTCGAGTCCTATGTGCGCCCCAAGGCTCTGCAGTACCTGGAAGAAGGAAAATTGGTGATTTTCGCCGGCGGCACGGGCAACCCGTTTTTCACCACCGACACCGCGGCCGCCCTGCGCGCGGCGGAAATCGGCGCCGAGGTCATGCTCAAAGCCACCAAGGTGGACGGCATTTACACTGCGGATCCGGCCAGCGATCCTGCGGCCACACGCTACACCAGCATCAGTTTCGACGAAGCCATCGTCAAGCGGCTGCAGGTGATGGACGCGACGGCTTTCGCCCTATGCCGCGACCAAGGCCTGCCCATCCGGGTCTTCAGCATTTTCAAGCCCGGTGCGCTTTTGCGCGTGGTGCAGGGCGAGTCCGAGGGCACACTGGTGCACCTTTGAATCACAGATCCCCGTACTGAATCATCATGACAATCGCCGAGATCAAGAAAACCAGCGAGCAGAAGATGCTCAAATCCATCGAAGCACTCAAGTCCGATCTGGCCAAGGTGCGGACGGGACGCGCGCACACCGGGTTGCTCGACCACGTCATGGTGGACTATTACGGCACCATGATGCCCATCAACCAGGTGGCCAATGTCAATTTGCTCGACGCGCGCACCATCAGCGTGCAGCCCTGGGAAAAGAAGATGGCCCAGGCCGTGGAGAAGGCCATCCGCGAATCGGACCTGGGGCTGAACCCCCAGAGCCAGGGCGATCAGATCCGCGTGCCCATGCCGGCCTTGACCGAAGAGCGCCGGCGGGAACTCGTCAAGGTCATCAAGCACGAGGCGGAAAGCGCCAAGGTTGCGGTGCGCAATTTGCGCCGCGACGCGAACCAGCAGCTCAAGGATCTGGTCAAAGCCAAGGAGGCGTCGGAAGATGATGAGCGCCGTGCGCAGGACGATATCCAGAAAATGACCGACCGCTTCATCGTGGAAGTCGACAAACTGGTGAGTCAGAAAGAAGCGGAAATCATGGCGGTCTGACGGCCCGCCGTGCGAGCAAGGAGCGAATCTGGTGTCGAAGCAAACTCCGAAACGATCCGAGCCGGCACCTGCCGGCCTACGCCATGTCGCCGTGGTGATGGATGGCAATGGGCGCTGGGCGCAGCGCCGGCTTCTGCCGCGCACGGCGGGCCACAAATTCGGCGTGGACGCGCTGAAAAGCACCGTGCGCGGATGCATCGCGCAGGGCGTGTCCTATCTGACCGTCTTCGCTTTTTCTTCCGAGAATTGGAATCGTCCCGCTGACGAGGTCAAGGCCCTGATGGACCTGTTCGTGCAGGCCCTCCGGCGCGAAACCCGCGAACTCGCCGAACAGGGGGTGCGCCTGCGCTTCGTCGGCGACCGCAGCGCATTCGAGGCGCCGATGCGCGATCTGATGCAGCAGGCCGAAGATCTCTCGGCAGCCAACACACGTCTCGTCCTCAACGTCGCCATCAACTATGGCGGTCGATGGGATCTCGTGCAGGCCATGCAGGCCTTGCAGACCAGCGGCGAGGCGGTGACCGAGCAGAACCTGGAACGGCATCTATGCCTGGCCGACATTCCGGCGCCGGACTTGCTCATTCGCACTGGCGGGGAGCGGCGCCTCAGCAACTTCCTGCTTTGGCAGGTCGCCTATACGGAGTTCTATTTCACCGACACCCTTTGGCCCGATTTCGACGAGAAATCGTTGGCCAGCGCCATCGCCGACTATGCACAACGCGAGCGGCGCTTCGGCACCGTTCCGGTGCGGGTCCAGGGTCTGCGCGTGGCCTGAAGGCCGCGCAACATTCATGCTTCGCACGCGCATCATCACGGCGGCAGCGCTGCTCGCAGTGCTGCTGCCGTCCCTGTTTTTCGCTTCAGCCTTTGTGTTCGCCGGTGTTGCCGGGGTCTTTGGCTGCGCTGGCATGTGGGAATGGGCGCGCCTTGCCGGGCAAAAACCGGTCGCTGCCTTGGGCTGGGCCGCCTTGTGGCTGATCGTGGCGGCAGGAACCTTGTCTCGCATGCCGTTGGGTTCCGGACCGCATCTCGGACTGGACTGGGCTTTTGTCGCCGCGGCGCTGGTCTGGGCGGTGCTCCTGGTCTCCAGCTTGCCCAGGGCGGCGTTGCCAAAACCCCTTGCCATTCCCCACATCCTCGCGGTTTTGGGCTTCGTCGTCATGTTCGCGGCGTGGTTGGCCTTGTTGCAGGCCCGCCAGGCTGGAGCGGGCTTCCTGCTGTCGGTGCTTTTGGTCGCCTGGGTTGCCGATATCGCCGCGTATTTCGGCGGCCGCGCCTTCGGGCGGCGCAAGCTGGCCCCCCGGATCAGTCCAGGCAAGACCTGGGCCGGCGTCTATGCAGCGCTCTTGGCCGTTCTGGCGTATGGTCTGCTGTGCAGCCTCGTGCCCGCGTTGTCCGACACACTGCTGGCCCGCATCGACCGGATGTTCGGCATGGCGGCCATGCTGGGCTGCGCGGCGCTGTTTCTTGCGCTCAGCATCATGGGTGATCTGTTCGAATCGCTGCTCAAGCGGCATGCCGGTGTCAAGGACAGCAGCGCCTTGCTGCCCGGTCACGGCGGTGTGCTCGATCGCGTCGATGCCTTGCTGCCCCTGTTGCCGGTTGCCATCTTGTTTCTCGCATGAAGCGCGTCGCCATTCTCGGTTCCACCGGCTCCATAGGACAAAACACCCTGGAGGTCCTTGCTCTGCATCCTGATCGCTTCGAGGTCTTTGCACTCGGGGCGAAGCAGCGCGACGACTTGCTGCTGGAACAATGCCTGCGCTTCCACCCGCGCTATGCCATGCTCAGCGACGCGGGCGCCGCTGCGCGCTTGCGCGCGGCTTTGCAGGCGTGCGGCAGTTCGACCGAGGTGATGCAGGGCGACGCGGCGCATACGCAGCTTGCCGCGGCTGCCGAAACCGATATCGTGATGGCAGCGATCGTCGGCGCCGCAGGGCTTGCATCCAGCCTGGCCGCCGCGCATGCCGGCAAGCGTGTGCTCCTGGCCAACAAGGAGTCGCTGGTGGTCGCCGGAGATTTGTTCATGCAGGCCATGCGGCAGGGGGGCGGGGAACTCATTCCCATTGACAGCGAGCACAGCGCAATCTTGCAAAGCCTGCCTGACGACCGCGCCCACTGGGCCGACACCGTGCGCGACATGACGCTCACGGCATCGGGCGGCCCGTTTCGGCAGCTTGACCCGGCCGCGCTGCACGACATCACCCCGGACCAGGCCTGTGCGCACCCGAACTGGAGCATGGGCCGCAAGATCTCGGTGGATTCGGCCACGATGATGAACAAGGCGCTGGAAGTCATCGAGGCGCATCATCTGTTCGGCATGCCAGCGGAGAAGATCCGGGTTCTGATCCACCCGCAGAGCATCGTGCACTCCATGGTCGGTTACCGCGATGGTTCGGTGGTGGCGCAGCTCGGCGCGCCCGACATGCGTACGCCCATCGCCTATGGCCTTGCATACCCGCAGCGCATGGCTTCCGGTGCGTCGTGGCTCGATCTGGCGCGCATTGGCAGGCTTGATTTCGAACAGCCCGATCCGCAGCGTTTTCCCGGCCTGGGGCTCGCTTACGCAGCCCTTTCGATGCCGATGGGGGCGTGTGCCGTGCTCAATGCCGCCAATGAGCAGGCCGTGGCCGCGTTTCTGCAAGGCCGTATTCGCTTTACCGAGATTTACCGCGTCAATGCAGAGACCTTGCAGGATGTCGACGTGGGCCGCGTGCATGGGCTCGACGATCTATTCGATCTCGATGCCAGGGCGCGGGCGCGGGCGCAGTTCCATATCGATGCGCTGGTTGCTTGAACCGGGGCACAATGCGTTCCGGTGCTGCCGGATGCGCGGCATCCCAAGGGGTTTCTGATGGTCACAGTGCTTGCATTTCTGTTCGCGCTCGGTTTGCTCATCACCATCCATGAATATGGGCATTACCGGGTGGCCGTCGCGGCCGGCGTCAAGGTGTTGCGGTTCTCAATCGGCTTCGGCAAACCGCTGCTGAAATGGACGCGTGGGGCAGATCGCACCGAATTCGTCATCGCCGCGATTCCGCTGGGCGGCTTCGTGCGCATGGTCGATGAGCGAGAGGGCAATGTCGCCGAGGAAGATCTTCCACGCGCCTTCAACCGGCAACCCCTACGCAAGCGTGCGGCCATCGTCGCAGCCGGTCCGGCGGCCAATCTCCTGCTGGCCGTGGCCTTGTTCGCCTTGGTCGCCTTCGTCGGGGTGCGCCAGCCGCTTGCCTTGCTCGGGGCGCCCTCCGCCGGCAGCCCCGCTGCGCAGGCCGGGGTGCGCTCAGGAGATCTTGTCCAGTCCGTGACCATGGGCAGTAGCACGCAGGCCGTGCAATCCTGGGAGGATCTGCAATTCCAGTTGCTGAGCGCCGCGCTCGACGGGCAGACCGTCACGATGCACATCAGGGCCGCGGATGGCAGACCATCGAGCGTCGTGCTGCACTTCACCGATGCGCAAGACAAGGCCAGTCAACCCGACTTCCTGGCTTCCTGGGGTTTGCACCTGAAAAGCCCCCCGGCCAAGATCAACAAGATCATTCCCGGCAGTCCGGCAGCCAAAGCCGGCATGCTCCCAGGGGATCTCGTCACGCAGGCCGACGGCAAGCCAATCGCGAGTGCGGGCGCGCTGCTGCGGGCCATTCAGGCCAGCGACGGCCGGCCCTTACGCCTGGTTGCCAGGCGCGCTCAGCAAGACGTTGTGCTGAGCGTGCAACCACAGCGCCAGAACGCCGCCGCGAATGGACAGCAGGTTTGGCGGATCGGTGCGATGCTGGGCGGCGAAATCCCGACCGTGGTGGTCAAGAGCGGGCCCTTGGCCGCGATAGGCCAGGGTTTTTCGCGGACCTGGGAACTCAGCGTGCTGACGCTCAAGACGCTGGGCAAGATGGTGATCGGCCAAGCCTCGCTCAGCAATCTGAGCGGGCCTGTGACGATTGCCGATTACGCGGGCCGCAGCGCCGAACTGGGATGGCTTCCGTACGTCAGTTTTTTGGCCATCATCAGCGTGAGCCTTGGCGTGCTGAATCTGCTGCCTCTGCCGGTCTTGGACGGGGGGCATCTCTTGTATTATGCGATCGAAGGTTTTACGCGTCGCAGTATTCCCCAGCGTTTGCAGGAAAGGCTGCAGCAAGGCGGCCTCGCCGTCATCGCGCTCATGATGGCCATTGCTCTGTACAACGACTTCGCCCGACTGATCGGGCCATTCCATTGATTCCGCTCCGAGGTTAATTTGAGGTTCCGTCACGCATTGCAGGGTACTGCCGTGGCCGTGTTGGCTGTGGCCTGTGCACAGGCCTACGCCGCCGACACTTTCATCATCAAGGACATTCGCGTCGATGGTCTGCAACGGACCGAACCCGGTACCGTTTTCAGCTATTTGCCCTTCCGTGTGGGCGATACCTACACTCCGGAAAACGGCGCGGCTGCCATTCGCGCGCTGTTCGCCACGGGCCTGTTCAAGGACGTGCGTATCCGTACCGATCACGATGTGGTCACCATCATCGTCGAAGAGCGCCCGGTGATCGCCAATGTCGACTTCACGGGGACCAAGGAGTTTCCGAAGAAGACCCTGGTCGAGGCTCTCAGCCAGGTCGGACTTGGCGAGGCGCATCCCTACGACCAGGCGCTGGTGGATCGCGCCGTGCAGGAACTCAAGCAGCAGTACCTGGCCAAGGGCTATTACGGCGTCGAGGTCAGCACCACGGTCACCCCGCTCGAACGCAACCGCGTCAATGTGCTGTTCAATGTGACCGAGGGGGCGATCGCGAAGATTCGCGCCATCCGGATCGTCGGCAACAAGGTCTACAGCGAGAGCGATCTGCGCGATCTGTTCTCCCTGTCCACTCCCGGCTGGCTGAGCTGGTACACCAAGTCGGATCAGTACTCGCGTGCCAAACTCAACGCCGATCTGGAAACCCTGCGTTCCTACTATCTCGACCGTGGCTATCTGGACTTCCGCATCGAGTCGACCCAGGTGGAACTGTCTCCGGACAAGGACAGCATCTATATCACGGTCAATATCCACGAGGGACCGAAGTACACGGTTTCAGGCTACAAACTCGAAGGCAACTATCTGGGCCTGGATGACGAGTTCAGGCCGCTGGTCAAACTCAAGCCGGGGGACGTCTACAGCGCCAAGCTGCTCAATGAGAGCGTCAAAGCCATGGTCGACAAGTTCGGTGTCTACGGCTATGCCTTCGCCCGTGTCGAACCCAAGCCTGAGATCGACCACGACACGCACGAGGTTTTTTTCACCATCGACTCCGATCCCGGCAGGCGCATTTACGTGCGCAAGATCGACATCTCCGGCAACACCCGCACGCGGGACGAAGTGATCCGCCGCGAGTTCCGTCAATTCGAGGATGCCTGGTACGACGTCGACCGCATCAAGTTGTCGCGCGACCGCGTCGACAGGTTGGGCTACTTCAAGGATGTGACCCTTGGCACCCGCGAGGTTCCCGGCACCAGCGACCAGGTCGATCTCGACATGCACGTCACCGAGAAACCTACCGGAATGCTCGGCCTGGGGGTGGGCTTTTCAAGTGCAAACAGACTCTCGTTCAACGCGTCGGTCAGCCAGGACAATATTTTCGGCAGCGGCAACAACCTCAGCGTTGATTTCAACACCTCGAGCTACTACCGCACCCTGGCCGTCTCGAGTACGAACCCCTACTTCACCCAAGACGGCATCAGCCGCACGGTGAATGTCTACTACCGCACCATCCAGCCGTATTCCAGCCAGGGCAGCAACTACACGATCAAGACGCCGGGATTCAACGTGCAGTTCGGCGTGCCCTTCACGGAACTCGACCGCGTGTTCTTCGGCGTGGGTTTCGAGCGCTACACCCTGGACCTGTCGCCGGGCGCCCCGGCGGCCTATATCAGCTACGTCAACCAGTTCGGCCAGACTTCGTCGGGCGTGCCGCTGACCATCGGCTGGCAGCGCGACAGCCGCAACAGTGCCCTGGTCCCGACGGATGGCCGCTATCAGCGTTTGAGCGTGGAGTACAGTCCGTTCAGCACCTTGCGCTACTTCCGCTCGACCTATGAGTACCAGCAATTCTTGCCTGTGACTCGGCAGACCAATCTGGCGTTCAATGGGCTGCTCGGCTATGCGCATGGCCTCAACGGGCAGCCGCTGCCGATTTTCAAGAACCTCTATGCCGGCGGCATCGGCACGGTTCGAGGTTTTCAGCAAAGCTCGCTCGGCCCGCAGGATGCCCAAGGCAACGCGCTGGGGGGGGCCAAGTTGCTGGTGGCGGATTTCGAATACCAGTTCCCGTTCCCGGGGACCGGCGCCGACAAGAGCTTGCGCATGTCGACCTTTCTCGACAGCGGCTATGTCTGGGGTGAAAACCAGAAGGTCAGCTTGACGGACATGCGCGCTTCGGTCGGCATCGCAGTATCGTGGATCTCGCCGATCGGCCCCTTGAAATTCAGCATTGCCAAGCCTATACGCTCGCAGCCCGGCGACAAGCTGCAGGCGTTCCAGTTCACCGTCGGTACCGCCTTTTGAACCCGCTCTCTGACACCATGAAGTTGATGACCCGTCTGGCCCGCTACACCCTGAGCGCAAGTTTGTGCACCGCCGCTTTGCTGTCCTGTGTTCCTGCGCTGGCTCAGACCGCGCCAGCGAAGCCTTCTGCGAATGCCGCAGCGACCGGCGGCAAGATCGGTTTCATCAACACCGAACGCATCCTCAAGGACTCGGCCTTGGCAAAAGCGGCCCAGCAAAAACTGGAGGCCGAGTTTTCCAAGCGCGACAAGGAACTGCAGGACATGGCCGCGAAGATCAAGGCGCTCAATCAGAAGCTGGAAAAGGATGGGCCGGTAATGTCCGATTCCGATCGCATCAACACCCAGCAGCAATTGGTGGAGATGAATCGTGAATTCCAGCGCAAACAGCGCGAATTCGGAGAGGATCTGAACGCCAAGCGCAACGCCGCGCTGGCCATCGTGCTCGACAAGGCCAACAAGGTGGTCAAGGAGATCGCCGAGAAGGACAATTACGACATCATCTTTCAGGACGCCGTCTACGTGAACCCGCGTATCGACATCACCGACAAGGTCCTGAAGGCGCTGGATGCGTCCGGCAAGTAAAGATGAGCGAGTGGCCCTTGGGGGCGGGGGAAGGCCTGCGGGTTGGCGACATTGTTGAGAAATTGGGCGGCACGCTGCTGGGGGACGGCCAGCGCCGCGTCCGCGGCATCGCTCCCCTGGATCGCGCAGGCCCGGCGGATATCGCCTTTCTCAGCCAACCTGGCAAGCGCGCCTGGCTCGAAACATGCAAGGCCGGTTGCGTGATCCTGCCTCAGGATTTCGAGGCCGAAGCCAGTCGCTTTGCTGCATCAATCCTCACCCCCGACCCTTACCTTTATTACGCGCGCCTGGCGCAATGGTTTTCTGAGTTGCAGGGTGAGGACGTGATCCCCGGCATTCATGCTGCAGCGATCGTGGACCCTGCCGCGCGGGTGGCGCCCACCGCAAGCGTGGGCGCGTGCGCCGTGATCGAACGTGGCGCGGTGGTGGCGGATGGGGCCGTCATCGGCGCGGGCTGCTACATCGGTTGCAATGCCGTGATCGGTGCCGCCACGCGTTTGCATCCGCGCGCCGTGGTGCTGCACGGCTGCATCCTCGGTGCGCGCTGCATCGTGCATGCGGGAGCGGTGATCGGCTCCGATGGTTTCGGCTATGCACGCGATGAGCAAGGCGCGGGCGTGAAAATCCCGCAGACCGGCGCCGTCGTGATCGGGAACGACGTGGAAATCGGCGCCAACACCACGATCGATCGCGGCGCATTGGACGATACCCGCATCGGCGACGGCGTGAAAATCGACAATCAAGTGCAGATCGGGCACAACGTCGAAATCGGACCGCACACGGCTCTGGCCGGTTGCGTCGGTGTCGCGGGCAGTGCCCGCATTGGCGCCTATTGCTTCATCGGCGGAAGCGCCGGGATTCTCGGCCACCTCGTGATTGCCGACCACGTGACGATTTCAGCCATGTCCTTGGTGACGCGTTCCATCAGTCAGCCCGGGCGTTACGCCGGGGTGTTTCCGCTCGATACCCAGGCGAATTGGGCCGAAAATGCTGCCGCCGTCAGGCAATTGGGCGCCTTGAGAAGCCGCCTGCGACGACTCGAGAAACGCCAAGACAAAAACATCGACAAGACCTAAGCACATCCTGCCCAAGCCATGACCGTTTTCGACATCAACCAGATCCAAAAACTCTTGCCTCATCGCTACCCCTTCCTGCTGATCGACAGGGTGGTGGAATTCGAGAAGGGCAAGCGCATCCTGGGCTACAAGAACGTTTCGTTCAACGAGCCGTATTTCACCGGCCATTTCCCGCAAAAACCCATCATGCCGGGCGTGCTGATTCTGGAAGCCTTGGCGCAGGCCGCCGGCATCCTGGCATTCGGAACGCTGGAGACGACGGCCGACGACGATTCCGTCTATTACCTCGTCGGCATCGACGGCGCCCGCTTCAAGCGCCCGGTCGAGCCGGGCGACCAACTCATGCTCGAAGTCGAACTGGTGCGCAGAATGCGCAGCATCTACAAGTTCAATGCCGTGGCCCGTGTCGGGGATGAAGCGGTCGCGGAAGCCGAGTTGATGTGCACCGAGCGCATGATCGATTGACGGAGTTATCTTGAGCTTGATCCACGCAACGGCGCTCGTCGATCCGAAGGCGCAAATCGCACCGAATGTCAGCATCGGACCTTACAGCGTCATCGGTGCCGAGGTCTGCATCGATGCGGGCACCGAGATCGGCCCGCATGTCTGTATCCAGGGCCGCACCCGCATTGGGCGCGACAACCGCATCCACGCTTTCTGCTCCCTGGGCGGCGTGCCGCAGGACAAGAAGTATGCGGGCGAGCCCACGGAATTGCATATCGGGGATCGCAACACGATTCGCGAATACTGCACCTTGAATCTGGGCACGGCGCAGGATGCCGGCGTCACCCGGCTGGGCAACGACAACTGGATCATGGCCTATGTGCATCTGGCGCACGATTGTCAAGTCGGCAGCCACACCATATTCGCCAATTGCGCCCAGCTGGCCGGCCATGTGCACGTCGGCGACTGGGCCATCCTGGGCGGCTACACGGGCGTGCATCAGTTCGTGCACATCGGCGAGCATGTCATGACCGGCATCAGCTCGGTGGTGACGCAAGATGTACCTCCCTTCGTGCTTTTGGCCGGCAGCCCCGCGGTGCCGCACGGGATCAACGCTGAAGGCTTGCGCCGCCGCGGTTTTGACTCCGCCCGCATTGCCGTGCTGCGCGAGGCGTACCGCAAGCTGTATCGCCAGGGGCTGGCGCGGCAGGAAGCCCTCGGCGTCTTGACGGCATTGCAGCGCACGCATGCGGACAGTCATGACGATCTGGCGCGTTTGCTGTCCTTTCTCGCCGGCAGCAAGCGCGGCATCGTGCGGCCCTGATTCAGGCACGGTTTCCGAGCATGCCTGCCGGCTCGATAGCCATGGTCGCCGGAGAGCCGTCCGGTGATTTGCTCGCCTCCCATGTCCTGAGCGCCCTGCATGCCGCAGAACCCGGTCTGGTGTGTGCGGGCATCGGGGGCGCGCGCATGCAGGAGCAGGGTTTCACCGCCTGGTGGCCCACCGAGCGCCTCGCCGTGAACGGCTATGCACAGGTCCTGCCTCGCCTGCCCGAACTCCTCTGGATACGCAGACGCTTGCGTCTGCGCGTGTTGCGCCAAGCCACCGCGGCCTTCGTCGGTGTGGATGCGCCCGGTTTCAATCTCGGG
>MLJW01000304.1_pt1 | contig 29265 bp, 22 predicted proteins | sample 888231 | NCBI WGS metagenome assembly MLJW01 (sample SAMN05788063, study PRJNA343431) | mine drainage metagenome | isolation source: sample collected from the inflow into an acid mine drainage treatment plant... | place: Germany: Lusatia, lignite mining district
ATGCCCCATCGGGTCCACCATGATCGCATAGCTGAACAAGCCGATTTCGATCGACGGCGCGCTCAGCATCATGTCGTTGATGAACCGGACGGTATTGGCGATCCTGCTTTTGAAGCCGTACTCGGCTAGCCAAGTGCCCGCCATGAGCCCGATCGGCACCCCGATGGCCAAGGAGATGCAAAGCAGGAACAGGCTACCGACGAAGGCGTTCCGCAAGCCGTAGCCATCGGTACCTGGCGGCGGCGTATCGTTGATGAATAGCTCCCAATGCATGGCCGAGACGCCGAGCTTCAGCGTCGTCGCCAATATCCACAGCAGAAAAAGCAACCCGATCAGGGTCGAGATCGCCATCAGCACGCCAGCGACGAAAGCCACTGCCCGGCGTTTTCGGTATAGCGTACTCACGCCCCGGTCCCGTTCTTGCGATCCAGTGTTCTAAACAGCAAGACCGCAGCGAATCGGACGATGAGCGTGATGATGATCAGGATCAGGCCGAGATAAATCAGCGACGACAGATACAAGTGTGTCGTTGCTTCGGTGAATTCGTTGGCGATCACCGAAGGAATCGTGGTACCCGGCATCAACAAGCTCGGCGTAAGGGTATTGCTGTTGCCGATGACAAAGGTCACAGCCATCGTCTCGCCCAATGCCCGGCCGAGACCAAGGAAAATGCCCCCGACCACGGCGCTGCGCGTATAGGGAAGAAGTATGTGCCACGCCACTTCCCAGGTCGTCGAACCTATGGCGTAGGCAGATTCGCGCAGCGAAGAGGGCACGGCGACAAATACGTCGCGCATGATGGATGAGATATATGGCAGGACCATGACCCCCAGGACGATACCGGCGGTGAGCATGCCGATGCCCATCGGCGGCCCCCGGAACAAGACGCCGAGCCCTGGGATAGCCCCGAGGTGATCGTTGATGAATGGTTCGAATCGTCCGAATACCGGAGCGAAGATCAGCAAGCCCCAGAGCCCGTAGACGATGCTCGGGACTGCCGCCAGCAGCTCGATCGCCGCTGCGATGGGGGCCTTGATCCAGGCCGGCGCGATTTCAGCGATAAACACCGCGATGCCGAAACTGATCGGAATCGCGAGAACCATGGCGATGGTCGAACTGACCAGTGTACCGATGATAAATGGCAGGGCACCGAATTTTTGAGCGACCGGATCCCATTCCCGCGAAAGCAGGAAACCGAAACCGAAGGTATTTATCGACAGCCAGCTGTCATAGGTGATCGCGATGACGGTTGCGAACAGCACCGCTCCGACGAGAAAAGCCGCGACGACAGTGGTCTTGTGAAACAGGAAATCGATCGGCAGGGAAAAACCCCTGCCGACGTCTCTTGGTATTTCAGACGTGGCAGGTCGAGCATTCTCAACCGCCGCGCTGGTCATGGCATCAATTCCGGACTATCGAAGCGTCACAGGCCGAGATTCTTCTTCCAGTAGGCTTCGATGGCTGAAACCGTGGCCGGAGGAAGCGGACCGAAGGAGATCGACTTGGCCATCGGCTGCCCCTTCATGAAGCCCCACCTGAAGAACTTGGTGACTTCCTCGTTGGTGGCCTTGGGTGCGTTCTTGCGCAGGATTTGCCAGGTGCAACCGGAAATCGGCCAGGTTTCGGGACCCGGCTTGTCGGTCAGGATCACGTAGAAGTCCTGGGCCTTGGTGAAGTCCACATGCGCAGCGGCGTCTTGGAAACCCTTGAGGCTGGGGCTCACGACCTTGCCGTCGCGGTTGACCATGCGGGCATAGGAAAGCTTGCCTTCGAGGATGTAGGCGTATTCCACATAGCCGATGGAACCGGGGATGCGTTGCACGTACGAGGAGACACCTTCATTGCCCTTGCCGCCGATGCCAGCCGGCCAGGCGACCGAGGTGTTGGCCCCGACCTTCTGCTTCCACTCGGCGCTGACCTTGGACAGGTAATCGGCAAACGTGAACGTCGTGCCCGAACCATCGGAACGGTGCACAACGGTGATGGCCATATCGGGCAGCTTCAGACCTGGATTGAGTTTTGCGATGGCCGGGTCATTCCACTTCTTGATCTTGCCAAGATAAATATCGGCAACCACGGGGCCGCTCAGAACCATCTCACCCGGCTTGATGCCGGACAGGTTGTAGATCATGTCCTCTCCGGCAATGGCCGTGGGAAACTGGATCAAGCCTTCCTTCGCCAGTTCATCGGGCGTCAAGGGCATGTCGCTGGCGCCGAAGGCCACGGTGCCGGCCTTGATCTGAGCGATGCCGCCACCTGAACCGATGGACTGGTAGTTCACCTGGATGCCGGTTTCCTTTTCATACGCGGCGGACCATTTGGCCACCAGCGGGTAAACCCAGGTGCTTCCCGCACCCGTGAGGCGCACGCCCGCGTAGGCGCTGGCAGTCAAGCCGGCGCCCACTGTGCCGACTGCGGCGACAGCAAGGGCGGCTTTTGCAAACGATCGACGATTCAATTTCATATGTCACTCTCCTGGAATGGATACTGTGGTGGTCTCGGCTACAGGCAGCACCTTAGCAAGAGATTGTGACAATCACATGACGGCAATCACACCAGCCGGGGTGGAGCCCCTTGGTGTTATCGGCGACGATGGAGGGAGAGCCGTGCCGCGGACGCGGCTTCCGGCTGCGCGGAACAGCGATCCAGCCGGCCTGCGCCTGTTATTCGACGGTCACCGACTTGGCCAGATTGCGCGGCTTATCGACGTCGGTGCCCTTCACCAGCGCGACGTGGTAGGCGAGCAACTGCAGCGCCACGACGTGCAGCACCGGCGAGAGCAGGCCGTAATGGGCGGGCAGGCGCAGGATGTGCACGCCTTCGCTCTCTACCACCGCGCTGTCGGCGTCGGCGAAGACGTAGAGCTCGCCGCCACGCGCCCGCACCTCCTGCAGATTCGACTTGAGTTTCTCCAGCAGCGCGTCGTTGGGCGCCACGGCGATCACCGGCATGTCGCGGTCGACCAGCGCCAGCGGCCCGTGCTTGAGCTCGCCGGCGGGATAGCCCTCGGCGTGGATGTAGGAGATTTCCTTCAGCTTCAGCGCGCCTTCGAGCGCGATCGGATAGTGATGGCCGCGGCCGAGGAACAGCGCGTGGCGCTTGTCGGCGAAGGTGGCCGCCCAGGCCTCGATCTCGGCTTCGAGCCCCAGGACCTGCTGCACCGCCCGCGGCAGATGGCGCAGGTCGGTCAGGTGCTTGAGCTCGCCCTCGGGGCTCAGGCGGCCGTGCAGCTTGGCCAGCGTCACCGCCAGCAGGAACAGCGCCGCGAGCTGGGTGGTGAAGGCCTTGGTCGAGGCCACGCCGATCTCCGGGCCGGCGCGGGTCAGAAACTTGAGCGCGCACTCGCGCACGATCGCCGCTTCGGCGACGTTGCACAGCGCCAGCGTCCGCTTCATGCCCAGGCCCCGCGCGTGCTTCAGGGCGGCGAGCGTGTCGGCGGTCTCGCCCGATTGCGAGATGGCGATCACCAGTTGCGCCGGATCGGGGACCGAGTGCCGGTAGCGATACTCGCTGGCGATCTCGGTGCTGCAGGGAATGCCGGCCAGCTGCTCGATCCAGTAGCGCGCCACCAGACCGGCGTGGTGGCTGGTGCCGCAGGCCAGGATCAGCACGCTCTTGACGCCGGCGAGCAGCTCGGGCGCCGCGGCGCCGAACAGGTTGGGCGAGACCGAGCGGGCGCCGCCGATCAGCTCCAGGGTATTGGCCAGCGCCTGCGGCTGCTCGAAGATTTCCTTCTGCATGTAGTGGTTGTACGGACCCAGCTCCACCGCATCCGCCGACAGCGCGCTCTCGTGGCTGGATCGTTCGACCGGGCTGCCGTCGGGGCGCAAGATGCGGCGACCGCTACGGGTGATCTCGGCGACGTCGCCGTCCTCCAGATAGATCATGGTCCGGGTCACCTGCAGCAGGGCCGAGGCGTCCGAGGCGGCGTAGCAGCCGTCGGCGGCGATGCCCAGGAGCAGCGGCGCGCCGTTCCTGGCCACCACCACCCGGTCTTCGCCCTCGCGGAGCACGGCGATGGCGTAGGCGCCGACCAGTTGCCCGGTGGCCTGCCGCACCGCCTCGAGCAGATCGGGCGTCGTCTTCAGGACATGCGCGATCAGGTGGGCGATGGTCTCGGTGTCGGTATCGGTGACGAAGGCGTAGCCGTGGCCGGCGAGCATCCTGCGCAGCTCGGCATAGTTCTCGATGATGCCGTTATGAACCACCGCCAGCGCGCCCGAGACGTGCGGGTGGGCGTTCTTTTCCGAAGGCGCGCCGTGGGTGGCCCAGCGCGTGTGGGCGACGCCGGCCCCGGCCGAGAGACCGGAGGCCAGGGCCGCCAGGTCGGCGACGCGGCCCTGGCTGCGCAGGCGCTTGAGGCCGGGAGCGAGCAGCGCCAGGCCGGCCGAATCGTAGCCGCGGTATTCGAGCTTCCTCAATCCCTCGATCAGGACCGGGACGATGTTGCGGTCAGCGACCGCCGCGACGATGCCGCACATGGCTAAGCCCCCTTCTTCACCGGCCGCTTCCAGCCGGGAATGGTCACCTGCTTCGCCCGCGAGACGGTGAGCGCGTCCGGCGGCGCGTTGCCGGTCAGGGTGGTGCCGGCCCCCAGGGTCGCGCCCCGGCCGACCGTGACCGGCGCCACCAGTTGCGTGTCGGAGCCGATGAAGGCGTCGTCCTCGATCACCGTGCGATGCTTGTTCACGCCGTCGTAGTTGCAGGTGATGGTGCCGGCGCCGATATTGACCCGGCGCCCGACCTCGGAGTCGCCGACGTAGGACAGATGATTGGCCTTCGAGTGGTCGGCGATGCGGCTGTTCTTGACCTCGACGAAGTTGCCGATATGCACCTCGCGGCCCAGCACCGTGCCCGGCCGCAGCCGCGCGTAGGGTCCGACGCTGCAGTTCTGGCCGACGCTCGCCGCATCGAGATGGGAGTAGGCATGGACGCGGCTGCCCGCCCCGATGCTGCAGTCCCTGATGACGCAGTTGGGCCCGATGACGACGCCGTCGCCCAGCTCGACGCGGCCCTCGAACAGGCAGTTGATGTCGATGAACACGTCGCGGCCGCAATGGAGCTCGCCGCGCAGATCGATCCGCGCCGGATCGGCCAACTGCACGCCCTGCTCCATCAATCGTTCGGCGAGGCGGCCCTGGTAAATGCGCTCCAGCGCGGCCAACTGCGCCTGACTGTTGACCCCCGCCACCTCCCATTCCGCCTCGGGCTGGGCGCTGGATACCGGCGTCCCCTCCGCCACCGCCAGCCCGACGATGTCGGTGAGGTAGTACTCGCCCTGGGCGTTGCCCTTGCCGAGCGCGGGCAGCCAGCGCGTCAGGCGCCCGGTGGGCGCGATCAGGATGCCGGTATTGACCTCATGGAGCGCGCGCTCGGCATCGTCGGCGTCCTTCTCCTCGACGATGCGTCGTATCCGCCCCTCGCTGCGAATGATGCGGCCATAGCCATGCGGATCGGCGAGCTCGACCGTCAAGAGCGCCAGCACGCCGTCGGCAGCCTGCGCGATCAGGCGATTCAGGGTCTCGGGAGAAATCAGCGGCACGTCGCCGCAGAGCACCAGCGTCGGGCCGGACGGATCGAGGTGCGGCAGCGCCTGGAGCACGGCGTGGCCGGTGCCCTGCTGCGGCTCCTGCTTCACCCAGACGACGTCGTCGGCCGGGAGCGCTGCCGGCACCCGCTCGCCGCCGTGACCATAGACGACGCAGATCTTCTTCGCCCCGGTGGCGCGCGCGGCGGCCAGGACGTGGGCGAGCAGGGGTCGGCCCGCCAGCCGGTGCAGCACCTTGGGCAGCTCGGAGCGCATGCGCTTGCCCTGCCCGGCGGCGAGGATGACGACGTTCATCAGCGCGGCAGCAGGCTGGTTCCCATCAGAAATTCATCGACGGCGCGCGCGCACTGGCGGCCTTCGCGTATCGCCCAGACCACCAGCGACTGGCCCCGGCGCATGTCGCCGGCCGCGAACACCTTGGCAACGCTGGTGGCGTAGGCCAGGGCGCCGGGCGCTTCGGTGTCGGCCCGGGCATTGCTGCGGGCGTCGCGGGCGACGCCGAAGGCGTCCAGCACGCCGCCGACCGGTCCAAGGAAGCCCATCGCGAGGAAGGCCAGGTCGGCCTGCAGCGTGAACTCCGAGCCCGGGATCTCGCTCATCTTGCCGTCGATCCATTGCAGGCGCACCGCCTTGATCGCCTTCAGCTTAGCGCTGTCGGCGCCTTCGCCGCCGATGAATTCCTTGGTCGCCACCGACCAGTCGCGCGAGCAGCCCTCGTCGTGCGAGCTGGAGGTGCGCAGCTTCATCGGCCAGTAGGGCCAGACCAGGGGCCGGTTTTCCTGCTCGGGCGGTCGCGGCAGGAGCTCGAACTGGACCACGCTCGCCGCGCCCTGGCGGTTGGAGGTGCCGACACAGTCCGAGCCGGTGTCGCCGCCGCCGATCACCACCACGTGCCGGCCTTCTGCGCTGATCTGCCTGGGCAGCTCGTCGCCGGCATTGAGCTTGTTCTGCTGCGGCAGGAAGTCCATCGCGAAATGCACGCCTTCGAGCTCCCGGCCCGGCACCGGCAGATCGCGCGGCTGCTCGGCGCCGCCGGCGAGCACCACGGCGTCGAATGCCGCGAGGATCCTGCCGGCCGCGAATTCGCCGTCGGCGCCGACATTGGCATTGACGCGGAATTCGACGCCCTCGGCCTGCATCTGCGCGACGCGCCGGTCGATGTGCGACTTCTCCAGTTTGAAGTCGGGGATGCCGTAGCGCAGCAGGCCGCCGATGCGATCGTTCTTCTCGAACAGGGTCACCGCGTGGCCGGCGCGCGCCAGCTGCTGGGCGGCGGCCATGCCGGCCGGACCCGAGCCGACCACCGCGACCCGCTTGCCGGTCCTGCTCGAAGGCGGCTGCGGCACGACCCAGCCCTGCTCCCAGCCCTTGTCGATGATCGCGTGCTCGATCGACTTGATGCCCACCGCGTCGTCGTTGATGTTGAGCGTGCACGCCGCCTCGCAGGGGGCGGGGCAGATGCGGCCGGTGAACTCCGGAAAATTGTTGGTGGAGTGCAAAACCTCCAGCGCCCGCCGCCACTCGCCGCGATACACCAGGTCGTTCCAGTCCGGGATGATGTTGTTCACCGGGCAGCCGTTGCTGCAGAACGGAATGCCGCAGTCCATGCAGCGCGCGCCCTGGATCTTCGCCTCTTCGTCGGAGAGATGGAGCACGAACTCGCGGAAATTCTTCAGCCGCTCGGCGACCGGCAACTGCGCCTCCGCCAGGCGCTGGTATTCGATGAAGCCTGTTATCTTGCCCATTATGCTGCCTCCGCCGGGCCGCGACCCGAAGGAAGTCCCCTTGCGGGGCCCCAAGGAGGCAGCGGTTCATTATTCGGAAGACGCGTCAGCGGCTGAACCGTGGTCACCCCTTTCCGCGGGAAAGGGGTCGGGGGAAAGGCCGTATTCATGCTGCCTCCTTCACTGCCGTGCTGGCAGCGGCGGCGAGTTCCTTCAACACCCGCCGGTATTCGTGCGGCATGACCTTGACGAACTTCGCGCGATGGGCCGGCCAGTCGGCGAGAATGGCGCGGGCGACGGCGCTGCCGGTGCACTCGGCGTGGCGCTCGATCAGGCTCTTCAGCTGCGTCTCGTCGGCCTGCCCCCGATGGCGGGGCTCCAGCGTCGACTGCTGCTCGGCCGGCGGCACCGCCTCCAGCGCCACCATCGCCGGGTTGCAGCGGCCGGCGAAGCTGCCGTCATGGTCGAGCACGTAGGCGACGCCGCCGCTCATGCCGGCGGCGAAATTCCGGCCGGTATTGCCCAGCACCACGACGGTGCCGCCGGTCATGTATTCGCAGCCATGATCGCCGGTTCCTTCCACCACCGTGGTGGCACCGGAGTTGCGCACGCAGAAGCGTTCGCCGGCGACCCCGGCGAAGAAGGCCTCGCCAGCGATGGCGCCGTAGAGCACGGTGTTGCCGACGATGATGTTCTCGTCGGTCCGGCCGCGGAAGTCGGCGGCGGGGCGGACGACGATGCGCCCGCCCGACAGGCTCTTGCCGACGTAGTCGTTGCCCTCGCCGGTGAGATCCAGCGTGATGCCGCGGGCGAGGAAGGCGCCGAAGCTCTGGCCGGCGGTGCCGGTCAGTTTCACCATGATGCTGTCCTCGGGCAGGCCCTTGTGGCCGTAGCGGCTGGCGACCTGGTGCGAGAGCATGGCGCCGCAGCTGCGGTTCACGTTCCTGATCGGCGTCTCGATCGCCACCCGCTCGCCGCGCAGCAGGGCTGGCTGCGCCTTGGCGATCAGCGCGTGGTCGAGGGCGCCGGCCAGGCCGTGGTCCTGCTCCTCGCAATGATGCAAGACCGCGTCCCGGTCCTGGACGTGGAAGATCCGCGAGAAATCGAGACCCTTGGCCTTCCAGTGATCGATCGCGGCACGCTTGTCGAGCAGGTCGGCGCGGCCGATCAGATCATCGAAGCGGCGGATGCCCATCGCCGCCATCAGTTCGCGCACTTCCTCGGCGACGAAGAAGAAGTAATTGACCACGTGCTCGGGCTGGCCGGTGAATTTCTTGCGCAGTTCGGGATCCTGCGTCGCCACGCCGACCGGGCAGGTGTTGAGGTGGCACTTCCGCATCATGATGCAGCCCGAGACCACCAGCGGCGCCGTGGCGAAACCGAACTCGTCGGCGCCGAGCAGCGCGCCGATCAGCACGTCCCGGCCGGTCTTGATCTGGCCGTCGACCTGGACGCGGATGCGCCCGCGCAGCTTGTTCAGGACCAGGGTCTGCTGGGTCTCGGCCAGACCCATCTCCCAGGGCGTGCCGACGTGCTTGATCGAGGAAATCGGCGAGGCGCCGGTGCCGCCGTCGTGGCCGGCGATCACCACGTGGTCGGCCTTGGCCTTGGAGACGCCGGCGGCGACGGTACCCACACCCACCTCGGAGACCAGCTTGACCGAGATCGAGGCCTGGGAATTGGCGTTCTTCAGGTCGTGGATCAGTTGCGCCAGATCCTCGATCGAGTAGATGTCATGGTGCGGCGGCGGCGAAATCAGGCCGACGCCCGGCACCGAATGGCGCAGATAGCCGATGTACTCGGAGACCTTGTGTCCGGGCAACTGGCCGCCTTCCCCGGGCTTGGCGCCCTGGGCCATCTTGATCTGGATCTGGTCGGCGCTGGCCAGATATTCGGCGGTGACGCCGAAGCGCCCCGAGGCGACCTGCTTGATCTTGGAGCGCAGCGAATCGCCGGTCTTCAGTTCCAGGTCGCGACTGATGCGGCCGGCTCCGATGATCTCGGAGAGCTTCTCGCCGCCCTTCAAGACTCGGTAGCGGTTGGCATCCTCGCCGCCCTCGCCGGTGTTCGACTTGCCGCCGATGCGGTTCATCGCGACGGCCAGCAGGGTGTGCGCCTCGGTCGAGATCGAGCCCAGCGACATGGCCCCGGTGGCGAAGCGCTTGACGATTTCGCGCGCTTCCTCGACCTCCTCTATCGGCACCGGCGGGCCCGCCGGCTTGACCGCGAACAGGCCGCGCAAGGTCAACTGGCGGCGGCTCTGGTCGTTGATCAGTTTGGCGTACTCCTTGTAGGTATCGGCATTGCCGGTCCTGGTGGCGTGCTGCAGCTTGGCGATCGAGTCCGGCGTCCACATATGCTCCTCGCCGCGGATCCGGAAGGCGTATTCGCCGCCGGCATCGAGCATGGTGGCGAGCACCGGATCGGCGCTGAAGGCCTGGCGGTGACAGCGGATCGCCTCCTCGGCGACCTCGAACACGCCGATGCCCTCGATGCTGCTGGCGGTGCCGGCGAAATACTGGTCGATGAACCGGCGCTGCAGGCCGACCGCCTCGAAGATCTGCGCCCCGGTGTAGGACATGTAGGTGGAGATGCCCATCTTCGACATCACCTTGCACAGGCCCTTGCCCACCGCCTTGGTGAAATTCTTGACGTACTTGGCGGTCTTTTCGGCATCGCCGCCCGCCAGGTCGGCGAGCGTGTCCAGCACCAGGTAGGGATGCACGGCTTCCGCGCCGTAGCCGCCCAGCAGCGCGAAGTGATGCACCTCGCGCGCCGAGCCGGTCTCGACCACCAGGCCGGCGCTGGTGCGCAGGCCCTGTTTCACCAGGTGCTGATGCACCGCCGAGGTGGCGAGCAGGGCGGGAATCGCCACGTGATCGGCGTCGATGCGCCGGTCCGAGACAATGAGTATGTTGTGGCCGCAACGCACCGCTTCCTCGGCTTCGGCCACCAGCGAGGCCAGCCTCGCCTCGATGCCGGCGCTGCCCCAGGACTCGGGATAGGTGATGTCGAGTTCGCTGGGGCGGAACTTGCCGCCGGTGAAGCGCTCGATGGCGCGGATCTTGGCCATGTCGCCGCAGGACAGCACCGGCTGCGACACCTCCAGGCGGATCGGCGGATTGATGTCCGACACCCCGAGGAGGTTCGGCTTCGGTCCGACGAAGGAGGTCAGCGAAGTGACGATCTCCTCGCGGATCGGATCGATCGGCGGGTTGGTCACTTGCGCGAACAACTGCTTGAAGTAGTTGTAGAACGGCTTGTTCCGGGCAGAGAGCACCGGCAGCGCCACATCGTTGCCCATCGAGCCCACCGCTTCCTCGCCGCTTTGCGCCATCGGCTCAAGGATGAACTTGATGTCCTCCTGGGTGTAGCCGAAGGCCTGCTGGCAGTCGAGCAGCGCCGGCGAGGGATTGGCGATCTTCGGATTGTGGCAATCGATCTCGTCCAGCTTGATGCGGATTTTCTCGATCCATTCGCGGTAGGGCTTGGCGTTGGCCAGCGCGTCCTTGAGTTCCTTGTCGTCGATGATCCGCCCCTGGATCAGGTCGATCAGGAACATCTTGCCCGGCTGCAAGCGCCACTTCTTGACGATCCTCGCCTCCGGCACCGGCAGCACGCCGGATTCCGAGGCCATGATCACCAGGTCGTCGTCGGTCACCAGGAAGCGTGCCGGGCGCAGGCCGTTCCTGTCCAGCGTGGCGCCGATCTGGCGGCCGTCGGTGAAGGCCACCGCGGCCGGGCCGTCCCAGGGTTCCATCATCGCCGCGTGGTATTCGTAGAAGGCGCGACGGTTCTCGTCCATCAGCGCGTGCTTCTCCCAGGCCTCCGGGATCATCAGCATCATCGCGTGCGCCAGCGAATAGCCGCCCATCACCAGGAGTTCCAGGGCATTGTCGAAGGAGGCGGAGTCCGACTGGCCGTCGTAGATCAGCGGCCAGATCTTGCCCAGGTCGGCGCCCAGCACCGCCGAGGAGATGCCCTGCTCGCGCGCCCGCAACCAATTGACGTTGCCGCGCAGGGTGTTGATCTCGCCGTTGTGGGCGATGAAGCGGAAGGGATGCGACAGGTCCCAGGTCGGGAAGGTGTTGGTCGAGAAGCGCTGGTGCACCAAGGCCAGCGCCGAGACGACGCGGGGATCCTGCAGGTCGCGGTAGTAGTTGCCGACCTGATCGGCGAGCAAGAGGCCCTTGTAGACCAGTGTGCGCGCCGAGAACGAGGGCACGTAGAACTCCTTGCCGTGCTTCAGACGCAGCCGCTGGATGGCGTGACCGGAGCGCTTCCTGATGATGTAGAGCTTGCGCTCCAAGGCGTCGGTGACCAGCACGTCGGTGCCGCGGCCGATGAAGAGCTGCCGGATCACCGGCTCGACCTCCTTGACCGATTCGCCCAGCACCGAATTGTCCACCGGCACGTCGCGCCAGCCGAGCAGGACCTGGCCCTCGGCGCGCACCGCGCGCTCGATCTCCTCCTGACAGGCCATGCGCGAAGCGCTCTCCCGCGGCAGGAACACCATGCCGACGCCATACTCGCCCTCGGCCGGCAGGGTCACGCCCTGCTTGGCCATTTCCTCGCGGAAGAAGCGATCGGGGATCTGGATCAGGAGGCCCGAGCCGTCGCCCGCCTTGGGGTCGGCGCCGACCGCGCCGCGATGGGTAAGATTCTTGAGAATCTGCAAGCCTTGCAGGACGATCTCGTGGCTCTTCTGATTCTTGATGTGGGCGACGAAGCCGACGCCGCAGGCGTCGTGCTCGTTGGCGGGGTCGTACAGACCCTGGCGCTCGGGTAGGTGCGCAGACAGGTCCATCTCATCATTCCTCGACAATGCGCCGAAGGCAATCTCGGCCGGTAAAAAAGCCGGGCGCCCCCACGGGCTGGGAGGGCGGCGCTCCGGCTTTGGCAACCCAATGGGCGAACGGGTAAATATACCGGCAAACGGCGACGAATTCAACACGCTGCAGTGCAGCAGGCGCTCACTCCTCGCCGACCGCGAACATCCGGCGGTATTCGCGGATGGCGTAGCGGTCGGTCATGCCGGCGATGTAATCGGCCACCGCCCGCGGTCTGTCGCCCTGCGCCATCTTCCGGTATTGCGGCGGCAGCAGGCGCGGATCGGCGACGAAGGCGGCGAACAGCTCGGAGACGATGCGCCGCGCCTTGTTGGTCATGCGCAGCACCTGGAAATGGCGGTAGAGGTGCTCGTTCAGGAAGGCCTTCAGTTCCCTCTGCTCGGCGCCCATGGCGGGGCTGAAAGCGACCAGCGGTGCGGCGGCGTGGATGTCGGGGAGAGACCGCGGCGCCGCCGCGGCGATATTGCGGCGTGTCTCGCCGATCAGATCCAGCGTCAGCGCATTGACCATGCGCCGCAAGGTCTCATGGATCAGCCGGCGGCCGGAGATCCCGGGGAATTCGTCGCTGACCGCCTGGCGGTGGCGGGCGAAGGCGGCCACCTGATCCAGTTGCTCCAGCACAATCAGGCCGGAGCGCAAGCCGTCGTCCACGTCGTGGTGGTTGTAGGCGATGGCGTCGGCCAGGTCGCAGATCTGCGCTTCCAGCGAAGGACGGCGGTCTTCCAGGAAGCGCCGTCCCAGCTCGCCCAGTTCGCGGGCCCGCTCGCGCGAGCAGTGCTTGAGGATGCCCTCGCGCGTCTCGAAGCAGAGGTTCAAGCCGTCGAAGGCGGCGTAGCGCTCCTCCAGCAGATCGACGGTGCGCAGGCTCTGCAGGTTGTGCTCGAAGCCGCCGCTTTCGGGCGCCAGCCCGCGCATCGCATCGTTCAAGGCTTCCTGCCCGGCGTGGCCGAAGGGCGTGTGGCCGAGGTCGTGCGCCAGCGCCACGGCCTCGACCAGATCCTCGTTGAGCCGCAGGGCGCGGGCGATGCTGCGGGCGATCTGCGCCACTTCGAGACTGTGGGTGAGCCGGGTGCGGAACAGATCGCCCTCGTGATTGACGAACACCTGGGTCTTGTATTCGAGCCGGCGGAAGGCGGTGGAATGGATGACGCGGTCGCGGTCGCGCTGGAATTCGCTGCGTTCTGCCGGCGGCGCCTCGGCGTGCACCCGGCCGCGCGAGTTGTGATCGCTAACGGCGTAGGGCGCCAATTCAGCCACTGCAAGCCTCGATCGCCGCGATGATCTCCGCCTGGGGCGCATCGGCCCAGGTCACCGCGTGGCCCAGCTGCCGCAACAGCACCAGGCGCAGCCGGCCGGCCACGACCTTCTTGTCGTGGCCCATCAGATCGAGGTAGCGCGCCGCTCCCAGCGCCGCGCCGCGCACCGGCAGCCGCGCGCGCACGAACAATTGCCGCACCCGGGCGACATCGCTCTCGGCGAGCCAGCCCAAACGGTGCGACAGTTCCGCGGCCATCACCGTGCCCGCCGCCACCGCCTCGCCGTGCAGCCACTGGCCGTAGCCCAGGCCGGTCTCGATGGCGTGGCCGAAGGTGTGGCCGAGATTCAGCAGGGCGCGGCCGCCCGCCGGATCCGTCTCCTGCTCGTCGGCCGCCACCACCTCCGCCTTGTTGCGGCAGGAACGGCCGATGGCGTGGGCCAGCGCCGCGGCGTCCCCGGCCAGGAGCTTGTCCATGTTCTCTTCCAGCCATTCCAGGAAGGGCAGGTCGCGGACCAGGGCGATCTTGACGATCTCGGCCAGTCCCGCCGAGAGTTCCCGCGCCGGCAGCGTCTTCAGGGTGTCGGTGTCGGCGAGTACCAGCTTCGGTTGCCAGAAGGCGCCGATCATGTTCTTGCCGCGCGGGTGGTTGATGCCGGTCTTGCCCCCGACCGAGGAGTCGACCTGCGAGAGCAGCGTGGTCGGCACCTGGATCAGGGGCACGCCGCGCTGATAGGTCGCCGCGGCGAAGCCCGCGATGTCGCCGACGACGCCGCCGCCCAGGGCGATGATCGTGGTGGCGCGATCGCAGCGCGCTTCGAGCAGCGCGTCATAGACCCGGTTCAGGGTTTCCCAGTTCTTGAATTGCTCGCCGTCGGGCAGCACGATCCGGGTGAGTTGGACGCCAGCTCCCGACAAGGTGGCCGCCAAGGCCTCCAGATAGAGGGAAGCGACGGTCTCGTTGCTGACGATGGCGGCACGCCTGACCGGCAGGTGCGGCAGAATCAGCTCGCTCTTGGCGAGCAGGGAGCCGCCGATATGGATCGGATAGGCGCGATCCGCCAGGGATACGTTCAGACTCATGGTCATGCGGAAAATCGCTCCTGTAGCTCGCGCTCGATGAGTGTCGCCAGGTGCTGCGAGCTACCGCCGCCGCCCTCGACGACGAGGTCGGCCACCTCGCGGTAGAGGGGATCGCGTTGGGCGTACAACTCCATCAGTCTGCCGAGCGGGTCGGCCACCTGCAGCAAGGGCCGCTTCTTGTCCTGACGCAGGCGCTCCCAGAGCCGCGCCGGCGGCACGCTGAGATAGACGACGATGCCGTTTTTGGCCAGGTTGGCGCGGTTGACGGGATCGAGCACGGCACCGCCGCCGGTGGCCAGCACCAGATTGTTCTCCTGGGTCAAGGCCGCCAGCACCTGCGCCTCGCGCCTCCTGAAGCCGGCCTCACCCTCAATCTCGAAAATGAGCGGGATGTGCACGCCGGTGCGCGCCTCGATCTCGTGGTCGGTGTCGACGAAGCGCAGCTTGAGCCGCTTGGCGAGCTGGCGTCCGACCGTGGTCTTGCCCGCCCCCATCATGCCGACGAGAAATATGTTTTCCTTGGAATGCACGGATCCATTGTAGCAATTGGGCATCTGCCGAAAACAAAAAACCGGCGAAACCGGTTTTTTGTCGCTGCCTCAGCCGATCAGGATCAGGGAGTGAAAGTCACCGGGATGTAGGTCGACACCCCCTTGGGCGTGGTGATGTTCAGCGTCGCGCTGGCGTTGCCGGACATCGGCGCAACGCAGGTGCCGCCCCCGGGCAGCTGTGCGGTCACCGTGATCGAGTGCGCGGTACCGCCCGCCGCATTGCTGTTGGGCACGGTGGCGGGCAGCGGCACGATCGAGGAGAGATTGGTCGACAGGTTGGTCGTCGCCAACGAGGTGCCGGACGGCATCGGATTGCCGTTATCGTCGTAAAGATAAAAATTGAAGCTCTTGGAGCACAAGCCGCCCATGCTGAAACTGGTCGTGCTGACGTTGGCGTGGGAACCCGAGAGCACGATCACGCCGTCCTGGCGGACGTGGGCCGCTCCCCACTTGCCGTCACAACTGTTGGCCTTGCTCGGGGCGGCCGGCGAGTTGGCGATGCCAGTCACGCAGGCCGAGGTATTGGCAACATTGAAGGGAATAAATTGCTCGCCCGAGTTCCAGACATTGTTCTCGTTGTTGTCGAGAAAGGCGTCGCCCAGATCGTTGTAGGGCTCCCCGCTATCGTAGATGTTGTTGCCGTTGAGATCGGTGAAGCTCTCCTCCCCCAGGGCGTAGGCCAGCACGGTGACCCGCCCGGCCGTGACCCGGCCCGAGGGTTCGGTATCTCCGGTCGGGCGCGGATTGGCGCTGGTGAAATTGACGCTGCAGGTACCGCCGGTGGTGGTGCAGGTGGGCTGGATCTGCCCGCCTTCGGCGATGAAGTTGACCGCGGTGCCGTCCGGCACCGGATTGCCGAGGCGGTCGGACAGGATCGCGGTGACCTGGGTGGTGACGCCGTCGTAGCTCCAGCCTTCGATGTTCGGCGTCTTCAGGCTCAGCGAGAAGCGGTCCTGGGCCGGCCGCCCGGTCGAAATCTGCAGCACCGTCGATTGGGTGCTGAAGGTGTTGCCACCCGAGCTCACGCTCGCCGTCACCCAGACCGGGGTCGGATTGCTGCCGGCCTGGACCGATACCTGCACCTGGCCATCGGTGCCGGTCTGCTTGGTCACCGGGCCGGACGAAGCATCGAGGAGTATGCCGCCGCTCCGGGTGGTCAGATCCAGCGCCACGTTGGCGTTGGCGATCGGGTTATTGTTGTTGTCGACCACCTTGAAGACGACGATGGAACTCTCCGACAGCCCGGCGCCGCCGGTGCCCTTCAACACGATGGTGGTCGGCGTGGCGGAGACGAACTGGATGCTGGCGACCCCGGGTGCGGCGACCGTCAGGTTCGCCGTCTGCGTCACCGAGGTGCCGGCGATGCTGGCGGTGATGGTGTCCACCGCGCTGCAGCCCTTGTCCTGGTAGGTCGCGGTGGCGACGCCATTGACCGACTGGACGCTGGCGGGCAGCGTCGCCTTGCCGGAAGTGGCACAGATCGAGGAAAAATTGACCGTCACCGGGGTGCTCGTCGGCACGCCGGTGACATTGACCGAAACGCTGGTGGTACCGTAGGCGGAGAGCGGGTTCTGTCCTAGGCTCAAGGCCGACAACCCGACCGCCGCCGCGCCGATGCCAAAGCTCGCCGAGCCCGACGGCGTGGCGGTGCCCACCGCGGCGGTCGCCGTGATCGTCGCGGCGCCGGCTGAGGCCAGGCTGGCAGGATCGATCTGGATAGCAGCGACCCCCGACGCATCGGTCAGGGCGGTGCCGGTGGCCGGGGTCATGGTAACCAATCCCGCCGGCGTCGTCGCAAAGCTTACCACCGTATTGGCGACCGGTTTGCCGGCAGCGTCCACAACCGTGGCGCTCGCCTTGGCCGGGTTGCCCAGCGTGATGCTGGTGCGCGCAGCTCCCGTCGTCGGATCGGTCAGCGCGACAGTGATCGCAGCGGTTGAGGTCGTTCCCGTGCCGCCTCCGGCGGCAGCCGTGCCCCCGGCGCCGCCGCCACCGCAACCCGTCAGGCCAAGCACGCCCAGGAGCAGAGCGGCACCGAGAACCTTTGCTGTATTCATCGTCGATCATCCAGTGAAATGGGTCAGGTGCAATGTCCCTTGCTCACATCAGGCTCGTCTTGTCGCTGATCACGCGCGGAGTGATGAAAATCATCAGCTCGGTCTTCGACGAGACTTTGGCGGTGTTCCGGAACAGCGCGCCGACCAAGGGCAGATCGCCGAACAGCGGCACCTTGTTGACGTCGTTCCGCTCCGTAGACAAGTAGATCCCGCCGATCACCACCGTGCCGCCGTTTTCCACCGACACCGTGGTCTTGATGTGCTTGGTGTCGATCTGGACGCCCGTACTGGTGACCGTTCCCGGGGTGTCCTTGTTGATTTCCAGGTTGAGGATGACCTTGCCGGAAGGGGTGATCTGAGGCGTGACGTCGAGACTCAGACTGGCCTTGCGGAAGGAGACGCTGGTGGCACCGCTGCTGGTCGCCTGCTGATAGGGAATTTCGGTGCCCTGCTCGATGATCGCCTTGACCCCGTCGGCGGTCACCACGCGTGGGCTGGAGATCACCTTGCCGCGCGTGTCCGCTTCCATCGCCGACAGCTCGAGATTGATGAACTTGCTCAGACCCGACTTGAACAGGCTGATCGCGAAGCTGCCCGGCGCGAAGCCGTTCAGGCCGGCGGCCGGCATATTGACGAACTGGGTGTTGTTGATGTCTGGCGTCGTGGTGGTGCCACCCTGTGGCGTCGCGCTCGCCAGCCCCTGGAGGTTGCCGCTGACGGTGGCGAAGACCGAACTGTTGCCGACCTGCGAGCCGACACCGGCGCCCGGGATGGTCGAACTCATGTCGTTGTAGCTCAGGCGGGCACCGAGGTTCTGGCTGAAGCCGGCGTCGGCCTCGACGATTCTCGCCTCGATCAGCACCTGCCTCGCGCCGACATCCACCTTCTTGATGAAGTCGCGGATCTTCTCCAGATTCGAGGGAATATCCCGAACGAACAGGGTGTTGGTCTGGGTGTCAGCGATGATCGCGCCCTGCTTTGAGAGCATCGAGTTGCTCTTGTCGGAGAGCGTGTTCTTGAGTTGTTCGGCTTTCTGGTAGTTCAGCTTGAAAGTCTCGGTCTGCGGCAGCTCGAGGCTGGCGATCTGCTGCTGCGATTCCAGCACGGCCTTTTCCCGGGCGGCCAGTTCGTCGCGTGGCGCGATCCAGATGACGTTGCCGTTCTTGCGCATGTCCAGGCCCTTGGCCTGGAGGATGATGTCGAGCGCCTGATCCCAGGGCACGTCCTTGAGCCGCAGCGTCAGGTTGCCGGTGACCGTATCGCTGGTGATGATGTTCAAGTGGGTGAAGTCTGCGATCACCTGCAATACCGCGCGCACCTCGACGTTCTGGAAGTTGAGCGACAGCTTCTCGCCGTGATAGCCTGATTGCGAGCCCTGCACCAGCTTGTTCGGATCCACGACAATGGCCTTGACCTCGATGACAAACTGGTTGTCGCTCTGGTAGGCGTTGTATTCCCAGAGACCATGCGGCGCGATGTTCATGCTCGCGTTGTCGCCCTGCTGCCGGGTGTCGATGCTGGTCACCGGCGTGCCGAAATCGGTGACGTCGAGCCGGCGGCGAAGTTTCTCGGGCACGGCCGTCTTGTTGAAATTGACCAGCAGCCGGTTGCCCTCCTTCTTGATGTCGATGCCGACGTTAGCGTCCGAGAGATCGACCAGGATGCGCGCCTCGCCGTTCTTGCCACGGCGGAAATTGATGCTGCGCAGACTCTGTGGCGCCTGCTCCGGCCGGGTCTCGGCGAAGTGGGTCACCTGCGGCTGTTCGCCGCCGGCAGACTGCGAGGCCAGACTGATGGTCACCGCCTGCCCTTCCAGTTGCGTAGTGAAGGTAGTCATCTTGCTCAGATTCAGGACCAGGCGGGTACGATCACCGACCTGAACGATGTTCAGGCTCTTCAGTTCCCCCTGATTCACTTGCTGGCTGGTCCGACCCAGGCCATTGGCCGTCCCGGGAAAGTCGAACACCAGTCGCGCCGGGTTGGCGATGCTGAAGTTGTTCGGCCGCACCTTGAGTGGCTGCTTGAGATTCAGCTTGAGCAGGATGTTCGCGCCTTGCCGGCTGACCTGGAGCGCTTCGATGCTGTTCGACACGCTGCTGGGCACCACGGTCTGCGCCCAGCCCAGGACCGCCAGGCAGGCCAGCGCCATGCCCGCCGCCAGCCGACGCGCGGTTTTGCCTAAGAAATTCATTTCCTTGTCTCCTGTTCCTGCAGCTCTAGCGTGCTGGCGCGCTCCACCCAGTCGCCGCTGGGATCCTGGACCAGTTCCTTGATCCGGACTTCGTTGTCGGTGATGGCGGTGATGACGCCGAAGTTCTGCCCTAGATGATTGCCGATCTTGACCAGATAGACGCTGGTGCCGGTGCGGATCACGGCCTGCCGCGCCTTGCCCTGCTGCAAGACGCCGACCATCTTCAAGGACTCCAGCGGATAGGATTCGAGCGGCTCTTTGGGCCGGTTGAAATCCGGCTTGAGGCCGCCGCCGTTCAACTTTTTCTCCAGCTCGTTGCCGAAGGGTTTGAACGGGTCGAGCGCGTCGCCGGCGTCATAGGAGACCACGGGAAAGGGTTTGATCTCGGGCAGCGGCGGCACGTGACCCTTCAAATTCTTGGTCGCGTCTTTCATCCAGAGCTTGAGATCCTCGTGCGTGCCGCCGCCGCAGCCGGCGAGCAGCAGGCTGAGGATGGCCGACAGGAGGAGTGCGAGCCTGCTCATTTCTTGCCGCCTTTGGCCTTCATGGCCTTCTTCTGTTTGGCCAGCTCTTCCTCGTCCAGATAGCGGAAGGTCTTGGCCACCGCGGTCATGCTCAGCAGATTGTCCTTTCCCGCCGCGATATCCACGTCGTTCAGGGTGACGATGCGCGAGAGCTTGGCAATATCCCCGGTGAAGGCCCCCAGGTCGTGATAGCTGCCCTGGAGCTTGATCGTGATCGGCAGTTCGGCGTAGAAATCCTTGGCCACTTCGTTGCCGGGCTTGAACAATTCGAACTGCAGGCCGCGGCCCAGACCGGCCTGATTGATGTCGATCAGCAGCGATTCCATTTCCGCCTTGCTCGGCAACTGCCTGAGCAGGGCGCCGAAGGAGCGGTCGATTTCGGCCAGTTGCTGGCGATAGGCGTCGAGATTCACCGCCTGCCGCTTCTTCGCCAGCCATTCGTTCTTGAGTCGGCCCTCCTGCTGGTGCAGGACGTCCAGCTCGCCGAGCTGGCTGTTCCAGCCGAACCACCAGGCCGCGGCGAGCAAGGCGAGGAACAAACCGGCGAGGATCACGATGCGCGGCAACAGCGGCCAGAGGCCCGGATCCTTGGGATCGAGCGTCCTGAAATCCTCGACCAAGCCCTGGAAATCGAGTGCCGGCAGGCTGAGCTTGGGCAGCGGCTTCACGGCTTCTTCCCTCCTGCGGCGACAGTCTTGACCCGGCTCTCATTCTCGGTGCTCTGCCGGGTGATCAGGACGTTCATGTTGAATTCGCTGAGGCGGCGATTGTTGAGCTTGACGGCCTTGATTTCGATCAGATTGGGTTTCTCCAGCAGCGGCGAGGCTTCGAGGTTGCGCATCAGCGTCGAGATACGCGAGTTCGACTGGGCGTAGCCGGTGAGGTTGATCTTCTCCCCGGTCTGCTTCACGGTTCTGAGATAGACGCCCTCGGGAACCTGATGCGCCAGCTCGTTGAACAATTGCACCGTCTCGGTACGGTTCACCTGCAGCGACTCGATGATGCGCTTCCGGGAGAGCAGCGAGTCGGTCTGCTCCCTGAGTCCCTTGATTTCGCCGATGTCCTTGTCGAGCGACACCATTTCCTTCCTGAGGAAGACGTTCTGCTCCTGCTGAACGCCGATGTAGCGATTGATGATGCTGTAGCCCAGGAACCAGATTAGGCCGGCCAGTATCGCGATCAGGCCGCTCAGGGCGTAGAACTGCTGGCGCCGCGCGCGGCGCTTCTCCTCGCGGTGGGGCAGCAGATTGATGCGGATCACTGGTCGAATCTCCGCAGGGCCAGGCCGCAGGCCACCATCAGCGAGGGCGCATCGGCGACCAGGTGCTTGGGCCGGATACGCGGCGAGATCTGCATGCCGACGAAAGGATTGGCCACCACCGTATCGATCTGGGTACGCGCCGCGACGACCTCGTCGAGTCCCGCGATCACCGCGCAACCGCCGGCCAGGACGATATGATCGACCTCGTTGTACTGGGTCGAGGTGAAGAAGAACTGCAAGGCGCGCGAGACCTCGAGCGCCAGACTGTCCATGAACGGACGCAACAGCTCGGGCGCGTAGTTTTCCGGCAATGAACTGGTGCGCTTGGCCGTTTCCGCCTCCTCGCCGCTCATGCCGTAGGTGCGCATGATGTCCTGGGTCAGTTGATTGCCGCCGAAGGCCTGTTCGCGCGTGTACAGCAGTTGATCGTTCTTCAGCACGGTCACGTTCATGACGTGGGCGCCGAGATCGACCAGGGCGATGATCCGGTCGCGGCCGGATTCCGGCAATTGCACCTCGACCAGCTCGAAGGCCGCCTGCGTCGCATAGGACTCGATGTCCATCACCACCGGCTGCAAGCCGGCGGCATCGGCACAGGCGACGCGATCCTCGACCTTTTCCTTGCGCGAGGCGGCGATCAGCACCTCCACCTCATCCTGCCCGGCGGGCGACGGGCCGATCACCTGAAAATCGAGATTGACCTCGTCCAGCGCAAAGGGGATGTACTGATTGGCTTCCGACTCGACCTGGGCTTCCAACTCCTGCTCGCGCTGGCCCGCCGGCACGATGATCTTCTTGGTGATGACCGCTGCCGCCGGCAGCGCCATGGCCACGTACTTGATCGGCGAGCCGAGCCGCTTCCAGGCGCGCTTGACCGCTTCCGCCACGGTCTCGAGATTGACAATATTGCCGTCCACCACGGCGTCCCTCGGCAGCGGCTCGATCGTGTAGCGCTCGATCCGCTGCACACCCTTGCCCGCATCCGAGAGCTCGACCAGCTTGACCGAGGACGAACTGATGTCCAGTCCGAGCAGCGGTCGCGCCTTGGGATTGAAGATCGACAAATCGAGTCGCAAAAAAAATCCTTTTAAAAGCTCACGTTAGACAGAGTACTGATAATTCTACATTAAATGCTATCAGCAACTATGTCTAGTGTAAAGCGCTTTTTGCTAGCTCCACGCCCCTCGCGCCTGGGAATTTTTCCCGTTCCCGGCCTATAATACCGCGCTGAAATTTTCCGATGAGTCTTCCCTTGCCCGCCGCCCTCCGCTGGATCCTTTACCCCGTCCTGATCGTCGCCGGCTTGACCCTGACCGGCGCAGCCCTGCTGGGCATCGGCGTCATCCTGGCCTATCCCCAGCTGCCTTCGCTGGACGTGCTGACCGATTACCGGCCGAAGATTCCGCTGCGCGTCTATACCGCCGATGACCATCTGATCGGCGAGTTCGGCGAGGAGCGGCGCGACCTGGTGCGCATCACCGACGTGCCGCTGATCATGAAGCAGGCGATCCTCGCCGCCGAGGACGAGCGCTTCTACCAGCACGGCGGCATCGACTTCCAGGGGATACTGCGCGCCGCCTACGCCAATTTCATCAGCGGCGGCAGGCGCCAGGGCGCCTCGACCATCACCATGCAGGTGGCGCGCAATTTCTTCCTGTCCAGGGAGAAGACCTTCTCGCGCAAGTTCTACGAGGCGCTGCTCGCCTTCAAGATCGAGGCCAATCTGTCCAAGGACGATATCCTCCAGCTCTACATCAACCAGATCTACCTCGGCCAGCGCGCTTACGGCTTCGCCTCGGCCGCCCAGACCTATTTCGGCAAGCCGCTCAAAGGCCTGAGCATCGCCGAGGCGGCGATGCTCGCCGGCTTGCCCAAGGCGCCCTCCGCCTACAACCCGGTGGCCAATCCGAAGCGCGCCAAGCTGCGCCAGACCTATGTACTGACCCGCATGCATGCGCTGGGCATGATCACCGACGCCCAGTTCGCGCAGGCCCAGGCCGAGAAGCTCCACGTCAAGCACAGCGCCTCCGATTTCGGCGTGCATGCCGAGTACGTCGCCGAGATGGCGCGCCAGATCGCCGTCCAGCGCTTCCCCGACGATGCCTACAGCCGCGGTCTGCGCGTCATCACCACGATTACCCTGGCCGATCAACAGGCCGCCTACGACAGTCTGCGCAAGGCGGTCATGGACTACGATCGGCGCCACGGCTACCGGGGCGCCGAGGCTTATGTCGACATGAAGGACATTCACTCCGATCAGGATCCGGGCCTGGAAGACGCGCTGGGCGATTACGACGACAGCGACGAGTTGAAAGCCGCCATCGTGCTCTCAGTCAGTCCCAAGGAAGTGCGCGCCTACCTGCGCGGCGGCGAGGTGGTGAGCATTTCCGGCGAGGGCCTGAAGTTCGCCGCCAGGATGCTCGACGACCATGCCCCGGCCAACAAGCGCCTGCGGCGCGGGGCGGTAATCCGGGTGGTAAAGGTGCAGAAGGACGGCAAGTCTTCCTGGCAGATCACCCAGCTGCCCGAGGTCGAGGCCGGCTTCGTCGCGGCCGACCCGAAAGACGGCGCGATCCGCGCCCTGGTCGGCGGCTTCGACTTCAACCGCAACAAGTTCAACCACGTCACCCAGGCCTGGCGCCAGCCCGGCTCCAGCTTCAAGCCCTTCATCTACTCGGCGGCGCTGGAGAAGGGCTATACCCCGGCCTCGGTATTCGAAGACGAGCCGATCGTGATCTCGGCCGCCGAAACCGGCAGCAAGCCCTGGGAACCGAAGAATTATGAAGGCACCTACGAAGGCCCGATGACGCTGCGCACGGCTCTGGCAAAATCGAAGAACATGGTGTCGATCCGCCTGCTGCGGGCCATCGGACCGCAATACGCGCAGGACTACGTCACGCGCTTCGGCTTCGACGCAGACAAGAATCCGCCCTACCTCACCATGGCGCTGGGCGCCGGCTCGGTGACGCTGTGGCAACAGCTCACCGGCTATTCGGTATTCGCCAATGGCGGCTACAAGGTCAATCCCTACATCGTCAGCAAGATTACCGACGACCAGGGCAAGGTGCTGGCCGAGACGCGGCCGGCGGTCGCCGGCAACGAGCAACTGCGCGTCATCGATGCGCGCAACGCCTTCGATATCGACAGCATGCTGCACAGCGTGGTGCGACGCGGCACCGGATTTCACGCCATGACGCTAAAACGGGACGACCTGGCGGGCAAGACCGGCACCACCAACGACTACGTCGACGCCTGGTTCTGCGGCTATCAGCCGACCGTGGTCGGCATCGCCTGGGTCGGCTTCGACCAGCCCAGAAAGCTTGGCAACGGGGAAACCGGCGCGATGGCGGCGCTGCCGATGTGGATGGGTTTCATGGGCAAGGCGCTGGCCGGCGTGCCGGAGAGCTACATGGCGGAACCCGCCGGCCTGGTCACGGTCAGCGCACCAGACCCCTCCACGGGCAAGCAGATTCCCGACTACGTCTACCAGGAAAACCTACCACCGGCGGCGACGAATGCCGCCACACCGGAACCAGCAGCGCAACAGCAGCCCGCCCCGGTGCAGGACGCCAAGCCCAAGGCGGTCGGCAATTAGTGCCTATCTCAGGGCAGCTATGCCGCGTAGCGGCATTAGCCGAGCGTAACCGCGGTCCCCGACTGCTCGGCGATGCAGCGCGCCAGCACGGCGAGCAGTTCCTCGCCGTCGCGGCTGGCGATCCAGCGGCCGGAGGGCTCGCGCTTGAAGTGATAGCCGCCGGACTTGGCGGCGACCCAGATCTCGCGCGCCGCGGTATGGCGATTGACGATGATCTTGCTGCCGCCCGCGAACTCGATTTCCAGCACGCCGCCGGGCTTCATTTCGAAATCGAGATCGGCGCCGCATTGCTCCAGCGCCGCTTCGAGCTGCGCCAGCATGGCATCCGCATGGCCATTGAATTCGCGCTCATCCATTGCCAACTCCCGTGATAGCATCGAAATTTTTCATTCCTCGCTGCGCCATGCCCTCAATCATCGTCCTGCTCCTCCTCGTCGCGCTCTCCGCTTGCGGCACCAAGACGCCGCTGGTACGTCCGTCCGGCCCGGCGACCCCACCCCTGCTCGGTTTTGTCGCGCCGGCCGCAGCAAGTGCAGCGCCCCACGATGATAGCAACGCACCCGAGGCGGCACAATGAATGCATTCGCTTACCGTGACGGGATCCTCTGCGCCGAGGACATGGCGCTGGCGCAGATCGCCGAACAATTCGGCACGCCCTGCTACGTCTATTCCCGCGCCGCCCTGACCGCCGCCTACGAGGCTTATCGTGCCGCCTTACGCGGACGCGATGCGCTGATCTGCTACGCCGTCAAGGCCAATTCCAACCTCGCCATCCTCAACCTGTTCGCACGCCTAGGTGCCGGCTTCGATATCGTTTCCGGCGGCGAACTTGCCCGCGTCCTGGCCGCCGGCGGCGAAGCCAGCAAGGTGGTGTTCTCCGGCGTCGGCAAATCGCACGAGGAAATGCGGGCTGCACTTCGCGCCGGGATCGGCTGCTTCAACGTCGAGTCCGAGAGCGAACTGGAAACACTGGCCGAGGTCGCCGGCAGCCTGGGCCTCGTCGCGGCGATCGCGCTGCGCGTCAATCCGGATGTCGACCCCAAGACCCATCCCTATATCTCCACCGGCTTGAAGAGCAATAAATTCGGAATTGCCTTCGAGGCGGCCTTGCCGCTTTACAGTCGCGCCCTGGCCCTGCCCCAGCTGGAGATCAAGGGCATCGCCTGCCACATCGGCTCACAGTTGCTCGACCCGGCCCCGGCCGCCGAGGCCGCCCGGAAGATTATCGGCCTGGCCGATCAACTGGCCGCAGAGGGCATCAATCTGGCGCAGCTCGACCTGGGCGGCGGCATGGGCATCCGCTATCGCGACGAGGAAGCGCCGAGCGCCGCCGAATATCTTGAAGCCCTGCTGGATTTTCTCAAGGGCCGGCGCGAGAAGCTGGTAATCGCCCCGGGGCGCTCGCTGGTGGGCAACGCCGGCGTGCTCCTGACCCGGGTGGAAGTCGTCAAGCATGGCGCCGAGAAGGATTTCGCCATCGTCGATGCGGCGATGAACGATCTGATGCGCCCGGCGCTCTACGACGCCTGGCACGACATCCTGCCCGTCCGCCGGAGCGGCGGCGAGAAACGGCTCTACGAGGTGGTCGGTCCGGTCTGCGAGAGCGGCGACTTTCTCGGCCACGGGCGCAGCCTGGCGCTGGCCGAAGGAGACCTGCTGGCGGTGATGTCGGCCGGCGCCTACGGCATGGCGATGAGTTCCAACTACAACACCCGCCCGCGCGCGGCGGAAGTGCTGGTCGATGGCACGCAGGCCCACCTCATCAGGCGGCGCGAGCGGGTCGAAGAACTCTACGCGCTGGAGAGCATCCCCGCCGCCTAGCCTTAGCCTTCACATCGGCATCGCGGTCAGGGCCAGCACCTCGGCCTTGACCACGATGCTGACCAGCTTCTTGTCCTTGGTCTCGATCTTCAGGGTCAAGGGCACGGTATCGCCCTTCTTCAACTGCCGGGTAAGCCCGGTCAGCATGATGTGATAGCTGCCCGGCTTGAGTAGGACGGCCTTGCCCGCCGGCAGATCCAGTCTCGGAATGGCCTGCATCCTCATGACGCTCTTGTCCATCGTCATCTGATGGATCTGTGCCAGCTTGGACACCGGACTGGAAACCCCGACCAGGGTCGCATCGACCGGCGACTTCAACTCCATGAAGGCGCCGGTGGCGGTCTGGCCGGTGACGGTGCCGCACACCCAGGGATGACGCACCTCGACCGTCTGCGCCCAGGCGGGCACCGCCAGCAGGCCGGCGATCAGGGCGCAGTTACGCAGCGTGCTTGATTTCAGCATTGGCACTCCTCTTAGATAAACTACAAAACGTAGCGCGCCAGATCCTCGCTCTGCGCGAGCTCCTTCAAGCGGCGATCGACGTAGGCGGCATCGATGGTCACCGTTTCCGTGCCGAGGCGGCCGGCTTCGAAGGAGACGTCCTCGAGCAGCTTCTCCATCACCGTATAGAGGCGGCGAGCGCCGATGTTCTCGGTCTTTTCATTGACCGCGAAGGCGATCTCGGCCAGACGCCGGATGCCGTCTGCGGCGAACTCCAGGACCACGTTCTCGGTGCCGAGCAGCTCCTGGTATTGGCGCGTGAGGCAAGCATCGGTGGCGGTCAGGATGCGCTCGAAGTCGTCGATCGAGAGCGAGTCCAACTCGACCCTGATCGGAAAACGGCCCTGCATCTCTGGGATCAGGTCGGAGGGCTTGGCCAGGTGGAAGGCGCCGCTGGCGATGAACAGGATGTGGTCGGTCTTGATCATGCCGTACTTGGTCGACACCGTGGTGCCCTCGACCAGCGGCAAGAGGTCGCGCTGCACGCCCTGGCGTGAAATGTCGGCACCCTGCATTTCCGAGCGAGTCGCGATCTTGTCGATCTCATCGAGGAACACGATGCCGTTTTGCTCGACCTTGGCGAGCGCCTGCGCCTTGATCTCCTCGTCGTTGATCAGGCGCGCCGCCTCCTCGTCGGTCAGCGCCTTCATCGCGTCCTTGATCTTCAGCTTGCGCAGCCGGCGCTTGGCCCCGCCCAGGTTCTGGAACATGCCCTGGATCTGCTGCGTCAGATCCTCCATCCCGGGCGGCGCAAAGATCTCCATCTGCGCCGAGACGGCGGCGACCTCGATCTCGATTTCCTTGTCGTCGAGCTCGCCCTCGCGCAGCTTCTTGCGGAACTTCTGCCGCGTCGCCCCATCCTTGGCTTCCTCGCTCTCGGCGGCGCCGCGCGCCGGCGTCAGCAGGGCATCGAGCACCCGGTCCTCGGCGGCGTCCATCGCCCGGTCGCGCATTGCGCGCATCGCCGCTTCGCGGGCGTCCTTGATCGCCGTCTCGGCCAGATCGCGGATGATGGTATCGACGTCGCGTCCGACGTAACCCACTTCGGTGAACTTGGTCGCCTCGACCTTGATGAAGGGCGCGTTGGCGAGCCGGGCCAGGCGGCGCGCGATCTCGGTCTTGCCGACACCGGTCGGGCCGATCATCAGGATGTTCTTGGGCGTGATTTCGGTGCGCAGCGGCTCCGCCACCTGCGCCCGGCGCCAGCGGTTGCGCAGCGCGATGGCGACGGCGCGCTTGGCGCGCGCCTGGCCGACGATGTGCTTGTCGAGTTCGGAGACGATCTGTTGGGGGGTCAGGGAAGACATGGTATGGATATCCGGCAAAGTGTTGGAAACAGGGCTCGCTTACTGGGCGCAACTGCGCCCTGCCCCAGGACTCAGAGGCTTTCGATGGTGTGGTTCATGTTGGTGTAGATACAAATCTCACCGGCGATTTCAAGTGATTTTTTGACCATGTCGGCGGCCGACAGGTCGGTGTGATTGAGCAGGGCGATGGCTGCTGCCTGGGCGTAGGCCCCGCCTGAACCAATCGCCACGATGCCGTTTTCGGGCTCCAGCACATCACCGTTGCCAGTGATGATCAGGGAAGCGTCCATGTCGGCGACCGCCAGCATGGCCTCCAAACGACGCAGCACCCGGTCGGTACGCCAGTCTTTGGTCATCTCGATGGCCGAGCGCACCAGATGGCCCTGGTGTTTTTCAAGCTTGGCCTCAAAGCGCTCAAACAAGGTGAACGCATCGGCAGTGGCCCCGGCAAAACCGGCCAGCACTTTGCCGTGATAGAGCTTGCGCACTTTGCGCGCCGTGCCCTTGACCACAATCGTGCCCAGCGTCACCTGCCCGTCGCCACCTATGGCGACCTGTACGCCGGCAGGAGTTTTGCGCCGCACGCTGATGATGGTGGTTCCGTGAAATTGTTCCATGACGCAAAAGATTCCTAGTTGGCCCGCACGGTCAGCCGGGCGTGTTCGTTGATACCAATCAGACTGAAAAAAGCCGCAACCAAGCGCGGCAGATGCACAAATTCGATGCATTTCCCGTGCGCTTTGGCGCTGTTGACCCAAGTGAGAACACTGCCTGCTGCCGAAAAATCGACCCGGATCAAACGCGCACATTCAATCCGCAGGGCAGCACCGTGCTGCGCTGATTGCAGACTGCGCAGTTGGTGGTCGTCGGCACCCAGCACATGACCCACCAGTTCCATGGCCACCCCAGCAGGTGCCCCGGCTCGCCCAGGGTCGGGTGCCGCCGGCAGCGCCCAGCCGGGAGCGCTGCGGCCAAACCACTGCGCATAGTCCAGGGC
>MLJW01000305.1_pt1 | contig 29144 bp, 20 predicted proteins | sample 888231 | NCBI WGS metagenome assembly MLJW01 (sample SAMN05788063, study PRJNA343431) | mine drainage metagenome | isolation source: sample collected from the inflow into an acid mine drainage treatment plant... | place: Germany: Lusatia, lignite mining district
GTCATCTACTCCCTGGTCATCAGTTGCGAGCGTCGCCGCATCGATCCCCACGCCTACCTCAGCGACGTGCTTCGAAGGCTTCCCGCAATGACGACCGCAGATGACCTGGGGCCGTTGCTGCCTTCCCACTGGCGGGCGCAATCGTAGGTCTCGTACAGACGAGACCTACAAATCCTTCCACCCTCATAGGTCTCGTGCCTACGAGGCACCCGAAGCGACGCTTACCGAATAGCTACTGATTTTGCTTAAATAATTCGTAGAAGCTAGATTCACAAGCTACAGTGATTCGACCTGGGATTCAAAACAGGCCTACGTTCGGGAAGTCTTAATGCGGTGAGGTAACAGCGCTCCAGTCGCAAGGCGTCAAGCCGTTGATGTAATTTCTAGCGGGGGCATACCGGAAAATAGGTGACGCGCAGCTTGGCGCAGCCGTACGGAATGAGCGTCACGGTCTCGACCTTGGTATCGAGATGACTCAGGAGGTACTCCGGGGTGGGGACAGGCGGCGTGAACTTGAAATCTCCCTTCATGACATCGACGCCATGTTTCACCCAATTGATGACCTTGTGGGTCGCCGGATCGCGGATCACATCCCAGTGCTCGGCCTCCACTTTGTCCTGCTCGATGATCTTCCATCCCCGGACCAGACGCGCGGGCACGCGCAATTCGAGCGGGGCCGAATCCTCCGCCCAGGGCGACTCATTGTAACCGTGGTTCACGACTTCGATTTCGTCGGCCAAATGGCTCGGGTCGACGCAGAGCGCGTAGTTCCAGCTGCTGGCGGGATAGACGTCGTACGCCGGAAAATCGGGGGTCGAACGCTTGTCGCCTGCGTCGCGCCGCCAGTCTTCAGCGATCTTCAACGAATAGACGAGCGGCCCCCGAATCACGCTGACCGTATGGTCGGGCCCATCTTCCAGTGCGAGGTGCTGGGGGAATCGGAGCGTGATGACGTCGCCGTTCTGGAACGTCCGGTCAATTTCGACGAAGGTATCGGGAGCGGCGGCCGTATGCAGCACGGTACCGTTCACCGTGATGGACGCATTGTGAGCCCAACCGGGAATGCGAAGCGACAGGGGAAAGCGCACCGGGTCGCCGCGGGTCGAAAACTCGAGGCGGATTTCGCCGTCGAACGGATAGTGCGTGTTTTCGTTGAACTCGCACCGCTGACGTTTCGCGCCGAGTTCATAGACCAGCCGACAGGGCGCGTACATCACCGCGGCGACACCGCCATCCCGGCTGGCCATCCACAGCCGGCTGGCGAAGTTGGGCATGATGCGGTTGACGTTTCCGGGACAGCATTCCGTGCCCGGATTAGGGGAAAATGACATCTGGGAACCCCCGGTCCGCGGTGAACTGGCGTGCGTGCAGATGACCTGGTTTGGCGCCGTGTAATATTGGAGGGCCTTGAAGTCGGAGGTCACTCCGCCCGGGGCCGCATTGAAGATATCGCGCTCGATCTCGTCGGCATAGCGGGCGTTGCCCGTGGCCATCAGCAGGTAGCCGAGGCTCCAGGCATGGTCGGATATGTCGCACGTTTCGGCCGACTCGGTCGTGGTGACCGGTTCGAGGCGCTCGGAGGAGACGTTCACGCCGGACACGAGCATGTGGTACTTGTCCAGTTTTCGGAATGCCGATTCCGAGGCGCGGAGGGCGCTCGAGTCGCCTGTGTACATGTAGAGAATCGCCCCGAGTTTTCCGATCTCGTTGTAAGTCACCCCGTGTTCACCCGTGGCCGGTGCGTCCTTCATGAATTCCTCCGCGGAAGTATCGGCGCCGGGATTGCGGGCGTTGTAGTCGTTGTAGACCTTCCGGGCGAGATGCAGCAGGGCCGGATTGCCCGTCTTGCCGTAAGTCCAGAGCATGCCCTCGACATTCACGACGTCGCGGAAACTGGTGTAGGCGTGATCGCCCGCGAGAAAATCGCGCTCCATCGCAAGAGGAATGGCCGGGTTGCGGGTGCCGTCGTAATCGGCCATCAGGGCCCGAAAGAATACGGCCTGGGGCCAGCGACCGATGGCGCCGGTGTCCTTGTCGAGCAGCGGCCCCAGATAACCGTTGGGTGCGGGGTGGTTCAGCACGTAATCCAGGCTGTGGCGTGCTTTCGTTTCGAGGAATTTGTCCCGAAGCAGAATGCCGCACCGGATCATGCCATCGATCCAGTATGCGTTCTGCTCATACGGCCACCATGCTTCGATGCTTGTGTTGTCGGGGATTCGCGGCGCCGCCCAGCCCACCGTGTTGAACGGGTAACCGGCCGCTTCCAGGTGGCCGGTCAGGCCGTTTCTCTGGTGCACCAAGTACTCCCTGAGCCAGCCCTCGGGGCGAACGGCCGTGAGCGGCAGTTCGCGGAATACCGCGTAGTCCGGCGGACGCGGGGACATGCGGGTGTCGCTCGCGCGACACGGGAGACTCGTGGCGAGCGCGGCGAGGCCCACCAGGGCGGAGAATAACGGCTTCATCGATGAACGGATTTTTCGGATTTTGAGTCGGACTGAGGCCCGGGAGGGCTGGGTCCCCGTGCGAGCAGGGGGCGACGTGGCGATGCGTGAGACGGATTAGGGACGGTCGGCCTGGGCGTAGATGGGATTGCTCAACTCCTCCTCGAGTCGCGTCGCCACCACGCTGCCCTTGACGACTCGGCAATCGCCCCATCCCCACCAGTCGTTGCCGTAGAGTTTCGAGTATTTGTCCCAGTCCCAATTGATGTAGCAAAACGCCTTTACGTTGGGATGCTCGTCGATGAACCGGAAATAGGGGACGAACCACTCCGTCCAACTCTTCAATCCGCGCAGGGTGGTCACTTTTCGGGCGGTCGATTCACCGATCATGACCGGCTTGTGGTGGCGTTCCGCGTTTTGCATGAACGCCCTTGGATTGGGTTTTTCGAAATCCGTGGCGATGAACAGGTCGATGCCCCACCAGTCGACATAGTCGTCGCCGGGGTAGAACTTCATGTAGTCAGCCGGAAGCGCTCCGGCCTCCGCGCACCAGATGGTGGCCACGTTGTCGGCATGTTCTTTCCGCAAGACATCGACGACTCGGCGGTACGCCTGGATGTAGGAGCGGGGCGTATAACCGTTCCACGTCCCATGGAATTCGTAGCCGATGCGCAGGAAGACGGGTTTGCCGTAACGCTTCAGGCAGAGCGCCAGGGTCCTGAGATGCGCATCGTAGTAGCCCGCGGCGACCTTGCCGTCGTAGGGCGAGCCGTCGGGGTAGTCGAACCCGAGCCCGATCTGCGGAATCGTGGGCCACGGAATCTCGCGCTGTTTCACCGCGAGCTTTGCGAAGAAGTCCTCGATGTGGTCGTCGTGGACGTCCACGTAGTCCATGAAGATCCTGGGCCGCACCTTGTCGTCCAACGCATGGCAGAAGGCAATGAAGTCCGAGGGTTCGACCTGCCCGGCACCTGTGAGTATTCGATGGTGAGGTTCCAACCGGGCACCCAAGTACTCGCGCGGTGCGGGCGAAGCGTGGACGATGAGGCTGGTCGCCACGGCGGCGACCAGCGAAGCCAGGTGGGTGAGCTTCATCGGAATTAGACCCGGGCGGGCGTCGCGTACGATCCGCTCATTTTGCCTCTCCAGGCGCCGGGTAGCCCTTGGCGTCGTCGTCCAGCACAAGGACCCAGTCGCAGCCGCGTCCGGTTCGCAGCCAGGTGAGTTCGGAGGACATGGGAGGTACCTGGAAGGTGTGCTCACCCTCGTTGGGAATGAGTCCGATTTCCTGGCTGGTCCCCGTGCGTGGATTGAACCAGCTCGCTTTCAAAGTCTTTCCGGTGAGCACCCCAAGTTTCAACGTGAGGTCGTTGCCGGTCGGGATGTAGGCGAAGAGGTGGGAGTCGCCCCGGAGCACCACGGTGCTATGGGCTGGTTCACCAGCTCCCTTTAGGATCAGGGACTGATCGGGACGAAGGTGGTCGGACGGGCGCGACAACAGGAGATTCTTGAGGTAAATGACCTGTCGGGCGCCATCGTAGGCGAGCGCGTTATACCACGTGTCGCGGGTGACCTTCGTGAGGGGCGGGTCTTCGGCGTCGGCAAATTGCCAGATGGCATCGGCGCCGTAGGTGAATCCGCAGGCGCCCGAGAACACCGACCAGTAGGCTGCGATGCGCACGTCGACCGCCTTGAAGTGCCCGTTGCCGGGGATCGCGTAATTCACGAGGGCGTCCTCGTAACACGGTTCGCTGTCTAGGAACGGCCGAGGCGACGGGAGATTCCAGTCGTGGCGGGCCTGTTCGAACGCCCGCGTGTTGTTAAACTCGGCGTGATAGGATCCCCAGGTGTCGAAGTCGATCCACGGGTCGTTGTGAAACCACTTCGAGGACGACTCGAAGCAGTGGTAGGTCATGAGCGTGGTCGAGTAGTCCGTCTTGCCGTTGAGCGAATAGGTACCATTCACTCCGTCGGCGATCCCTTTGGCCATCGCCCGCCAGAGTTCGATGCCGTTGGGACGCTCGTCGGGCAGGCGATCTCCGCCCAGGATCCAGATGATGTTCGGGGCGTTCCTGTAACGGGCGCCGATGAAGTTTCCGTAGCCGTAGGCCTGTTCCGGCGTGTTGAAGAGCGGTTTCCCTTCGCGGGGAATCACCCATTCTCCCCAGGTCGGAAGCAGGGCAATGTAGAGACCGCGCTTGCGTGCCGCCTCCACGATGTAATCGAGGTGAGTCCAGTAGTTCTCGGGAGTGGAAAGGTCGGGTTTGAGCGGATTCCAATCGACCAGCGGCTTATACCCGTAGGCGTTTGTGTCCTTCCCCTTCAGAAATTCGCCCAGCGCCACCGCCTGTATGACGTTGAAGCCCAGTTTCGCGCGGTTCGCCAGGTAGAGGTCCACCTGTTCCCGGGTCGTGCGATGAGGCAGCTCCCAGGCGGTGTCCGCGAACCACCAGAAACGGGTGCCGTCCTGATACTCCAGATAGTGGGGATTCGCTTTGGAAACCTGGATGCGGCCATGCAGCAGCCAGGGCAGGTTCGAAGGACTCGACGCACACTGCGCGACGACGGGAAGTGCCATGGCGAGGGCGATCGGCGACGTCAGGAGCAGGCGCACCAAGGGGGGCATGGTGTGAAACATGGTTAGCAGCCTGACGATCGCCGGATGAGTTTTCAAAGATATCACGTCGGATCAGCTTCCCAGTTTGTTGAGCTCCGCCAGCACCACCTTGGCCCAGAGCTTGTAGGCGGGCGGCTTGAGATGCGTACCGTCGATGCTGAGTTCCGCGCGCAGGTGTCCGTCGACCGACAGGACCGAATTCAAATTGAGATAGTCGACCTTGTGCGCCGCGCAGTAGGCGACGAGCCGCCGGTTGATCGAATTGATGTCCGCGTTCTTGTCGGGTGCGTTCACCTGCAGGATGACGGACTCCACGACTGGGGTGACCTTGTGGTCCCGCCACCATTTGATCGCCTTCACGTAATTCTGGTAAACGCGGTCGGCCGGCACTCCCAGGGTCAGGTCGTTGATGCCGCCCTGCAGAAACACGATCTTCACCTCGGGGTGCTCGCGTTCGACGTCCTTGAAGGTCCAGGCAAGCTGTCCGGTGGTATAGCCGGGTATCCCCCAGTTGAGCACGTCGGTTCGGCCTAGCACCTTGTCCCAATCTCCATGATTGGTGATGGAGTCGCCAATCAGGACCACGGGCTTGGCGGGCTCTTTCGCAGCGAGGACCGCCGCGAGACAGGGCAGGATGAGGAATCGGTGTATTTTCATGGGAAAAATCGAAGCGTGGCGCATTGCGGCCTGCGCTGGGCCGGTTGGGTGGAGGAAGGACGATTAGCGCGATGGCGTTGACGGATCGACGGCCTCGGAGGTGAAGTCGACCTCTGCGCGGGCCTCGGGCAATCCCGGCGCCGAAACGGTGATTTGCGCCCGGCCGGGCCTGCCGCTGGATCGAACGACCAGCAGCGCACGTCCATGGTACGTGGTGGTGTGCGAGTCCGACAACGACTCGATCTGCGTGGGGTTCCCCGTCCCGAGCGCCTGGAGCTCCGCCTCGCCGCGGACCTGGCAGGTGATTGTCCGGTCCGCCTCGGGCACCGTGATGCCCCGGGAGTCGATAATTGAGATCGGGATGAAGACCACCGTCGCCCTCGACGCGTGTGCGGTGCGCTGCTCGGGTTTCGCAACAATGGTCGCGGCCGGACCTGCCGTCGCGAGCTCGCACCGTCCCAGCTCCCGGTTGCCCGACGATGCGAGGGCGGTGAGGGTGCCGGGTTCGTAGGGCACGGTGAATTCCGCTGTGATCGACTTGGCGGGGTCGAGGTCAGCATCGCCGACGGTCCGCCCGTTGAGCATGAGTCTGACGTGGGGCGCCGAGGTGTAGACGGATACCGTCATCGGCGTGCCGTCCTTGACCGGCCATGTCCATTCTGGCCGCTCCGCGGGCCAGCCCCAGGGGCCCACCTTTTCCTTCATCCCGGCAGGGATCGGCTCGTGCACGCAAATCTGCACCGGACTGAGACCCCAGACGACGTCCCGGTAATAGGACTGCGGCTTCTTTACGCCGGTGATGTCGAGGTCGCCGCACCACGAGATCCACCAGGGCCAAGGCATCTGTTCCCAGTCGCTTTGGCCAGTCGTCGCAGGGTCGGCTGCCGAAGGGATGTACGTGGAGTGCCCGATCCCTGATTCTCCCAGGTAGTCCATGCCGCTCCACACGAAGTCCCCGATCACGTAGGGCAGCCGATCCGTCTCGCGCCAGATCTGCAGGGCATCGCGCGGGTAGGACTCGGTCTGCATCATCACCCAATTTGGGAATCTCGCGTGATCGTTCCCATATTCAGGCCAGGCGTAGTTGTAGCCCGCGACGTCGAGTGCGGCGAGAGCCGGATAATTGCCTTTCCAGTGTTCGGTGATCTCGGGGTAGTCGTAGATGTAGGGGATGGCAGCCGTCACCGGTCGCGTGGAATCCGCCCGATGCACGAACTGGACGAGTTGCCGCTCGATGCGGATGCCGGCCTCGGTGGTGCGCTCCGGTATTTCATTGCCGACGCTCCACATCACGACCGACGGGTGGTTGTAGTCCCGTGCGATCATCGCCCCCAGGTCGTGCCGCCAATGGGCGTCGAAGTAGCGTTGGTATCCGTTGCGCTTTTTCGGGAGCTCCCAAACGTCGGTGAATTCGTCGATCACGAGCACTCCCCGTCGGTCACAGGAGTCGAGAAACGCCGTCGAGGGCGGATTGTGGCTCGTTCGGATAGCGTTGAAGCCGCATTCCTTCATGAGGCGAACCCTGCGATCCTCCGCCGCGGGAAACGCCGCGGCCCCGAGGATTCCGTTGTCGGAGTGCAGGCAGGCTCCGCGCAGCTTGATCGGCCGGCCGTTAAGCAGAAAGCCCTTGGAGGCGCTGACCTCAATGGTGCGGACGCCGAAGGTGACGGGGAGCGTGTCGACGACGCGCCCGTGCTCAAGTATCCTGAATTTGGCGTGATAGAGTCGCGGGTGGTCCAGTTCCCAGGGCTCCACCTGATGGAGGTCCACCGTCTCGTTGATGGTCTCGGAGCTTCCAGCTGCCGCGCGGACCGTGCAGAGCGAATGATGGGTCAATCCTCCCGACGGGCTCTTGATTTGGCAGTCGACTTCGAGGTCATGCCCTGCGGAGTCCTGATTGCAGAGAGTGACGCGCACTTGCAGGCGCGCCTCGCTGCCATGCAGCCGAAGCGTCTCCACGCGGGCGCCCCAGGAGGGGAGGTATACGGGCCCGTGTGTCCTAAGGGCGACCGACCTGTAGAGCCCGGAACCCGAGTACCAGCGGGAGTTCTCGTCGGGATTCACGACGCGTATCGCGATGACGTTGTCATGGTCGTGCGTGAGGAGCGATCCAACCTCGACCCGGATCGGAATGTATCCGTTGGGTTGAAACGCGACATGGGTGCCGTTGACCCAGAGGTCGGAGTCCTGCATGGCGCCGTCGACGATCAGCTCGGCTCCGGGTTGCCTGAGGCGAATGCCGTCGAGGTGAAGCCGATACCAACCGATCCCTCCGCGCAGATAGCCAACGCTCGAACCTTCGGGCGTCGAGCGGTCCTGCGGCGCCTTTGCGGGCGACGTTCCCTCGATGCTGAAGTCGTGGGGCAGATCCACGGTGCGCCAGGTTGAATCGTCAAATCGCGGCGCCTCCGCACCCGCCGCTTGACCGCGATGGAACCGCCAGCCGTCATTCAGGGACACGGTATGGGCGGCGCTCACGGCCGTGAGCGCGAGGAGTGCTGCTGCAGATAACGTGATGGCTAACTTTGGCATACGGAGTGAGAAGAGGGGCTGTGGGCGGCAGTCGATGGGGAGCCGGGGTGGATCACGTCAGCGTTTGGGCCAGGTCGCATGCGTGCGGACCGGTGGGTTTAGGCGCGCTCGAGGCTCTCGATACCAAGGTCACCGGGAGCAGGCAGTTCGACAGGTTCCCGAAGGGTTCGGTGTGGATCGCCTGCCGGCGGATGTCCAACAGCTGCACCGCGGTGCGCCCGATCAGGTTCCAGTCGGTTCGAATCGCCGTCGTGTGGGGACCGACGCGATCGCCGTCGAGGCAAACCCAGCCGAGCGCGTCCGGGCATCGCACGCCGTGGCGCCGGCAGGTTTCAACAATTTCGGTGTTTTCGGTGATGACGGCGTCCAACGCGTGGTGGGTCACCCATACGGCGAACTCGGCCGCAGTCGCCTGGGAACTCAAGTCCAAGAGGAGGGGATCGATGGCTGAATGGGGAAACTCGGGCCGGGTCTCCGCGGCATAGCCCGCCCGCCAAAAGCCGCCGGTGCGGCGATCGGACGAGGCGCTGAGCGCCAGGCCAATCCTCCGATATCCCTGCTGCCTCAAATGACGCACCGCTAGCCGGGCCGCCTGGTAATAATCGGGCGCGACAATGTCGAGGGGGGCGGTCGACTGGAACGAGCCGATGCGCAGGCCGATCAGCCGCCGCCAATCGAGTTCGAGGTCGTTGAAGGTCTCGCCGAGGCAGGCCAGCATGATGAAGGTCGTGTTGCGAAACCGCAGGATCGAATCCACTCGGCTGGGACGAAGGTCGTTTCCGGTCACGAACACTTCGGGCGAAAATCCGAAGGTAGGGGCTACCGCCCGCACTGCCTCCAGCAGCAGGCAGCGAACGTCGCCGGAATCGCCCGGGCCAAGGGGCGAGTCCACGACATACGCAACCGCTTCCGTCCTGACGCGGGGTTGGATGGCGAGCCGCCGGTGATTGAAGGCTTCCACGAGGGGATTGCGCTGGTAGCCCATTGACTCGGCGATCTGCCAGACGAGCTTTCGCGTTGTGGCACTGATCCGAGGCGAGTCCTTCAACGCGAGGGAGACCGTCGTGTAGTGAATGCCGAGCCGTGCCGCGATATCCCTCATCGTAACGGGACGAATCGGCTGCTCCAGCGAGCGTGCGTGTGGGATGTGGGCACTCATCAGACTGCTACTCCGGGGGCCGTGTGACCGTCGTGCCACGCGCCCCTGATGAAGATTCCCGCTGGCGAACTGGCGGGCGCGGGGGGGGCGCATTTCAGCTCGATCAGCAACTCTTCGGCGGCGCGTTCCCCGACGATCCGGTGATTCTGGGTCACACCGGTGTCGATCGAGCGCAGGGGATCGAGGTTCAGACATGCGCAGGCGATGTCGTTGGGAATCCGGAAGCCGCACTGCCCAAGCATATCGTCGATCGTGAACCAGTTGCACATGACCGCCTCGAGGCGGTGCTGCAGCACCCACTGCTTGAGCAGGGGGATTGCCTCGGGCGACCTGGCTCCGAACGGGAAATAGAGCGGGGGAATGCGGTCGCCGGATGACACATCGCTCATCGCGGAGAAGAATCCGCCCGTGTAGCGGCCCTCCAGGGCGATTTCGTCCTCCCGGCCTATGGCCATGCCGACGCGCCGGTACCCGAGCCGGCGAAGCTGCCGGCAGGCGATCTGGATGGCGAAGATCTGGTCGTTGCAGATCGAGCGCACCGGGATATCGGCGGATCCGGAGTCGATCCGAACGACGCGATGGCGCCGCCAGTCAAACGAGGGCAGGGGAGTGAGGGGATCGAGCGCGCCGAGTATGACGCCCTGGTACGAATGCTCCCTGAGGAACTCGCTCAGGTCGGGCTCGCGCGCCGGCAGATCCTTCAACAGGACCAGGTCGCACTCGTATCCATGATTCCACGCACAGTCCCGCGAGCCGTTGAAGAAATCCCGATTGTAGGTCCGCTCGAAGAAGTCAGCGGCCGTCGCGGCGCTGCTGAGGTACGCCAGGCGTCGCGGCGCGATGGGAACCCTGCACGGGAGCCGGCAGGCCGTGAGGGCCGCCGAGACTTCGTCGGGGACGTAGCCAAGCTCCCTGGCGGTCCGACAGACCCTCTCCCGCGTGGCCCGCGCGATCTTGGGGGAGTGCCTCAGGCTCAGCGAAACGGTCGTGTAGTGGACGCATGCGGCGCGAGCCACATCCTTGAGCGTGACTCGTGCGACCGGGCGGAGGCCATCCCGGGGCTCCGTATTCGAAGGGCGGGGGTTGGCGGTGGACTCGGATGACGAATGGTCTCCGGCTGCGGGAGCGATTGGAGTATCGCTCTGCGCATGACAACTGATCGCATCGAGGGGCCGACTCATCGCGTGTATTTTGCCGCATGCAGCCGGGTTCTACTACCATCGGATTGACGTCTTTTTGAACCATGATGCCCATCGGACCGCAGGCGCCGGGCGGGCGGGATACCCAGACGGACCCGGGCTCGGAGGAATCCGGGCGCGTTTCCACCGGCGCACGTCTCGTGCGGGGGCAGACCTGCGGGAGGCGATGCGCTCACGCGCCGCTCCGCGCGAGTGGGGCGGGGCCAATGTTCAACCAGGGCGTCTTCCCGCGCGGATATTCAGCCCGGTGCGGACGCCCCTAGTCCGCGATGGCCCCGTTGTGGCGTTTGCGGAATTCGTTCGGGGTCTCCCCCCGGGTGCGACGGAAAATCCGGGTGAAATAGCTGTGGCTGGAGAAACCGGTGTCCAGGGCGATCTCCGTCACGGACTTCGAACTGCGCAGGAGCATGTCGCACGCCATGTCGACCCGGCGCCGAAGCAGATATTCGGTCAGCGTATAGCCGGTCGTCTTCTTGAACGACCTGCAGAAATGGCCCGGGCTCATGTGCGCGAGTCGGCCTGCGTGCGCCAGCGACAGCGACTGGCCGGGGTTTGCCCGGATCCACCGAAACAGCGGCTCGAGGCGCCGGATCCCGGTCGTGACCGGCCCCAGCGGCTTCTGAATCTGCTTCGGGTCGCGGTACAGAAGCCGGACTTCGAGCAGTAGGTCGAGCAGGCGGGTGCGCACGCCCAGCGGATACAGCGGGCCCCCGACCTGGAACCATCGCCAGAGTTCGCTCATGCTGCGAAGGGCGAGCCCGGGCGGAAGCGACCTAGCGGACACGTGGTGCTTGTACCCGGGTCCGCGATACATGAACGGCCGGAGGTACTCGAGGTCGATCTCCGGCCCTCCGGTCGCGTGCAGCAGGGTCGGCTGGAAGTGCAGGCTGGCGACGCGAAGTCGCCCGAATTTCACGTTGGACAGCAGGTGAAATTCGCCGCTCCCAACCAGGATCAAGTCGCCCTCGTTCACCTCGTAGGTCAGGTCCGAGATGAGAAACGAGCCCCGACCCTCATGAATGTAGATCAACTCGCAATAGTCGTGATAGCTGGGGGTGATGGATTTCCGGCCGGAGAAATCGTAAAGAATCAATCGGGCCGGACATTCCTTCGGGAAATCCAGGAGGTACTCCCCCTGCGCGGTGTAGCGCATGTTGATGCTGGGCATCCACGTGGCTCCCTCAAATGCCTTCCGGCTCTCTCGGTCTTGGGCGTTTCCAGCAGTGTCGACGCTCATTCTTCCGGTCTCCCTAGCACAGTCCCTCGCGGCCCGAGTGTGGGTGGCTTGCGTTCATCGTGGGGTTTTGGAGGGGGGCGCGGATGGTGCGTCCTCCTGCCGCGGACTTCAAGGGAAGAGATGCCGGGGGCCGGCTGTGCCAGCCAGGGCGGGCGCGACGGAGCTACGGCCCCGAGCCCTCGAGGTCGATATGCAAGTTTGGAAGCCGCGGGAAGTAAGGCGATTAGGGCCGATTGATTCGGTTCATCAGGCGGACCGAACGCGCCCCGGGGCGCGGCCTGTGGCCTGGCATCACCGGCTACGCCGACTGTGGGTCGCAGCGAGACGGCTTTGCCCGCGCGTACCATGCGGTCATGCAGCTGCCGAGGGCGACCTCTCCTAGGGAGGCCTATCTGCCTTCGTGCTGGAGCGAAGCGCCCTCCCGGTCAGTATCCGGACGGGTCGGTCGCCGCCCCATCCGACGGCGCGAGTGCCTCGAGTTTGGCTGAACCCGCCGAAAGACCGCGCTTGAGCGCGGCGGTCAAAATCGACTGGGTCGCGGTGGCTCCGACACGGGTGACGCCAAGCGCACGCACCCTGAGCAGATCCTCCAACGTGCGCACGCCGCCGGCTGCCTTGAGTTGCACGCGCTCGCTGCACTGGGCGCGCATCAGTTTCAGGTGGGCATCCGTCGCCCCCCGGTAATTGTAGTCCCCGTTGGCCTGCTTCACGAAACCGTAGCCGGTCGATGTCTTGACGAAGGCGACGCCGATGTCCGAGCAGATCCGGCAGAGGGAGATGATCTCGGGATCGCTCAGAAAATCGTTCTCGAAAATCACCTTGAGAATCGCTCCGTTGGCCACACAGGCGTCATTCACCTGCTTGATGTCATCGGCGACGTAACGAAGGTCGCCGCCAAGCACCTTTCCGGCGTTGGCAACCATGTCGATTTCCAGCGCCCCCTCTCGGATCGCCAGCTCCGCCTCCCTGACCTTCATGACCGTGTGGCTGTTGCCGTGGGGAAAGTTGATGACGGAACAGACCTGCACGCTGGTGCCGCGCACCAACTCGGCCGCGCGCGCCACATAGTACGGCTTGACGCACACCGTCGCCGTCTCGAAGCGCACCGCAAGGGCGCATCCCGCATCGAGTTGGGGGTCGGTCATCGTCGGGTGGAGCAACGAGTGATCGATCATCTTGGCCAGCGTTAGCACGGTCGGTAGAGTGGGCAGTGGATTCATGGTGAAAAAAGTGGGTGAGGCCGCGCCGACGTCTTCACGGACGCCGAAATACGAGCAAGGTGCCTCATCGTTGGTCGAGCGGGTCGAGTTCGAAGGAGTCCACCTGAATGTGACCGCCTCGAGCTCCGGAATAGAGTTTGATGAAGTTGTTCCCCTGCCGGAGCTCGACAGGGCCGACGTCGAATTCAGTCCAGTTAGCGGCTTTCGGAAATTGGATGAGCTTTTCCCAATCGACGTAGCCTCTCACCGGATCCCGAATGAGGAAGTCGTTGACTTCCACTTTGTATTCTCCCGGGCCTTCGGGCTCGCGGTAACGTATCTTGAGCTCGGCGCGGCGCGCCTCGGCCGATTGCGCCATCACCATCACGGAATTTCCCGGCCCTTCGAAACCCTCGACGTAGCCGGTGCCGGTGAAGCCTGTAATCGCGTCGGCAACACGTGTTCCGCGGAGTTCTCCGTAGGCAGCCGGTCCGTTTTCGGCTTCGAGCAGAACGGTCACCTTGGACGGCCCCGGCGGCGTGCCCACGGCCACTCCGAGGTGCGATGGTACGATGCGCTTGATCGTGCCATCGCTGTTATAGTGAAGGTAGTCGCACATGAGGTTCCGCACTTCGCTGAGGCCGCCGGACACCCAAGCGCTATGATAAAAGGCGAGCCAGCGATTTCTGAATTCGATGATGGACCCGTGGTTGGTGCCAGACTGGCCCTTGAAGTCGGAGATATAGCAGCCGCGGAATTTATAGGGTCCGAGTGGCCTGCTGGCCGTAGCATAATACATTTTCTCGGGCCATTTTCCGCCGACAAGTCCCGGGTAACTCAGATAGTATTGGCCGCGGTATTTATGGACCCAGGGCCCCTCATAGACGTATTTCAACTGGCTGGTCAGGTCGACGGTCGTTCCGGGAACGACCGAGCGGAGGTCGTCGCTCAGGCGAGCGCCGTGGCACACGCCGCCGGAACCCCAATAGAGGTACGGGGTGCCGTCGTCATCGACGAACAGCGCCGGATCCTGCCCGTGCTCCACTCCGCGGATGTAACCGATGTCCCGAAACGGACCTTGAGGCAGCTGGCTCGTGGCAAGACCGGTGCGGAACATTCCGGTGCCTTTTTCCTTGGCGCAGTACACAAGGTAGTAGGTCCCTTTCCAGAGGACGCAGTCAGGAGCCCACATGTGGCTGATGGCCCACGTGACGTCCTTGAGGTGGAGGACGACGCCATAGTCGATCCAGTGTACTAGGTCTGACGACGAAAACACATGATAACTGTCCATCGTGTCGTTCGTGTTGGTGCCGGGCTGGTCGTGGGAACAATAGAGCCAGATTCGATCGTCGTTGGGCCAGACATGTGCCGACGGATCCGCCGCAAAGACCGTGGGGATCAATGGATTGTTGGCGCGAGCTATGCCGGTGAACATCAGGGCGGCGCACAGGGACAGGAGTGTGGGAAGGTGTTTCATCGATTGGGCTGAAAAATGGGAGAAGGTGGCGACACACGAAGTTGACGCTCGACCAGGCGAAGTGGCCTGGCGACTGGGTCAACGTCGTTCAGGGCATTCCCAACGCGACGGTGGCGCGAGTGGGGCAGCAAGCCCTGACTTGGCTTCGTAGGCTCCGAGCCCGACGTCCAGGCGTGGGCCCGGCGCGGGACTCCGTTTCCGCCGGGATACGGACGGTGGATCTCCTGGACCATTCGTAATGGTTGCTGCTTGGGCCTGGATCATCTGCGCATTCTGCCGTATACGATGCAGCGCGACTACCACGGAATTGATCACTTTTTGAATAGTAATGCCGTGGGTTGGCCGGCCGGAGTGTCGCGGCGCGTCCGCCCGGGGCATTTCCGGGGATCAAAACTTCGTCGGGAACGGAGCCGGGCCGGCGAGCGCCGATGTGTATAGAAGCGGTTGCCCGGCGCGAACTTCGTGCTGTACGCCGCGCGTGAATTGTTGTCGGGCCGGCCGGTTTCACACGAGAGAATCAGGCGTCTGTTGCGTTGTAAGGTCTGCGGAAGCACCGTGTATATGCATCCCGGAGTGCCCCCTGTCTGATAATGTTTGCCCTCGAATCGTGCATTCCGGGAAAAGTGTCTGCATGTGTATAGATAATATATGGAGCCTGCGAACCACCCACGGCGCGAGTCGGCGGGCGCACGTCCATTCAAGACCAACCCAAGAAACAACATGTCTCGAAATCAAACTGCTATACAAAAGGTCATTCCGATCGTCGCTGTCCTTTTGGCAGGTGGATCGGCCGTCTTCGGCCAGACTGCCCCCGCTGCCTCCTCCCCCACGGACAAGTCGAATGATCAGGTAACCAAAACCAAGGATGACGTCATCCTGCTTGATCCCTTTGTGGTCAATGCGGAGTCCAGCAACGGCTACGTTGCGACGTCCACGCTCGCCGGAACCCGCCTGAATACGGACCTGCGTGACCTCGGCTCCGCCGTCACTGTCGTCACGGGCAAGCTGTTGTCCGACCTCGGCGCCACCGACAACCTCACCCTGCTGCAATACACTCCGGGCACGGAGGTGGCGGGATCGCATGGCAATTACGGTGGGCAGAGCTCGGTGAACGGCGGCAACGACCTTCTCCGTGATCCGAATTCCGGTAATCGCGTCCGCGGTTTGGATTCAGCCGACAACACCCGCAATTTCTTCATGACCCAGATTCCCTGGGACGACTACAACGTGGATCGGGTCGACTTGTCGCGGGGCCCGAACTCCCTGTTGTTCGGCATCGGCAGCCCCGCCGGCCTGGTGAACGCCACGCTAAAGTCGGCGATCTTCAGGAAGAAGGGGAGCGTCGATTTTGTCTACGACAGCAATGGGTCGAAGCGCGAGACCTTCGACGTGAATCAACCGATTCTCGCGAACGAACTGGCGCTGCGGTTCGACGGCCTCCACACCGATTCGAAGTACGAACAGGTGCCCGCGTTCGAACGGCAGAACCGCCTGTATGGCACCATGACCTACAGTCCCAAGGCGCTCAATCGGAATGGAAACCAGACCTCAATTTCGGCGAGCTTCGAGGGCGGCAACATCACCGCGAATCGTGAGCGTTCCGACCCGCCGTTGGACAATATCTCGGCGTGGTATCTCTACGGACGAAACAACACCGTGGCCGCCACTAATCCGGCGGTCGACGGCAATGGATATTGGAATCCCTTCTATTGGGGCGACACAAACCATTTCCCGCCTTGGCTGTTTCGTGGCTATAGCACCGGCTATTTCGGGGCGCCGCTGTTCGGCAATTCCAATGGCAATGCCACACTCATGCCGATTCAAGGCACCATCCTGCCGAGTGCCGCCACGAAGGCGATGTTCACCTACAATGCATCCGGCGTACCGCAGGGCCTGATCAATGATAATATCTATACGCAGGGGCAGAATCTTACGGCCTACCGGCTGAACAACAACCTGGTGCCCTATTCGTCGCTCCAGTATGCCAATGCGCAGATCACTGATCCCGGGATCTTCGATTTCTACCATCAGCTCATCGACGGATCGAACAACAGGCAGTGGTCGAACTGGTCGAGCCAGTCACTCAATCTGAAGGAGATCCTTTGGAACGGCAGGGCCGGATTCTCCGGAGACTACTATCACGAGAAGTACACCGATGGGGAACTGAGCCTTTATCAGAATGCCATTCAGGTTGAGACCAATAGCTTCCTCCTCGGGCCCGGCGGTGCGACTGCGCAGACCCAAGGCTATTCCAATCAGAATGTGGGCCGTCCCTACGTCGCCGGTGACGGCTACGAAAATGACAACCTCTCCCACTACGAGCGCCAGACGATGCGCGCGCAGGCTTTTGGAGAGCTGCGCCCCACGGAAATCTGGGGCCGGAGCTGGATCACCTCGCTGGTGGGCAAACAGCTCCTGACTCTCGTGGCCTCACAGCAATCCCTGAAACAGGAGGATATTGCCTTCGAGCGATTCGCCTACTCGGATGTGACCGCACAACAGGTCTGGGGGGATTCCAATCCCTGGCTCGGCGCGGACAACAACCGCCGGGTTGAGGTCAATACCTACATCGGCGCTCCGATGTCGAGTGCCTCGTCCTTGTCCAGCCTGCACCTCTCCAATGTCCAGCAGTACTCCGTGCCGGGCACTCAGACGGTGAATGTACCCGTGTTCAACTACACCTGGATCAATCCCGGTGTCAGCCCCACGGCGCCTTGGGTCAACACGACCAACCCGGTGAACGCCGGCAAGACCGAGACCCAGACGGACAACCCGGCCAATTACCAGGGCTGGACGATGACGCCGGCCGACATCGTGTCGATCGGCAACAACCCGAATGCCTCAAGCTTCTCGGGACTCGCCATGTCCGGCACCAAGAGCCACAATTATGTGAACTCCGAGGTGGCGTCCTGGCAGGGCAAGTTCCTTCAGGACAACTTGGTGGTGCTGTTTGGCATCCGCCGCGACGAAGCCACTTACTTCAAGACCTACGCCCCGACCCCGACGTCCGCGAATCCTCTGAATGGGGACGGAGCGGCCGGACTTAACGCCCCGACGTACACCTGGGATGACACCACCTACACTCCGAGGTCCACGGTTACGGGCACCTCGAAGACGACTAGTGTCGCGCTGCATCTTCCGGCCTCGATCGCATCGAAGCTGCCCTATGGCATCACGCCGTCGCTTTTGTATGTACAGTCGAGCAACTTCAAGCCGGAACCGGGTCGTTTCGACGTCTATGGGAACCAATTGGCTTCGCCGCTGGGGCGCACTCAGGAAGTGAGCCTCCTCGTCGAAGCGCTCGACGGAAAATTCAGTGTGCGAATCGGACACTACAAGACCGTCATCAAGAACTCGGATAGTCCGGCGCTCAACGTGTGGTTCGGAAACGGCCTCTATGACTGGGGGCAATATTACGCCAACGGCCTGATCTCGAAGGCAAATACCGACCCGAGCTCCGTGGATCCCCGCGCCTTGGCGGCCGCCAAATACTGGGTGGCGAATGTCGGCCAGGTCTACACGCCGGCGATGCTGAAGTTCTGGGACATTCCTGTCGCCGGAGAACAGTATGGCACTGACGGCCACATCAACTCCGCCGCGACCAGCCAGGACACCGAAGGCACCGGTTACGAACTGGAAATGACGTTCCAGCCCACCAAGAATCTGAGCCTCATCGTGAATGGTTCGCATGAAAGCGCGAAGTTCACCAATATCGGAGGAGCCACCTTCGATTGGTACAACAAGGTCAGCAGCTTCCTGAACACCAACACCGATCCCAGCCATCCGGGTTGGGTGGTCGGAGACCTGCCGCTCTGGGGCGGGACGGGAGTGGGCAACGCGAACTATTCCACGAACGGCTACCATGAGGACCCCGGTTCCAACTGGTCGTACGTGGGCTCGGTGTGGTTCTACAACAACGAGAGCGGCACCGCCGGTCAGGTCGCGAATGCGTCGGCCCGCGTCGGTCAGCAGGTCATGCAGATGCGTCCGGATCATTTGAACCTCATCGCCAATTATACGTTCGATTCGGGCCGCCTGAAGGGCCTCAACTTCGGCGGTGCATTCCGGTGGAGTTCGGCGGCGATCCTCGGGTATCGGGGGGCACAGAACGCCTCCTACACACCGACAAACGGGCAGTCGCAGTATGTCTATGATCTGAATTCGCCGATCAAAGGCCCGTCCGAACGCCACTTCGACCTGTGGGTCGGATACGAGCGGAATCTGATGCACAACATGAAGTATAGGATTCAGCTGAACCTCCAGAGCGTAGGGGAGCACGATCGGCTCCTCCCGTCGTACGCGAATCCCGACGGCACCTACGGCTACTATTACATTCAACAGGGCATGACCTGGCGCCTTTCGAACACGATCTCCTTCTGACCGGAGCATCAGCTTTGTTGGATAAGTAGGGTATTAGGGAAAGGCGCCGGTCTGGGGCCGGCGCCTTTCAAACCCGGACTGTCTAGGACGGTTCGGTCTGCCAGTGGGGTGGACCCCAGAAACCGGTCGGCGTGGATCGGGCGGGATTTAGTTTGATCACTGGCATGGAGACTCACGATGGCCAACCTCGGCGAATCCGGAATCGCTCCGCGTGTCACCTTGCGCGATGTCGCGCGTGTGGCCGCGGTTCATGTGTCGACGGTTTCACTCGCATTGCGCGACAGTCCGCTGCTGCGCGCTTCCACCCGACTGCGAGTCCAGGGGATCGCCAGGGAGCTGGGCTACACCAGGGATTCGAACTTGGACGCGCTCGTCGCGTACCGCGATCAACTGCGCAGGATGCGCAACCCGACCGTCATCGGATACATCACCAACTGGGATGCGCCGATCGAGCAGGTGCCGCACCATCGGGGCTACCTGGCGGGGGCCGTAGCAAAGGCGCGTGAGATCGGCTTTCGGATCGAGCATTTCTCGCTCTGTCGCGATGGTATCTCTCCCCAGCGCCTGAACCAGATCCTGGTGGCGCGCGGCATTCGGGCGATCATCCTGTCGTCCTTTTACCGCAGGATCCAACGGTTGGAGTTGGATTGGTCTCGTTTCTCGGCGGTCCGAATCGAATCCCAGCCGGAGTGGCCGTCGCTTCCGACCGTCTCCGTGAATCATCTGCAGGTGATCAAGGAGATCGTCGGACGAGTCTACGCCCTCGGCTACCGTCGTCCCGGATTCATGCTGGGAGAGGATTGGTCGTCCCTAGTCGACCATGAATGGGAGATGGGTTTTAGCTGGGCGCAACGCGTGCTGCCTGAGCAATGCAGAATACCGCCGTTCTTTTTTCTTAACATGCCGTGCGGAAGTCGACGGCGGTACAGATTCCGGGAATGGTTCGAACGATACAGGCCCGATGTACTTTTGGCTCCGCATTGGGCCGTCGAAGAGCGCAGGGCCGATTTCGATCTGAAAGTGCCGCGGGACGTGGCAGTAGCTGATCCATTTCTTGAGGTTCGACACCCATCGTATGCGGGCATGGTATGCAATCTGGCGGCGGTAGGCGCGAACGCCGTGACAACCGTGGCTGGACTTTTTCTAGCCAATCAACGAGGCATACCAGATATTCCGGTACGTTGTTATGTCCATTCGTTCTGGAGCGAGGGGGCAAGTTGTCCGGAACGTTTGTCATTACGGCGAGAAACAGGGGATTAGCCGACCACAGGGGGGATCATTCGAAGCATCTGGACGATTTCCTGAGCCAGAAGGTGAACACGGTAATCACTGTCTGAGGCAGTGCGAACCAGGCTTGTGTGCGGATTTCCAGGGAGGTGAACAGGCAACATTGGTGCTTTGACGATGCGGCGCATGCGAAGGGAACAGAGGAGGAGGTGCTGGCCCAAATTCGGCGTGTGCGCGAATAGATCCGACTCGTCTTCGAAGCCTACGCCGCAGGCCTTCCCGAGGGTCGGGGACTTGCGTGAGAGGGCCCCGCCGCCGCGGATGTTGTTCAGGCCTTGGCTTCGAGCAGACCTCTGAGATAGAGCAAGCTGGCGGCCTGGGCCCGGTCGATCGACTCTCCCTCGGGCGTCCCTGCCTCCCAACACTGTTCCATAATAATAAGTCCCGACCAACGCCGCTCCTGAATCCAGCGAGCCCAGCGCAGATAATCGATGTCGCCTGGACCGAAGTGCCGCGACCAGATGCCGTTGACGGATTGGCGCAGATGAAAGCTTGCGATGCGCGGCGCGCAGCGGTCCATCAGGTCGAAAGCTGCCTCCTGACTGTCTCCACAACCACGATACGCCCAATGCGTATCGAAGCAGATCTTGACGTTTTCCAAGGATGTATGCTGAAGCACGTGGGAAACCTCGCGGGCGCCACAACGAAATTCCGAGTCGTGGAAATGGTAGGCCAGGGCGAGTCCCCTGTTTCGGAGCGCTTCGCCAAGCGTTTCGAGGAGTTTCGACTGCCGGATCAACGCGGCATCATCCTTGTTTTCAGAACCGCCCCAGCGGATTGGCTCGGGATTGCTCACTAAGATCTCGACGCCGCCGGCTGCGAGGGTCTCGCAAAGCCTCAAAAACTGTGGGACTCGAGAGGGAGCCCCTTCGTCGTGAAGGCGGAGATTCACATAGGCACTCGGCATACGAAGACCGAAGTGCCCGAGAAGATCGAATAGTCGGGCGAGCGTTTCGACGGATTCGATGCAAGGCTCCCAGCAGGAGAAGCCGGCGGCCTTTTGATCCGCTAGCACCGCACTGATAGCGCTATTGAGCGGGGCATCGCCGCCGAGAGCGACTCTCAGGGGATAGGAGCCTGTGCCGAAGCGGTAGTTATTCATGGTTGAGGCTCCTGACTTTTCCATCGGCGGCGGTCTCGTAGAGCGCGCAGAGCAGTTCGTGGTCGAAGGCGGCATCTGCGTCCCAGCATTGGTCTCGAAGCCTGCCGGAGAGGGCGGCGTCCAACTGGATGAGCGGGCGACTCATTGGATCGAGGCCGGCGACATCGGGGCAAAAGATCGTGCTATGGTGCGGTTCTCCGGCTGCATCCCAGTATCGGGTCACAGAATGCCCCTCCCAATCGAGCCAATCCCAGGTGAGCGCTCCGCGGTCGCCTTCGATAAGATGCAGATCGATCTCGGGACCGAAACAGGCCGTCGAGCGCTCGTAATCCATGTGAAGCGTGCGGCCGTCGCGCAGGACATAACGAAGACTTGCGCAGACTTGTGTCTCAACATCGAAGACCAGCCCTGGATCCAAGGGCTTGCCTTTGACCGGGTACCCCAGCCAGGCGTCGTTGATGGTGACGCATCGCGGCTCGATGAGAGCATGCAATGTCGTGAAATCATAGCAGCCCCAGTCGAAGAGGCAGCCGCCGCCCGCCTTGCCTTTATCGAGAAACCAACGCGAGGAGGGCTGGTATTCGTAGCCGCTGCGGCCCGCTGAAAAGCGGCGACGCCAGGTGATGCGCAAGCCGTCGCCGAGAGTGGGGGAATCGAAGAGGCGCTTGGCTTCAAGGAAGCTGGGACGGCCAAGGAAGCGGGAACTGCAGGAAGCCAAATGAAGGCCGCGGGTTTGAGCCTCACGGTGTAGGAGGCGCAATTCTTCGGCGTTCATCGTAAGCGGCTTTTCGCAGAGAATGGAACGTCCACTGCGAAGGGCTGCAAGCACATGGGGGTAATGCAGATAAGGCGGCGTCGCAACGATGGCCACTTCGGTGCCCTCAAGGGGGAGCGCCAGCATCGCATCGACCGACCCATAACATTCAATCTCAGCGAAGGCTGCGGTCAGTCGTTGGAGCGCAGCTTCGGAGGGGTCTGCGGCGGCGATTTTAGGGGGACCGGGCAGGCGTCGGGCTGCCTCGGCGTGATCATGCGCGATCTTACCCGCGCCCAGAATCAATATGCGTTTGATCATCGCTAATTTGAGCACGATAATAGCAGCATCCTTAGGGTAGTCCATAGACGCCTTGAGCAAGAACCTATCGGAATTGAGCAGCCATGAAATCCTCCTATTTTGACGACATTCGATTTCTAAATGCGGCCGAGGTGTTGGATTGTCGCGTTCGCATAGACCAGAGCTTTCCGCCGTCTTTAGCTCTGAATTTCATGCACTCGGGGTCCATCTCATTCCAAGTGGGGGAAGGGCCGGTGACTCAGGTGCAGGCGCCAATGGGGTTTTGGATACACGGAGGCGTACAACATCGCTACAGTACCACCCCGGGATCCCGGCCTTGGAATCTACTCTGGGTAATGGCCACGGGGCCGCGCGTTTGGCGTATGGTGCGCAAGGGGCTCGCTCCCGCTTCGGATCGACCCGTTGGAATGGCGCCGGATCCAGAGTCGTTCCGTCAGGGAATGCAAGAGTTGGTGGACCGCGTGAGACGGGGCAGGAGCGAGGATCAGGCCCGTAGAGTGATCCTGTTTGAGTCGCTTCTTGCGCAACTGCGGCCTTGGTCGGGGGAGAGTAGCGAGAGGCGACCGCTGGACTGGAGACGCGATGAAGCTATCGAAGGCCTAGCCAACGCGATTTCGAGCGAGCCGACAGCCTCCTACAATTTCGAAAATTGGGCCTCTCGCCACGGACTATCCTACCATCATCTCCGGCGACTTTTTGCACAAAAGATCGGAAGATCGCCCCAAGCCTACGTCATCGATTGTCGCATGCGCTGGGCGGCGGCGCGCTTGGCAGAGGGCAACTTGAGCGTGAAAGAGATTGCCGATCGGGTGGGACTTGAAAACGCTTTCTATTTTTCACGTTGTTTTCGTCAGCGAATGGGCTTCGCTCCCAGTCGACTTAAACCGAGTCGATTTTCGAGAGCTCCTATTGATTAAGTGAAATAGAGAATGGCCCGTTTGGACTTACGGCACCGGACTTTCCGTTACTCCAATCCGGTTGGAACTACAATTGCGCGTTCCCTCAACGTTTCCCCATGCCCACAGCTATCCGGTTAAGGGCCGTGACTCTGGAGCGTTTGGCTGGACGCTCTGTGCCTGAAGTTGCGCCACGGAATTGTCGCGCTGTTGCCAGTATAGTTGCTGGTTTGCCTTCTCAGAAAATAGAAATGACAGAAGATATTTATAGGAGAGGGCCTTGCGTAAGTTTGCGCTCCCGCTTGACCCTGGGTCTCAGTTGGCCCACGACTGTCTGTCAGGCAGATACTAAGTGATCTTTCGCGAATGCTGCCGGAAGGCTTAGCGGGCTTCTTTCTGAAAGCCTTCGCGTGCGACTCGTTCCACCTCCTCACGTGAATATCGATATATGCCTGGTGCTACCTCGTGCGCGTGCAGAATCCTGCGGCGCCACAACGTGGTACGATGCACCCCGAGTAGACGCGCTGCTGCTGTTCGCGTCATTGTCATTGGTTGGAAGTCCGAGCTTGGACGCCTCGAAGGGATATTGAGCAACGTCGCGAGCGTGGATCGTTCTTCGCTCGAAAGCGTGTCGTCGGTTCCGAGTATGGCGGAGATCGTAGCCAGGGAGACTTGATTCATACCACAATTATGGGGACCCATCCGGGGTGAAGCCGGGCATAGGGGGAGGGGATCAATCGAGGACGCCCAAGATCGCTTTGCGAACTTCTGCCCAGTTCGAGTCGTTCATCGACGCCAGCAGTGGACGGAGCCACGATGCTTCCACGGTTCTGGATAATTGGGGACCAGTCGTCTTCGGCACACCACCAGAGATCAGCGCTTGAGGAAGGCGATGTTCTAGGGCTTGGCGAAGATCGTCGCTGGACGGTTGATGGTAGTGTTCCAAGACGATGCCGACGGTTTGGTGCCCCGTTACCTTTCGGACAAGTTCGACCGGTACGCCGCGGTTCAACGCAAGGGTCACCCAAGTGACACGGAACGAGTGAAAGTCACGTAGGGATGCCCTCCTCAATCCTATCTGACGAGATTGGTGAATTTCTCGTTCGAATGACCGCGGCAGAGAGGACTGCGAATCACCAAATCCAATCCTCGCAAGGATTCGCCGGAGCCGATCGGTCAACATTCCCGGATTTATCGCGTACTGGCGTGCCAGGTCTGAGAATACATATTCTGAGTTGGTCTTGGGCTCTGTCTCGAGAACCGCGCGTAGTAACGGAAATATCGGTATAGTGGCACGTTTTTTCGTCTTCGACAGGATCGCGTCGATGTGACCATCGGCCAAGTTTACCTGGCTCCATCGCAGCCGAGCGCAATCGCCCAGTCGCATCGCAGTGCAGAGTCCTGTGGCGATAAGTCGATAAATGAACGGGTCTTTTTGTGCTTCCGCCAAGATTGCTAAAACCTGATCTTCTGTGAACGGTTTTCGATGGACTGTCTCGACGGACTTGAGGGGGATATCGTCGAATGGGTTATCAGAGATGCCCGCTTGTTTGCGCAATTTGCGGAACGAGGATCGCAGAAGTTTTAGCGTCTCGTTGTAAGTCTTGGCGGTCATGCCGCGGGCTTCTTCACTGCGCATGAATCCGAGCGCCATGTTCTCCATGATGGACGACATATCTTTTGCGTTCGGAAAATGTGACTCCGTGAACGCCACAAATCGCCGCAGCGTGGCAACCTTGTCGGCCACATAGCGCGCGCTGAGAGGCCGTGACCGCGGGATCTCCTGCCACCGCTCGGGCAGGTCCCTGATTGCCATGGTCAACAACCTGGATCCCGTTCGCGCCTCAAGCACCCTCTGAGCCAGTTCTTCTCGGGTCGCTCTCGAGGTGAGTTCTTCCGAGATTCTCTCCAATTTCGCCTGCGCCCGCGCCCGGGACCTCTCGAAGATGATGTCGCCTTCCTCCTTTAGGCTGGCGGGTGGATGCCCTTCAATTTTGACGCGAAGTGAAAAGAACAGCCGTTTGCCTCCGGCTTGGATTCGCGCGTAAAAGTAGTTCGAGCGGTTGAGCTGCATTTCGAGTCCCATGCGGCAAGTATGGGAGGGGCCGGGGCCAAATTTGGGTATGCAGCCGTTGTTGCACTCTCCCCTCGGTGTGTGTTCCCGCTGCTCCTCAATGGAAGACTTCTGATGGCCGGATTTGCCACCCCCCCCCCATGGGGGGCTATCGAGGACGCGGGAATCTCGACAGACCCCATCGATTGAGCGAACTAAGCGCTTAGAATTGTGATTCCCATGGTGTAGCACTGGGTGATGACGAAGGCGTGCTGCGGACCAACGGACAGCGAGAACCACTACGGCAAAAGTACGGCTTTTGTTGCACGAAATCGATGGCTGTTGCTGGACGTTGCGGCCGCTCTGGGCGCCGGCTTGTCTGGCTCGGGGCCTTCACAACTCTCTAAAACAGAAGGCCCTCCCGATTAATGGGAGGGCCTAGAAATTGGGTGCAGGGCTTGGATTTGAACCAAGGACCTTCAGGTTATGAGCCTGACGAGCTACCAGACTGCTCCACCCTGCAATAAAGTGGGAGGCGGACCTTGCGAGTCTGGGCTTGGGGTGTCAACGGCTTTTTTCCGCCGAGGGGCGTTTCGCTGTATCTCGCTCCAGATGAGCCGCCAAGGGCGGCAGGAAAAGCAGAAAAGCTGAAATCTGAAAAGCTGAAATCTGGCTCCAGAATTCCGCCGCTGCGCGCCCATTTCAGCTTTTAGCGTTTCAGCTTTCAGCGTTTTCCAAACGCTCCATGTCGCTCGTGTCCAGCAGGGCCAATACCTCGGAGACCTTGCGGCCGTCGATCGTGAGGTCGGGATCGAGGTCGGCGAGGGGTTTTACGACGAAGCCGCGTTCGTGCCAGCGCGGGTGGGGGAGCGTCAGGCGCTCGGTATCCAATCTGACATCACCGTAGGCGAGGAGGTCGACGTCGATCACCCGCGGGCCCCAGCGGAGTTCGCGGACGCGGCCCATCGCTCGCTCCACGTCAAGGCAGAGGTCGAGCAGGGGCTCGGGGGCGAGGTCGGTGTCGCAGGCGAGGACGGCGTTGACGAACCAGGGCTGGTCCGTGACGCCTATCGGACGGGTGCGGTAAAAAGGGGAGACGCGGACGTTGGCGAGCGCGCCCGCACTCAGGCGGCGGATCGCCTCGCGGAGCTGGGCGGCCGGGTCGCCGAGGTTGGCGCCGAGTCCAAGGTAGGCGCGGGTCATCGGCTCTTGCGCACCGCCACCGCCGCGTGGTCGAGCACGCCTTCGATGGGGGCCGCGGGCTTCCGGATTTCGATGGCGACGTCCACTACGAGCGGAAAGCGTTCGAGCACGCGGTCGCAGATCTCAGCACCCAGGCTTTCGATGAGCCGGAACGTGCGCTCACTGCACACCGACTGCACGACCTTGAAGAGCGCGGCGTAGTCGACCGTGGTGGAGAGGTCCTCGTCGACCGGACGATGCCCTTCGGGCAGGCGGCAGGTGATGTCCACGAAGAAACGCTGTCCGAGGAAACGCTCCTCGGCCCGCACGCCGTGGCGCGCGTGCACCGCAATGTTCACCAGTTTGATCTCGGTCGTCATGTCAGCCTCGGTAAATCGCGTCGGCGACCTTCGCCGCGCGTGCGTTCGCCAGCACATCATGAACGCGCACGATGTCCACACCTGCCGCAATGCCTGCGGTGGTTGCCGCGAGCGTGCCCTCGAGGCGCTCCTCGGGCGGCAGGTCGAGAATCTTTCCGAGAAAGGATTTCCGGGAGGCGCCCAGGAGGAGCGGCAGGCCGAGGTCGTTGAGCTCGGCGAGGCGGCGGACAACCTCCAGGTTCTGCCCAGGCGTCTTGCCAAAGCCGATACCGGGATCGAGCACGATCGCGCTTTCGGGTATGCCCGCCCTGGCGGCGAGGTCGAGGGAGCGCAGGAAGAAGGTGCGGATGGCGTTGATGAGGTCGCCGGCATAGTCGGTGCCGGTCTGGTTGTGCATGATGACCAGACCCGCGCCGAAGTCGCGGACGACGCGCGCCATGTCGGGGTCGCCTTGCAGTCCCCACTGGTCGTTGACGATGCAGGCGCCGGCTTCGAGCGCGGCGGCGGCGACGGAGGCCTTGGTGGTGTCGACGGAGACCGGGGCGGGGCAGGCGGCGCAGAGGGCCTTCACGGCGGGCAGCAGGCGGGCGAGCTCCTCATCGAACGGGATCGCCGTGTGGCCGGGCCGGGTGGATTCGGCGCCGAGGTCGAGCAGGTCCGCGCCCTCCGCGAGCAGGCGCTGAGCATGGGAGAGCGCGACCTCGGGGGAAGGCTTGCGGGAGTCTTCGAAAAAGGAGTCGGGGGTCAGATTGACGATCCCCATCAGGTAGGTGCGCCGGCCCAGGTCGAAGGCGCGGCCCCGGGCCGTCAAGGCCGGATGGCGTCGGGCGCGGGCGCTGGCGGGGAGGGGGAGGCGGGTCATGTGCGGAACCGTGAAGGCGGCACGGTCGCGTGTCTGCAAGGGTTTGGCAATCTCTCAGGAAAGACCTTGCAGCGCCGGGCAAACTGGGTGCCGTTGAGTGGTAATTATTCTCTCTGGCATGAAACCGATCCTCTTTGTCGACGGCAGTGAAGGTACGACCGGCCTTGAAATCAACGAGCGCCTGGCCGGGCGCTCGGATGTCGACGTGCGGGCGATCGATCCCGAGCGGCGCAAGGATCCTGAGGCGCGCCGTGCGATGATCAACGGCGCGGACCTGGTGTTCCTGTGCCTGCCCGACGCGGCCTCGAAGGAGGCGGTGGCGCTGGCGGCGGGGAATCCGAAGGTGCGGTTCATCGATGCCAGCACGGCCCACCGGACGAATCCGGAGTGGGTGTACGGCCTCCCGGAACTTCATCACGGCCAGCAGCGTGCGGCCGTGAAACAGTCGCGTCGCGTCGCGGTGCCGGGCTGTCACGCCAGCGGCTTCAACCTGATCGTCGCCCCCCTCGTGCGCGAGGGTCTTGTGGCACCGGACTATCCGTTCACCTGCACCTCGATCACGGGGTTTTCGGGGGGCGGCAAGAAGCTGATCGCGGCCTATGCGGCGGAGCCGGCGAGCGTCGAGGCGCGCCAGGCCAAGGAGTCGACCCGGGACGAGCGCGTGGCGCCCAGGCCCTACGCGCTGGGCCTGACCCACAAGCACCTGCCCGAGATGAAGGCGGTGTCGGGACTCGCGTTTGCGCCGCACTTCATGCCGATCGCCTCGGATTTCTACCGCGGCATGGCGGTGTGCATCCCGCTCCAGCGCAGGCTCATGAAAAAGCCCCAGAGCGCCGCCGAGCTGGCGGCCTTCTATGCGCAGGCCTATGCCGGAGAGCGGTTTGTGCGGGCGATGCCCTTTGCGGACGCAGCGCAGGTGGACGACGGCTTTTTCAAGACCCTGTCGTGCAACGGCACGAACCGCTGCGACCTCACGGTATTTGGAAACGATGACCAGGCGCTGGTGATCGCGCGGCTGGACAATTTGGGCAAAGGCGCCTCCGGCGCGGCGGTTCAGTGCATGAACCTGATGCTGGGGTTTGAGGAGGGGACGGGGCTGGTGGGGTGAGGAGGCGGGAGAAGAATCTAGGAGTTAGGAGCTAGGAGTTAGAATGATTTCAACGGAAGGCCGGAAGGGGGCTAGGAGTCGGGAGGTAGAATCGGCGCGCCGAGAGGTCGCCGTTGGGATCACCCGACATGCTCACTCCTCGCTTCGAGATTCGATCTGGATCCATTCTAGCTCCTAGTGTAGTGTCCCGCAAATAAGTGCCTTTTTGAACTGAGGCGCCAGGGATGGAGGGATGTCCTTCAAAAGCCCTCCGCTGGAGTTAACCGCGGAGCAGATCGAAGAAGTGGAGCGATGGATACGC
>MLJW01000306.1_pt1 | contig 29073 bp, 23 predicted proteins | sample 888231 | NCBI WGS metagenome assembly MLJW01 (sample SAMN05788063, study PRJNA343431) | mine drainage metagenome | isolation source: sample collected from the inflow into an acid mine drainage treatment plant... | place: Germany: Lusatia, lignite mining district
CTCTACAGCAGCGCCGCACCGCCCCGCCCGCTCAGGCTGGGTGAGGTGGTGCTGGAGCTATCCACCGCCAGCATGCAAGCCCGCCGGCGCGAGTTGCTGCTGACCGGAATTCTGACGACGCTGGGCGGCCTGCTCTTCGGCTGCCTGCTGGCGGTGCGGCTCGCGCGCGGCGTGATCGGGCCGATCGTCGAGGTCGGCAAGGTGGTCGAGCGCATCGGCAAGGGCGAGCTCTCGGCCCGGGTCGCGGTCGATGGCAACAGCTCGCTGCGGCGCCTGGAGCAGGGCGTGAACCAGATGGCGGCACGAATCGAGTCGGGCCAGGAGGAGCTGCAGCGGCGGATCGCTGAGGCCACCGCCGAGCTGCGGATCAAGAAGGAAGAGGCGGAGCTGGCGGCACAAGCCCTCTCCGAGGCCAACAGCGAGCTGGTCACGATCATGGAGGCCAATCCGGACATACTCTACGTGATCGACCGCAAGGGCAGGCTGACGAAATGGAATTCGAGCTTTGAAAGCTTCTGCGGTCTCACGCACGCCGAGATGATGCACAAACCGGCGACCGAATTCGTCTGGGAGGAAGACCGCGGAGCCGTGACCAAGGGCATCGCGGATGTTTTCGAGAAGGGCGCGGCCTCGATCGAGGTGCGCATCGTCAGGCACGACGGCGCGCCGGTACCCTATCTGTGCAACGGCGTCGTGCTGATGGATGCGCACGGGGAAGTGACCGGCTTTACCGGCACCGGCAGGGACATCGCCAAGAAGCGGGAATCCGATGAGCTGATCTGGCAGCAGGCCAACTTCGACGCGCTGACCGGGCTGCCCAACCGGCGGATGTTCCACGACCGCCTCGATCAGGAGCTGAAGAAGGCCCACCGGGCCGGTCTGCCGCTGGCGCTGATGTTCCTCGACCTCGACCGCTTCAAGGATGTGAACGACACCCTGGGCCACGACGTCGGCGACATCCTGCTCAAGGACACCGCCAGGCGGCTCTCCGGCTGCGTGCGCGAGAGCGACACCGTGGCGCGCTTGGGCGGCGACGAATTCACCGTGGTCCTGGGCGAACTGGAAGACCCCGGCAGCGTCGAGCGCGTCGCGCAGGAGATCCTGAAGCATCTCGCCGAACCCTTCCAGCTCGGCAACGAGACCGCCTACATCTCGGCCAGCATCGGCATCACCCTCTACCCCGAGGACGGCACCGCGGTGGACGAGCTCTTGAAGAACGCCGACCAGGCGATGTACGCCGCCAAGAGCCAGGGGCGCAACCGCTGCAGCTACTTCACGCCGTCGATGCAGGAAGCGGCGCAGACCCGGATGCGGCTGGCGCGCGACCTGCGCGGCGCCCTGGCGGGCAACCAGTTCTGCCTGCACTACCAGCCGATCCTGGCCTTGACCACCGGCGTCATCCACAAGGCGGAGGCGCTGATCCGTTGGCAGCACCCGGTGCGCGGCCTGGTCGGCCCGGCGGAATTCATCGCCATCGCCGAAGACACCGGCCTGATCGCCGACATCGGCAATTGGGTATTCCGCGAGGCGGCCCGCCAGACCAGGCGGTGGCGGGCCCAGCAGCCGGAATTCCAGGTCAGCGTCAACATGTCGCCGGTGCAGTTTCACAACAACGACGGCAGCCAGGCCGCCTGGTTCGAGCACCTGCAGCACATCGGCCTGCCCGGCCAGGCCATCGTCGTGGAGATCACCGAGGGCCTGCTGCTCGATGCCCGTCCCGAGGTCAAGGACAAGCTGCTGGCCTTCCGCGACAAGGGTATCCAGGTCTCGCTCGACGACTTCGGCACCGGTTACTCGTCGCTGTCCTACCTCAAGAAGTTCGATATCGACTACCTGAAGATCGACCAGTCCTTCGTGCGCAACCTGGCACCGGCCTCGGACGACCTGGCGCTGTGCGAGGCGATCATCGTGATGGCGCACAAGCTCGGCCTGCAGGTGATCGCCGAGGGCATCGAGAGCGCGGCACAGCGCGCTCTGCTGGCCGCCGCCGGCTGCGACTACGGCCAGGGCTACCTCTTCTCCAGGCCGGTGCCGGCGGCGGAATTCGGGAAGTTGCTGGGCGGCGGTTCGGTCCGAGTCTGAGGTTTATCGAGAGCCTGGCCGCTTCTGCCGTAAAATGCCTGCGTCATGGCGCTCGCCGTTCTCAAGAGCCGGGCCTTGTCCGGCATGGAAGCCACCGAAGTCACCGTCGAGGTGCATCTCGCCGGCGGCCTGCCGGCATTCGCGCTGGTCGGCCTGCCCGACACCGAGGTCAAGGAAGCGCGCGACCGCGTCCGCGCGGCGATCCAGAATTGCCGCTACGAATTCCCGCAGCGCCGGATCACGGTCAATCTCGCGCCAGCGGACCTGCCCAAGGAGTCGGGTCGCTTCGATCTGCCCATCGCGCTGGGCATCCTGATCGCCTCGGGGCAGGTCCGGGACGCCGATCTCGACGCTTACGAATTCGCCGGCGAGCTGGCCCTGGGCGGCGAACTGCGCGCCATCCGCGGCCCGCTGGCGATGTGTCTGTCCGCGGCCAGCTCGCGCCGCGCCTTCGTGCTGCCCGCCGAGAGCGCCCCCGAGGCGGCGCTGGTGCGCTCGGCCACCATCCTGCCGGCGGCAAATCTGCTCGAAGTTTGCGCCCATCTCGACGGACGAACCCGGCTGCTGCCCTATGCCGGCGCCGCCCTGGCGACGCCGGCGAGCTACCCGGATCTCGCCGAGGTCCACGGTCAGGCGCTCGCCAAGCGCGCACTGGAAGTGGCCGCCGCCGGCGGCCACAGCCTGCTCTTTTGCGGCCCGCCGGGCGCCGGCAAGTCGATGCTGGCGGCCCGCCTGCCCGGCATCCTGCCGCAAATGAGCGAGGCCGAGGCGCTGGAGAGCGCGGCGGTGCAATCGCTGGCGGGCTGCTTCCGGGTCGAGCACTGGGGCCGGCGGCCATTCCGCGCCCCGCACCACTCGGCTTCAGCCGCGGCGCTGGTGGGCGGCGGTGGCACACCGCGCCCGGGCGAGATCTCGCTCGCCCATCACGGCGTGCTGTTTCTCGACGAACTGCCGGAGTTCGAGCGCGACGTCCTCGAGGCGCTGAGGGAACCGCTGGAGAGCGGGCGCATCAGCATCGCCCGGGCGGCCCGGCGCAGCGACTTCCCGGCCCGCTTCCAGCTGCTGGCGGCAATGAATCCCTGAAGTGACGTTGCCAAACAACCACCATTTAATGAGGGGGTTGAAGGGGGAGAAGTACCGCCACTGCTGGGATCTACCGATCCTCCGCCACCGCTAGGGGTTGAACCTGACGGGGCGTAGAAAAGGTTGATTTCGACCTCGTTGTCGCCAACGATAATGCGTTCGGTGATAGCTTCGACGATTTGGCGCTTTTCGTCGCTGGGCAGGTCCGGCCACCGGGTATAGAGATCGCGAGCATCGGCGACGATCTCTTCTTGGGAGAGATGGGAGATTTTGAGGATATCGATGCTGGCTTGAGCTTGTGGTATTTCCTCGTCAAGCTGTCGCCGCCTCTCAGCAAGTGGGTGGTATTTGTCGCCAAACCCGTATTTGTCGATGGTCCCGGCCAGGTAGAGGTTATAAATCTTGTCTGTCTCGACGGTAATCTTTTTGCGTTCTGCTTCGAGAACCCGGAGCAATTCGGTTTTCTCAGCAATGACGGCATCCGCCTTTTCCAGATGTGTCGTTATTTCTGCATCTGAAAAGAAGAAGCTCTTGATCTGTTCGTGGAATACCGCCTCAAGGTCAGTCACCGGAATCTTGTTGCGGCATTTGTAACAGGTGTATTTCGGCGAATTGGAAGGCACATACATTTTTTCCCCACAAGCGCAGAAAGCGAGGCCGGTGAAGAGATGGGCTACCTTTTTCGTAGGAGGCTTCCCTTTAGTCTGCGCATTGAGAATCGCATTGCATTCGTTCCAAAGGTCTTCGCTGATAATGGCATCAACTTCATGAAGTACCCACTCACTCTCCGGTTTCAGCGCCCATGCACCTGATTTGTTATTTGTCTGAGTGTAATTCGCACGGTGAATGCCCTTGGCCGTAGAGTCGCGGAGCAAACGGACTACGGTCGTGTCAGAAAACAGCGATCCGTTACGGGTACGGTAGCCGCTTTCGTTCAGTATCCGCGCAACCGTTTTCTTGCGCCGATGTTCCCGGAAGAGTTCGTACATAAGCTTCCGTACCGGCGCTTCTACTGGATCAACGATAAGTGCTTTGTCTTTCCATTGGTAGCCGAATGGAGCCTGACCTCCCAATGGCTTCCCCATCTTGGCGCGAATGGGTACTGAGGCAGAAACACGGGCAGCAATTTCCTCCCGCTCCCATTGGGCCATCGCAGCGATCATGGTGTAGAAAAGACGGCCCGCGGGAGTCGAAGTGTCGATCGACTCGGCAAGAGAAATGAGGTCTGCGTCATACTCCCGGAACAGATCCGCGAATTCGAGGAGCTCTTTGGTATTGCGGGCGAGGCGGGCAAGCTTGGAGAAAATGAGGCCGGTGATATGGCCGCTCTTGACGTCGGTGAGCATTTGCTTCGCTTCAGGGGTGTCCTTGACCGTCTTTCCTGAAACTGCATCGAGGCGGTATACCTCAATGACGTTCCAACCTTTGGCTTCGGCATAGAGCCGAGCCCGGCGCTCGTGAGTCTCAGGACTTTCGCCCCTCACCTGATCTTCGGTCGAGACACGAATCCAAATGCCGACCCGCTTGGATTCTTCCGGGATGCTCTCTTGTGTACGCATCACGCCCTCCTCAACCTCTACGTATGGGAAATATAGCAGAAATTGACATCTAGTGTGTATTGAGTAATACTACATGCACACCATGGAACACATTCTTATAAGGAAAACCAATATGGCAAGCACACCCTACCAACGATTCGCGATCACGGTGCCGGAACGTTTGGCCGCGCAAATTGAGCGCGCCTGTGAAGCTGAAGGGCGCAACCGTTCGGAATTTTTCCGGGAGGCGGTGCGCGTTTACTTTGCCTCAAAATCACGTGAACCCCAACTCCTCATGCCGACAGGCGAGGAAGAGCGGGTAGACAATCCATTCCATGCATTTACTGAATGGAATTCAGAAGCCGACAGCATCTATGACACGCTCCGCTAAACCGCGGTTCCAACCGTGGGACGTGGTACTTGTCCCTTTCCCCTATACCGAGCGCAATTACACCAAGGTGCGACCCGCGCTGATCGTCTCGACCGATACCCTCAGTTCAAAGACCGGGAAATATTTCCTTGCTATGATCACGAGCGCCCAGCACACCCGCGTCTATGGGGATGTTCTCATCAGCGATCTGAAGCTTGCCGGGCTGCCCGCTGACTCCATCGTTCGTCCGAGCAAAATTGCAACCTTCGAGGAAGCGTCATTCGTACGGCGCACTGGCACCTTGGTGGTCAAAGATCGGGATGGCGTATCTGCCCAACTGCGCGAGATTTTATGTGTTGGGGAGAAGGACTAAAAAGTCGATAGAGCCCCAAATCCTGATGCCAACACGTTTGGCCGTTTGAAGGGCTTCCATGATGAGACTCTCTGAAAACATGTTTACTCAGAAATGATATTCCCTTGACGCCGCCTGCGGCTCCGAAATTGCTCGCCATCAACCTTGAGTAGCCATGAGAGAAGCGATGACTCACACCGAAACCACGCTGAGAAGCCTCATTTATCACTCATTGTTAAATTGCGCCGCAGCAACCCCGCTTGCCGAAGCCGCTCGAAGAATGGTCGAGGCGCAACGTAGTTCGATCCTGGTCGAGGATCAAGGGAAAATTGTCGGGATCTGGACCGAGCGCGACGCCCTGACGGTAGTCTTTTCGACTCCGGAGACAGGCCAATCGCCGATTTCGCTTTCGATGTCTTCTCCGGTCAAGACCATCCACATCGACACCCGCATCGGCGACGCAGCTTCGCGTTTCCGCCGGGAGAACGTCCGCCATTTTCTAGTGATTGACGATTTTGGCGAGCCCAAGGGTATCGTGTCGCAGTCCGACGTCGTGAGCAATCAAAGCGTCGAGTATTACATCTCCCTGCGCGACGTGAAATCGGTATTCAACCGAAAGCCCCTGATTCTCCCAAGCACCACACCCGCGCCGCAGGCGATCCAGGAAATGCAGCAGAACAACTTTGACGCCATCGTCGTTGAGGGGCCGGGAGGTAGCCACGGCATCTTTAGCGAACGCGATGTGCTGAAGCTAATCGGTTCAGGCCAGCCGGTCAGCACCATCGGCAAACTGGCCACTTTCCCGCTCATCTCCGTTCCCGCCAGTTCCAGTCTCTATCAGGCCCGCAAGCAATTCATCGAAAATAATATTCGCCATCTCGGTGTCAGCGGCGACGACGGCGAACTGCTGGGATTAATCTCATATGCCGATATTCTGGCCAACATTGAGGGCGAATATATCCGTGAATTGGGAGAGGCGCTGAAGGAACGGGATGAGAGACTGGCGATCTCGAATAGGCACCTGCGTTTGGCGGCCAAGGTGTTCGAAAGCACCTTCGAAGCCATATTCGTGACTAACGCCGACCAACTTATCGAATCGGTTAATCCGGCGTTCACCATGATCACCGGCTATCAGGCGCACGAGGTAATCGGCAAGAAACCAGCGATCCTGGCTTCGGGCAAGCACGACAGCGCCTTCTATGAATCTATGCACAAGGCCCTCGCTCTGGTCGGACACTGGCAAGGGGAAATCTGGAACAGACGGCGCGATGGCGAGATCTACGTGCAATGGATCACCATCAATGCGGTGAAAAACGATGCGGGAGAAGTCTCCAATTATGTTGCCGTTTTTTCCGATATCACCCATCGCAAAGCGGCGGAAGAAAGATTGAGTTTCCTGGCCCAGCATGACGCACTCACCCGCCTGCCCAACCGGGTACTGCTGGAAGACCGGCTGCTTCGCGCTATTTCTCATGCCCAGCGCAACAACCAGAAATTGGCGGTGATCTTCCTAGATTTGGTCGACTTCAAGAAGGTCAATGATTCCTTTGGTCACCACGCCGGCGACCAACTGCTCCAGATCGTGGCACAAAAACTGTCCGCCTGCGTTCGCGCCGAAGATACGGTGGCCCGTCTGGGTGGCGACGAATTCGTCATGTTACTAGAGGAGATCAGTGCCGAGGACAACATCCCCTTGATCGCAAAAAAAATCCTCGACTCCCTGTCCCGGCCGGTGATGCTCGAGGGCCGGGAAGTCAGCGTTGGCAGCAGTATCGGCATCAGCCTTTACCCGGAAGATGGACAAGATGTCGACGACCTGATCAGGAACGCCGATGCGGCCATGTATCAGGCCAAGATGCAGGGAGGAAATACCTTTTGTTTCTACGCTGGGTAGGTGGGGCCGAGGGTCTCGCAGTTCCCGCGCATAACTAGGGCCTGATACGCCTTGAATTACCCTTCACGTCACTCCGTCATGGGCTCGCATCCATGGATTGCCCCGGCGAAGACGGCATGCGTGACGAGTAGGTGCCTGACTTGATGTTTTGACCTGCACCTGAGCGAAAGAAAAGACGCACATGGTGCCAACTAGAAAGCTTTTAGCAATATGTGGCAAATTCGTAAGACAGCTATGAAATTTGTGGGTACTTTGGCATATTTTCTGGGTCCAGTTCATTCTGGTCTTTCATTCGCATACAAAGTGCCTTTATTGGGCACCCCCTACCAATTTTTTCAAGTTGTCCCAATTCCACTTGTATAGTTTATCGCTTGGTTTTGCTGCGATAGGTTTTATGCTCTTGCCAACCCGACCAGACAAAAGAAAGTACCGTTTGCCGAGTTCTTGTGCAATTTTTACTTCCGCATTGACCCCTGTAGCCGTATACGTGTACTCACCGCAGAGCACGCACACCTGATCGCAATTTTGAATGCGCTGTTTGACCTTCTCTTTCCAATCCCCCGAGATATGATCCTTTACCGAAGCATCAGTGAAGTCGAAAGATGAATCAGGAAGTTTCGCCTGCTCCGCCAGCATCGTCTTGATGTCGAGGTCGTGATCATAGTCGAAGCTAATGAAAACGCATTGTTTCACCATGGCGGTTCACCATGGTAGTTCTCCATGATTTTCAATTCAGCTATGGCAGATTCGGCGGTTGATAAGACGGCACTGATTTCATTCGCTCGAATACCGATGGATCAATCTTCGAGCCCGGAGGGACATACCGATGTTTCCCGGCGTTGATACGCCAGTGGGTTGCGAATCCTGCCGCAGGATCTTTATAAGGCTTGGGAAAATATTCAGCAATCCACCACCAACCGCGCAGCGATTCGTGTTGCATTGCCGCTGGGTTGGGAGCAACGTACTCAGCGGTATCATGCGCGGGAAGGATGATATCTCTGGCCGTTTGATTGAATTTCAGATGGGAGGCCTCGGCTTTTTCCACCATCCATTTCAGTGTGATCTTCGATAAACCTGCCTCACGCTCAATGTACCCTCCACCCACATCGCAATGAACGCCCGGAAACCAGACCTGTTCAACATCGGTAGGCATCTTCGGATCGTGGCCCCACAGATTTGTCGGGAAGTACGCGCGCCGTTCATCCAGAGCGATCGCATGCCGCACAATTTCCACGCCGGGGTTGTTCGCCGTGAATTGCAGCGCCTGAGGATTCCACATCCATCCGACAGAACTCACCGTATCCCAGAGACCGAGGAAGTGAATCGGAACATTGCGGGAAAACGTGTGGCGGAATCCATCATAAAGCTCTTCATTCTTTTCGCGCTTAAACATATGCCAGGCGAACGGCAACAACTCTTCATTGCCCGGCGTAAGCAGCCCCACCTTGTAGATCATGGCCGCCACTGCTCGCGCGGTATACGCCCCACGGCTGAAGCCAAAGATGAAAATCTTGTCGCCGGGCTGATAGTAACGCATGAGGAAGCGGTAGCCATCCGTCACATGATCCTCAAGCAACCACGCCACCGCTAAATCAAGCCTGGTGATGAACCAACGCTTGGTCTTGCCCCAAACGCCCGGTGGTGCGAAGGTGCCGATTCCGGGTTGGTAGTACGTCAGTTGGTCATCTGCATTGCGATCAAGCATCGCATAGAGCTTGACGACATTGGTGTTGGTTGCTGCATACTGGTTGTTCGTGCCGTCAAAACAGAGAACAATATTACGTCCCATACGAAGCCTCCCTGTGGTGTCGTTCAAGACTTCAGCTTGAATGATCTAAATCTGACGCTTGTCCTTCAACCTAGACCTTTCTCCTACAAAATTCTGGGCTTTCGGCAACAGACCGATAAAAAGCCAACAATCATGTCGGGTGCCGGGAACCAAAGCCGGATATGTGCGGCCCTGACCTCCAGTCGCCTGTCGCAGTGAGAAAATGTCGTTCAAAACTGAGATCAGGCAAACGGCGTCAGAGCAGTGACAAGCGACGCAGCGGCGTTGATCACCTTTGCAGCATTGGCGAGGGCGGTGGCCACATCCGTAATATTTGCGGCTTCCACGTTCAGCGACGACGACGCCGCGGAAATAGCAGCGATCGCTTGCCTGTTGGCGTCAGTAGCCTGGATCGTGCCGAGTGCCATGTCCCGCAAAGCCTCCTGCTGCTCTTCAAGATCCTCGATCTGCTTCACGATCCCCCCGATATCGGCGCCGGGCTGGACTTTTGCCTGATTCAGTAGGTCGATAGATCCTTGCAGCGTTTGGATGCCATTGGTGGCAATATCGTTCAGATCCACACTCACCATGACATCCTCCCTCGATGAAACAGTTGTAGGAGCCAGCCAAAATGCTGCCTTACTTCGTCGCCGCAACGGTGCCCGTGGCGCCTGCAGCGGCATCGACAGCCGCTTTCATTTGGTCGGCAGCGGTGGAAAAGCTCGACACGGCAGTCAGAATCGGCACAATCTGTCCAGAGTCGCCCTGTAACGCCGCCGCCAGTTGGTGGTGAGCGCTGACCATCGCGTTTGCGATTTCTCTCGGATCAGCCGCGCGCGCCTGATTGAACACGGCCACCTTGGTTTGCAGCGCTGCGAGCTTGGTCTGGTAGTCGGATCTGTCCAGTGTGCTGACAGTTTCGGCCTGGAGTGGTGCTACGTCGGCATGCAGACCCTTTTGCAGCTGCGCGATCTGATGAGCCCTGATGAGTCGTAGATCCGCCTCGACCGTCTGGCCAAGCGTAGCAATCGAGGGATCCACGACCGGAACAATAGCGCGCAGTACCGCATATCGACGTGAATCGAGGTAAAGCGCAATACCTTGGCCAAGCAAACTGCCAGCCGATGTAACCAGAGTGCTGTTAGGCGCCGTCGGCACCAGCTTGGCGACCGCGCCAGTCAATCCCCCAGCAGCAGAGGTGAGACCTTGCGTGGCTTGCGCCAACGTCGTGTCGTCCGCTGCGTTGCTAACCGCTGCCAATGCCGCAGCATAGGCCTTGAGTGCGGCAAAGAGAGGTTCGTCGCTCGCCAGGTGGGCCTGGACCGGCGGCGGTTGCGGCCTTTGTTTGTCACCGAACTTCGCCACGGCGCAATCCGCCAGTTTCGGTGGATTGCCGCTCGGATCGACCGAATCGCATCCAGGCAACAGGTCCAAACGGTCTTTGGCTGCGACATGGGCCGCCTGCTGCTGCTGCGCAATCTGGTTCGCAATAGTCTGTTCGCCGGTTTGATGTATTGACACAACTGTACCAACGCCATTGGCGAAGCTCGTGATCTCTCGGTTGTATACGTAGGGAGAACATGCTGACAGGAGCACTACCGCAAGTGTCGTGGAAACAAGATTCCTCTCGATAAGATTCCACTCAGCCAAATTTGGCATCTCCCTTCTCCCACGGGTACGGCATCTGTCGACGACTCAGCTTGCTGCTGGTACTCATGATAGTACATTCGAGCAGCACGTACACTTCCCGCAACAGTCGGGATCTGCAGCGATGTGGGCGAGTTCTTGGACGCTGGAGGTCACGTCGGATTTTGTGATATGCACGTCAATCCGAGCGCCACAGTATCGGGGAGCGACTGGAACAGGAAGCGAGCAAGCGGGCTTATAAAACAAACCCGGCCATCTCTGGCCGGGTGAAGTAAAGATCTTTTACGGGGCATATACACCCCCGTTTGTTTTCGCCGTCGCCAACTCACCAAGGAAACAGCACGCCGCCGTTGCCGTGCTCGCAGCCGTAAAGATCGCCGACTTCTGCTGTCGAAGCACGACGAGCCAGTTCGCGACGTAGGCAGCATGGTCCTGTCTCGGATGAACACAGATTCCAAGCTCGCCACAGAGAAAGGCGGCACCAAGTTCGGCAATCAGTTCCTCCATGGCGTAGGCGTTATCGCCAAACCGTCCTGAAAGGTCACGATCAAGCCGCTTCGAGTGTCCCGTCCAATGGACATGTTCGTGAAGCAAGACCGAGTAGAACGCTTCTGTTGCCGTACTGGTGTCGGTACCGACAAACTGACGCCGTTCTGGCATGCGAATCCGGTCGAGGGCCATGTTGTACCCGGCCACCTCGCCACCATAGTGGATGTCAGCGCCGAGAAGCTCAATGAAATTATCAACCTTTTTGAGCTTGTCGGTTTTGTCTTCAATGATCGGCTCCGGGTAGAACCAGCCGTCAACCTGCTCGGCATTGAAAACGAAGGAAGATCTGGCTATGCTTCGCATAGCCAGTGCGCCGACGCAGTCATCATCGTCGATTGGCGCTTCCTCGCGCTTGTAGAAGACGACCGTTGAGGCCTTTTCACCGCGTCGAATTTTGGCGCCAAGCTTCTCCCACTGCAAGAAGGTTGCCCAGTACGGCAGTCCATAACCCCGAAGCTGGCCGGCGGCCCACAAAGCTAGGATGTTGACACCCCGATAGAAGTTGCCGGTCGAAGCGTTTCTTGGAAGTCCGGCTCCGTCTCCTTGATGCCAGGGCATCTTGTATTCCTTCACCCCGGCCTCAATCGCGTGAACGATTTCGTCAGTCACCCGAGCATATACGTCGGATCTCTTGAAAGAACTATCAGTTTCCATGCTTGCCTCCTTGCCACGTCAGGAACACCGGAGATTCGGTGCTCCTCAGTAGCAAGGAAGTGTTTTGTCACGCAGAAACCTCGTCCGCGTATGGACTCCGATGGTGCCCTGCGTAGTAGGTAAGCGCGAGTGCCGCCGCATCGAACAAGCTCTGCCTCGGATCCTCGCTCATCCAGGGTTTTCTGAAACGTGGAATCCGATGAGCGAAGGCGGGTATCTGGGTCGCGATCGCCTTGGCGATCTCGTATTTCGTGCTAGCGCCGACTGATGCGAAGTACGTTTTTACCTCTCTCTTGGAACAACGGTGGAGATCTATGTACTCCGCGACTGCGAAGTGAACGAGCATGCGGTAGAGCTTTCGAATTCGCGACGTGCGGCGCGATCCACCAACAATCGTGTCTTCAATGACTAGCACTTCAGGGCGGTACCGATCAATCAGCTTCTTGATTTCTTCGAGTGTCTTGCTGTTCTTGTGCTTCTCCCTTATTTCTTTCACGCCCCACTCAAACGGACTGTCTGGACCTTCGAAAAACGCGAAAGCGAACCCTCGACTGAACGGGTACACAGCGAGTACAAGATCTTGCGGGTGAGCATCTATCATATTCCTTCTAGATGGCTAGTTTTGGTAACGGCCCTCTTCAGCACTACCTCGCACAACTGCCGCTTACGCAATCCCGAAAGCGTTTTGGTATTACCCAGTGCCAAGTGATAATCGTAGACGGTCCGCACAACTTCCTCCTCTACCAAGGTGTAGACATGGGGAAACATCGCTGACGGGGGTATCCCGAAAATCACTTGGCACGCAAGCGCCACCTCGACCTTTGGGGCGTACTTGCCTTGCTCGATCCGCGACAGGTGCGAAGCGCTCCGGAGGCCGAGGAGAGACGCCAACTCTGGTTGAGTAAGTCCCCAAACTCGCCGATGGGTGCGTAGATAGCACAGCACATTCCTGTTTTCCTTTTTCATAGGGCTTTCGTCCTTCTGAACTTATTAAAATGTTCGGAAGAACTTCTTCATTCTCTCTCTTACGTGCGAACGACAACAGACTGGGAAACGTACCTGCCACGTCATGTCGGGGGGACGTGGGGACGTAGATACAGGTGCCGGGGAGAGCACCTCCGCAAAAAAAACGACGCTAGAAACACAAAGGGTATCGGTCTCCCGATATCCTTTGTGTTCGTCCCCATGTCTCCACGTCTACCCGAAGTTCACATCCGTCTCCATCGGGGGCTTGTTACTAAAAATTGCTGATCTGATTTGAATACCCCGTATCCTGATTGGCACTGAATTTCCAATCAAAGCTGCAGTCGGCACACCAAGTTCTGAAACTCGTCGATCGGTACAGGTTTGCCAAACAAGTAACCCTGGTGCGCGTGACAGCCGTTGCTCTCAAGGAAGTCGCGCTGCTGTTCCGTTTCAACGCCTTCGGCAATCACATCCAGCCCGAGGTTGTTAGCCATCCCGATAATGGTCCGGACAATCGCAGCATCGTTCGGATCGGTTGTAATGTCGCGCACGAAACTCTGATCGATCTTGATCTGGTACAACGGCAAACGCTTGAGATAGGTCAGTGAGGATTGCCCAGTGCCGAAGTCATCGAGCGAGAAACGTATGCCAGCGCTCCGTAGTGCCTGCATCTTGGCGATACTATCGGAAATATTGTCCAGCACCAGACTCTCGGTAAGTTCGAGCTTGAGTTTGTGCGGATCAATCCCGGACTTTTCCAGCACTTCAAGCACCAAGTCGGCAAAGTCCGGCTGACGAAACTGCCGTGCGCTGACATTCACGGCAAGCTGCAAATGACGGGTGATCGGATCAGCTTGCCATACCTTGAGTTGCGCACAAGCCATTTGCAACACCCATGCTCCGATCGGCGCAATAAGGCCGGTTTCCTCGGCTAGTGGGATGAATTCCATCGGCAAAATTAGCCCCCGCTCAGGATGCTGCCAGCGCAGCAGAGCCTCGGCACCCACAACACCCTGCTCATCGACCTGTACCTGATAGTAGAGCTTGAGTTGCTGGTGCGACAGTGCCTGGCGCAGGTCGTCCGTCAGGGCGACGCGCATTTCCAATTCAGTCTGCATGGTGGGGTCAAAGAAGCGCAGGGCATTCCGACCGGCAGACTTGGCCTGATACATCGCGGTATCGGCGTGTTTGAACAACTCATCCATGCTCATTCCGTCGTTACAGAACAGGCTGATGCCGATGCTGGATGAGCTGTGATATTCACTCCCTTGGAGATTGAATGGCTGGTTGATGGACGCAAGAATTTTCTCTCCAACATCTTGGGCTGCCGTTGCCGCCTGCGATGCATCTTCGCCCAGATCTTCGAGCATGACGACGAACTCGTCGCCGCCCAGGCGGGCGATCGTATCGCTGCCGCGCACGCAATCCTGGAGACGTTTGGCTACCTCGACCAGCAACAGGTCCCCGATATCGTGACCACGAGTATCGTTAAGCATTTTGAAGTTGTCCAGGTCGACGAACAGGATTGCCCCTTGACCTTTGTGGCGTGCGCTGTGCCCCAATGCTTGTTGCAAACGATCCCACAACAGACGCCGGTTGGGTAACTTGGTGAGCGGATCATAGAACGCAAGCTGGTATATTTGTTCATCTGCCTCCTTGCGTAGCGTGATGTCTGAAAACACCCCGACATAATTCGTTAGCTTTCCATCCGCATCGGTAACGGCGGTGATGGTCAACCATTCCGGATAAACCTCGCCATCCTTGCGTTGATCCCAGATTTCTCCCTGCCAGTATTTGTCGCGGGCGAGGGTTTCCCACATGCTGTGGTAAAACACTGCATCATGCCGCCCCGACTGAAGCATGGAGGGGGTCTTACCGATCGCCTCAGCGGCGCTGTAACCGGTCAAACGGGTGAAGGCGCGGTTGACCCGGAGGACACGATTATCCCGATCAGTAATTACGATGCCCTCCTCCGTCTCGAAGGCCGTTGCGGCGATGCGCAGTTCCAGCTCGGCTCGCTTGCGATCGGTAATGTCCTGGATGATGGCGACAAAGACCGGAGTCGTTTCCTTGGTAGACATGTGCAGACGAATCTCCACGGGGTAGCGGCTCTTATCCTTGCGTTCGTGTTCGGTCTCAAAAACCACCTTGTCCGTCCCACCATGCCTGAGAGGTACGAGAAGGCGCTCAAACATTTCGGGCGTCAGCTTTGGCTTGAGATCAAGCGGCGTAAGCCCCTTGAGTTCGTCCATGGAATAACCCAGGTTGCGCTGCGCGCCAACGTTGACCCATGTGAAATGCAGTGTCTGCGCGTCGAACATGTAAATTTCGTTCGATGATTCATCGAGGATACGCCCTAAGCGGCTCAGCATGTTCTCGGCCTTTTTGCGCTCGTTCTCTCGGTCGAAGCTGTCCAATGCAAATGAAATGTCGCGCGACATTTCATCCAGCAGTTCGACCATTTCGGCGTCAAATGCGCCGGTATGCGCGTGATAGACGGCGAACACGGCGAATGGGGCTCCCCTACGAAGAATTGGAAAAAACCCACCTGAGCCCCAGCCGCTGCGCAAAGCGCGCTCATGCCACGGCTTTGTCATCTTGCTCATCAGAAAGTCGTTGAGGATAACGTTGCGATTCTCGCGAAATGCGATTCCGATCGGTCCGCGCCCTTCAGGCACTTCTCCGCACGAAGAGATGACGATGCCTTCCAGATAATCTACCCCACTCCCATAGCTCACCACCGGCTCGATCAAGCCACTAGCCTTGTTCAACTGGCCGATCCAGGCCATTCCTACGCCGCCGAAGTCCACCGCCATTCTGCACACCAGCGGAAATAGTGCGGATTCGTCATCCATCCGCACGATGGCCTGATTGACTTCGCTGAGCGCTCTGTAGAGTTTCGTCAGGCGCTCGATGCGCGCTTCGGACGCTTTACGCTCGGTGATATCACGTCCGATGATCACCAATCCCTGACGGCGGCCGTCTTTCCCGAATAGTGGCATTTTGCGCGCCTCTATGATTGCGCATCGACCGTCTTCTCCTACAACGCTTTCTTCGTCCACCAACAGATGTCCTGCTTGCCATGCCTTTTCATCGCTCGCCCGACACCCCTCGTGTGCAGCGCGGAATGCCGGATGCAGATCCGCTAACTCCAACTCGGTTTTGCCTTGCCAGGGGATGTCATGCAATTGAAAAAGCTGCCTGGCCGGCTCGTTGATGACCAGCCAGCGGCCCTCGCTATCCTTTAAAAAAACCGCATCCGGGATGGCCTCAATCAACGCTGCTAATTGCTCATTGCGGCGTAACACATCGCGTCGTCCCTCGACTTGCTGATCGCGCATCGAGCGAAAGATAAGTGCATAGAAGAAAGCGGGGGAAATGAATGCGGTTACTACAAGTGAACCGATGAATTTCCAGAAGATCGATTCCTTGCTTTTAAGGATTGGAGGAAAAACACCTATCAACAGCAAGACCAAAAGCTCGCTCGTCAGTACGATCACACCCGCCACGACCATCAGCCTGGCAGGGGTACTCAGAAGCCTCGTCAGTCTTTTCATGTTGAGCCTCTTCTTGCAAACTCCATACTCCAGGCCTTTCTCGTCTTTGCCCCTCGTAATGTCTCCAGACTTATCTTTACCTAGAAGCCCGTTGCGGGTTACGCTTGCAGTCTCGCGACTATCGAAGTTCTGGGCGTATTGTCTCCTTGCAAAAAACACCCAGACAAGCCCCTCATGCAGTATCTAAATGCGCGAATGAGAAGCAGGTCGGCGCCTTATCCCACACACTTGCCGTCTCTATGAAGGAAATCGCCGCTATGCTTCACTGCCACCGCAAGCTAAGACTCAACTATTTCCGCGTCGGAAAGCTGTTTTCCAGGGGCGCACTCGAGACCTCAAACAATACCGATATGCATCGGGATGGGAAGTAGTGCGCGTTTCGTGTGTATGCGCGCAGTCGCTGCAAAATGGCCGAGTATTCTTTCCTGTCAGCGGTTGATTTTGCCTTGCCGCAATAACTGGTCGATCTCGGCTTCAGCCTGAAGCCAGTCCTTCAGCGTATTGCCCCCAATAAAACTGCGCCGTTCGGCTATGTAAAATGCCGCAAGTTCTATGTGGCGATGACGGTCCTCGTTGGATATCGATAATATCGCCGGCTGAACCTTTACCCCAGTTTTGGTTTTGACAGGCTTTGCCTTTGTATCCACACTCGCCACCCTCTTGGTGGTGGCCTTGGTCTTGGACGGCTTTGGATCCATCGCTGTGGCAACCCCCACATTCGCTTTGATGCGGGTATGCGGCCTAGCCGACAAAGGGATTTTGGGTGGCTTTGATGTTTTTGTGGAAGTCGCCATGCTCCGTCTCCTTTTTAGCTGGAGGCCATCTCCACTCGCCATCTAACACCAAATGTACACATATTTGTTGACGACGGTCAACGGTTTCGCTTAATGCGACAGAACCATGGTTAGTGACTGAGCAAACCTCCGAAAATATGGCGTCGATAGGGAAACAACAAGAACCAATCAACAAGGGACTTGCAGCCGTCTCTTGTGGTTGAAGCTAAGTGGGAATCGGAGTCAGAGCGACAGATCACCAACGGATATGAGTCAACAAACGTAGTCAATGCAGCTTGGTCAAGTCCCCGCAGCATTTCTTGAACTTCTTGCCGCTGCCGCATGGGCACTGCTCGTTGCGTCCGATCTTGGGTTCTTCCCTGCGCAAGGTCATGGCCGTCTTGCGTTGAGGCAGCCAATACTCCTGGATCTCCAAAACGCAACCCGCAAGAGACTCCGCGAATTGCTCATGCTTGTCCGCAAGCTCCGGTTTGGAATCCAACTCCTTCCAGCCGCCCTCGGTGCCATAGAGGATGATGGGCAGGAGAAAAGCCTTTTCGTCATCCGACTCGAATAGCGGTGCCCACGCCTTGGCGTCAATCTGAACACCCTTCATAAATCCGACGCACCATTCGTCGATGATAGTAACGGCCTTCTCTTCATGCTCATGTTCATAGGTGACTGGTTCGTAGTCGTCCGGGGACTCGCGTAATCGCCAGGCGATGTCGTTCATGTGGCGCAGAATGAGGCCGAGAATGTGCTGCGCCTGTTCGGCTGATTCCCACGCCATCGGATCTGCTTCAGTTTCGCCGTAGATCGCGGGTAGCCAATGGCTCGGCATCAACATATTGGGTCCGACGACGAGCGCGGTCAGAAATCCGTCGAGCATGGAAATGTCCATGCATTCTTCGGGCGTGGCGTCCGAAATGAGAAACTGATCGAGTTCGTCGAATTCGTCGTCGGAGAGAGGCTTACTCAAGTCCATGCGCGCTTCTTGGTGGAAAGGAGAGTTTTATAACCAACTACAAGTCTAGCTCAATACGATCCAATTTCGCGATTCAATCTCTGTCTAACTCCTCGCATCTACACGATTCAGACGCGTTTTTTGCTGGAGGTACGGCAGCTTGTCCGTCCGGTTTGATCGAAGAAGGTAATTGCCTATCACGTTGCCCTAAAGCCAGCAGGCTGATGATAATCCTGTCACCGTACTCACCGACTTAATCGCCATCCGGACTACTGCGACTTTGGCAAAGTGACCACCGCTCTTATGAAGTGAAGTAGAACCTCGGGGGCTTTCCTGGGGCAGTAATGGTAGTTCGCAGGTAGCTCGTTCAGTGAAGGAATACCGGGGCCGCATCCAGGGCAACAGAAGCGAGGTGATACTTGGGACGTATCGTCCAAGGAAATCATGGCAACGGCACCACCACATTCCTGGCAGAAGAAACGAGGCCCTAAATCGCGCTGCCATCAAAGCGCGTATTTTTTGCACTACGAATAAATCTGCTTTTGTGGCAGGCAAATGACAATTAGGCAAAGGATATTTGGCAAAAGTCTGCTTATCGGTGTCTATTTGCATATTGCTCGTACCGAAGCAAATCCGTGACCGCCAGCTTCTTACGGCAGTTTATGGATTCAATCTTTTCCCAGGCTCCTCAAGTGCATCCGAAGACGGTCCTGGTGAGCCATTTTCCCGCAAATATTTTCGCCGGTTCGGGATGGCCGAAGAAATATCCCTGTGCTTCATCGCAGCCCAGCGCCAGCAGGGCTTTCGCCTGCTCCGCATCTTCCACGCCTTCGGCAAGCGCCTTGAGGCCAAGGTTGTGCGCCATACCGACGATCGTAGCGACGATGGTGTAATCGTTGCGGTCTTTCAGCATGTCACGCACGAACGACATATCGATCTTCAGCTTGTCCGCCGGAAAGCGTTTGAGATAGGCAAGCGACGAGTAACCGGTACCGAAATCGTCGATCGCGAGCGCGAATCCCGCCGTTTTCAGAGCCTCCATAATCCCGATCGCCCACTCCACATTTTCCATCAGGCCGCTTTCAGTGAGTTCCAGTTCAAGACGGGCGGGTGCCAGGTCCGACGCACGCACAATCGCCTGAAGCTTTTCGGCAATTTCGCTCTCTTCAAGCTGTTGAGCGGCGAGATTGACGGCAAGCCGCCCGGGGAACTCCAGACCGGCTTCCTGCCATGCTTTCATCTGACTGCAGGCCTCCCGCAGCACCCACTTACCGAGCACCCCCATCATGCCGCGCTCCTCGGCAATCGGGATGAATTCTGCCGGGCTCACCCAGCCCCGTTCCGAATCGTTCCAGCGCAATAGCGCTTCGGCACCGATCAGGGCGCCTGTTTGGAGATTCACTTGGGGCTGGTAGTACAGTTCCAGGTCCCCAGCGCTCAGGGCACGGCTTAAATTCTTGGCAAGCTGCATACGCTCGGCCAATCCTATGCTCATTTCCGGCTGATAGAAGCGATAGCCACCCCCGGACGCCTTGGCGCGATACATGGCGATGTCGGCCTTCTTGAGTAAGTCTTCGATGTTTGCGCCATCCTCGGGGTAGAAGGCGATTCCGATACTCACCCCCAAGGTAAACGTATGCTCCTTTGTCGCAATCGGCTCGCCGAGCGCCTGTTGCAAACGCTCGGCGATAAGGATTGCGGCAGCCTGGTCAGCCTCTTCGGCGATGACGATGAACTCGTCTCCCCCCAGCCGAGCCAGGGTTTCTTCCCCCCGCGAAGCGGCCTGAAAGCGCCGGGCGACTTCAATCAGTGCCTGATCGCCGACATCATGCCCCTGGGTATCGTTGATCTCCTTGAAGCGGTTGAGGTCCATGAACAAGATCGCCAACCGCTGCCCATGCCGCTCGGCACTGGCCAGCGTCTGTTTCAGACGGTCCATGAACAACGCTCGGTTGGGCAGACCCGTCAAGAGATCGTAGAAGGCAATCTGCTCGATATGGGCGGCTTGGGCTTTCTGCTCGGTGACATCGACAGCATTGCCGACGTAATGGGTGATCTCTCCTTGCCCATCGCGTACAGCCGAAATGGTCAGCCATTGCGGATAAGGCTCTCCCGTTTTATGTCGGTCCCATATCTCTCCTTGCCACCGGTCAGTTTTTTGAATACTTTCCCACATAGCGCGATAGTAGGCATCATCGTGCCGTCCTGATTGGAGAATGCGCGGCGTCTGTCCGATCACTTCTTCGGGCGCATAGCCTGTCGCCTGCGTGAAAGCGCGGTTCACACTGAGAATGCGACGCTCGGCGTCCGTGATCACCACGGCCTCGGAGTTTTGCTCGAATACCACAGCAGCCAGGCGCAGGTTTTCCTGCTGCCGGGCGCGCTCGATGACCACGGCGGCGAGCTTGGCTCCTTGGCGAATGAACTCAAGCTCTTTCGGAGACGGCGTGCGTGGCTCGCGGTGGTAAATGGAAAAGGTGCCAAGCACCTTGTCGGCGCCGGACAAGATCGGTTTGGACCAGCAAGCACGCACTCCAGCGCGGGTAGTCAGCTCGCGACAAGTCGCCCAGCATGGGTGGGTGAGCACGTCTGCGACGATCACGCTGCGGCCGGTGAGCGCCACGGTCGTCCCGCAAGACCCAGAGCACTCGCCGATTTCTATGGTGTGGTTAGAAAATCCGGGCAAGCTGGGCGCCGCACCTGGCATCAGGTGTTTACCGTCTGGGGAAAGCAGCTGGATCGAACAGAGCGCTCCCACACACTGCCGCTCGGAAAATGCGGCAAGCCCTTCCAATACTTCACCTAGCGGCGCATCCTCGGTGAGCAAGTTGAGCGTCTGGGTGTAATGCTGCTGCCATTCCTCGGCCCACTTGCGTTCGGTGATATCCACCATCACGCCGCACAGCCGCTGCACCCGGCCCTTGTCATCGCACGCCACACGAACAGTGTCATGCAGCCAGACCGTGCGTCCGTCCGCGGTCACCACCCGATACTCCGAAACATAAGCGCTGCCTTGCGCAACAGCAACCCGGTAGGAGGCCATGACCCGTTCCCGGTCCTCCGGATGGATCAGGCTGGCCCAGAAGTCGGACCTGCTGAGCCAGCGTTCGACTGAGTAGCCCAGGAGCGCCTCGGCACGCCGACTGACAAAGGTGAAGACGAAGGTGACTGCCTCCGCCTCCCACACAATGGCATCCAGATCCTGCACCAGGTCACGGTAGCGTGTTTCATGCGCGCGCGCCAGTTCATGCAGCCGCTGCTCCTCAGTCACGTCCTCGACGACCACGAGCAGACGTTCTTCTTCTTCTTCTTCTTCCGCAAGACGGATTCCAGCGATCGTCAGGCGCAATTGCCTCTCGCCCAGCACGGCGTCAATGCCGTGCACGGCCGTACTGCCGGCAAGGGCGCCTTGCGCCTGCTCGCGCAGCCCGGGCAAGGGCAGAACGTCTTCGAGTTTGCGCCCGGGGAGTTCCTTACCGTGTTCCCCGCCGAACAAGTCGCGAAATGAACGATTGACGCTGAGTATCCGCAGGGTGTCGTCCACGACGATCAGCCCTGCGGGAAGGCTTGCAATAATATCCTCGGCGTAGCGTTTCAGGCCGAGGATGGCGTACCGGTCGGTCTCGATCAGGGCCTTCTGGGCTTCCAGTTCGACTGTTTTCTGATTTAGGGCTCCTATCTGACTCTTGAGCCGGACAGACATCTCGTTGAAGCCGCTTGCCAACTCTCCGAGCTCATCTTTCGACGAGACCGGTACCGTTCTCGAGAAATCCCCGGCGGCGATGGCCCTGGATACCCCGGCGAGTGCCTTTATCGGTTTGAGGATGATCACATAAATATAGATCACGCTTCCCGGCGCAATCACCATGCAGACCATCAGGAACAGCCATACCAGGTTGCGCAGTGCATCCACCTTTTTCTCGGAATAGGCTTGACGCAGGGCGACCAATCCATCAATACGCACCACGTATTGTTCCAGGCGGTCATCCAATGTCTGGAGCTCTTCCCTGGAAGCCGGCGTAGCAAGGACATCTTGAACCAGGGGCTTGACGGTCCTGTTCCACTCATCCACGCTTTTATCAAGGTAGGCAATGGATTCCGGATCGTTCATGCGCTTGAGGCCATACTGCGGAGCGCCGTATTTAAGCCCATGAAGAATCGCCCCGAAGGTCGTCACCTCTTTGTCGATCAAGGTCCGGGTCTTGGGCTCCCCGTACTCGGTGTATTGGTCGGTCAAAAGGGCAATCTTGAATAGCCGCATCCGCTGGCTGCCCACCTGATTGATCGTCGCTGCGTTCCATTCGATTTTGTCGGTGGCATGAATTTGCCACGCAAGCATGATCAGTAAAATGAGTCCTGCCACCAGCGGGGCTATACTCACTTTCAAAAGCAAGGGGATTATTCTTCTTCGCTTGGGGCGAGGAGTCTCGCTCATACTGCGGACCCCATTCATGCTGGATGCGGATGCCGCCGCAGGTGGCCAACGTGGCGATGGCGATCAGGCGTGTTACGCCCTTCGCCGCCTGAAACACAGCGGGATCGAGATCTACCGTCCCGAGGGCAGCGAGATGGTTTCCGAAGAATCGGCGAGGCCCCGATAGATACTGGGGAATAGCGCCAGAGCGCGTATCTGCGCCTGGGTAACCAGCCAACGCGTGGCTTATTGCCGATGCCGAAGTACCCTCCGGATGTCAGCCCTGCATAAACTTTATCGGACTCAAGGAACGCCTTGCATCCCCCGGCACCCGCGTCACCGTGCATCTCCGCATGACCGACGGGCGCAACTGCCTCATTCGAGAGCTTCATCGGCGGGTGGCTTCCGGGCCCGCCTATGAAGACGAAGCCATCGCGACAGACGTCAGGCTTGCTTGCTTGCTTGCTTGCTTGCTTGCGCAATATTTTTTCCACGATGCGTCTCAGCCTTTATTTATTCTTGCTCACACTGTGCGTCAGACAACGGCACTCTCCATTCACCGATGGCTCTCTATTTTCATGGACTCATGCGATTGCATGGTGGTGGCGCGCCGAAAGTCTCGCAAAATACTCGATACAGTTCCCGCTCCACCAAGCGCCACCCGTCGCTGATGAGACGGAACCGGACCCGCGCAGCGCCGTCCGCGATGTGGCGATAAAGTACCGCGTTATCGCTGCTGCCACGCAGGTGATCCCCCAAGCGTTTGCGCAAATCTCCAGCCGAGCCGATGTAGACCACGCTATGCGACACCGTCGATACCCTTTCTCCCGGCCATTCTTGCCTTTCCCCACCGAGAGGAGAAGCGAGACTCGCCCGAATCTCGTACACCCCTGGATCAGCCGGAACCACAGCCCGCAACGTTTGAGGGGTCAGCGGCACGAGTGCGGAAAACCCCTCGGTCGCTGCCAGATAATTCAACCGTTGGCTGCGGCTTCGACAATCGGGAATCGCCAAGTCGTGTCGGATGTTGGCCACCGTACGTCTCAACAGACGAACACCGTATTCGCGCCCGAGAATTTCGGCAATAGCCTTGTCCGACAACGGCTCCCGCAATCCTCCTGCGGCCATCCAAGTTTTTTCCACTTTTATCACATGATCCACGAATTGGCAATGAACCTGCCGCGGCTTCGGGAACAGAGTGCTTAACCGCACCGCTTTCCCATTCGGCAGAATGATCGACAAACCACGCACCAGCCTGGAGATCCGACCAGGATCCGCCACCACGGAAAGATTCGATTCCGATCGCAGCCGGGCGGCAATTGCCGCCTGGGTCAGTGGTAGGAGCGCCAAGGCCTGACCGGAACGTAGATACGCCGTTTGCGCTGCCAGCATCGTCTGTATCAGTGCGTGGGTGAGCCGGTTTCTGGTGTTGATCAGACGTAGTCTGTGCAATGCGCTCGCCTGCTCCGCAGGAAAGTTCGGACGGGACATACGGCGCTTTATTCCCTCCTCATCGAACCGATATTCCCGCGCGTAGCTGGCGCGGTGATAGAGGAATATTAGACTTCCTCCCTCCTCGCGGATTTCTCCCAGAATTGGGGATGCCGGGGTTTTGAGAATGTTGGCCGCGTCATGCGCCACCACCCGCGCACCTGCCAATCGATCAACGCTCATCCAGGGGTGCAGGAAAGTGAATTCAGCGGAGGACTCCACCTGGGTCACCTGGCGATCAAAAGTCCGCAACGGCAACTCCAGAAAGCGAGCTAGCACAATTTTACCGAGCAGTGCGGCGTCTATCTTATAGTTGTGGTGCTGCAATCGCTGCTACGCCGACAAAGTATGTTTGATCTTAAAATACCCTTGATTATATGGTTTACCACGTGCGGATCGTTGACTTGAAACTCGCATGGTGCGCAGAAGAGATTCTCAGGTCTGAACCACGTCATCGCTTCGGTAAGTTTCGATAGCGCCATGCTAGGCTAGCCACAGCCGCAAATTCATAACGTATTTATGGCCGCTATCATTGCGGCTCTTTTGAAGTGTCAGTGCCCCGATCGATGACTCCATAGCGGATGCACAGTTGGTCCACTTTCGGCTTCTCGGTCGCCGGCACCACGTAGACCCCGTGGCTCTTGTAAGTTGAAAGCCGGAGCCGCTTGCGCAGAATGCCGCCGATGAATCGGTTGGTGATCGGCCTGTCGTACTCCCCGCCAAACTGACCGACAAAGGCAACGGTCACTTCGGAAACGGGGATACTCGTTCGATCTTGCGCCGAGAGCATCTCTGAGAGGATTTCCAGGATGCCAGCTTCTGCGGATCCCGAGCGTTCCGCATAGATATCCTGGTCGAATGACTTTACCGAATCACGCACTTCCTCCTGCAACTGCTCATCATCAATGATAGAAAGTAGCGGTACGAGGATCTGATTGAGTCGCGGGGACAGCGATGGATCGACCAACGACGCATCGACCTTGATTCGTTCGAGGGACTGAAAACGGTACATGAGTAGCCGATTGCGCAATGATCGGGCTTCCTCTTTCTGCGCGTCAGGAAGGTTGATTGGGATATCGCCCCGCAGACTCCGCTGGCCCATTTCCTCGGTCAGAAATCGGCTCTCAAGCGCTTGGTCTTCGAACGACCTGCGCATAGCGACGATCTTCGGACCGAAGACATTGAAGGCTCTGGGGTCAAATTCCTTCTTGATCGTCATCGCGGTACGCAGGACTGGAAAGCCTTTTGCATTGCCATTGTTGAATATCTTGACCAGTTCCGACTTCTCATCGCTGAAACGAAAGTCGGCCTCGTCGAAAATCAAGGTCCCGCGAAATGTATCGAGCGTATGGAAAATGGGCGAGACCGTGGAAGCGCCGCTGGCAAAAAACGTTTTGTAGCATAGCGACCCGATAACGATGAGCGCTCGCGTCTTGCCCGATCCGAAGTCTCCGCGTAGCCGAAGGTACGGCAATTCATTGAAGGCATCGTAGACCCAGGTGAGGAGGATGTAGTAGCTGGCGATCCTCTGAAACCGTTCGGATAGATCCACATAGCGAAAGAGATACGCCTGAACTGCTTCAATCAGCTCGCCAGTCGAGCCATAGGGCTCCGGCTTATCAGGAAGCAGCAGCGCGCCGTGCTTGATGAGGTTATTGGTGGCCGGGACCGGAACCAGCCGCTCGCCGGTATCCGTATCCAGAGAACTTGCTACCGAGACCTCGCCGCCACAAACTACGACAAAGGCAGTTCTATGCGTATCGACTTGGTAGATCAGCTCAAGTATGCCACCGCCGGGCAAGCGTCGCGATACGGTCGGGGTGACTCTTTGTGATTTCCTTTCTTCTTCATCCGCCATTCCTACCAGGCTAACGGAATGAAGTGCTTACGCGAAGGCGTGAAAGCGTGCTTCCTCGGCACGATCTCGCCCATGTGACTTTCCTGGCGTGTACGCTAGATTGGTGTACGCACAAGCATGAGATATTTTATCTATTGCAGAAAATCGACGGAGTCTGAAGACCGTCAGGTACTTTCCATTGACTCTCAGCTCAAGGAGCTCCAAAGCAAGTTCAGCAGCGATCCTTCAGTGGAAGTTGCAGAAATTTATAGGGAAGCCTTCAGTGCCAAAGCACCAGGCCGACCTATCTTCGACGAAATGATTCGTCGAATTGAACAAGGGCAGGCCGATGGAATCATTGCTTGGCACCCGGACCGTCTTGCGAGGAACTCAGTCGATGGGGGCCGGATCATTCATCTCCTTGATCGCAATCGCCTCAAAGATCTCAAGTTCGCAACCTCTTCCTTCGAGAATAATCCGCAGGGCAAATTCATGCTCCAGATTATCTTCGGGTACTCGAAATATTACGTCGACTCTCTGAGCGAGAACGTCAAGCGTGGAATGCGCGCGAAGCTGGAGCGCGGTTGGAAACCAAACAAACCACCTACCGGTTACAAGAACGAGCAGGAACTTCAAACGATTGTGTCCGATGCCGAGACGTTTCCAATTATGAAGAAGCTCTTCGAGAGAGCAGTGACCGGCTCTTACACCATCGCCGAACTGGAGAGGATGCTTCGGATGCAATGGGGGTTTCGCACCCCCAAGCGCAAACGAACCGGTGGCCGACCATTAAGCCTCGCGAGTCTATACCGTATCTTCAGCAACCCATTTTACGCAGGGTATATCAGATGGAACGGGCAGCTATATCCCGGAAAACACGAGCCGATGATTACGTGGAAAGAGTTCGAGCGACTCCAAGCGGTACTCGGCCGCCCCGGTGCCGAAAAGCCGCAGAAGCACAGGTTCGCGTACACTGGGCTCATACGCTGCGGTACCTGCGGTCTCATGGTAACCGCAGAACACAAGACCAATCGGTTTGGATCCAAGTACGTCTATTATCACTGCACACGGCGGAATATCGGTACGCGTTGCAAGGAGCGATCAATTGAGGTGCGAGAACTTGAGCGCCAGATTGCAGAACGACTACATGACATTTATGTTCCTCCTAAAGTGGTTGAGTGCGCAATCAGGACGATCGAGAAGCGAAGCCTGACTGTTGAGGAGTCGGTGGAATTTCAGCGTGCTTCGCTTGAAAAAGCGATCCGTGGATGCGACGAGAAACTGAAGACGCTTATCGATTTGAGGCTACGGGGCCTGATTGACGATCAGGAACTTGTTTCCCGTCGCGAGGAAATGCAGAAAGAGAAGATCGCGCTGACTGAGGAACACTCCGGGCTAGATCGACAGGCCAGGTGGTTCGAACCCGTCATGGCAGTCGTTTCGTTCGGCAGTAGAGCCGCGGCATGGTTCATGGCAGGCGACGACGCGCTTCGGAAGATGATTCTCAAAACGATCGGTTCGAACCTGACTCTGAGGGATGGAAAACTCAACATTGAGGCCGCATTTCCTTACTCGCTACAACCGGATTCAGCATCGTTTCTCTCTTTGTGCGGACTCGTCAGCGACGTTCGAACTTTATACATCAATCGCGACCCTAAGCTTCTGGAGTTGATTCAAGAAGTGGAGAGGATTGAGAAGATGGTTCCGGAGAGTCTGAAGCTGGCTGCCTGAACGAAGATCCTTCCGCAGGCGGAAGAGGCAACGGCCTCATCAAGAGCTCGACGAGGTCCACAAAGTTCTCGATTGCCTGCCGGGCTTCGAGAGGATCAGCCGGAACATTCTCCTTCGGGAGAAGCGCCAGCATTTCTTCGAAATCTTCATCGTCAATTCGCATCCGCACCAATGTACACGACAGCCAGCTTTTCTCATAGACGTGAAAACGTGCTGGTCAGGCGCACTGTTCCTGTGCTCAAGAGGCTTGTGGATAACCTTGCCGAGCTCTCGCCAGCGTGTATACTTCCTATACCTGCCCGTGGATACGGGTTAACGATTCGCGGAACCTGGCCTTGCGCCAGGTTTTCGCTTTTTAAGCTGCACGATGTGTCGTTTTATGTTCTGGGCATTCACGATCTTGTCGGATTCTCTCCTAAGATCCGAGGTGATGTGCCCTCCCTTAAACAAAATTACTTTCTTGTCATTCTTCCTCAAATATCTCGCGAGGCTGACGAAATCCGCATCGCTCGAAAAAAGTGCGAGCGTATCGTAGTGCTCCTTTAGCCGTATCGCGTCGACCGTCATTTCCACATCGAAATTGCATTTCGGAAGCTGTATATAGATACCTTCAGCGTCTGAAAATGTTGCTCTTGTATTGGCGGATATCTCTTCTGCCCGTAAGTGATGACGAACCTTTTGAATTGGCTTCGTGAAGACACGGCTTTTTCCAAAGATATTCTTCGCAGCGACGATAAACCGCAACGAATCGTTTTGAGGATCATGACCGTAGTAAAAGCGCACATGGTCTGAGAAAAGCGATGCAAAGTCTTTAAGCTTCTGCAGGTCTATAGAGAGCTTCTCGTCGTCTGGGATAGCGGTATTGTCGGCATCTTGCCTATCCTCTTCAAACCAATAATCAACGTTCCCGAAATCAATAATCGCTAATATGCGGCCGTAACTCGAATCGATTCCCAACTCTTGGGCGATGACATACTCTTTCTTGAGTTCAGTCAAATCCATACGGCATATACTAACATCTTGGCTCAAGGCGGAAAGGTTCGGGTTCGGTGCGGTCGGAGACATACCGACGCAGTGCTTCGCGTATCAGCTCGGAGCGCGTGCGATGTTCCTTCCTTTGGATCTCTTCAAGCTCTACCGCCATTTCTGGAGGGAGAGAAATCGTGACCGTAACAGTGACACGAGCCATACAGGTATTGTCTTCAGGGAGGAGGATCAATACAAGACCTGAGAACGTGCCCCTCAGGACAAAGTCGAGTATTACTTTGTCTTACTGGTGCGGACTCGTCAGCGACGTTCGAACTTTATACATCAATCGCGACCCTAAGCTTCTGGAGTTGATTCAAGAAGTGGAGAGGATTGAGAAGATGGTTCCGGAGAGTCTGAAGCTGGCTGCCTGAACG
>MLJW01000307.1_pt1 | contig 28692 bp, 24 predicted proteins | sample 888231 | NCBI WGS metagenome assembly MLJW01 (sample SAMN05788063, study PRJNA343431) | mine drainage metagenome | isolation source: sample collected from the inflow into an acid mine drainage treatment plant... | place: Germany: Lusatia, lignite mining district
ACGTTGCAGTCCGCTTGTGGTGCAACACACCACGGCGCGGCCTGCGCCTCGCACTGCATCCGCCCAAACCCCAGGCGCGGATGCAGAAATAGCGTGAACAGGCCCTAAAGGGCGGACTCTGGTTCAGAATTGGTTGTGGGTTCGGTTCCGCGGTCCGCCACCAATGAAATCAACAATTTAGCCCCATCCATGTGACGGGGCTTTTGTTTCTGACGGTGGTTCTGACACTGGCGTGCGGTATCGATTGCGCCGATATGTGCACCACTGCGGCCTCCTCGGGCCTGCGCAGTGCAGTGCCTCGTCGTCACGATGTCCTGTGTGACCTGGGAACAAAATCCCTGGGCAGTCTGACGAGAAATCGTGTTTGACCAGCGGCCGAAACGGCAGAAACGGCCCCGCCGTGCGCCTCGACGATGGATTTCACAATCGCTAACCCGAGTCCGGCGCCATCGCCCTTGCGCTGACGCGAGGGATCGACGCGATAGAAGCGCTCGAAGATGCGCGGCAGATGCTCTGCCGGGATCTCAATGCCCGGGTTCTCCACCTGAATCTCGATCCAATCAGTGCTGTACGTGAGCGTGACCGCGACGGTCTGCCCCGACCGCGTATGGCGAACGGCGTTGGAGACGAGATTGCTCAGCGCGCGACGCAGCATTGACTGATCGCCGCGCACGCTAGGTGCGTCGCCGCGAAGCGCCAGGGTTACACCACGATCCTCCGCCCAGGCTTCGAAATAGTCGAACAGCGCCCGCACTTCGTCGCCGAGGGCCACGTCGGCAGCTTCGGGGTGGATCAGGTCGTGATCGGCTTGGGCGAGGAACAGCATGTCGCCGATCATCTTGCCCATGCGCTCATACTCCTCCATGTTGGAATAGAGGATCTCCCGGTACGCCTCGAGGCTTCGCGTCCTGGACAGCGCAACCTGGGTCTGGGTGGTCAGGTTCGTCACCGGCGTGCGCAACTCGTGCGCGATGTCGGCGGCGAAATGCGACAAGCGGCGAAAGCTCTCCTCGATGCGCTCGAGCATCGCGTTGAACGACGAGACCAGTTCGGCCAACTCGATGGGAACCCGCGCGGGATCGAGCCGGACATGCAGTTGCTCGGAGCTGACGCCGCGTATTCTGGCGCTGATGCGATGGATCGGCGCATGTCCCCAGTGCACGGCCAGCCACGCGACCAGAATGGCGATCGCGCAGGCGGCAAACGTGCCGGTCAACAGTCCGCGCTGAAGCCTGGAGAGGTAGCGAACATGGGACTCCATGGCCATCGCCACGAGCACGGTGTAGGCGCCCATGCGCAGCACCGCGCCGCGGTAGGGCCGGTTGCGCACGGTCCAGGTGCGCAGCGCGTCGGCATCCAGGCGCGGCGCTGCGGGCTGGGTTCGCGCCACCTCCGACAGGTCGGGGCCGGCGGTGCCGTACAAGGGCCGTCCACCCCCGTCGAGAACGAGAAAGAACACGCCGTGATGTCCGGCGACCGCGCCGGCGAGACGGCGTTCCAGGGCGTCGCGGCTGCGCTCTGAGCGCCCCCAGGGCCGGGCTGCGCCCAGCCCGCCCCCCGTGGGGGTCAACGAAACTTGGGGCGGCCCGGCGTTTCCTTGAGAGGAGGCATCGCCGAGCGCCGAACGGATGGATTGCGCGACCGCCCGCAGTTCGTCGAGATCCTGCTCGGCGAAATGGCGCTCGATCGAGCGCTCGACGCCCCAGGCGAAGAGCAGAAACACCAGCGTCGTCGCCACGCCGATGAACGCCGTGACCCGCAGCGCCAGCGAGGCAGGGCGACGTTTGTTCGCCTCAGCCGGCATCGGGCGCGTCCAGGGTGTAGCCCATGCCGCGGATGGTCTGGATGAGCTTGGGCTCGAAGGGATCGTCGACCTTGGCGCGCAGACGGCGGATGGCCACGTCGATCACATTGGTGTCGCTGTCGAAGTTCATGTCCCAGATCTGCGAGGCGATCAGGGACCGCGGCAACACCTCGCCCTGGCGCCGGATCAGCAGTTCCAGCAGGGCGAATTCCTTGTTCGTGAGATTGATGCGGGTGCCCGCTCGCGTGGCGCGTCGGCGTGGCAGATCAAGCACCAAATCGGCGACTTGCAAGTGGTCGGTCAAGATGGGGCTATGACCCCGGCGCAGCAGGGTTCGCACCCGTGCCAGCAGTTCGGAGAACACGAAGGGCTTGACCAGGTAGTCGTCGGCGCCGAGTTCCAGGCCCTTGACGCGATCGTCCACGCTGTCCCTGGCGGTCAGGAACAGCACCGGCGTGTTCTTGCCGGCGCCGCGCAAGGACTGCACGATGCGCCAGCCGTCCACGTCAGGCAGCATCACGTCGAGCACGATCAGGTCATAGGGCTCGGTCATCGCCAGATGATGACCGTCCAGGCCGTTGCGGGCCAGGTCGACGACGAAGCCGGCCTCGGCCAGGCCTTGGCGCAGATAGTCGCCGGTTTTGCTTTCGTCCTCGACCACTAGAAGTTTCATGGGCTTGCTCGTCGCAGATCGGTCTCGCGCCTCCGGGCGCCATCTCCGGGCCGCCTGACGAGGCACGCCGAATGTAGCCGCCCGATGCTGCCGGCAAGATGACTGCTCGATGACATGAATGTAATGGACCGGTCACGCGGGGGACAGTGCCGCCTGGCTAGGGTTACGGTCATGGAGACGGGATCTGTGCGCCGGCGCGGCCGATGCCGGTCCGGTTCCTGTCCTTACCGCCTGGAGGCTTGTTGAGATGAAACCGCATACGTCCGAGGAGTTCGCCGCCGCACCCCACCTTGCGCGCCGACGCTTTGTCCAGGGTCTGGCCGCCGGGGGGATCATGCTCGGGCTGCCGCCTTTCGCCCGGCCCGCGCGCGCGGCCGGCGAGGCCGCAGCGGCGATAGGCGCTGCGTCGGTTCTGCGCGGCACCGAGTTCGACCTCGTCATCGCCGAGACGCCGGTGAACTTCACCGGCAAGCCGCGCATGGGCACCACCATCAACGGCTCGATTCCGGGCCCCACGCTGCACTGGCGCGAAGGCGACACGGTCGCGATCCGCGTGACCAATAGGCTGCGCGAACCCACCTCGCTGCACTGGCACGGCATCCTCCTCCCGTTCCAGATGGACGGCGTGCCGGGCATCAGCTTCAAGGGCATCGCGCCGGGTGAAACCTTCACCTACCGTTTCAAGGTCGAGCAGCGCGGCACCTACTGGTACCACTCGCATTCAGGCATGCAGGAGCAGACCGGCATGTATGGCGCCATCGTCATCGAGCCGTCCGGCGGCGAGACGACAGGAGCCGACCGCGACTATGTCGTGCAGCTCTCCGACTGGACCGACGAAGACCCGATGCGCGTCTTCGCCAAGCTCAAGGTGCAGGGCGACTACTACAACTACAACCAGCCCACGGTGGTGGATTTCTTCCGCGACGTCTCGCGCCAAGGCCTGGCGGCCGCGCTCGACAAGCGCAAGATGTGGAACGAGATGCGCATGAATCCGACCGATCTGTCGGACCTCTCGGCCGCGACGCTTACCTATCTGGTGAACGGCACCACCCCTGCCGGCAACTGGACTGGATTGTTTCGCCCGGGGGAGAGGGTCAGGTTGCGCTTCATCAACGGCGCAGCGAATACCTTCTACGACGTGCGCATCCCGGGACTAAAGCTCGTGGTGGTGCAGACTGACGGCCAGAATGTCGAACCCGTCGCAGTGGACGAATTCCGTTTCGGTCCCGGCGAAACCTACGACGTGATCGTCACGCCGAAGGACGACGCCTACACCATTTTCGCCCAGTCCATGGACCGCACGGGCTATGCCCGCGGCACGCTCGCCACCCGCGCCGGGCTGGCGGCGCTGGTTCCCGCGCTCGACAAGGCCGAATGGCTGAGCATGGCCGACATGATGGGCGCGATGACTTCTGCAGCGGGCGGCGCGAATGGTGCGGAGCCCACCGGCATGCCCGGCATGGGTACGGGAGACATGTCGGGCATGGACATGGGGCCGGGCCACGCCCCGGGAGCCGCGGTGCGACACGCCAGGAGCGAATACGGCCCGAGTACGGACATGCATGTGGATACGCCGCGAACCAACCTAGACGACCCGGGCATCGGCCTGCGCGACAACGGCCGCCGCGTGCTGACCTACGCCGATCTCCGCACTCTCGGCGGACCGCTCGACACGCGCCGCCCCGAGCGCGAGATCGAGCTGCACCTGACCGGCAATATGCAACGCTATGCCTGGTCGATCGACGGCCTCCCATTCGGCCAATCCACGCCGGTGCACTTTCGCCACGGCGAGCGCCTGCGCGTGGTGATGGTCAACGACACCATGATGACCCATCCCATGCATCTGCACGGCATGTGGAGCGAGTTGGAAAGTCCGCAGGGAAATTTCCAGGTACGCAAGCACACCATCACCGTGCAGCCCGCCCAGCGGATCAGTTTCCTCGTCACCGCGGACGCCCTCGGCCGCTGGGCTTGGCATTGCCACCTCATGCTCCACATGGAAGCTGGCATGTTCCGCGAAGTGGTGGTGGCCTGAGCCGCCCGCAATCGCCTGATGGACAAAGACACGAACATGAACACAAACCTTCGATTGAGCTGCATCGCCGCCGTCCTGTCGACTCTGGGTGCGGCACCCGCCTGGGCGCAGGCTTCGGCGCCGCACGGCGGCATGGACATGCCCTCGGCCGCCGGAGCGCAGGACATGAGCCCGGCCGCGGCCGCAATGCCGGGCATGCCTGGAATGGACGGCATGAGCCATGGCACAGCTGCGGGGAGCGCGATGCCGATGGCGCCGATGCAAGGCGGCTCCGCGCCGCCCGGCGCGCGGGATCCGAGCGCATATTCCGGCGGCTACACGCTGGGTTCAGGGCCGTACACCCTTGCCGGCGTGCAGCCGCCCCGGCTGGCCGACGAGCACAGCTTCGGTACGCTGCTGATCGACCGGCTGGAGCGGGTCTACAGCCGCGATGGCAACGCCACGGCTTACGACGCACAAGCCTGGTTCGGCCGGGATCAGAACAAGCTGGTGCTCAAGGCCGAGGGTGATGCCGCCCGGGGCAGATTGCAGGGCGCCCGGACCGAACTGCTCTGGGGTCACGCGGCGGCCGCCTTCTGGGATACGCAACTGGGCCTGCGCTACGACAGCGGAGCGGGGCCGGACCGCAAGTGGCTGGCGTTCGGCGTGCAGGGCATCGCACCCTACTGGTTCGACATCGAGGCCACCGGCTATCTGGGCGACCAGGGACGCAGCGCGCTGCGCCTGGCCGCGAGCTATGACGCTCTGCTCACGCAGAAGCTTATTGCCCAGCCGCGCATCGACGCCAATGCCTACGGCCAGAGCGACCCGGCACGCGACATCGGCAGCGGGCTGTCCAACCTGACGGCCGGCCTGCGCCTGCGCTATGAGTTCACGCGCCAGTTCGCGCCTTATGTCGGCGTGGAATGGGCCGGCAAGTTTGGCCAGACCGCCGACCTGGCCCGCGCCGCCGGCGAGCGGCCCAGGCAAACGCGCCTGGTTGCGGGCGTGCGCTTGTGGTTCTGATTTCCCGCCCGGCTACGCAAGACCGGGATCTTTCATTTCACGCAAACCAACTGCAGAGGCTTCGATGAAAAAGACACTCTTGGTCCTGACCCTCGGCGCATTGCCGACCCTGGTGCTGGCGGCGGGCAGCCATGGCGCAGGCCACGGCATGGAAGGCCAGCAGACGATGCAGGGCCACGACATGGCCGGCATGCATGAGGACGCGCATGTGTCGATGGCGGGCAAGCCCGGGGATCCGTCCCGGGTCAGCCGCACCATCGACATCACGATGGACGACTCCATGCGCTTCGCGCCGGACACCATCCAGGTCAAGAGGGGGGAGACCGTCCGCTTCACGCTCCTGAATGCCGGCAGGATGACCCATGAGATGGTGCTCGGCACCCCGGACGAACTCAAGGAGCATGCCGCGATGATGCGCCGGATGCCGATGATGCAGCATGCCGAACCCAACATGATCCGGCTGGCGCCGGGGCAGCGCGGCAGCATCGTCTGGCGGTTCGACAAGCCTGGAACGGTGGACTTCGCCTGTCTCGTGCCGGGCCATATGGAGGCCGGCATGATGGGCAAGGTGGTGGTTGAGTGACGACCGCCGTACAGGCCTTGCGCCAAGGCGCGGGCATCGAATCCGGGAGATCGAGATGAAGAATTCAATCCTCAAGCTGTTTGTCATCGGTCTGACGATGGCTCCGTCGGCCTGGGCCGCGCCAGGCGCGGCGACGCTGCCGATCGTGCGGGTCTACAAGGACCCCGCATGCGGCTGCTGCACGGCCTGGATCAAGCACATGCAAGCCAACGGTTTCCAGGTCGTCGCTCATGACACGAACGACGTGGCGGTCCACAAGCGGCGCCTCGGCGTGCCGTTCGGCATCGGTTCCTGCCACACCGCCGAAGTGGGCGGCTACGTGGTGGAAGGCCACGTGCCGGCGCGCGACATCCGGCGCCTGCTGAACGAGCGCCCCCGCGTGCGCGGGCTGGCCGTGCCTGGCATGCCGACGGGATCGCCCGGCATGGAGGAAGGCGGACGCAAGGACGCTTTCGACGTGCTGCGGATCGAGCGCGACGGCTCGACCCGAGCGTATGCCCGCTACTGAACCCATTTCTTCTTTATCTCCTCCACGTTCACGAAAGGAACGATCATGAAGCTGACACGCAACACCCCGATCCTGCGCCGCGCCACCCTGGCTTTGGCCTTCGCCCTGACGGCGCCCTCCGCCTTGCTGGCAGCAGAGCCGATCCAGGACGAGCACGCCGCGCACCACGTCGAGCCGACCCAGGCGGCGAGCGCGGCCCAGCCCGGACTGGGCCGCATGCAGGGCAAGCCTGAGAGCGCAGGCGCCAAGCAGTCCATGCCGATGGATGGATCGTCGACGAAGGATATGAAGGGCATGATGAATGGCATGGATCACGGCTCCGCGGCCGAAGGACAAAAAGGCATGGGCATGATGGGACCCGGCATGCACGGCGGCGAGGCAGGCCACGGCCCCATGATGGACATGGGCAAATCCCAAACCAAGCCGGGAAATCCGGCGGAGCATTGAGCGCGCCGCACGGCCGCTCGAAGGAGCGCCCAGTCCCGCGCGGTACCGCGCGCAGCGCACGGCATCGTCCATGGATGACTGGAGGTGAACCATGATGGGCTTCGACTATGGGGGAATGGGGCTGGCGCGCCTTTTCATGCAAGATCGGTCCGAACCGCGCCAGCGCACCGCTGTCGAGATTCTCGATGCGCGCTACGCCCGCGGCGAGATCGATCGCGACGAATACGTGAAACGGCGCGACGACTTGACGGGAGGTGCGTGAACGGCTGCCCCGCGGCTGCGCGCCGGGGCAGGATGCTTCGTCTGACTCGACAACCAGCACCTGCCGCAGCAGGCTTTGAATCGCCAAATCCCGCTTCAGGCTCCCGAACGACGGCAGAACTGGCATGTTGAGCCTCGGACTGCTTGACTTACTCGTGCCCCCTCATCTCGATGGCGGGACATCGACGAGCGTGCCGCCGTGATCGCGGGAGCACCATGAAACAAAACTCTTTGCGCAAGCTCCAGGCGTTCGGCCAATCCATCTGAGGACAACGATGAAAGCGACCGTCATTGATGTGCGCGACCTGCTCTCTCCGTTGAGCGCCCGGGGCGTCGAGAAACAACTGGCCAGGATGCCGGGGATAAAGCAGGTCGATGTCAACAACGTTTCGGGCAGCGCGAGGGTGGTGTATGACGAGACGGTGATGGGCCTCAATGCCATCAAGGCGAAAGTGCGCGAGTGCGGCCATCACTGCGGCGGCGAGCTTGTGCCCAAGCACCTTTGTGAACAAGAACATCCGCCTAGTGAGGCACAAGTCAAGGCAGATCCTGCAAAGCCTACGCCGGTCTCCGCAACGCCGCCCGCGCAACATCACCAGCACACCGGACATGCCGGACATGCCCAAACCGCGCAAGCTGCCGAGCATGCGGATATGGCCAGCATGGGCCATGAGATTGGCCACGGCGCCGGCATGGACATGCAGGCGATGGCGCGCGACATGCGCAACCGCTTCTTCATTGCGCTGGCATTTGCGCTGCCGGTGTTTCTCTATACCTCAATGGGTATGGCGTTTCTCAAGCTTGAACCGCCATTCGGGATGGACCGCAACATTTTTTTGTTCCTGCTCGCGAGCGGCGCGGTGATCTATCCCGGCTGGCCGTTTTACGTCGCCGCGTTCCGTGCCGTCCGCAACGGCGTGACCAACATGGCGGTGCTGGTTTTTCTGTCCGTGGGAACCGGCTATTTTTTCAGTGTGGGTGCCACGTTTTTTTTCGCAGGCGAACAGTTCTACGAAGCCTCGTCGGTGCTGCTTGTCTTCATTCTGCTGGGCCACTGGCTGGAGATGCGCGCCCGTGCCGGGGCGTCCGACGCCATCCGCGCGCTGATGGACCTCGCCCCGCCGAAAGCGACCGTGCTGCGCGAAGGACGCGAAGTAGAACTGCCGACGGCCGAGTTGATCGTCGGCGACACGGTGATCATCCGGCCCGGCAATAAAATTCCGGTGGACGGCGAAGTCATCGAGGGCGAATCGCAGGTTGACGAATCCATGCTCACCGGCGAATCCATGCCGGTCAAAAAGGTGAGCGGCGCCAGCGTGATCGGCGCCACCATCAACAAGAGCGGCAGCTTCAAATACCGCGCGACCAAGGTCGGCGCCGACACCGCCCTCGCCCAGATTGTGAAGCTGGTGCAGACAGCGCAGAGCTCCAAGGCGCCCGGCCAACGGCTGGCCGATCGGGCGGCGCAATGGCTGGTGCTCGCCGCCATCGTCACCGGGCTTGCCACCTTTGCGGGGTGGTTCTGGTGGATCGGGCAACCGCTGTTGTTTGCCATGACGCTGACCATCACCGTATTCGTGATTGCCTGCCCGGATGCACTGGGTCTGGCCACGCCGATGGCGATCATGGTCGGTACCGGCCTGGGCGCCATGAACGGCATCCTGTTCAAGAACGCCGCCGCGCTGGAGGAGGCTACCAAACTCAACGTGATTATCTTCGACAAGACCGGCACGCTGACCCTGGGGCAGCCCGAGGTCGTGGATCTGGCAACAGCGGCGGGCACTGACGTGGACGCCATGCTGGCTTTGGCGGCTGCGGTTGAGCAGGGCTCCGAACATCCGCTCGCCCAAGCCATCCTGAAGCGTGCGGCGGCCATGCCGACGCAGCCCAGCAGCGGCTTTACCAATATCGACGGCATGGGCGCCAAGGCGGAAGTCGAAGGACGCACTGTGCTGCTGGGTAATCGCAAATTGATGGAAGCAGAGCAGGTTGATATGAACAGCCTGGTTGCCAAGGCCGACGAGATGCAGGGCGCGGGCCGCACCGTCATTCATGTCGCCCATGGCGGCAAGCTGCTCGGGCTCATCGCCATCGCCGATGCGCTGCGCCCGACGTCGAAGGACACCATCCAGGCGCTGCAGCGACGCGGCGTGAAAGTGGCCATGCTCACCGGCGACAACCATGCCACCGCTGAGCGCATCGGCCGCGAACTTGGTATCGACATCGTGCTCGCCGACGTGCTGCCGGGGCAGAAGGCGGAGAAGGTCAAGGAACTGCAGGCGCAAGGCAACAAGGTCGGCATGGTGGGCGATGGCATCAACGATGCACCCGCCCTGACGCAAGCTGACGTGGGCTTCGCCATCGGTGCCGGCACCGACGTGGCGATGGAGAGCGCCGATGTGGTGCTGATGAAGAGCGACCCGTTCGATGTGGTCGGCGCACTGGAGCTTTCCCGCGCCACACTGCGCAAGATGCACCAGAATCTGGGCTGGGCAGTCGGCTACAACGTCATCGCCTTCCCGCTTGCCGCCGGTGTGTTCTACCCGTTTACGCTGAGCCCCGAGATCGCGGCACTGGCCATGTCCGGCAGTTCGGCGCTGGTGGCGGTCAATGCGCTGATGTTGAAGCGCACCAGGCTGGCGGGCATCCGCCCGTCTGGAGGGTCCGCCCAAAGATGAGCTGTGGGCGGCCAGAACATGATTCCTCGGCTGGGGCTTGGGCCCCAGCCGAACCGGGTCCATAGCCCGATCTACCGTGGGCGCGCTCACTGGCGGATTCCATCCTCAGTTTGGTCGATGCGTCGTTGCGTGATGCGACCGGCCGGTGGCGGATCGCCCGACGGAGCTCGAACGCCCCATGCTGCGTCGCAACATCAACTTGCCGATGGGCACAGTTGGTGACAGCATGGTTTTTGCGCCTTGGCTACATTCAATGTCATTGAATCCGACTGTGCCTCGACACTCTCCAGGGGGTTGCCAGGGCACCGAACCAGGAGAAGAACATGACCATCTACCGCAACCTGCATCCGAAGAGCCTGCCGCCGCACGCGCGCATTTGCGAGGCGGACCTCGGCCGCCCCGCGCGCGTGGACATGGACACGCCGGCCACGGCGGTCATGACCGACCTGCGGCGCGTGCCGGCGGTGACCATCGCGCCGGACGCAACCGTGGAGACGGCGCAGGAGCGCATGATCCATGCCCGCGTCCGCCTGCTTTTGGTGACCGCGCCGGGCGGGGAGGTGCTGGGCCTGATTACCGCGCGCGACCTGCTCGGCGAGAAGCCCATCCGCGTCGCGGTCGACGATGGCGTCGCGCGCGACGCCGTGACCGTGGCGCGGGTGATGGTGCCGCGCGAGCGCATTCAGGTGCTCGACTACGGCGAGGTGCAGCACTCGAGCGTGGGCGATGTGGTGATGACGCTGCGCGAAGCCGGCCGCCAGCACGCGCTGGTTCTCGAGCAGGGACCGGTCCCGGTCATTCGCGGCATTTTTTCCACGACCCAGATCGGGCGCCAGCTCGGTTCGCCGATCGAGGCGCCGGAGCGCCCGCAGAGCTTCGCCGAAGTGGAGCATTTGCTGGCGGCGAGTTGAGCGCGCGTGCGCGCAAGGGCGTGCCGCTTCGCGCCCGCCGGTTGGCAGGCTGCGAGGTTGACGCCACAGTCGCCGCACAATAGCGGTACGCGAAGCGGCGGGCGCATGCCTGCCGCATGACGCGCAACACAGGTCCACACGATGCACGATCTCGGTCTTGAAGCCCGCCAATTCGTCCGCGCCCATCCCAACGGCGTGCTGTCCACGCTGTCCAAGCGCCTGGGCGGTTTCCCCTTCGGCTCCATCGCGCCCTTCATGCTCGACCATGCGGGGCGGCCCGTCATCCTCATCTCCACGCTGGCCGAGCACACCAAGAACCTGGATGCCGACCCGCGCTGCAGCCTCATCGCCCACCCTTGCGCGCAGGATGCCCAGGCGGCCGGGCGGGTCACCCTCGTCGGCCATGCCAGCCGCTTGGCCGAGAAGGATGCCATGGGGCCGCGCTATCTGCGCTATTTGCCCGAGGCCGAGGGTTACTTCGACATGCACGATTTCTTCTTCTACCGGCTGGAGATCGAGGCGGTGCGCTTCATCGGCGGATTCGGCAAGATCCACTGGATCGCTCCGGCCGACTTCGCGCCGCCCGCCAACGACCTCGATGCGTCCGAGCCGGGCATCCTGGCGCATATGAACGCGGACCACGTCGACAATCTGCGCGCCTACTGCGCCCATGTGCATGGCGTGCAGGCACAAGAGGTGGCGATGATCGGCGTGGACACCGACGGTTTCGACGTACGCGCCGACGGCCGTTTGCTGCGCTTCGCTTTCACGCAGCCCGTGCGCAACGCCGGCGAGGTGCGCAAGGCGCTGGTCGATCTCGCGCACCAGTGCCGCCAGCAGGCCTGAGCGCGCCGCATCGCCACCCCGAAGGCGGGCAGAAGCCGCCGAGGACGCGCGCGGGGTGCCGGCGGCGCAAGCCTTGCCGAGGGCCTGTTCCGGTCGGCCCAAGGCTCTGCTAGGCTCGCCTGGACCGATCCCACGTATGCCGCCATTCACCGAATATCCGGAACTTGACGCCACGGCCCTCGCCGCGCTCATCGCGCGCGGCGAGGTCAGCCGCGCCGAGGTGCTCGATGCCGCGCTGGCACGGCTGGATGCGGTGAACCCCCATGTCCATGCCGTGGTGGTGGATGGGCGCGTGCCTGCACGCGCCCAGCTCACGCGAGATGCGGCCGGGCCGTTTTCCGGCGTGCCCTTCCTGCTCAAGGACCTGGGCCAGGATGTCGCCGGCCTGCCGTCCACCTGGGGTTCGCGCGCGCGCCGCGGCGCGCTGGCCGCGGCCACCAGCAGCGTGGTGCGGCGCTGGATGGATGCGGGGCTGCTCGTGCTGGGCAAGACCAATCTGCCCGAGTTCGCGCTCAAGGGCGTGACCGAGCCGGCGCTGTTCGGCGCCACGCGCAACCCCTGGAACCTGGCGTGCACGCCGGGCGGTTCATCCGGCGGCGCGGCGGCGGCGGTGGCGGCCGGCATCGTGCCGGTCGCGGGCGCATCCGACGGCGGCGGCTCGATTCGCATTCCCGCCGCGTATTGCGGCCTGTTCGGGCTCAAACCCTCGCGCGGCCGCGTCAGCCACGCCCCTGGAGACGGCGAGGTCTGGGACGGTGCCAGCGTCACGCACGCGCTGTCGCGCAGCGTGCGCGACAGCGCCGCCCTGCTCGATGTGATCGCTGGCGCCGAACCCGGCGATCCGTTCGCCGCAGCGCCGCCCGCGCGGCCCTATGCCGAGGAGGTGGGCGCCCCGCCGGGGCGCTTGCGCATCGGGTTTGCCATCGATTCGCCGTTGGGCGCGCCGGTGCACGCCGAGATGCGCGCGGCGGTCGACGGCGCGGCGCGGCTGCTGGAATCGCTGGGGCACCATGTCGAGCCCGCCGCGCCAGCCATCGACGGCCTGGCGCTGGCGCAAAGCTATCTGGCCATCTACTTCGGCCACGTCGCGGCCGAAGTGCGCGCCTGCATTCGCGACTTCGGCGCGCGCCCGTCCGATTTCGAGCTCGACACGCGCGCGCTCGCGGCGATCGGCGACAGCCTGCGCGCCGGCGAATACGTCCAGCTGCGCACGCGCTGGAATGGTTTTGCCCGGGCGCTGGCGGAATTCCACAACCGATTCGACTTGCTCCTCACCCCCACCACCGCGCAGCCGGCCGCAGGCATCGGCGAGCTCGACACCCCGCGCTGGCAGCAGGCCGCGCTGCGCGCCGTCCTCGGCTTGGGCGCGGGAGGTTTGCTGCGCAGGCTCGGCGTGGTCGAGGATCTCGCGCGGCGTAATCTCGAGCGCACGCCGTTCACCCAGCTCGCCAATCTCACCGGCTGCCCGGCGATGTCGGTGCCCCTGCACTGGGGCCGCGACGGCATGCCGGTGGGGGTCCAGTTCGTTGCCGCCTGGGGCCGCGAGGACCTGCTCATCCGCCTGGCCGCGCAACTCGAAGTCGCGCAACCCTGGGCGCAGCGCCGGCCGAAGCTGCCGGCCGAACCCGGGGTTGCGCGATGAGCGCTGCGCCATCGGACGGTCGGCTCAGCCTGCGCCGCTACGGTGCGCAGGCCGCAGGCCATGCGCATGACCACGTGCAGGTGTTGTGGGCCTGCCGCGGTGTTCTGTCGCTGCGCATCGACCGCCGCGCGCTGGACCTGGCGCCCGGCACGGCCTGTGTGATCCCGGCACAGGCCTGGCATGGCTACGCCGCCGCGCGAGGCAGCGTTTGCCTGGTGCTGGATACCCGCGCCGCCATCGCGTCCAAGCTGCAGGCGCGGCTGCTCGACGCCAGGCCTCTCGGCGGCTTGCTGCGCTGGCTGGAGCAGGCGGCCGGCACGCCGCGCGCCGAGGCGCTGCTGCAGAGCGCGCGGCCTTTGCTCCAGACCTGTCTGGACGCCGCCGGCCAGGTGTCGATGGCGCCGCCGCGTGTGCGCCGCGCCATCGATTGGATGGCCTTGCAGGACTGGGTCGACGCCAGGCTGGAGATGCCTCTGCGGGTGGCGGATCTCGCCGCGCGTGTGCACCTGAGCCCGACCCAGTTCACCGTGCGCTGCATCGAGGAGCAGGGCTTGCCTGCGGCGGCCTGGCTGCGCCAGCGCCGCGTGCTCAAGGCGCGGTTCCTGCGCCGCCAAGGCTGGTCCGCCGAGCGTGCCGCGCTGGCCTGCGGCTACGCCAGCGCGTCGGCCCTGATCGCCGCCACGCATCGCGCGCAATAAAAGCGTTCGCGCAAGCGGCGCGGGGCCTTGGGCCCCCTTGGGTCCAGTTCCGCGCCCGGACCCACGTCCGACCGTCCGATCGCGACAGTTCGCCGTTCAAGCGCGCAAATTCCGTCGCCCCGGCGCCTCTACATTGCGTGGATGATCTCGCGCCAGGCCGCCGCCAATCTCCATGCCCTCGGGGCCATCGCCATGTGGTCCAGCCTGGCCACGCTGGGCGTCAAGCTGGGGCAAGTGCCGCCCTTCCTGCTCACCGGGCTTGCGCTCGTCATCGGCAGCGTGCCGGCATGGCCCTTCGCGCGCCAGTGGCGGGTGCGTCCGGCGATCTTGTCGCTGGGGGTGTACGGCCTGTTCGGCTTTCACTTCCTGCTGTTCATCGCCTTGCGCCACGCTCCGCCGGTGCAGGCCAATCTGGTGAACTATCTCTGGCCCTTGTTCATCGTCGTGCTGGCGCCCTGGCTGCTGCCCGGCGTGAGGCTGCGGCCGGTGCACGCCGTTGCGGCCGTCGTCGGCTTTGCCGGCGCTGTCCTGGCCATTCTGGGCGGGCGCGGACTTCGCGGCGGCTTCGCCTGGGGCTATGTGCCCGCGCTCGGGTCCGCGCTGGTCTGGGCCACGTTCTCGCTCGGTTGCCGACGCCTGGCGCAGCAGGGGCGCGGGTTTCCGACGGCGGCCATCGGCCTGTTCGCGCTGGTTTCGGGTTTGCTCGCGCTGCTGTGCCATGCGCTCCTGGAGCCGGCCTTCAGCCTTGCGCCAGCCGAATGGTCCCGCATCGCCCTGCTCGGGCTGGGGCCCCTGGGCGCGGCGTTCTATCTCTGGGACCGCGCGCTCAAGCTGGGCGATGCGCGGCAGATCGGTGTGCTGGCCTATATCACGCCGCTGGCCTCGACCGCGCTGCTGGTGTGGGCCAGCGGCCGGCACTTGACCTGGACCCTGGCCCTGGCCGCGGTGCTCATCGTCGGCTCGGCGCTGGCCGCGGTGCGGACCGGGGACTGAACCGCGCCGGCGCGGCGTCTGCGCCGTGCTCAGCGCCGCTTCGACATCCGCTTGCGGCGGGGGCGACCGCGCGGCTGCAGTGCCGCCGCCCCGGGCAGGAAAACCTCGCTCACCCACAGCGCCTGACCGGCGTGGACGAAGGCCGAGCGGCGCGCCCAGAGCCGGGTGTCCGGCGGCAGGGAGGCCGCGGCGCAGGCGGCGCGCTGCAGCGGGTGGCCCGGCTTGAGGTGCCGGATTTCGATGGCGCCGCGCTGGGTGAGGGGGCGCGCGAACACGGCGTCTCCCACCGGTTTGCCGCCGATGCGCGCGAGCAGGCGCCAGGCACCGCGCAGAACCTCGGTGCGCGCCACGCTGTGGGCGTAGACCACGGGGACGCCGTCGGCGAGCAGCAGCACCTCGCGGACCCAGGCCTTGCGGCCCTGCGGCAACCCAAGCAGCGGGGTCTCGTCGCGATGCGGCGTCGCTGCGCGCTGGCCGAGGCGCAGCAGCACGAACTGCCCGCAATGGGCGCGAAGGCGCGCGGTGAGCGAGCCGCGTTCGGCCAGCCAGCCTGCCAGGCCGCTGTGCCCGGCGGCCGGGCGCAGCGGCAGCCAGGCGCCGGGGCCTGGCGGATTTGCAGGCGATCGGCGCAAGGCGCTGGCGTCCGGCGGTCCTGGCGTGCGGCCGGGTTCAGCCCAGGTGCTTGGCGAAGAAGGCCAGGCTGCGCTCCATGGCCAGCTTGGCGCTGGGAGCGTCGAAGCTGGCGCGCGCGTCGCAGTTGAAACCGTGGTCGGCGTCGTAGACGTAGAACTCGGCGTCGGGGTTGGCGCGGCGCACCGCTTCGCGGTCGGTCTCGCTGATGTGCGCGTCCTTCAGGCCGTAGTGGAACAGCAGCGGGGCCTTGGCTTTCTCGCCCACCAGCTGCGCGTTGCGCCCGCCGTAGTAGCTCACCGCCGGGATGCCCAGGCGGATGGCCGACAGGTAAGCCACGCTGCCGCCCCAGCAATAGCCGACGATGCCGACCTTGCCTGCGGATGCGATGGCCTTGGCCGCCGCGGCCACGCCGGCGACGGCCAAATCGAAGCCGAGTTTGCCGACCAGTTCCAGGCCCTTTTGCATGCCGGCCTGGTCGTAGCCCAGCTCGACGTTCTTCTCGATGGGGTCGAACACCGCCGGGGCGATCGCGGTGTAGCCGGCCGCGGCGTAGCGGTCGGCCACGCTGCGGATATGCGGATTGACGCCGAAAATCTCCTGCATCACGACGATGCCGCCCTTGGACGGGCCGGCGGGTTCGGCGAGGTAGGCGCTCAGTTGCTGGCCGTCCGCGGTTTTGAGTGCGAGGGTCTTGCCCATGGGGTTCTCCGGTTGAAATCGCCATGCCGCACGATGCGCATGTGCAGCCGCACATTCTCGTCACGGCGCTGGATGCGTGCAGATGTCACATGCGGTCACGCCTGGCCAGGATAGTGTGAAACGCCGGCGCGGCCCTGCCCCAGGCCGAGTTGCGCGACATAGGCCAGCACCGCGCGACCGAGTTCCTGGCGCAGCGATGCTGCATCGACCCCGGGCCCCAGGGTCAGCAGACACTGCGAGACCCAGCCGTAGACCATGGCGTGGACCATGCGCGCGGCCAGCGGCGGCGGTTGCGCCAGACCGGGACAGCGCAGCGCCTCATGCCACAGCCCGACATGTCGGAGGTATTGCTGGCGAAACGCTTGCGGGCTCGAGATTTGGCGCTCGAGCTGGAACAGCGCGGCCCAAGCGGGCGCGTCGATCAGCACGTCGCCGACCTGCTGATCGAGCAATGCGTTGACGCGCACGTCCAGCGGCGCGCCGGCGTTTTTCGCGATCACCGCGCGGCCGCACGATTCCAGCGTCTTGACGCGCTGGTGGATGCAAAGCGCCGCGAGCGCGTGCATATTGCCGAAGTACTCGTAGAACGTGCCAACCCCGACTCCTGCGACCGCGACGACTTCGCGGATGGTCGTGCGCGCATAGCCGCGTTCGATCAAAACCCGAACAAAGGCGTCCTGCAGCGCCTGTGAGCTGGCTTGCGCGCGCGACTGGCGCGGGCGCCTGCGCATCGCGGCAGGCGCCTGTTTGGCGGCCGATGCGCCGGCCCCCGCAATCCGAACACCTCGTGCGGCCATGTTTCCTAGACTTGATTGACAATCCATCGAACCGAGAGGAAGGCATCATGCGTACCGCGACACACGAAGTTTTCAACCAGTTCGCCGAACTGGCAGATTACAACCTGCTGGCGACCGACCCGGCGTTGCGCGAGGCGCTGGATCGCGCGGGCGCGCAGTGGGCCTCGCCACAACTCGAGGCCTACGCGGACTGGCTGGGGCGCGCCGAAACCTATGCGCTGGCGCAAGACGCCAACCGCTACGCGCCCGAACTCAAGGCCTTCGATGCGCGCGGCAGGCGCATCGACCAGGTGCAGTTCCATCCGAGCTGGCATGCGCTCAGCCGCGCGTATCGCGAGCAGGGGCTGATTTCGACGCCATTTCGCGAAACGCGCGCGGGACGCTGGAGCGCGTGGGCGGCCGGCTTTTACCTGCACGGCCAGATCGAGCAGGGGACGCTTTGCCCGATCAGCATGACGATCGCCGCCATGCCTCTGCTGCAAAAAGAGCCGCAGCTCTGGGCGCGGCTCGAAGACAAGCTCTACAGCAGCCGCTACGACGCGCGCGACATTCCGCTGGAGCACAAGCCTTCGGCCTGGGTCGGGATGGGGATGACCGAAAAACAGGGCGGTTCGGACGTGCGCGCCAACACCACCGCCGCGGTTGCGGTCGGCGCCGGCGGACGCGGCGGCGAATACCTGCTGCGCGGTCACAAGTGGTTCTTGTCGGCGCCGATGTGCGACGCGCATCTGGTCGTCGCCAGCACGCAAGCCGGCGGCCATGCCTGCTTCTATGTTCCGCGCTGGCGTCCCGACGGCAGCAGAAATGCCGTGCTTCTCCAGAGGCTCAAGGACAAGGTCGGCAACCGCAGCAATTCGAGCGGCGAAGTGGAGTTCGACGATGCCTGGGGCATCCTGATGGGCGAGGAAGGGCATGGAATCCGCACGATCATCGAAATGGCCACGATCACGCGCTTGACCTGCGTCATCGGCAGCGCGGCGATCATGCGCCAGGCGCTGGTGCAGGGGGTGGCCTATGCGCGCCAGCGCAGCGCCTTCGGCAAACGCCTGGCCGAGCATCCCTTGATGCAGGCCGTGCTGGCCGACATGACCCTCGAAAGCGAGGCCGCGCTGGCGCTGGCGATGCGCCTGGCCGAGGTCTACGAACGCGAGGACGATCCCGTGCAGCGCGCGTGGAAGCGCATCATGACGCCGGCGGCGAAATTCTGGGTGTGCAAGCGCGCGGTCGAACTGACCGGCGAGGCGATGGAGGTGTTCGGCGGCAACGGCTATGTCGAAGAGGGCGTGATGGGGCGCCTCTACCGCGAAGCGCCGGTGAACTCGATCTGGGAAGGCTCGGGCAACGTGATGTGCCTGGACGTGATGCGCGCGTTGTCGCGCGAGCCCGATTCCGCCGCGGCACTGCTCGCGGACCTGGCGCAGGGCGCGGTCGGCGACCCGGCGCTCGCCACCGAGGCCAAGGACCTGATGCTGTGGCTTTCCGCGCCCGGCCGGATCGGCGAAGCCGACGGTCGCGTGCTCGCGCAGCGCCTGGTCCTGCTCGCGCAAGCCTGCCTGTTGCGGCGCAATGCCGCGCAAACCGTCGCCGATGCCTTCATCGCGACGCGCTTCGCCGACCGGCGCTGGGGACATGTCGTGGGCGGGCTGGACACGCGCGCCATCGACGTGCCGGCCTTGCTGCAGCGGGCCTATCCGGCCTGACGCCACCCAACGGCGCCACGTACACATAACAACCCGAAACGAGGAGGAGACATGGATCTGCTTTCAGCGTTCGACGCCGCCGCGCGCAAGACGCCGGACCAGGCTTTTCTGCGCAGCCAGGGCGAGTCGATCAACTATGCCCGGATGCAGTCGCGGTCGCGGCGCGCGGCCGCGGTGCTGCACGACTGCGGAGTCCGTGCTGGCGACAAGGTCGCGATCATGGGCTTGAACACGCCGGGATTCGTCGACGCGCTGCTCGGCGCCTGGCGCCTGGGCGCCGCGGTCGTCCCGGTGAACCACAAGCTGCAGGCGCCCGAGGTGGACTACATCCTCGGGCACAGCGCAGCCAAGGTCGTCGTGTTCGACGCCTCGCTCGCCGAGGTGCTGTCGCGGGCCGACGCGGCTGTGCATCGCCTGAGCACCGGCGGCAACGTGGACGGTGCCGGCGACTTCGATGCGCTGGCGGCGGCGGCGCGGGACATCGCGGGCGAGACGCCGGTGGAAAACGCGGTGGCCGAGGTGCTCTACACCTCGGGAACGACGGGGCGGCCGAAAGGCTGCCTGCTGACCCATCGCAGCGTGGCGTTCGCCGCGATCACCGCGGCGCTGGCGTTGTCGATGACGCGCGGCGAGCGCACGCTGATCGCGATGCCGCTGTGGCATTCCTCGCCGTTGAACAACTGGTTCGGGGGGACGCTGTACGTCGGCGGCACGGTCGTTTTCCTGCGCGAATACCACCCGCAGCAGTTTCTGCAGACGGTGCAGGACGAGCGCGTCACGCTGTATTTCGGCGCGCCCGTGTCGTACTTGCTGCCCTTGCAGAAGGTGCCCGACTTCGACCGTTACGACCTCTCCAGCGTGCGCGCCTGGGTTTACGGCGGCGGTCCGATCGGCGCCGACGCGGCCGTGAAGCTCGCCGCCGCGTACAAGAGCGACCGTTTTTATCAGGTCTACGGCATGACCGAGACCGGCCCGCTCGGGACCACGCTCTATCCCGAGGAGCAGGCCGCCAAGGCCGGGTCGATCGGGCGCCATGCGCTTGCGGGAGTCGACATGCGCGTCGTGCGCGGCGACGGCACCGATGCGCAAAAGGGCGAAGTCGGCGAAATCTGGCTGCGCACGGAAAGCGTCATGCTCGGCTATCTGCACGACGAGGCCGCGACCCGGGCCGCGTTCGCCGCGGGCGGCTGGTATCGCACCGGCGACCTCGCGCGCATCGACGACGACGGCTATCTGTTCATCGTCGACCGCACCAAGGACATGATCGTCACCGGCGGCGAGAACGTCTATTCCAAGGAGGTCGAAGACGCGATCGGGGCGCACCCCGACGTCGCCGACGTGGCGGTCGTCGGCCGCGCGCATCCGGAATGGGGCGAAACCGTCGTCGCGCATGTCGTGCCGCGCCCCGGTTGCGTCGTGACCGGTGATGAACTTGCCGCGTATCTGTCCAGCCGGATCGCGCGCTACAAGATCCCGCGTCTTTACGAATTCAAGGCCAGCCTGCCGCGCACCCCGACCGGAAAGCTGCAGAAATTCCTGTTGCGGCAGTAGCGTCCAGCCCAACGGCGCATGAGCCCATCGCACGGCCGCCCGAAGATGGGCGACACCCCGCCTGGCGGGGTCGCGTGCAGCGCGGGGGTGCTCACCCTGAGCCCATCGCACGGCCGCCCGAAGATTGGGCGACGCCCCGCCTGGCGGGGTCGCGCGCAGCGCGGGGGTGCTCACCCTGCGAGCGCGCCGCGCGCGCAGGCCAGCGCCTGCTGCGCATAGGCGCCGCCGAACAGCAGGGCGTGGTTGAGCAGGTGGTAGAGCTGGTACAGCGGCCGCCGGCGCGCGTAGCCGCGGCGAAGCCGCTGGCGCGCGCCATAGGCCGGCCAGAACCCCGCCGGCGGGCTGCCGAACAGCTCCATCATCGCCAGTTCGGCTTCGTGGTCGGCGCAGCTCACGGCGGGATCGTAGATGACCGGGGTGCCGTCGGCCAGCATGCCCCAGTTGCCGCTCCACAGGTCGCCGTGGATCAGGCTGGGGCGCGGCATGTCGCCGTCGGCGAAGAACGCGGGGAGGGCGCCGCACACCGCGTCGACCGCGCCGAGCAGGGCCTCGGCGGCACCTTGCCGGGCGAGGCGCCGGCGCATCGGGCGCAGGCGGCGCTCGCGCCAGAAGCCGAGCCAGTCGTCCAGCGCGTCGCCGCCGGCCCAACCGTTGGCCTGGGGCGTGGCGCCGATGAAATTGTCGGCCTCCCAGCCGTAGCGCGGCTGGGGCCGGGCATGCAGCGCGGCGAGCGCGGCGCCGAGGCGCGCGCCGAAGCCGGCGTCGGGCGGGGCGAGGTCGAGCCAGCGCATGGCCAGCAGGCAGCCGCCGCCGGGAAGATCGACCAGGGCCAGCACCTCGGGGGTGTGGACGGTGCGCGTGGCGGCGATGGCCGCGAGCCCCTGGGCTTCGGCCCGCAGCATCGCGGCGCGCGCGCCCGGCGCGGTCTTGACGAACAGCCGTGTTCCGTCGGCGCCATCGGCCCGCCAGGTATCGCAGAAACCGCTCGCGTGCAAGGGCCGCACGGCCCAGGCGCCGCCCAGGGCGGCGTTCAGCGCGCCGGGCAGCGCCGGGCTCATGTGGGCTCCCGGCGCTGCGCGCCGCCCTCCGCGAGGGCTGCGCACTCCTTCGGAACGGCCGTGCGGAGTGCTCTCATGCCGCCGCGGCTTGCTGGCGCAGCAGGCGGGCCAGGTAGTGGCCGGTGTGCGAGGCCGGCTCGGCCGCGAGTTGCGCCGGCGGACCCGCCGCCACCAGGCGCCCGCCGCCGGAGCCGCCTTCGGGGCCGAGGTCGACGACCCAGTCGCTGCTGGCGATCACGTCCAGGTTGTGTTCGATGACGACGATGGTGTTGCCGGCGTCGCGCAGGCGCAGCAGCACCTTGAGCAGCAGGTCGATGTCGGCGAAGTGCAGGCCGGTGGTGGGCTCGTCGAGGATGTACAGGGTGCGGCCGGTGTCGCGGCGCGAGAGTTCGAGCGCGAGCTTGACGCGCTGGGCCTCGCCGCCGGAGAGCGTGGTCGCGCTCTGGCCGAGGCGGATGTAGCCGAGCCCGACTTCCTGCAGGGTCTGCAGCTTGCGGGCGATGGCCGGCACGGCGCTGAAATGCTCCAGCGCCTGGTCCACCGTGAGGTCCAGCACCTGGGCGATGTTCAGGCCGTGCCACACCACGTCCAGGGTCTCGCGGTTGTAGCGCCGGCCGTGGCACACGTTGCACGGCACGTACAGGTCGGGCAGGAAGTGCATCTCCACTTTCACCAGGCCGTCGCCCTGGCAGGCCTCGCAGCGCCCGCCCTTGACGTTGAAGGAGAAGCGCCCGGCGTCGTAGCCGCGCTCGCGCGACAGATTGGTTTGCGCGAACAGCTCGCGCAGCGGCGTGAACAGGCCGGTGTAGGTGGCCGGGTTGCTGCGCGGCGTGCGGCCCAGCGGCGACTGGTCGACCGCGATCACCTTGTCCAGTTTGTCGAGCCCGTGCAGCGCGTCGAAGGGCGCGGGCTCGGTGTGCGCGCCGTTGAGCGCGGCGGCTGCGGCGGCATACAGCGTGTCGTTCACCAGCGTGGATTTGCCCGAACCGGACACGCCGGTGATGCAGGTGAACAGCCCGAGCGGAATGCGCGCGGTGACGTCCTGCAGGTTGTTGCCGCGCGCGCCGATCAGCTCCAGCCACTGCTCGCCGGGGTTGCGGCGGCTGCCGCCGGGGGCGATGCGCTTGCGTCCGCTGAGGTAGGCGCCGGTGAGCGAGGCCGGGTCGGCCGTGATCTGCGCCGGCGTGCCCTGCGACACCACCTCGCCGCCATGCACGCCGGCGCCGGGGCCCATGTCCACGACATGGTCGGCGGCGCGGATCATGTCCTCGTCGTGCTCGACCACGATCACGCTGTTGCCCAGGTCGCGCAGGCGCTTGAGCATGGCGATGAGGCGGTCGTTGTCGCGCTGGTGCAGGCCGATGGAGGGCTCGTCGAGCACGTACATCACCCCGGTGAGGCCGGAGCCGATCTGCGACGCCAGGCGGATGCGCTGCGCCTCGCCGCCCGAAAGCGTGTCGGCGCTGCGCTCCAGCGTCAGGTAGCTCAGGCCCACGTCGTTGAGGAAGCGCAGCCGGGTGGCGATTTCGCGCACGATGCGCGCGGCGATTTCGGCGCGCGCGCCTTCGAGCTGCAGCGCGTCGAACCAGGCCTGGGCCTGGCGCAGGGTCATGTGGCCGAGTTCCGGCAGGGTCAGCTCGCCCACCGTCACCAGGCGCGCCTCGCGCTTGAGCCGGCTGCCGCCGCAGTCCGGGCAGGTGTGCACGCTGCGCAGGCGCGACAACTCTTCGCGCACGGCGATGGTGTCGGTCTCGCGCCAGCGCCGCTCCAGGTTCGGCAGCACACCCTCGAAGGGATGCTGGCGGGTGACGGTCTTGCCCTTGGGGTCGAGGCTGGTGAAGGTGATCTTGTCGCTGCCCGTGCCGTGCAGCAGGCGCTGCTGCGCGGCCTCGGGCAGTTGCTCGAACGGCGTGTCGAGGTCGAAGCCGTCATGCGCGGCCAGCGCCTGCAGCTGCTCGAAGTAGAAGCGGTTGCGCCGGTCCCAGCCGCGTATGGCGCCGCTGCCCAGGCTCAGTTCCGGATGCGCCACCACCAGCGCGGGGTCGAACAGCTCGACCTGGCCCAGGCCGTCGCAGCCGGGGCAGGCGCCGGCCGGGTTGTTGAAGGAGAACAGGCGCGGCTCCAGGTCGGGCAGCGCGGTGCCGCAGATCGGGCAGGCGAAGCGGCTGTTGAAGCCCTGCTCCTCGCCCGTGTCCAGGTCCAGCGCCACGGCGCGGCCGTCGCTCAGGCGCAGCGCGGCTTCCAGACTCTCGGCCAGGCGCTGGCGGATGTCGCCGCCGGTCTTGACGCGATCGACCACCACCTCCAGGCTGTGCCGGGCGCCGTCGTCCAGCGCCGGCAGGTTCTCGGCTTCGACGATCCGCCCGTCCACCCGGAAGCGCACATAGCCCTGCGCGCGCAGCGCGGCCAGAAGCTCGGCATGCCCGCCCTTGCGCCCGTCCACCACCGAGGCCAGCAGCGCCAGCTTCTGCCCCGGCGGGCGCGCCAGCAGGGCGTCGACCATTTGCGAGACGGTCTGCGCCTGCAGCGCCTGCGTGGGGTGGTTGGGGCAGTGCGGCACGCCGGCGCGCGCCCACAGCAGGCGCACGTAGTCGTAGATCTCGGTCACCGTGCCCACGGTGGAGCGCGGGTTGTGGCTGGCCGATTTCTGCTCGATGGAGATGGCCGGCGCCAGGCCCTCGATCACGTCCACGTCCGGCTTTTCCATGCGCTGCAGAAACTGCCGCGCGTAAGCCGACAGGCTTTCCACGTAGCGCCGCTGGCCCTCGGCATACAGCGTGTCGAAGGCCAGGGACGACTTGCCGGAACCCGACAGCCCGGTCACCACCACCAGGCTGTTGCGCGGGATGTCGAGCGAGATGTTCTTCAGGTTGTGGGTGCGCGCGCCACGCACGCGGATGCTCGCGGCCGGCGGCGCGGCGGTGGCGTCGGAGGCGGTGTCGATCAGGGCGAGGCGGTCTTGAGCGTTCATGGCGGCGATGCTGGACAACACGCAACTATAGGCGCGCGGAGGCTTCCCGCGCACCGCACAGGGATGCCAAGCAAGGACTGTGCGCACCGGCGGGCGGTTTTCGACGTGGCGCATGGTTTGCCCGCCCAGAGGGCGCGCATCGTGCAACCGACTGTAAAGCGGGGGAGTTTTCACCTGCCGCGGACCTCATTCCTGAGAAGAATGGGCGAAAATGCAGTGTCTTCCCGGGGCAGGCCGCCGAGCCGCCGTTCTTTCCGGGATGTGAACCGGTGGATTCCAGTTTCCGCCCGCCGCCTCCAGCCGGACCGAACCGGTTTCGTTTCAGCACACAGATCACCTCGTCGACCCATGTCCGCCACCGCATCGAACCGTGCCGCACCATTGCCCCAGCCATCCGGCATGACCCCGGCCGAGCGCCGTGCCAGCACGACCCTGGCGTCCATCTACGGTCTGCGCATGCTCGGCCTGTTCTTCATCCTGCCGGTGTTCGCCATCTATGCCGAACATCTGCCGCTCGGCCACGACAAGACCCTGGTGGGCCTGGCCATGGGCATCTACGGGCTGACCCAGGCCCTGATGCAAATTCCTTTCGGCATGGCCAGCGACCGCTTCGGCCGCAAGCCGGTGATGGTGCTCGGCCTGCTGATCTTCGCCGCCGGCAGCTTTTGCGCCGGCTCGTCCGACAACCTCTACCTCATCATCCTCGGCCGCGCCATCCAGGGCGCCGGGGCCATTTCGGCGGCGATCTCGGCCATGATCGCCGACGCCACGCGCGAAGAGCACCGCACCAAGGCCATGGCCCTGGTCGGGATGACCATCGGTTTCAGTTTCGTCGTCTCGCTGGTGTTGGGTCCGCCGGTGTATCACGCCATTTCCGTTCCAGGCATGTTCATCCTCACCGGTCTGTCGGCGCTGGTCGCCATTGCGGTCATCATCTGGGTGGTGCCCAACGTGCCCATGGTCCAGCACGCGGAAGAGCTCGAAGGCCACTGGGCCAAGGCCGTGTTCACGCCCGCCCTGCTCAAGCTCGACTTCTCCATCTTCGTGGTCAACTTCCTGCAGGTCAGCATGTTCGTCGTCGTGCCCGTGGCGCTGGTGCAGTACGCCGGCATCCCGCTGATGCACCATTGGATGGTGTATCTGCCGGTGACTGTGGTGTCCTTCATGCTGTCGATCCCCGGCATCATCTGGGCCGAGAAGCACGGATACATGAAGGTGGTCTTCGTGTCCTCGGTGGGCTTGCTGGTGCTCACCATGCTCGGCTTCGCGGCCGGCTACAAGGACCCGGTGGCCTTGATCGCCGCCCTGTTCTTCTTCTTCATGGCCTTCAACGTGATGGAAGCCCTGTTGCCGTCCCTGGTGTCGCGCACCGCGCCGCCCAGCCGCAAGGGCCTGGCCATGGGCATCTACAACACCGGGCAGTCGCTCGGCCTGTTCGCCGGCGGCGCGGTGGGCGGCCTGCTGGCCCAGCACTTCAGCAAGGAAGCCGTGTTCCTTGCCGCCGCCGCGCTGGCCGCGCTGTGGCTGGCGGTGGCCATGACCATCAAGCCGCCGGCCAAGCGGGCGAAGGCGACCGTGCAGGAGCAGCAGCCCCAGGCGCAGCCGGGCTGAACCCCGCGCTTTTCCCCGCAGGCCTGCGGGTGCGCGGCCTGTGCATGGCGACCCCGCGCGTCCTCGATGCGTCGGGGCGGGGCAAGTCCACAAGGCTTTGTCAACCATTGCGCGGCGCGGCTTGACTCCGGACTTTGGTACGGCTCTACAGTGCCGCCATCGTCAATCCCATGGAGTTTCGGCATGTCGCAACCCAGTCCATCCAACCCGCCCACCGGGCGCGGCGCTCTGTTCGCCGGTGGGCTCGCGGCCATCCTGGCCTCGACCTGTTGCCTGGGCCCGCTGATCCTGCTGTCGCTGGGCATCAGCGGCGCGTGGATCAGCAATCTGACCCTGCTCGAACCCTACCGGCCGATCTTCATCGGCGCGGCTCTGGTCGCCTTGTTCTTCGCCTACCGCCGCCTGTTCAGGGCTCCCGCGGCATGCGCGCCCGGCGAGGTCTGCGCCATTCCCCAGGTCAGCGCCACGTACAAGCTGCTGTTCTGGATCGTCGCAGCCCTGATCGTCGTTGCCCTGGCTTTTCCCTACGTCGCCCCCCTGTTCTATTGAATTGAAAGGAATCCTCATGAACAAGCTCCTGACCGCTCTCGCCGCCGTCTGCGTTTTCAGCACCCCTGCCTGGGCTGCCGAGCAGACGGTGACGCTCGCCGTGCCTGGCATGACCTGCGGGGTCTGCCCCATCACCGTGCACAAGGCCCTCACCGCCGTTCCTGGCGTGGAAAAAGTGAGCGTGAACGAGGCCAAGAAAGACGCCGTGGTCACGTTCGACGATGCCAGGACCAATGTCAAGGCCCTGATCAAGGCCACCACCGATGCGGGCTATCCCTCGACGGTGGCGCAGTAAGTCGATGGCGCGACGGTTCGACCGACGCCCGGGCCATGCCGCCGCGGCGGGGCGTGGGGATCGCCAACCCGGTTCGCGCATCGCCAGGGGCATCGCCCGGCGTTCGGCGTGAACGGCCCGGCGCCGAGCGCGCCACAGCCACGTCAGGGCCATCGTGTATCCGAAGCTTGGCCTCGCGCTCATGCCGGCCGGGGCGATCCGGGCCTTGGTCGGCCTTCTCCGAAACCATCCACCCCAAGGACAAGCACATGCAAACCCTGAGCATCAGCGGCATGACCTGCAACAGCTGCGCCATCCACGTCAAGGACGTCCTGGAACGGCTGCCCGGCGTGAAGTCCGCGCAGGTCTCGTATCCGCAGGGGACGGCCCAGGTCGTCGCCGATGCCGGCGTCTCGTTTGACGCGATGGCTGCGGCCGTGGCCAAGGCCGGCTACTCGGCGAAACAGGCGACCCGCTCGCCCGAGAGATCGAGCGGCCAGCCCGGCGACACCGCCGGTCCCGCCCGGCGTGGCGATGGCAGCGGCCTGCGCATCGCCGTCATCGGCAGCGGCGGGGCGGCCATGGCGGCGGCCATCAAGGCGGCCGGCAGCGGCGCCCAGGTCACGCTGATCGAGCGCGGCGTGATCGGCGGCACCTGCGTCAACGTCGGCTGCGTGCCGTCCAAGATCATGATCCGTGCCGCGCACATCGCCCATCTGCGCCGCCACAGTCCGTTCGACGCCGGCATCGAGCCCGCCGCCCCGGCCATCCTGCGCGACAAGCTGCTCGCGCAGCAGCAAGCGCGTGTCGACGAACTGCGCCACGCCAAGTACGAAAGCATTCTCGAAGGCCAGCCGGCCATCACCACCCTGCGCGGCAAGGCCAGCTTCAAAGACGCTCGGACGCTGGTCGTGACGCTGCACGACGGCAGCGAGCGCATGCTCGGATTCGACCGCTGCCTGATCGCCACCGGCGCCAGTCCGTCCATCCCACCCATTGCGGGCTTGAAGGACACGCCATACTGGACTTCGACCGAGGCGCTGGAAAGCGACACGATTCCGCCGCGCCTGGCGGTCATCGGCTCTTCCGTCGTGGCGCTGGAACTGGCCCAGGCCTTCGCCCGCCTGGGCAGCCAGGTCACCGTCCTGGCGCGCCACACGCTGTTCTTTCATGAGGATCCCGCCATCGGCGACGCCGTTGCCGCCGCGTTCCGCGAGGAGGGCATCACCGTGCTGACCCACACCCAGGCCAGCGCGGTGGCCCATGCCGGCGGCAGCTTCGCGCTGACCACGAACCATGGCGAGATTCGGGCCGAGCGCCTGCTGGTGGCGACGGGCCGCGCGCCCAACACGGCGGCGCTGAATCTGCAGGCCGCCGGGGTGGAGTGCGACGCGCGCGGCGCCATTGCGGTGGACGACCATCTGCGCACCAACGTGCCCCACATCTATGCCGCCGGGGACTGTACCGATCAACCCCAGTTCGTCTATGTGGCCGCAGCCGGGGGCACGCGTGCGGCCATCAACATGACCGGAGGCGATGCGACACTCGACCTCTCGGCCATGCCGGCCGTGGTGTTCACCGACCCGCAGGTGGCCACGGTCGGCCTGACCGAGGCCGAGGCGCAGCGTCGAAACATCGAGACCGACTGTCGCACGCTGAGCCTGGAGAACGTGCCCAGGGCGCTGGCCAACTTCGACACGCGCGGCTTCATCAAGCTGGTCACTGATGCCGGCTCCGGACGCCTGCTCGGCGTGCAGGCGGTGGC
>MLJW01000308.1_pt1 | contig 28639 bp, 19 predicted proteins | sample 888231 | NCBI WGS metagenome assembly MLJW01 (sample SAMN05788063, study PRJNA343431) | mine drainage metagenome | isolation source: sample collected from the inflow into an acid mine drainage treatment plant... | place: Germany: Lusatia, lignite mining district
CAGGCTTGCACATCTAGGCCTCATGTCGGCCGCGCTGGCTTGGATGGTGTTTTGTTTTTTCACACCTCAATTCTTCATCCTCGCCCCCGCGGCTCCATCTTTTTCAAACCTGTTTTGGACACCAGTGTCCCTGCTCTTCGCTGGGGTCGCGGTTGATGAACCGTCCTATGCTCGTGCTATAGTAGCGGTGTCCGTAGTAGAGGAGTCCCGTTTCGTCGTCCACGTACTTGGTCGAGAAGCGGAAGGGATTGAGCTGGGCATAGACGCCCGTCGCACGCAGCGGCTCACCGAAGGGCGAATACTCATATTCTGCCACGGTGGCACCGGCAGCGCGGTTCACGACGCAGGATACGTTGCCGTTGCCGTCATAGCCGTACTCGAACTGACCCGACGAGTCCTGCATCAGGAGCAGGCCGCCTACGCCGCCCGCGCCGGTACTTGAGCCGGAGAGATCGAGGCCCCAGGTGAACGAGCGACCAAGGACCAAGGACCCGGAACTGGAAACCGAGTATTCGGCGATCAGATTCCAGCCGTCGTAAACGTAGCGAGTGGTCGAAAGCACGGTGGCGTAGGTGCTGCCATCCCATCCAGAGCGAACCAGCTTCTGAACCCTCCGTCCCAAATAGTCATACGTGAATTCGATTCGCCGGGCATCTGCCGCTGCGATCACGTTTGCGTTGGGTGAGATCAGATCTGCGCGGGTTTCCATCGATACCAACCGATTCTCGGCGTCCCACGTGTACACCCACTGGTCGTCCTGGGTCAAGTTGCCGTCGAGATCGTACTGCCATGGAGTGCCGGAGTTGTCGCCAATCGGCACGAAGCGTTTCCTCGTGACGCTCGCGTTCGGATTGGAGCTCGTCACCGTGACACTCGCATCGACCGATGTCCCGGCATTATTCACGGTGCCGACGGCATGGAAGTAGTCGCCCGCACGCGTCGGGGCCGCGGCGTTGCCCTGCACGGTCACCCCGACGGTCGAACTCGACGGGGCAAAACCGGAGACGTCGACGCTGCCAGGCGTCGTGCGCGAGGTGATCTGGTTCAGGTTGTTGCTCGTGTAGCCGGTCGTCCGGCTGTCGATACTCGAACTCACCCGGTTACCGATCGAATCGAACGTGTAGCCGTAGTTGCGTCCCTCGACCGGTGAATTCAGGTTCGTGATCGAGGTGCTGTAATAGCTCTGGGCCGAGGTGACCTCGGAGCGGTCATCGTAGCCCCAGGTCGTGACCAGGCCGCCGTTCTCGTAGCGGGAATACATTTCACCGGTGCGCACGACCGAGGTGCGCCGGCCCCAGGCGTCATACGCATACGCGAACTGTGACTTGGCCGTCGTGTTGACGATGGTCTCGATCGAATCGAGCAGGTTGCGCGTGGCGTTCCAGGTCCGGGTCTGAGTCCAGCCCGAGTCGCTGTCAGCGACCGTGTAAATCAGATTCGAACCGGAAGCGTACGAGTACGTGAAGGAAGCCGACGAGGATGAAAGTGTAGGCGAAAGCGTGGAGAGTGAGCTGAACCGGCCGTAGGAATCATACCCGTAGCCGATGTCCTGCTCCGTGGTTGAGCCGGAGGACAGGGTGTAGCCCGTGTTTCGGCCGGCGGTGCCGGAAGCCGAATCGTACTTTTGCGTCAACACTCGACCGCCGTAAAAGCTGCTGTCGAGAGTCTCGCTCGTGAGGACGAGGTGGTTGGGATCATAGGCAAACGACCGGCTGCCGGTCGAGTCGGTGACAGTGTCCATCTGGCCCGTGCGGGTGTACGTGTAGCTCACATCCGGATTGGTGCTCGGGGTATCCGAGTAATCCACGGATTCAAGCTCGCCGGTCATCGGTTCGCCTGAGGCCTCGCCGTAATAGTTGTAGGTTTCGTAAACCCCACGCGCCCAGGTACGGGTCGATCCTAAGGGGTCACGTTTTACCTTTTACCTTTTCGAGTTTCCTGATCAGGTGCTCGGCTTGATGCCCGGCTGCTCGAGCGAGGCCGACATGCTTGCTGACATATACGCCGGAGCCCATCCCAAGTTGCTCCGCCAGCCAGCCGTTGCTCACGCTTGTGTACTGTCTCATAACCCAGGCCAGCGCCACCTTCCATCTCGCTGATTTGAGGGTGCGTTAAAATTTCCCAAACAGCGGCCGCAATCACGCCTCCCACTCGATCCGCGCAGCCTCGGTTTCCTTGCCATTACCCTACCCTGCCTCCCCCACCTTCCCAGTCAAGGTAAATGGTAAAACTTGACCCCTTTGGATCGATTTAGCAGCAGCCTGTGCTTGCGAAATTGGCGACAGTCGATCCAAAGGGGTCGCGTTTTACCTTTTACCTTTTTGAGTTTGCTGATCAGGTCCTCGACTGGATGCCCGGCGGCTCGAGCGAGGCCGACATGCTTGCTGACACATATACGCCGGAGCCCATCCCAAGTTGCTCCGCCAGCCAGCCGTTGCTCACGCTTGTGTACTGTCTCATAACCCAGGCCAGCGCCACCTTCCATCTCGCTGATTTGAGGGTGCGTTAAAATTTCCCAAACAGCGGCCGCAATCACGCCTCCCACTCGATCCGCGCAGCCTCGGTTTCCTTGCCATGCCCCTACTCTGCCTCCCTCACCTTCCCAGTCAAGGTAAATGGTAAAACTTGACCCCACTGAATCGACTAATTGCCCACCCGATTTTGATCGGTCAGCGCAAGCTTTCAGGGATTGCGCCAAAATCAGGTAGATTTGGATCCAAAAACGGAAAATTGAGCATCTTCCAACCGTCTTTGGACTTTATCCAGAAAACGACGGTGTCGATCTTTATCTCACGACTCCCAGCAATGCTTACGGCCCGCACGGGTGCATATGCGATACTCATATGGATGGTCACTTTACCTATTTCGATAGCCCGGACAGTCCACTTCAGCCTCTCACACACTCGCAAGAACCTATCCCGATCCACTACTCCGGTATAGTCGTCTGCCAACGAAGCATAGATTGCTGCGTAATTACCGGCGTTTGCGTACTGCTGCACGTCCTCAAGCATTCCGTATTGCACGCCCAAGATACTTCGAAGGTCTTCATTATTTACGCTGGCCCTCGCAGACACTATGCCGCACATTGAAACGAAAACTAGAGCCATCACCACCGTTCTAATAGGTTTCATTATTTTCTATAGTCAAAAAAGATTATTCGCGACGAAATAGCTATATACTGTAGACGTCCCTCATCAATACCGTATTGCTCCATCAGCATTGTGATCCTGCTATCGGCAATACCGGGCACCAGTCTCGAGCCTGACTGACCTTCTTGAGTCGATCCAATAGGTCGATCCTATGGGGTCAAGTTTTACCATTTACCTTTTTGAGTTTAGGAGCCATTCGGGTCAGGCCGTTTTTTTGCTAGAATTCGAGGCCTTCATGCCGGTCTTGGGGCATTGTACTTGATTTGTGCTTTCGATGAGCGAAGGCGCTTGGCTGAGCGCGAGTTGAAGGCTGGGGTCTCGGACCGAGCGTAGGCTGCCCCTCGGCGGAGTCAAAGATCAATACCCCCACCGCCAAGTGCTTGCGGCAGATGATGCTCTCCGAAAGGCTCGCACCTGTCGCGTCCTGCCCAAGTCCGCCCTTCGATCCAACATGACCCACTCCATGTCGCTCCCTAGTCATCCCCCGCTCCCGGAGGCCGGATTATGACTCTGCGCGGTGTCGTCAGACTGGTGATGATGGCGTTGTTCGTCGTCGCGGCGGCGAGAGTCCAAGCGGATCCAGCCGTCAGGCTCGAAGGCGATTTCTCCCGCACAACCCGGGTGGATCCGGCGGGGGCACACGCGCTGGGAAAGGCGATTCAGGTCTGGGATTCGCGGCGGGATGGCGACGCCGGCGAGGGACGGCTTCAAGTCGGACCGTTCGCCGCTCCCCACATCCTCGAACTCGGCGTGGCCGGGTTTCCCGGAAACCCGGGTGTGTCGCTGTATCTGGTTCGAAGCGACGGCGTGCGTCTGGACCTTCGGGTCCGCTCCGAGCCTGCCGACCGCTGGGTCCGGCTTCGGTGGACCCTGCCTGACGGCTGGCGAGGGCACCCCGTGACTCTGGTTGCGGAGGATCACACCAAGGCCGGAGGAGGCTGGATAGGTATCAGCGCGCCCCTTCAACCGGCGTCACGTTTGGGTGCCGCGTTGAAACTGGCCCTGTTTCAGGCGCTGATATTCGCGGGCCTGCTGCTTCCGGGCCTTGCGGTCGCCTCGATCGCGCCTGCCCGCGACTCCCTCGACCGCTGGGTGTGGGCCCTCGTGGTCTCGGGCCTTGCCGCCTATCTCGATTTCTTCGCCGTCTTTCTCCATCACGGGCTCGTCACGGGCCTCTCCTGGACCCTGCTCGCGCTCGCCGCAGCGCTCTGCGTTGCCCGTTGGAAGACACTCGCGCGGCTTGCCGCGGATCGCGACTTCCTGGTGCCGCTCCTGATCGCCTTGCTCGTCTGCCTGTTCTACAGCCAGGGCGCCTTTCTCTACGGAGGTCTGGAATCGCCCGCAGGCGTCCCGATGAATCGGATCCTGGCGAACCTGCCTGCGGATCCGATTCTGCCGCACCGACTGGCCGACATCATCGCGCAGGGCCTGCCTCTGCGTCCGTTCTACCTGGACTGGCTCTCGAGCGATCGCCCCCCGCTGCAGGCCGCGCTGGAGGTGCTGGTCTGGCCCTTCGCATCGGGCGACCTGGGGGCGGCACTCGTCGGCATGGCCGTGCAGTCGTGGGTATGGATTGGACTGTGGATATTTCTCCGTCGCCTACCGCTCAACGCGTGGCAGCGCGGCCTGGTGCTGGTCGCCTGCGTGTTCTCCGGTTTCTTCTTCCTGAACACGATCTTCTACTGGCCCAAACTCCTGCCCACGGCCTACCTGCTCGCCGCCGCTTCGCTGCTGTGGGCCGACCAGGACTCCGGCGGCCTGTCCGTGCGGAATGCGGTGCTCGCCGCCGCGTGCCTTGCGCTCGGCATGCTCGGTCACGGCGGGAGCGCGTTTGGGATCGCGGGCATGGCGGCCGTCTATCTCGTGCAACGGGGGTTGCCCGGCTGGCGCCCCTTCCTGGCCGGCACGGTCGCGGCCGTCGCCGTGATGACGCCCTGGACCCTGTATCAGAAATTCGCCGACCCTCCGGGCAACCGCCTCATCGCCTACCACCTTGCCGACCATCCGGCGATCGACCCAAGGCCGAGCCTCGTCGTCATTCGGGAGGCCTATAAAAAGACGCCCTGGAGAACGCTCCTTCACAACAAGGTCCAGAACGTGGAGGCGCTGTTCTGCAGGCAAGCCGGATGGTGGGACAACACCACACAGGCCGCGGGGCTGGCGCGAAAGGGACGCTATCGCGATGCCTTTGCGGTGTTCACGAACACCTCCCGCATCGCCGGCTTCTTTCACTATGGCCAGACGCTGGCCTGCCTGCTGCCCGGCGCACTCGGGGCGCTTTGGCTGATGACGAGGCGGCGCGGCTCGCCGCTCGAACTCGCGGTGCGCCGAACCGCGGCGTTCACCGGCGCCTCCTGCGTGGTCTGGTGCCTCTTGATGTTCGGAGCCGGGACGACCGTGATTCACCAAAGCTCGTATTTCACCGGCGCCTGCCTGTTCACGGCGGTGGCGCTGGGGCTTGCCGCCTATCCTCGCTGGCTCGCGCGTCTGATCCTTGGCGCGCACCTCGTCTGGTTCTTCGCCGTGTGGATGCTCGCCGCCCGGCCCATGCCCTGGGAAGCCGGCCATCTGGTTTTTCCGGCAGCGATTCCGGGCTTTGCGGTCGGCGTGGCCGTCCTGTGCCTCGGGCTTCTGGTACTTCTCCATCGGGTCGCGACGGAGGACGACAAGGCTTAAACGGGCCGGAATCCGGACTGACGAAAGGCACGCCCCTTCCGGCGTCAGGCGCGGCCCATTGGATCGCCGACTCGCACCTGGCCATCCTGGACGACCCTTGCGAACAAGCCGCGCAGTCTCCGATGCCGGTTCTCCGGGAGCCGTATCCAGTGCAGAAACGACTCGCCGTAGTGCCGTGCGAACTTCGCGCAGGCGTCGTTCTCAACGTCGCTGACTTCGATCACCGCCGTGCCCACCCGAAGCCGGCTGCCGACGGGCAGAGCCGCCTCCGAGAGGTCGAGGTCGGCCATCAGGGTGTCGCCCGGGTGATGGCTCGTGCCGGCGAGTCGGCGTACGAGGTCGATGATCCGCGAGTTGCAGACGGCGACCTGGACGCGCGGGTCGGGCCGGCCGTCCGGCAGGCACATCCACGTGCGGCGTTCCCAGCGATCGCCAACCGCGCCGCGCGCGGCGCTGAGCTCGAGCACCGCGGGATACTCGCGCAGGTCGGGGCCGGGCCGCACGCAGACGCAATCCACGGTCGAGGCGCCCGCCGGCGACGGTCCCAGCTGGGCCAGCGCTCGATCAAGTTCTTCCGGAGTGTGTGGCATGAGATTTCGGTTGCGGATCGGTGAACGCGATTGGGTATGAACCACCGAGGCATCGACCTTCGCCAAGGCTACGGCGGACAGGCGGAGGGCATGGAGACAATCACGGGAGAAGCCAGGTGCCAGAGGTCAGAAGTCAGAAGTCAGAGGTCGGAGGTCGGAGGTCGGAGGTCAGAGGTCGGAGGTCGGAAATTTGTCGATGGAGGACGGGTGGACCTCAACTCGGAGATGGAATGGAACAGAAGGCAACGAAGGGAACGAAGCCCAAACCGCTTACCACTGAATTGAGAGGTCCCTGATCTATTCACCGTTTGGGTGAGTCGATTTTGGCTCGGTGACTTCGTTTGATCGCTTGGCCCGGCCTTCTTTGTCATCCTCGTTTCCGTCCGAAACTTGCCGATGGATGGCAGAGGGGGCGCGAGTCGAGACTCGCATTCCGCACGCGCGGGACGAAACCCCCGCTCGGCAGGCTCGGGGCCTTCGGGAGGTTCTGCACTCAAAGACTGAATACCGTCGGGCTTGGACTGGGCGGGCTGGGCCGGGAGGCGGAGCCTCCCGCGCAGGGCGGAATCGTGATTCCGCACTCCACAACGGACGGAGGCTTGTCGCTGCCCACTTTGGATTGCGGCGAACTTTCACGCGGCTATGCGGCGCGAGTAGAGACTCGCGTTCCCGCACGCGCGGGACGGAACCCCCGCTCGGCAGGCTCGGGGCCTTCGGGAGATTCCGCACTCAAAAACTGAATACCGTCGGGGCCGGCGCGCTCAGTTCCGGGTGTCGGCGGGGCGCAGGGAGGCCACCTGGCCGCGAAGCACCTCGCGCAGCTGCATGAGCAGCGCGACCGGCGGATGAGCGGGGAACGGGGCGAGCGCGGCGGCGGCGAGCCCGAGTTCAGACTCGATCGCGTCGGCCACGGCGTTCCACACACCCAGCTCCCGCATCTGGCGCAGCCGCGCGTCGAGCTCCGCCGGACGCTCGCCGCGGATCTCCTCCATGAGGACCGACCGCTCCTCGGCGGACAGGCGGTCGGCGAGGACGAAGAGCGGAAGCGTCAGCTTTCCGCTCGCGAGGTCCGTCCCGAGCGTCTTGCCAATCCGTTTCTCCTCGCCGAAGAAGTCGGCCAGGTCGTCGTAAATCTGATACGCAATCCCCAGGTGGCGCCCGAAGGCCGCGGAGGCCTCCACGACGTCGGCGGCCGCGCCGGAGAGGCGGGCGCCGAGGAAACAGGAGACGCGGAAGAGCTCGGCGGTCTTGAGATCGATCACCCGGTAATAGTCCTCGCGGCTGACGTTGGTCGTGCCGCGCCGCAGGGTCTGGATGATCTCCCCTCCGCACACGCGGCGGGTCGACGACGACACCGCCTGGCAGACCTCGGGCGTCGGGTACTGCGAGGCGAGGTGCAGCGCATGTGCGAACAGGGCGTCGCCGAGCAGCACGGCCGCGGCTGAGCCGTAGGCGCGCGCGGCGGTCTTTCGGTTCCGGCGCACGTCCGCGCCGTCCATGATGTCGTCGTGCACCAGGGTGGCGAGGTGGACGAGCTCGACGACGGCGGCGGCCTTGACGAGGTCCGCGGCGGGTTCGTGGTCGCCGCGCCAGGAGCTGAGGAAAACCAGCGCGGGCCGGATCCGCTTTCCGGAGGTGTCTATGCAGTAGTCGGCCATCGCGCGGATCTCGGGTTCAAACTCCGCGATTTGGCCGGCGAGCAGCCGGTCGAGCGCCGCCATGTGGGGCTTGAGGTGCGTGAACACCTCGCCGAACAGCGGTTTATTCGCGGGCGCGAGGGCTGGAATGGACGGGTCGGCCGACATAGACCCCGGCATCTTGGGGAACTCGCGTCGAAACGCCAGCGTGGTGTTCGGGCCGGCTCCGCGCCGGACCCGGACGTCGGATTCAACGTCTGGATCGTTCGGTTCCGACCTTACGGAACCTCGTACACTTCGACGAGCGCCACGCCGGTTGCGCCTCCGACGCCGTACGTTTCCACGGTGTAGCTGCCGGGCGGCAGGACGACGAGCATGGCGGCATCCTTACTGCCGGCAGGCAGGGGACTGTCCCCGACCTCGGCGGCCGCGTGCGCGAGCATCACCGGATCGTTTCCAGTCTCCCAATTGTCGTTTTCCCGAACCACGTAGGGGGTCGCAGCCGACACGCAATTGAGCACGATGCGAGGATCGGAGAGCACGCCCGAGACGTGATAATTCGCGAGCGTGGGGCCGACGGCGCGAATGAGCACCTTCTTGGGCAGGGTTCCCGTGATCGAAAACCCGGCCACCATGATGGAGTCGCCCGAGCCCACCCACCCGCGCGAAGAGATCGCAAGGAGGCGATTGCCGGTGAACGGCAGATCCCGGTCGAGATCGTAAATCTCCACCAGGGCGACGCCCGACGAACCGTCCACGCCGCTGACCTGCGCGGTGTAAAGGCCGGGATTGATCGAGCCCAGCAGCACCGAGTCGCGGCTGTTGGTGGCAAGCGCCGGAAGGCCCGCGGTCGACTGGGCCTTCACCAGCGAAGTGCCCCCACCCCAGCGGTCATCGGACATCATCAGCGAGCTGCTCTGGTCGTAAACCTGAAGACGCGGACTGGGGAGGACGCCGGAGACGTTGAAGTTGGCGAGCGACGGACCCACCGCCCTCATCACCAGACTCTTCGGCGTGTTGCCGTTCACGATAAACCCCGCCACCAGGACGCCGTCGCCCGGTCCCACGAAAGCCCGCGTGGAAAGGCCGTGCAGAGTACCATCGGCGATCGCCACGCCGCTCGAGCGCGCGGCTACAACCGTGCCGCTCAGGGTGCCCCCCAGGGTCACGGTGAGGAACCCGGTCGTAGGATTGAGCTTGCCGGTCACCTGCGTTCCCTGGGCGGTCGTGAAGGAGAAGCTGCCATCGCTGGAAACCGGCGCCGCGCCGGCGTCCGTCTTGGTGCCGTCCGAAACCGCCAGCGTCAGGGAACCTGAAGGCGAGAGGATGCCGACCACCGAGCTCGCGGAATTTCCGGAGATCGTGCCATTGTAGAGTCCGGCCGGGAACTGGTCCGCCCCGATGTCGACCGGACCGATGAACATGCGCGACGAGCCGTCGGGCGAGAGCGTGCCCTGCACCCCGGTCAGGCTCAGCTGGGCGCTCAGCACGGTCTTGCCGGAGGCGTTCGAAACGGTCAGCGCGCCCGCCGAGCTCACCGCGAGCCCCGTGTACGTGTAAACCTTGGCTGCGCCGGTGGTGCTGTAGGCGATGAACGCCCCGCCGCTGCCCTTCGCGTTGAGCAGTGCGAATTGCCCCGAATCGCCACCCAACAGGCTGTAGGTACCCGAATACACGGTATCCAGACTGTTGACACCCTGGTCGGCCACCACGATGGGCACCGCGGCCGACACGGTCTGCGCACCCGAATTGTCGGTGGCCACCGCGGCGATGTAGTAGGTTCCCGTCGACGCCGGTTTCCAGGCGTACAGGTAGGGCGCGGTGGTTGTGCTTCCGACCGTCACTCCATTGACCTGGAAGTCCAGCGACGCGATCGTGCCGTCCGGATCGTTCGCGGTCGCCGCCAGCTGGACCGTGGAGCCCACGCGGACCCCCGAGTCGGCGCCCGGCTGCGTGATCGTCACGACGGGCGACTGGTTGGCGCTGACCACGACCTGAACGGCGGACGAGCGCGTCGTATTGCCGTAGTTATCCGTCGCCAGGGCAGTCAGCTGGTACGTGCCCGCCGCGGCGGGCGCCCAGGTCATCGAGTACGGCGGCGCCGCGAGGCTGCCGACGTCCAGGCCGTTCGCCTGGAACTGCACCGAGGCCACGCCATCGTCGGCATCCGTGGCCACCGCCTGCAGGGTGAGCGGCGCGCCTGCCGACACCGTCGCGCCCGGCAACGGAAGCGTCAATTTGACCGAAGGAGGGGCATTCGGCGTGATCTGGATCAGCACAGGCACGGAGGTCGCGATGTTGCCCAGGACATCGGTGGCCTGGACTGAGAGCGAATAGGAGCCCGGGTAGGTCGGCATCCACGTGAAGGAATAAGGAGCGAGGGTGCTGGTGGACACGGGCACGCCGTTCACCATGAACTGCACCGATTTGATGGCACCATTCGCCGAGCCGGCGGTGGCGTTCATCACGACGGCCGTGCCTGCGGGCGCGGACGCGCCAGCGGAGGGCGACGTAAGGGACACCGACGGGGCGGACCCGGTTGACACGGTGACTCCCACGGCCGACGAAGCGGTCTGATTGCCATCGTTGTCGGTCGCCACCGCCTCGAGCGTATAGAGGCCGGGCGTCGTGGGGGTCCACTGGATGGAATACGGATAGGCGGTGACTGCGGTGCCGATGTTCTGTCCGTTGGCGGAGAATTGCACGGAGACCACGGTTCCGTCCGGATCCGACGCCGCGGCGGTCAGGGTCGTGGCGCTGTTGACGCCGACCGAGGAGCCGGCGGTCGGGCTGGTGATCTGAACGACGGGCGGTTTTCCGATCACCGCCCCGGAGGAGCCTCCGCCCGTAGTCACGTTGACGGTGACCGGGTCCGAGGTCTTGGAGAGTCCGATGGAATCGGTGGCGAGCGCGGTGATGGTCGCCGTCGCGGCGCCGCTGCCGCTGCTCCCACTGCTGCCGCCGCTGCCGCCGGAGCTGGTTCCCGGATTAATGATCGCGCTGATGCTATAATAGCCGGACGAATCGGGAGTCAGGGCCTGGCCGAGATAGGTGCCGTCGGCATAGAACTGAACGGTCAGGCCGACGGGACTGCCGCCCGAGTCGAGATTGGAGTCGCTTGCGGAGGCGCGTATCTGGACAGGCGTGCCGCCGGCGATGGTCGCGTTGCTTGTCGGCGAGACCACGTTCACGGTCGGCAGTGCGGCGACGGTCACCGTGGTGGGGCTCGGCGTCTGGGTGGTGCTGGTGGACGTGGAGGACGCCACGACGTTGTTCTTGTCGTCGTACGCGAGGGCCACGAGGCCGTATTTGCCGACGACCGTGGGCTGCCACTGGAAATTGTAGGGATAGGTAGTGCTGGTTCCCAACAGGACGCCGTCCACGTAGAGTTCAACCTTTGCGATCGTGCCGTTGGGACTCGCCGCAACGACCGACACCGGGATGTTGGCCGTGGCGGCGGCGGTGTAATCGGGGATCGGAATCAACGCGTTGTTCGAGGGCGAGTTGATCTTGCAGGTCGGCGGCGTGCCCACCGCATTGACCATGCGGAGAGTCATCACCGCTGTGCCGTTCGGCGACACCTGGTTTTCGTTGTTGTCGTACGCCCGAGCCTCGATCTGGTGCGTGGCGGGCGTGGCGGCGGGAGTATAGATGATCGAATAGGGATAGGTGGTGTCGGACCCAAGCAGCACGCCATCCGCATAAAAATCGATGTGCTTGATGAATGCATTGGGACTGCTTGGCAGACCCGTGGCTGCGGCCTGAATGACGACGGAAGATCCGGTGGGCACAAGCGTGTTGTCGACGGGGCTCAGTATCTGCGTGCCCGTCGCGTGATATCGGACCGCAAGGGACGTGGCGCTGTTGGCGCCATCAGTCGCAGTGACCGTGAGGTAATACACGCCGGGCTGGGGCGGCGTCCAGGAGACGGAGTTGGGCTGCGTCACGTCGACGTTGGGCGGGGTGCCGATCGACACGCCGTTGACGAAAAACTTGTAGGTGAAGCCGCCGACCGGGAACGTTCCAATCGCCTTCGCGGTGATGGTGATGAAGGACCCCACGGGACCGTATGATTCGTTTTGGGCGGGCGTGACAAAGAGCGAACCCACCGACACGCCGGCAGTCGCGGTCACCGGCGTGGGGGCGGCGGTGGTGCCGGAGGGCGCGGGAGGAGGCGCCGCGATCGTAATGGACGGCACGGAGGTGTAGCCGCTGCCGCTGTCGGTGATCACGATGCTCTTCACGTCGCCCGAGGTGCTGTCCACCGTCGCCACGGCCTTGGCCTGAGTGCCGTTCGGCGACGAGGGCGCGGAGATCGTGACGGTCGGCGCGGTCACGTATCCGGAACCGGAATTCACGACGATCACGCTGGTGACCGAGAAGCCGATGACCGCCACCGCGGTGGCGCCCGAGCCACCGCCGCCGGTCAGCGACACGGTCGGTTCGGTGGAATAACCGCCGCCGCCGTTGGTAAGAGTGATCGATGCGACCCAGGTGTTGATGGTCGCAGTGGCCGTGGCGCCCGAGCCGCCGCCGCCGCTCAAGGTCACGGTTGGCGTCGAGGTGTAGCCGCTGCCGCCCGCGCTCAAAGTAATGCCCGTCACCTGACCGGTTGAGGCGTCGAACTGGGCGGTCGCGGTCGCGCCGGAGCCGCCGCCGCCGCTGATGGTGACGGTGGGTGCGGAGGTGTAGCCGCTGCCCCCGCTGACGACGGTCAAAGCGCTGACAGCGCCGCTAAGCGTGCAATAGCCTGCGGCGCCCAAGCCACCGCCCCCGGAGATCACGACGGACGGGGCCGTCGTGTAACCGCTGCCGCCGTTGACGATCTTGAGGGTGGAGACCGAGAAGCCGAGCGAGGCCGTGGCGGTGGCGCCAGAGCCTCCCCCGCCATTGATCGCGACGGTGGGAATCGACGTATAGCCGCTGCCGGGATTGGTGATCTTGATCTGGGAAACCTGTCCGGAACTGACCTGCGCCTGCGCGGTGGCGCCGGAGCCTCCCCCGCCGGTGATGGTCACCGTGGGCGTCGACGTATACCCGCTGCCGCCCGAGCTCACCGTGACGGTTGAGACGGATTGCTCGATGGTGGGATTGCCGTTGCTGTCGGTGCTGGTGACCGCGACCTGGTTGATGCCAACAGACAATACGGGCTGTTGCTGGGCGCGAAGCGCGGTGGCCAGAGCCAGGAGCATGAGGCCACACGAGAGGAAGAGAAGCCGGTGTTTCATGAGGCTCGCCTGTTTGACGTTTTCGGCGCGTGGCGTGCGTTACTGGCTGCCGGTCGTTGAATCGTCGGACCTGGTCCAATGGAAGAAGCCCTTCTTCGGCTTCACCGGAGCATTCTGTTCAGGAACGTAGGGGTCGATCTTGGTATCGCGATAGCCCGGGAGATCCGAGCGGCGCAGGCGCATCTCGCGGAGCTGGTTCGTGTCGAAGACCTGTTCCGGCGAGGCGCCGTCGGCCGAGATGATCTTGGCCGTGATGAAGATCAGGAGGTTCGTAGTCGTGACGTTGTTGGACTTGTTCGAGAAGAGCCTCCCGAACAACGGAATGTCTCCGAGAAGCGGGACCTTGGTGGTGGTCTTTGTCGTATTGCGCTGGAGCAGGCCGCCGATGCCCATCGTGTAACCATCCTTCAACGACACCTCGGTGTCGGCCGAACGGGTCGCGATGATCGGGATGTTGGCGCCGCCCGCGCCACCGAAGCTGGTGACGCCGTTCTGCTGGCTGACCTCGGGGTGCACCCTCAGCTTGATGAAGCCGCGGGCGTTGACCTGCGGGGTCACCCTCAGGATCACACCGATATCCTGCCAGTCGAAGCCGCTGACCTCGAAGGTGCCGTGCTCCTGATTGTAGGTGTACTTTGGAACCGGGAACTTCTCGCCGACGGTGATCATCGCCTGGGTGTTGTTGAGCGTGACGATCGTCGGATTGGATACGACCCGCGTTCCCTGCAGGGTGGAGAGAGCGTTGAGCACCAGGTCGAACTCGGAGGCGGAGAATACCGCGCTCAGCGCGCGGGTAGTGGAGGTGGCACCGGCGATGGACTGCAGGGCATTGAGGGCGCCGGTTGTCTGGCTGCTGTTGTCGAGGCTCGTGCCGGCCGTGCTACCGGTGCTCGACACGGAGTCCAGCGCACCATTGGTAGAGGTCACTGTGGACGAATTGGTCGAGCCGGAATTTTGTCCGGTATTGGCACTGGTATTGGTGGCAGACTGGTTGCTCCCGCTGTTTTGCACCCCCTGCTGTTGCGTACGGCCGTAGGTGGCGAGCCCGTTGGCACCCGGCGCCGCGCTGAGCTTGTATCCACTCAGGGAACTCCAATTCACGCCCACGTTCTTGACGTCGGAGTCGGTCACCTCGACGAACTTTGACTCGATCATCACCTGGTCGGTGGACTTGTCCAAGCTGTCGATGATGGACTTGATCCGGGCGAGCCGCGAGGGCCGCTCGGTGACCACGAGGGCGTTGCTTCGCGCGTCCACGACGATGCGTCCGCCGGCGGCGGGGTCGACGAGCGAGCCGACCGTGGCCATGATGTCCTGGGCTCGGGCGTAGTTGAGGATGAACACCTGCGTGGTGGTGGGCTCCTGCTGCAGGCTTTCGTTGGAGACGACCCGGATGATGTTTCCGTCCTCGACGAACGTGTATCCCACCGGGCTCAGGACGAGTTGGAAGATCTGGCGCCAGGTGACGTCGCGCAGCTTGATGGTGGTCTTGCCCTGGAGCGTGTCGGGGATGACCAAGTTGAGCTCGAAGAGGTCGGCGACGTTGCGGAGGATGGTGCGGATGTCCGCGTCGGGGAAGTCGACGGAGATCGTGCCCTTGCCGGCGCCGGGCGTGGTGGACTGGGTGATGGCCGGCTTCGGGGCCTGACTGTCCTTGATCGTGATGCCCTCGGCGGCGGCCGCGGGCTTGGGGGCGACGGTCGTGGGAGCCGGGGCTGGCGGCTGGGCGGCGAGCACCAGCGTCGACGCGAAAAGCGCGATCAAAATGGCTGGGCGTGTGGTCATGGGGAGGTTCCGGGGTTGATGGGCCGAGTGATCTCGGTGTGGTTCAGGCGGAGTGAAAACGAGGAGCTCTCGACCGCCGTAATTGCCACATCATAATCGTGTCCCTCAAAGGTAATCGTGAGGTGGTCCCCCACTTTCAGCTTCTTTTCACGAACGAGGAGGTAGGTCGTGGATCCCCACTTGAGGGTGCCGGATGGGTTGAGCCAGTCGGCGATGGCGGAAAGAATCTGCGACTCGGATTGCGGCTTTGCCTGCTGAGCGGGCACGATACCGGAGGCGGCGAGCGCCTTGAGTTCCGCCGCGTCGGGCGTGGAGAAGCCTGGCGGGAAAAACGGATTGGGCAGGTCCGAGGGCAGCGGCGGCACCTTGGGTGTCGCCGCCAGCGCGAGGGCGGTCTGCACCGTGGCGAGGCGCCGCTTGGAGGGAAGGATGTCGGAGGTGACGGCCCGCGCGGTGGAAGCGGCGACGAGGGCCGCGGCGGCAACCAGTGCGAGGCGGCCTGCGCACAGGCGGGCGCGATGGATACGGGAGGTCATTGGCGAAGCCCCAGCAGATCGAGTTTGAGCGCGAGCGTGAGATCGTGCGTCCGCGGACCGCCCGCGGGCGCATCCTCGCTCAGAGGAGACTTCGGACTGAAGGTCGCGGAGCGGATCACGCAGTAGTGGGGTCCGTTCTCAAGCTCCCCGAGGAAGGCCAGCAGGTGCGGGAAGTCGCCCTGCACGGTGAGACTGTAGGAGATTGGCGTATACGGGACCTCCGGCGCCTTCTTGCCCTTGGGCAGGGGAAGCAACGGATCCTGGCGCAGGTCGTTGAGCGTGGTCTTCGTATCCGCCTCCACCTTGTAGAAATACTGCAGGTTGGTGGCGAGGTCCGAGGCATGCACCAGACGCCCCTCGATCGTGGCCACGCTGGCCTTCATCTTCGCGACCTGCTCGCGGAGCTGGGCCGAATTCTTCACGTTCTCGATGATCCGCTCGGCCTCGGACGAGCGATCGTCGAGCTTGGACTCGGCGTCCTGCTGGGCGACGAACCGGAAATACGACAGGACGGCGAGCACGAGACACAGTGCACCGCAGCCGACGCCGATCGCATTGCGACGAATGAAGACGAGAAAGGTGGGGCGTGAGGCAGCCATGGCAGAGGGAGGGCGCGCGGTCACTTTTTCGGCATCTTCAGCTTCAGAAAGAGCTCGAAATTGAGCCGCCCGTCCTGGGGATTCTTGTTCAAGTTCGTGAGGTCCACGTTCCCGAACTCGGTGGCCAGGGCCCTGTCGGCGTGAAGCTGGTCGACGTACGCCGACGCGATTCCGCTTGCGAGCTCAGGCGCGCCACGGACGACGCCACGGAGGATCATGCCGGAGTCTCTCATCTCGACATAGGTGAGCGCGATGTTCTTGGGCAGCGTCTGTGCGATGTGGATCACCACAGGCGACAGCGTCGGGCGCGAGTGCAGATAGGCCGACACGACATCGACCTTCTTCTGCTCCTGCTGAAACTCCCGGAACAGACGCACCCCGTGCTCGCTGAGGACGCGGTTGCGCGCGATATCCTGGTCGGCCAGCGCGATCTGATTGCGGATTGTGTGAATCGAATATTCCCGGAAGACGACATACGCCAGCAGGGCGACCGCGACGGAAATCGCGAGCGCGTTGACGAAGAAGACCGTGCGGACGGCCTTGATGTCGGGGAGCCGCTCGTAGTTGCGGAAATTGGGATGCCACCGCGGAGACTCCGTGGCGCGGTCCGAGGAGGCCTTCAGTTTAAAGCGCGGCGCCATTGGGAAGGTTCTGGTGACTCACCATGAGGGAGAGCAGGCCCAGCCAGCGCGAGTCGTGACCGGCGGCGAGAGCTCGCTCCGAGAGCGTGATTTCGTGGGCGGAGAGCCACGTGGAAATGTCGAGCTTGAGCGTCGGCACGCCCAGCGAGGCGCCGATGACTGTCTCGATCCAGGACAGCTGGGCCGGCAGTGACGTGCAGAGCAGCTGGCCGATCGACTGACCGGTCTGCACCTCGTAGAATCCGATAGAGGATTGCAATTCGCGCAGCAGACGCTGGACGAGTTCGGGGCCCATGCTGGTGAAATCGAAGGTATTCGAATAAAAGAGTTTTCTCGCGGACTCCTCGTCCTTGAGGCTCAACTTCTTGTGAACAACCGGGAGCATCGACTCGGTGCCGTAAGGAATCGGCCTGGAGGCATCGACCCCCGTGGCGGAGACGATGAACGAGTGCGTGGCCTCGGCGCCAATCTCGAGCACAAGCGTGGGAGACTTTGACCCCGTGCGGGCGAGCGCATCGACGATGCCACCGAGCATGCCCACGGTTCCGAGCTCCAGACGTGTCGGATAGATGCCGGATTTGAGAAGCGCGTCCTGATCAGCGATCACGTCCTCGCTGGGCATGCCGCAGAACAGGATCTCCTTGGGCAGGGCCTGAGTCAGGTCGCACTGGGCACCTGTTTCGGCATCCAACAGTGCGATGATGTGCTTCTCCGGTTCGATCCGAAACTGCTGTGCGCAGAATTCGTTGAGATAGGACGGCTCCTTGGCGCGCTTTGGCTCGATCGTACCGCGACGGACGAGACGCCTCGAAGGATAGACCGCACAGTCGGCATGGAGATAGCCGCTCGGGTGGGCTTTGGGCTGAAGTTCAGAGAGGACTCCCTTCAACGCATCGGGATCGTTGAGCCGCACCTCCTTCAACTCCTCGACCACCAACGGCGAGGCACCCGAGGAGGTTCTCGCCAACATCCAGCCGTGGTCGTTCTTTTCGACGAAGAAACCTTTGTTCTTGGGGGAAAACAGCATTCGGGATCGCCGCGCCGAACACCCGAACCACGAGCGCGGGATAGAAAGACCCGGCAGCCAAGCGGTCAGCGATCACAGTCCGGTTTGCGGTGGCGACCTGCAGGATGTCTCAACTCACTCGGGCCTTACAAGAGCAAAGCCGGCCGGCGCCCGTCGCCTTGACTGCCTCTCGCGCGCCCAAGGGTAATGATTTAATATATTGTTATTCAATATATAAAGAAACATTTCCTACCCACGCGCGACAATTTGGAAAAAACCCATGAAAATGGCGCCCCCCCCTGTGCAGGCGGGCCCGAGTATGAGACAATGCGCTAAATCGTGATCGCGGCAGGCGCAGGCAAACGCCCGCCGTGTTCACCACGGCCTTGGGCCCGACCAGCAGGACCCGGAGGTCGGATATGACGCGCACACACCAGTCCAGCCAGTTCACCCACAACATCCGGGCCATGACCCTGGTGGAGGTGGTGGTTGCGATCTTCGTGATGGTGATGCTGACGCTCGGAATGCTCGCGGTGATGATGCAGTCCCGACGCCTCACGGAGGGCAGCATCTACCAACAGACGGCGACGACGATTGCCGAGGGGTATCTCGAACAGATGCGCAACATGGACCTGGCGTCGTTGTGCAACTACGACTCCAACGGAAACGCCCAGCTGTCGGCCTCGTACACGATTCCGACCCTCTACCCACAGCCGGACACCTCGGCGGAAGCCATTTCGGATCCGATCGCGACGACCGTCGGGACGCCGCCCTCGCCCACGTCGGTCACTCCCGGGACCACACCCACCGGGGTGGTGGACAACCTCAAGTCCTTCGACATGACGAAGGGCTATGGAGCCACCAACGTCAGCTCCGCCGACACCACGAACACGAGCGGGGGCGTGACGGTGAACGCCGTGACCGCGACGAGCACCTGGCCGGCGCTTTGGCCCGGCGCCAACAATTATCCCAGTGCGTCGACGGGCACCTCATCCTCGACCTCGACGAATCCCACGCCCACGACCACGACACCAGGCGTCAACGATCTCCACGTGGACCTCTGGGTCTGGGTCACGGACCTCTCGGGCACGAGCGCCACCGCCACGAAGGTTTACGGGATCACCCTGTTCTACTCCTGGCAATACCGGGACGGCAACCGGGTGCGCTACGCGATGAACAGCCTGCGGACCATCCGCTCGAACGTGCCCACCTATTGATCATGAAGTCGACACGCGGATTCACGCTGGTGGAAATCATGGTCGCCTCGGCGCTGCTCCTCATCGCGATGACGGGCATCCTGTACGTGTACGCCCAGGCAATGAACACGTACGCGTACGAACAGGGGCGGCTGATCGTCAACCAGGACATCCGCAAACTGACCCAGCAGATGACGAGCGATGCGGTGTTCTCGAGCTACTTCAGGCTCTACACGAGCTTCCAGGACCGCTCGGACAACGGCTCCTACAACGGTTCGGTCGACGCGCCGGTGACCGATGGCGGATCGGGGGATTTCGTCGTGTTCTTCACCGAAACCACCGACTCGAGCGGCAAGCCGGCGATCAGCCAGCTGGTCGCCTATTACCGGGACGCGCCGGCGCCCTCGACGGTGGGCGGCGTGCTTGTGTCGACTCCCGGTCCGGTGCGACGGGTTGCAGTGACGATCTCCCCGGCGATCGATCCGACCTCCACGACGATCCTGAGCATCCTCAACACCTACCTGCCCGTCGCAAACCAGTCGACGAATCCGATGGTGGTGCAGCTCGCGCAGGGCCTGGCGAACGGCAGCCTGTTCTACAATTTCTACAACCGCAGCGTCATGGTGCGCGGGCAGATCCAGGAGAACGGGAGCCTGTATCAACGCGCCGCGAGCACCTACAATTTCACCCTCTCCCCTCGCGGGTGACTCCCATGTCCGCTCCCATGAATTCCAACCGCGGATCGGCTCTCGTCACGGTCATCATCCTCGCCGGGGTGATGATCATCCTCGCAGGGGCCGCGCTGAACTGGTCGCTAACCGAGCGGCGGCTCAACAATCGCAGCGCCTACTGGCTGGAGGCGCGCTCCGCGGCGGAGGCACTCGCGGAGTACGGCTTTGCGCAGGTGCGCGACCAGTTCGACGCGCAGGCGACTCCGCCGACCTTCAAGCCCGGTTCGGGCAACGAGCTGGCGCTTCCCCCGACGACCTTCTTCTCGGGCAGCCGCGTCGACACCAACACCTACTCCTCCACCCATCTGCACGGCCTGGAGCTTATCGGAGGCCCCGCGAACACCGTGCCCACCACGTCGATGTTCTACATCGATCCGTCCGACCCGGCGAACGAGTACGACCCGATGAAGGGACTGTGGATCGTGCGGCGCGACATCACCGTGCTCGCGAAAGCGACCGTGATGCCGCCGACTGGCCAGGGTCCGCCCATCACCGCATGCGTGTCCGAGACGATCTCCGTGCGCGGCGCCCCGTTGTTCGCCCATGCAATCTACTACGCAAAGGATGACCTCGAGATCTTCCCCGGGCCGCAGATGGATGTGTACGGTCCGGTTCATGTGAACGGGAACATCTTCGTCAGTGGCCAGAGCAGCTCGGCGGGGTTGACGTTTCACGGTCCGGTCTCGGCGACCGGCGGCATTTTTCACGCGTGGGCCAACTCCAACGGAGCCTCGCACGGAGCCGGAAACGAGACGCTCGGCCAGAATCCCGTGAAGTTCCTTTCGGCCGACGGAACCAAGGAGATCAGCCTCAACCTCACCGGCACCTCATCCGGGTGGATGGACAGCACCACGGGCCTGGACAACGGAGTGAGCGGACTCTCCAACCTCCAGTCGCTCATCACGCAGGCAGTCACGACGACCTTCCGCCAGACCGCGGTCCAGAACTGGGGCGGCAACCTGCAGACCGGGGCGATGGGCGTGCAGACCTACAATCCGATCGCGTTCAATGAGGTGATCGGCACCGACAGCTCCGGCAACCCGGTGACGGCCGATCCCCACACCCTCATCGAGCCGCCCGCTCCGCCCTCGAGTTCAGACCCCTATTACTCGGCCAAGGAGCAGATCGAACAGCAGAAGTATTCCACGCAGGCGCAGCTCTATGTGAAGGTCACGCTCTCCAGCCCGACCGCGGGCACGGCCCCGACCGCGACAATCCAGCTGTACGGGCCCAGTACCGGTTCGGCCGGCACGGGGCCCAACGACTATGTGCCGCTCGGCAATCCCACGAACATGGGTGGAAGCGGCACGCCGCTCGTCACGTACCAGCCCTACATCGCCACGCAGACCACCGTGGGCAGCAAGGTCAGCTCCGGTACAAACAAGGGAAAGTATCCGATCACCACCACCACGATCACCAGCGCGGGAGCGGGAGCAGCCACCACCACGTACTCCAGCACCCTGCCATCGAAGGCCTCGGGCGGCACCATCAGCTCCGGCGGAAGCGACGTATCCGTCAGTTCAGGACTCTACGACCAGCGGCGCCAGATGGGCGTCGACATCGTCCAGGTCGACATGAAGGCCCTCGGCGCGGCCGTCTCCGACATGGTGTCCAACACCTCCGACGCGAACGCGATCACCAACCCGGACGGCTCGGTCTTCAACAGCTGGAACGGAGCCGTGTATGTGGAGATCAACGACACGTCGCCCCGGGGCGACACCAGCAGCCAGTCCGCGAGCGTCCGCCTGGTGGACGGACAGGTCAGTTCGGGCAGCAGCCTGATGCCGTCGTACGGCGTGAACGGGAAGGGCCTGACGATCGCCACGAACGCCCCACTCTACATCCAGGGCAACTTCAACGCAGACGGCAGCGTGTCGTCCGCCTCCGCGACCACGCCCGACGACGGGAATTCCGGCTCCCCCTCCGACCCGACCGCGGAGAGCCCCGTGTGCGTGGCCGCCGATGCGATCACGATCCTGTCCTCGAACTGGAAGGACAAGATCTCGGCCGACACGGTCAAGCCGACGCCAAGCAGCAGCACCGAGATTGCGGCCGCGTTCCTCACGGGCCTGGTGCCCACGAGCAACAGCGCCAGCAGCGGCGGCGCGCACAATTTCCCGCGATTCCTCGAGAACGGCGGCACCGTGGCGATCCGCGGATCGCTGGTGGCGATGTTCGAGAGCAAGATCGCGACGCAACCCTGGGCGATCTCGTACTACGGCGCGCCGGTCCGCATCTGGGGCTTCGACTCGCTGTTCCAGAACGGCACCTTCCCGCCGCTCACGCCGAAGGTGCAGTCGTTCCGCCGGTCGGCGTTCTCGCTGATGAGCCAATCCGACTACGACGCGGCCAAGGCCGCGCTCTGGCCGTGAGCGCGGCCGCGGGCGACGCTCACTCCTTCCAGAGCTGGAGGATGCGCAGGTAGTTGCCGCGCTCGTACGCCTCGGGATCCGGGCAGTTGCGCAGGCTCAGCGCGCCGATCATCTGGGTGACCGACTCGTATTCCTGCGAAGCCATGAATTCCGTCAGACCCTTGAGCAGGTCCGCGACGCGGTGCGGGCCGCGGGTGAGCAGCTCGGAGGTCACCTGGACCGCGTCCGCGCCCGCGAGCAGGGCCTTGGAGAGGTCCGAGGGAAAATGGACTCCGCCCGAGCACGCCAGGCTGAGCTTCACCTGATCGCGGAGCAGTCCCAGCCAGCGGAGCCGCAGGCGAAGGTCCTCGGAACCGGAGAGGTCGAGCTTCGGAGTCACCTCAAGGTTCTCGAGATCGATCTCGGGTTGGAAGAAACGATTGAACAGGACGACGCCATCGGCGCCGACTTCCTCGAGCCTTCCCGCCAGGTGGGCGAAGGAGCTGTAGAACGGCGACAGCTTGACGGAGATCGGGAGCGCGACGCTTCCGCGGACGGCGGCCACGATGGAGACGACGCGATTCTCGATCTCGGCGGCGCTCGTGGTCCGGCTGGTGGCAAGGAAATAGGTGTTGAGCTCGAGCGCATCCGCGCCCGCCTGCTGGATCTGGCGCGCGTACTCGGTCCAGCTGCCGACGTTCGTGCCGTTGAGCGAGGCGATGATCGGCAGGGAGGTGGAGCGCTTCAGCTTGGCGATCTGCCCGAGGTATTCGTCGGGTCCGAGCGCGTAGTCGTCGCCGTGCGGGAAGAAGCTCGTGGCCTCCGCAAAATTGTCCTGCCAGCGTTCGATGTGGCGGTTCATCGCGGCCTGGTTTCCCTCGATCTGTTCGGCGAACAGCGAGTGCATGACGATGGCCGAGGCGCCCGCGTCCTCGAGGCGGCGGACGTTGTCGAAGTTGTCGACCAACGGCGAGGCGCCGGGCATGACGGGATTCTTGAGCTTCAGGCCGAGATAACGGGTGGAGAGATCCATGATGAAGGGGGGCTGATTGGGGCTGGCGGAAGTTGGATGGGGCCGAGCCGGACACGGCTTCGGCCCATTGGAAACGGGAGGTCGCGCGGGCGGCCTCCCGGTCGTGGACGCGGTCAGGCCGAGGGCTGGGCGCCCGGCGCCTGGGGCGTCTCGGGGGCAGCGGCCTCGGGCCTGGAGGCCTCGGAGAGGTGCTTGTAGTGCGCGACTCGTGCGTCGACCGCGGCCTGGGCGCGTTTGCCGAGCTCGGCGGCGCGTTCCGGGGCGGCCTTGTACAGGACCTGGAAGCGCAGCTCGTTCTTGGTGTAGGCGCTGAGCGGCTGCTTTGGCGCACCGGAATCGAGCACGAGCGGCGCCTTGCCCTCGAGTTCGCGGGCCGGGTCGTAGCGGAAGAGCTGCCAGTAGCCGGTGTCGACCGCCAGCTTCTGCTGGTCGAGCCCGTTCGCGATCGGGAAGCCGTGCGCGATGCAGTGCGAGTAGGCGATGATGATCGAGACGCCCGGGTGATTTTCGGCCTCGATGAAGGCCTGGACGGTCTGGCTGTCCTTGGCGCCGACGGCGACCTTGGCGACGTACACGTTGCCATAGCTGGCGGCGATCATCGCGAGGTCCTTCTTGTCGGTGTCCTTGCCCGCGGCGCTGAACTTCGCGACCGCGCCGAGGGGCGTGGACTTCGAGCGCTGACCGCCGGTGTTGGAATACACCTCGGTATCCAGAACCAGGATATTGATCTTCCGGCCGGAGGCCAGCACGTGGTCGAGGCCGCCGAAGCCGATGTCGTAGGCCCAGCCGTCGCCGCCGACGATCCACACCGACTTGTCGATGAGGTAGTCGGCGATCCAGCTGAAGCGCTGCGACTTCTCGTCGCCGAGGCCGGCGATGGCCTGCTTGATCGCGGCGACGTGGCCGCGGGCCTTGGCGAGGCCGGCGTCGGTGGTCTGGTCGGCCTCCTTGAAGCCGGCGACGTCCCCGGCAGGCAGCATCGGGGCGAGTTCATCGAGCAGGCGGCGCGCCTGGACGGCGAGCTGGTCGACGCCCGCGCGGATGCCCAGGCCGTACTCAGCATTGTCCTCGAACAGAGAGTTGGACCAGGCCGGTCCGCGGCCTTCGTGATCCGTGCAATACGGGGTGGTCGGCAGGTTGCCGCCGTAGATCGACGAGCAGCCCGTGGCGTTGGCCACCAGGAGGCGGTCGCCGAAGAGCTGGGTGAGCAGCTTGACGTACGGGGTCTCGCCGCAGCCCGTGCAGGCGCCGGAGAATTCGAACAGCGGCTGGCGGAACTGCGAGCCCTTGACGTTTGCCTGCAAGAGCGACTGCGGCGGTGGCGGGAGCTTCAGGAAGAAGTCGAAGTTGGCGCTCTCCGCATCGCGCAGGGGGGCCTGCGGCACCATCATGAGGGCCTTGCGATTCGGGGCGGTCTTGTCCTTGGCCGGGCAGACCTTCGCACACAGCGTGCAGCCCGTGCAGTCCTCGGGCGCGACCTGGATCGTGTAGCGGTGGCCGGGGGCCTCGGACGAGCGGAGCTTGGTGCTCTTGAAGGTCTCGGGGGCGCCGGCGACGGCCGCGTCGGGATAGGCCGCGCAGCGGATGGCCGCGTGCGGGCAGACGAGCACGCACTTGTTGCACTGGATGCAAAGGGTCGGATCCCAGGTCGGGATCTCCAGCGCGATGTTGCGCTTCTCCCACTTGGTGGTCGCCAGGGGGAAGGTGCCGTCGGGCGTGAAGGCCGAGACCGGGAGACGGTCGCCGTCGCCGGCCATCATGACGCCGATCGTGCGCTTCACGTAGTCGGGCGCTGCCTCGGCGACGACCGGCTGGCGCTTGAAGGGGCTCGTCACGGCACCCGGCACCGGAATCTCGTGCAAGGCAGCGAGGGCCGCGTCGACCGCGGCGTGATTCTTTGCGACGACCGCGTCGCCCTTCTTGCCGTAGGTCTTCTTGATGGCCTTTTTGATCGCCTCGATCGCCTGGTCGCGCGGCAGCACGCCGGCAAGGGCGAAGAAGCAGGTCTGCATCACGGTGTTGATCTGGCCGCCCATGCCTGCGGCGCGGGCCACCGAGATGGCGTCGATCGCGAACAGTTTGAGCTTCAGTTCGATGATGCGCTGCTGGAATTCAGCCGGAAGGCGATTCCAGACCTCGTCAGGCGTCGCGCCTATGTTGAGCAGGAGCGTGGCACCGGGCCGCGCCTCCTTGAGCACGTCGAGGCGCTCGATGAAGGGGAAGTGGTGAATCGCGACAAAATCGGCGCTGCGGATGAGGTACGGAGATCGGATCGGACGCGGGCCGAAGCGCAGGTGCGAGACGGTCATCGCGCCCGATTTTTTGGAATCGTACACGAAGTAGCCCTGGGCGTAGAGGTCCGTACCCTCGCCGATGATCTTGATTGAATTCTTGTTCGCGCCGACCGTGCCGTCGGCACCCAGTCCGTAGAACACCGCGCGGCGGGTGTCTTCGGTCTCGATGTCGAAGGTCTCGTCGACCTCCAGCGACAGGCGGGTGACGTCGTCGTTGATGCCTACGGTGAACCGGGTGCGCGGGGCGGCTTTGAGCAACTCGTCGAAGACAGCCTTCGCCATGGCGGGCGTGAATTCCTTTGAGCCGAGACCATAGCGGCCGCCGATGATCTTCACCTTGCCGACGCGGTCGCTCTCGTAGAGGGCCGTGGCGACGTCCTGGAACAGCGGCTCGCCCAAGGCGCCCGGCTCCTTCGTGCGGTCGAGGACGGCAATGCTCTTCACGGTCCTGGGCAGGGCGGCGAGCATCGCTGCGGCGTCGAAGGGACGGAAGAGGCGGACTTTCACTAGGCCGACCTTCTCGCCCTTGGCGGTGAGGTGCGTGACCGCCTCGGCAACCGTATCGGAGGCGGAACCCATGACGACGATGACGCGCTCGGCGTCGGGGGCGCCCTCGTAGTCGAAAAGCTTGTACTGCCGACCCGTCAGGGCGGCAAAGGCGTCCATTGCCTCCTGAACGCGGGCGGCGACGGCATCGTAATACGGATTGCAGGCTTCGCGGGCCTGGAAAAAGACGTCGGGATTCTGGGCGGTGCCGCGGATCGAGGGACGATCCGGGGAGAGCGCGTGTTCGCGGAAGGCCTTCACGCGATCCATGTCGATCAGCGCGCTGAGGGCGGCGTCATCGACCATCGCGATCTTCTGGACCTCGTGCGAGGTGCGGAAGCCGTCGAAGTAGTGCAGGAACGGAATGCGGCTGGTGAGCGTCGCGGAGTGCGAGATGGCGGCCATGTCGTGCGCCTCCTGGACGGAGTGCGAGCACAGCATCGCGACACCGGTCTGGCGGCAGGCCATGACGTCGGAGTGATCACCGAAAATCGAAAGCGCATGGGACGCCAACGCACGGGCGGTCACATGCAGCACAAAGGGATGAAGCTCGCCTGCAATCTTGTAGAGATTGGGGATCATGAGCAGCAGTCCCTGTGAAGCGGTGAACGAGGCCGAGAGGGCACCGGCCTGGAGGGCGCCGTGCAGGGCACCCGCGGCGCCGCCTTCGGACTGCATCTCGATGACCTCGGGGATGTGCCCCCACAGGTTCTTCATCTTCTTGGCGGACCACTCGTCAACCCACTCGCCCATCGGCGATGAGGGCGTGATCGGATAGATGGCGAATAGTTCGCAGACTCGGTAGGCCACATTCGCGACAGCCTCGTTGGCGTCGAGCGTGGAGAGGACGGGAGAGAGGGGCTTAATCACGGTTCTAACCTTAGCTATCAGGGCCTCTGCAGGCATCGCACCCCTTGCCCATCCCAGCGCATTTCTTGCAAGCGCCCCGTAGCAGGCTTTCTATGAGACAATCCGTGCGCAGGGTGACGGCCACTATATGCCTCTATCCATAAATACTTTACCTTATAACAGGCCGTCTTGATTCTGTTTTCCAGCATCCTCCTCAAACGATAACCCGATGACCACGCGCCACCTGAGTGCGAGATGACCGTCGCACGCCTAAATTCGGCGACTGAGTGGATCAGAAGGCAACGAAGCACAAACCGCTGACCACAGAAGTGTGCGTTGATGGATTCGCCGTGTGCTTGAGTCGATTTTGCCTCGGTGATTTCATCCAATCGCCTGGCTCGGCCTTCTTTGTTATCTTCGTTTCCTTCTGTTAACTGAGTTTTTGAGATGAATTCATATCGAAAGGAACTGTGGTTCGAACTGCCGGCGCGCCGGGCCTTCCGCAACATCACTCCCGACGTGGAGGACTGTCTGCGGGAAAGCGGAATTCGCGAGGGGCTCTGCCTCGTGAACGCCATGCACATCACGGCATCGGTATTCATCAACGACGACGAATCCGGGCTGCATGCGGACCTCGAGCGCTGGCTCGAACAGCTCGCGCCGGAAAAGCCGTATTCGGATTACGTGCACAACCGCACCGGCGAGGACAATGCCGACGCGCATCTCAAGCGGTCGATCATGGGCCGCGAAGTGGTCGTGGCGGTCAGCGAGGGCGCCCTCGATTTCGGCCCCTGGGAACAGATCTTCTACGGCGAATTCGACGGCCGGCGACGCAAGCGCGTCCTCGTCAAGATCATCGGCGACTGATCCACCCTGCCCGATCAGGTTTGTTCCCTCCGCGGGCAGCGGATTGAAATAGGCTCTAGTGATTTGACGTCAGCCGCTTACGACGTCATCACTGGGAGCACCCTCGAAACTCAGGACTTTTTTACACCTGAACCCTTGTCTCGAAGCCGCTTGCAGTGTTGAGTCGGATTCGAAGGCCGCTGCTTCAGTCATTCATTCAAGCGACCTGTTTATATCATAAACCAACCGTATCGTATCGTCATGAAACCTACCCTCGTCCGCTCCCAAGGATTTACCCTTGTTGAAATCATGATAGTCGTCGTCATCATCGGTCTGCTGGCCGCGATGGCGATTCCCGCGTTCCAGAAGGTCCGTCAGGCTTCGCAGGACAAGACGGTCCTCAACAATGCCCGTCAGATCTCGGCCGCCGCCGATCAATACTACCTCGAGAACGGTGTCTCCTCGGTCAGCCTCGGCGACCTGATCGGACCCACGAACTACGTGAAATCGCTCAACCTCGTCGCCAACGAGACCTATCCGTCCGGCTGCACGCAGGGCGAGGCCGTCACGGTCCTCGGCGTCGCCGGCGCCCGCACGATCACGTACGCCCCGTAAGGCGTCGTCTTTCTTTCAAAGCCGCCTGCCACGCGCAGGCGGCTTTTTTTGTCGGCGAGCATGGCGGGCGGAGGGCAGAAGTCAGAGGTCAGAAGCCAGAAGTCAGAAGTCAGAGATCAGAGATCAGAGATCAGAGGTCAGAGGTCGGGAGTCGGGGGGACAGTTCTCTCTGGGATGATTGGGGACAGGCAGATTTTGGGATGCTGGGCTTGCCTCGATAAAATGGACAGCGAATCAAGCCGCTTTGATTTGGTTTTTCGCTGTTAGTTTTTCGAACGCCACAGGTGAGAGGTACCCGAGCGAGCTGTGGCGCCTCTTCGGGTTGTAGAAG
>MLJW01000309.1_pt1 | contig 28503 bp, 29 predicted proteins | sample 888231 | NCBI WGS metagenome assembly MLJW01 (sample SAMN05788063, study PRJNA343431) | mine drainage metagenome | isolation source: sample collected from the inflow into an acid mine drainage treatment plant... | place: Germany: Lusatia, lignite mining district
GGAGCCTGCCCAAGCCTTCACATAACGTTAGAGCGTTCTTCCGAGATGCGAGGCTAAAACAGACCCGTCGTAACCGGTCAACTCGCCGCCTGCGCATCCCTTCCATCGTCTTCACTTGTCAAAGAGCGGAAGAGAGCTTTTCTCTTCGTTTCCGGCGGCGCGGCGCTTGCTGCGTCGTCGGGAGGCCGGACTTATAGCCTTGGGCCGGAGGGTCGTCAACAGCAAAAAATGCGTTGTGTCATTTTTTTGTCGCCGCCCCTCTCCGGCCCCTGGCGATCACACCCCGTAGAACGAGCGGTACCACTCCACGAAGCGCGGCACCCCCTGATCGATGCTGGTGGTGGGTTGGTAGCCGCAATCGGCGCGGATGGCCTCGATATCGGCGTAGGTGTCCTTGACGTCGCCGGGCTGCATGGGCTCGAACTGGATTTCGGCCTTGCGCCCGGTCGCCGCCTCGATCACCGCGATGAAGCGCATCAGCGGTTCGGAGCGGTTGTTGCCGATATTGTAGACACGGTACGGCACCCCCGGCCCCGAAGGCGGCCGGTCGCTGACCGCCAGCACACCGCTGACGATGTCGTCGATGAAGGTGAAATCGCGCCGCATATCGCCGTGATTGAACACCCGGATGGGTTTGCCGGCCAGAATGGCCGAGGTGAACAGGAAGGCCGACATGTCGGGCCGGCCCCAGGGGCCGTACACCGTGAAAAACCGCAGCCCCGTGGTGGGGATTTGGAACAGATGGCTGTAGCAGTGGCTCATCAGTTCGTTGGATTTCTTGGTGGCGGCGTAGAGCGACACCGGCGTATCCACCCGGTCTTCCACCGCGAAAGGCAGTTTGGTATTGCCGCCATAGACCGACGAGGAACTGGCATAGGCCAGATGCTCGCAGCGCGGCAGATGGCGCGCCAGTTCCAGGATGGCCAGATGCCCGTCGATATTGGAGCGGGTATAGGCGTAAGGGTTGACCAGCGAGTAGCGCACCCCCGGCTGGGCGGCCAGATGGATGATGCGGGTGATGTCCTTATGCCGGGCGGCGAGATCGGCCATGGCCTCGCGGTCGGCCAGGTCGGCCTTCAGGAAGGTGAAGCCGGGCTGCCCCTCCAACCGGGCCAGCCGCGCCTGTTTGAGGGCGGGATCGTAGTAATCGTTGATGCAGTCGAGGCCGATCACCCGTTCGCCCCGCTGCAGCAGGCGCTGGCAGGTGTGAAAGCCGATGAAACCGGCGGCGCCGGTGACGAGATAGCTCATGAGCCTCCCCCAAAACAGCCGACCCCGCCGGAAGCGGGGTCTGCGTTCGCCTGGTTTATTCCATGCCGATGGCGCGCTTATAAAGATCCAGCAGTTCCTCCTGCTCCTTGCGCTCGTGCTCTTCCACACGGCGCAGGGCGATGATCTTGCGCAAGATCTTGGTGTCGAAGCCGGTGGACTTGGCCTCGGAATACACCTGCTTGATATCCTCGGCGAGGGCCTTCTTCTCCTCCTCCAGCTTCTCGATGCGATCGACGTACTGTTGAAGAGCTTCCGCGGCAATGCCGCCAATGGCTTCGCTGGCACCTTCGGCCATGTTTCCGGACCTCTATATGATGAAAAAACAGAGGCGGAGGATAGCCAGAGCCCCCCCGCCGGCGCAAGTGACGATTAACGCTCCCCTCCGCCCTTCACCGGCGGCATCCACTTTTGCACCGACACCGGCTTGCCGCTTTGCGAACGCATCACCTTGGGGCGCAGCACCTGGGTGACCGGCGGCGCTCCCACCGCCTCGTTGACGGGGGAATTTTTCCTGGCATAGAAGGCGATCATGTCCTTCAGGGGAATCTCGCTGCGCTCGCCCCGGGCCAGGGCATCCTTGTAGGGCTGATGGCCGCGCACCAGCTGGTTCAGATGCTCGGCCGTGTGCGAACCGAAGCGGCGCCAGATGCTGTCGAGGAAATGGCTGACGGCCTCGGGCATGGGCCGGGGATCGATGGGGGGGCGCTGAATGGCGCAGGCGCGGAACACGCCGGGTTCGATGGGGCCGAACTCGTCGGCCACGAACAGCGCCGGCATCAGGCGGCGGCCGTGATAGGCCACGGCGAAATAGGCCTGGGAAAGATACATCAGCCGGTGCAGCTTCTGCGGCTGAATATATTCGTTGTCGTTCAGAGCCCGGTCGACGAACCAATAGGCCACATCGAAACTGGACTCCACCGCCGCGATCGCCACCTTGCCACCTCTGCTGTCACTTAAACGCCCTGCCTTGAGAAGATGGGGCGGTTTCGCCCGCCGCGCAACATCAGGAAAAGCGGTTGATGACCGAGCCCTGATTACGGAACATGCCCGAGCAGATCTTCATATTGATCTCGTAAACGCCGAGGCCATGCATGAGATCGGCCACCAGGATGGGAGCGGAGCTGCGGAAATCCTGCATGCTTTCACTGGCCGGATACGAGGCGGCGGCCATCTTGACCAGCTGGGTGAACTGGCTTTGCGGGTTGTCGGGGTCCTGCTTTTTTTTGCGGGGGATGGCGCCGAAACCGTCCGAGGCCTCTTCGTCGTAGCTGTGCCGCCAGGGATCCTTCACCGACAGGAAGGGCGGCGTGATGCGTTCCACGGCATCGAACGAAGTCGCGCGCTGCCCCGTGCCGGCGTTGCCAACGGCAGCGCCGACCGAAGACGCGACAGACGACGTCACCTTCGATGCGGTTGACATGAACGACACCCTTTCAACCCCATGGGTATTGTACCCATCCGGCCACCATATCGGTAAATATATTTCCGTCCGGTTAACGCTCCCCCATCATTTTGTGCCGGGGCGGCGGTCCCGCAACGGGCGGATTCTTTGCAAATCGACAGGAATGCCGCATAGTCGCGGCGTCTCCTGGAGCGCAGCGGAGGACCGTCATGTCGAACGTTCTGGTTTCCATCTTTTCGCCCGACCGTACCGGTCTGGTTTCAGCCATTACCGGCCGCCTGTTCGAGCTGGGCGCCGACCTGGGCGATACCAGCTTCGCCGTGCTGGGGGCGGGCGCGGAATTTTCCAGCGTCTGCCGCGTGCCCGATCATCTGACCAGCCAGGAGGTGCAGAGCGAACTGGCCGACCACCCCGAGCTTGCCGGCGCCACCGTCACGGTGCGGCCCTTCGGCCTGGCCGCCGAGCACGGCCCCAGCGCCGCCATCACCCATACCGTCACCGTGAGCGGCGGCGACCGGCCCGGCCTGATCGCCCGCCTTTCGGAAGCCTTCACCCAGTACGGCGCCAATATCGTCCGCCTCGACGCCCAGCGCCTGGCCCTGGCCGAAGGCGGCCGCTATATCACCCGTTTCGCCGTCTGGGTGCCGCCCTCCAGCCGTCCGGCCTGCCTGAATACCGTGGCCAACACCGCCGGCGAGCTGGGACTGTCCTGCAGTTGGGAGCAGCAAGGGTGAGCAACGGCTGGCTGGAGGCGTTTCCCGATCTGGAACGGCTGGATCCGGAGGCCCGCCGCGCCCTGGCCGAACAGGGGCGCCGCGTGAGTATTCCGGCGGGCAGCGTCCTGTTCCGCGACGGCGATCTGTGCCAGGCGTTCCTGCTGGTGCTGGAGGGCCAGGTGCGGGTGCAGAAGGTGGCCGAATCCGGGCGCGAGATCGTGCTCTACCGCGTGGAGGCCGGCCAAAGCTGCATCATGACCACCGCCTGCCTGCTGGGCGACCTGCCCTACGGCGCCGAGGGCCTGACCGAAAGCCCGGTGGAGGCGGTGGCCCTGCCCGGCATGCTGTTTCACCGCCTGCTGGCCCAGTCCGATCCCTTCCGCCGCTTCATCTTCACCGCCTATTCCACCCGGCTGGCCGGGCTGCTGTCGCTGATCGAGGAGGTGGCCTTCGGCCGTATCGACCGACGTTTGGCCGGCCTGCTGCTGGATCAGGCCGAGGCCGGCACGGTGCGCGCCACCCATCAGGATCTGGCCGTGGAACTGGGCAGCGCCCGCGAGGTGATCAGCCGTCAGCTGAAGGAGTTCGAACGCCGGGGCTGGATCGCCCTGGCCCGCGGCCAGCTCAGCCTGCTGAACCCGGCCGCCCTGGAAAATCTGCGCGACGTGTAACTAGGTCACAGACCGCACGCGGAAAAAAGTCTGAAATCGCCTTCAGACCACCCGCAACCGTGCTCTCCTAAGGATCAAGACCATGCCGAAGAATGTTGGAACCCTCGATCGTATCGCCCGCGCCGTTGTCGGCATCGCCCTTATCGTCTGGGCGCTGACCGGCGGCCCCATCTGGGCCTGGATCGGCGTTGTGCCGCTGGCCACCGCCCTGATCTCGTTCTGCCCGGCCTACACCCTGCTGGGCGTGCGCACCTGCCCGCGCAAGGAATAACCCACGCCTCGGGCGGCGTGATAGATGCCGCCGCCCGGCGAGGGACGATACAACCGGGCAATGCATTGGCCGGTTGGTATGAAAGCCGGGTCCGCCATGCGGGCCCGGCTTTTCCGTTACGCCGCCGCGGCGGCCTTGACGGCGCTTTGCAGTTTGGTGAAGGCGCGGTTTTCCAGCTGGCGCACCCGCTCACGGCTAATGCCGTAGCGCACACCCAGTTCCTCCAGGGTCATGGGATCGGAGCGCAGGCGCCGCTCGGTCAGGATATCCAGTTCGCGGCGGTCCAGCACCTTCAGGCCTTCGGCCAGCCAGCGGTTTTGCAGGTGGCGTTCCTCGCGCTCGCCCAGCAGCGTTTCCTGGTCGGGGCTTTCATCCACCAGCAGATCCTGGCGCTCCATGGCGATATCGGCGGCCACCGGGGCGTTCAGCGAACTGTCGCGGGCGGCGATACGCTGGTTCATCAGGCGCACTTCGCTGGCCGGAACCGAAAGCTCGACGGCGATACGCTCGACGTCCTGCTCCTTCAGATCGCCGCCTTCCATGATCTGCAGCTTGGATTTCACCTTGCGCAGATTGAAGAACAGCTTCTTGTGCGCCGACAGCGTGCCCAGACGCACCATCGACCAGCTGCTCAGAACATATTCGTGCAGCGCCGCCTTGATCCACCACATGGCGTAGGTGGCCAGGCGGAAGCCCTTATCCGGATCGAATTTCTTCACGGCCCGCATCAGCCCCAGATTGCCTTCGCTGATCAGATCGGGGAGCGGCAGCCCGTAATGGCGGAAGCCCAGGGCCATTTTGGCCACCAGACGCAGATGGCTGGTCACCAGCTGGTGCGCGGCCTCCACATCCTCGTGCTGCTGCCAGCGCTTGGCCAGCATGTATTCCTGTTCCTGCGACAGAACCGGAAAGGCGCGGATCTCGCGCAGATACTTCACCAAGCCGCCGTCGGCGGTCAGAACGGGAACCGTGGCATTGATCGCCGTCATGGTCACATCCTCCATCTCGAAGCAATATGACGACTGCCCGCCTTGCGGCCGGACATGGGCGCGGCCCCCGTCATCGGGCCACCGCGCTTTCCTCCATATTGTCCGACAACCAGACCCTTGCAGTCAAGTATCGCGGCGGTAGGAAAGGCGCGGCGTCCTTATGATGGCGTGTTTCGGCGTCATACCTCTTATGGTCCTGTTTAGAAGAGAAATATGTCTAAAATATGAGGTGCTCCGCCTCGTTTTCGCCGTAATGGCTTATCCCCCTGCATCAGGTTGGCTCGCCGATGCGTCTGATTCGTCACCCTCGGGCTTGACCCGAGGGGCCACGTGGCCCCGTCTGGCCGTGTGCCAAGCGGAAAGACGTGGATGGCCGGGTCGGAGCCCGGCCAAGACGCGGTTGGAAAGGCAGGCGTTTCGTGGCGCCGGAACCATAGGGATAAGCCACTCGCCGTAATACCCTCCCTTCAGACTATGGAACTCTTCCCATCCCCTCCTATATTTTAGAGCTTACAGTTGCGTGTCCAAACACCGCCAGATCGCCTAAGGAGGATTGCCATGAGCGCCATCACGTTCGATCCCCAGTCCGTGCGCGTGGGAGACCGTTTCCAGAAGACCAGCGACCCCTTGGGCCGCGCCTGGGAAGTGCTGCACACCTTTCTGGCTCCCAATGGGCTGCCCCATGCCCATCTGGTCAGCCAGGGCCGCTACGGCGCCCATAAGACCATCGGCGTGCCGGCACTGCTGGACCGCAAGTTCTTCGAACCGCTGCCCTGATCCCATCCCCCCTCAGGGCAATCGGGTGAAGCCGATTGCCCTGCTTCCCCCCTTCACAAGCGGGGAAGCGCACCCTATGTTTAGAGGCGTTTAGACCTATTCCAACCTAACATGAGGTTTTGATTATGGCCCTGGAGCTTCCGCCCCTGCCCTACGACGCCACGGCGCTTGAACCCGTTATCTCGGCCAACACCCTGGCGTTCCATCACGGCAAGCACCATGCCGCCTACGTCACCAACTTCAACACCCTGACCAAGGACAGTCCGCTGGCCGACAAGCCGCTGGAAGAGGTGATCAAGGCCGTGGCCGGCGATTCCGCCAAGGCCGGCATTTTCAACAATGCCGCCCAGGTGTGGAACCATACCTTCTTCTGGAACTGCCTGGCCCCCAACGCCGGCGGCAAGCCCTCGGGCGCCCTGCTGGCCAAGATCGAGGCCGATTTCGGCTCGTTCGACGCCTTCGTCAGCGAATTCAAGACCGCCGCCACCACCCAGTTCGGTTCGGGCTGGGCCTGGCTGGTGCTGGATCAGGGCAAGCTGAAGGTAACCAAGACCGCCAACGCCGATACCCCGCTGGCGCACGGCCAGGTGCCGCTGTTCACCGTGGATGTGTGGGAACATGCCTATTACCTGGATTTCCAGAACCGCCGCCCCGATTTCGTGGCCGCCGTGCTGGATAAGCTGGCCAACTGGGCCTTCGTCGCCGCCAATCTGGCCAAGGCCTCGTAATCCCTCAAAGACCGACGCATCCTGAAAAACGGGGCCGCTTGGCCCCGTTTTTTTATGCTATGAAAGCCCCAGCCCCTGCTTGCCCGAGTGTTATCCCATGCGCCTTTACGTCGATTCCGACGCCTGCCCCGTGAAAGAGGACGTGCTGCGCGTTGCCGTCCGCCACCAACTGCCGGTGATTTTTATCGGCAATCGCTGGATGCGCGGCCTGGATCACCCCCTGGTGCAGCAAGTGGTCGCCGCCGAAGGCCTGAACCAGGCCGATGATCGCATCGTTGAACGGATCGAAGCCGGCGATATCGTCGTCACCGCCGACATTCCGCTGGCCGCCCGCTGCGTGCAGAAAGGCGCTTGCGGCATCGACCCGCGCGGCAAACCCTTCGACGACGCCTCCATGGGCATGGCCCTGGCCATGCGCGACCTGATGACCGACCTGCGCGACACCGGCGTCATCTCCAGCAGCCAGGCCGCCTACAGCAAACGCGACCGGGGACAGTTTCTGGATGGACTGGAACGGCTGATCCAGAAGATGCGCGCCCGCCGCACATAAGGGTTAGGGGCGGCGGCGGCGTTCTCTTGCCACGCGGGCGCTGCCCGCACCCGGCAAAGGGCACAGCCCTTTGCAATCCGGGGCGTTGGGCTGCGCGGACAGGCGGGCCAGAGTGCGCCTTGCGACAGCGCCCCCGCAGGAAGGCCCCTCGGGCGGAGTGTCCGCTTTGCACCCATCATGGCGTTCTGTAGAGCAGGTCTGGTTTATTATGATGAGCATCGCAGTTAAATGCACTGTCACCGTAATTCCGGGTTTGTTTGGACAGGAATCGGCGAAAGATAAGTGGATCCTCTGCCGATTGTTTTCCCGAGGTGCCGATTTCTCAGCGTCACGCCGGGAGCCCGTAGGGCGACCAGAGTGACGCTGAGAAATCGGCGGCGAAATCATGCCGCCACCGACTGGGGCATGTTGTCAAGATAGACTTGGTTGGGCGTTCGCGCCCCCAGGCCCGAATGCGGCCTTTTCCCGTTGTAGAAGTCGAAATATCTGCCGAGCGACGCCCTGGCCTCACTCTCGTACGGATCTGTGCAGGGGGGCTCAGTAATGGGCGTCCCTACCGCGATCCGTAATTCCGTAATTCGAATCGAGCTATCAGGTTCCTGCATGCCTGCGGAGCGAACGACCTTGCCCACTCCTCGGTCCGCTTGAATTCTGATTCAAGCTGGGCAAGAGCCTCGGGCGCCCAGAGAGGCCGCTGGGCTTCAAGAGGTAGGTGATCGGTTTCGGATATGATGACCAGAAAGGCATCAAAGTCAGGGTCGCGTTCGGCAATACTAACCAACCGATTTCTTATAGACTGCACATGGACTGCTCCTTCAAAGAACGACAGCTTGCCGTCAAGCATGGCACGAGCCAGCTCGACCAATTTTCGGCGCTCCATCATCTCATTTTCGTTCATTGCGTGCTGACAACTATTTTAATATGACCGATTTTGGTTCTACGACTTGACCGGTCACAGCGTTTCTATATGCATGAATTTCGAACTGTGTTCCGTCGGCTGCCGTATAACTCGAACTACTCACCTTACTCCAATCTCCGAGCTGACCTCCATATTCTGCCACCAAGCGAGGAGCATCCCTGAGGACAACATCTGTACCACTACCTGAGATAGCCACACCTTGCCCAGACATCAGTTCGGAATTACGGAATTACGGTGACAGTGCACTTTATTCGTGTGGTTTAAAAAAAATTAAATGCACTGTCACCGTAATTCTAAAAAAAATTAAATGCACTGTCACCGTAATTCAACCGTAATTCATCACCGTAATTCTAGCGTGTGATCGCCCTTAGTGAAATCAGCTTGTATATCGTCCAATATAAGTTGCTTCTCCGTCGCTAAAATCGGGATCGCTTGGTCCGGTGGGTCCCAGAAGCGGATCGTATCCGAGTAGACGACAAACCCGAGTTTGTCGTTCCCCGGGAAAAACATTTCTCCTCCCACCGTTGCAACTCGATCTAGGATCTTTACCTTGATATGACCTCGCGATACGTCAAGAATCATTGTTTACCTCGCGTGAAGATAACTTTGCTAGCACCTGTTGCAGGATCGATAGTCATGATTTGTGTCACGTTGGGATTATTTATTAGCGCTGGCAATTCTGCAGTTTCCCAAACGTTACCTGGTCTGAGATTCGGTAATTACTCACCCCCCCGCTGGGCACGGCGTCATGGCGGCGCAACGGGGGTGCCGATTTCGTGATGTAACGCACCAAATGTAGAAATGGCTTGCGCGAAGGGGCTGTTTGTGAGTCAACCTTTCCATGACTCCGCCGCCCGACCTCTCTGCCATTTCGTCGTCCGAGAAGGACGCGCTGATCGCCGGTATTACGGTGCCACTGCATTTAATTCGAAGGCGCGCTCTACCGCCTCCGCCTTCCACGCCCACACCCCGACATCCGGGGTTTGGGGCCGATGGCCCCAAGCGGGTGCAGGGCGGCAGCCCTGCTGAACCCCGCGCAAACCCATCACTCCGCCAGCAGCAGCGCCGCCACGCGGCGGTCTTCCGACAGCAGGACGTTGTAGGTGCGGCAGGCGGCACCGCTATCCATGGGTTCCAGCACCACGGCGTGATCGCGGCACAGGCGGCGCAGGGTGGGGCTGGGCAGGCGCATCTGCGCGCCGGTGCCCAGCAGCAGCAGCTCCACCTTCGGTTCGGCGGCGAATACCGGGGCCAGATGGTCGGGGGCCAGCTCGGCCAGGGCGGCCACCGGCAGGGGCAGGGTTTGGCCGGGGAACACCAGCACCGCCCCTTCGTGGCGGATGCCGCTGATGCGGAAGCCGCCATCGCCGTAGGCCTGGATCAGTTGCCGGTCGGCGGGGATGAAGGGGGTGATATCCATGGCCGGGCTCCGCTTACGGCTTGGCCGTTTCCGCCTTGGCGGCATCGGCCTCGGCACGGATGAAATGTTCGCGGGTGGCGCCCAGCCACAGCACGATGGGCGAGGACACCAGCACCGACGAATAGATGCCGAAGACGATACCGATGGTCAGGGCCAGGGCGAAGTAGTGCAGGGTTTCGCCGCCGAAGAACAGCATGGACAGCACCACCATTTCGGTACAGCCGTGGGTGATGATGGTGCGGCTCATGGTGGCGGTGATGGCGTTGTTGATGATATCCGGTACGCTCATCTTCTTGTACTTACGGAAGTTTTCACGGATGCGGTCGAACACCACCACCGATTCGTTCACCGAATAGCCCAGCACCGACAGCACGGCGGCCAGCACGGTGAGCGAGAACTCCCACTGGAAGAAGGCGAAGAAGCCCAGAATGATCACCACGTCGTGCAGGTTCGCGATGATCGCCGCCACCGCGAAACGCCATTCGAAGCGGAAGGCCAGATAGGCCATGATGCCGAGGCAGACCAGCCCCAGGGCGATGGAGCCGTCGGTCACCAGTTCCTTGCCCACCTGCGGGCCGATGAACTCCACCCGGCGCAGCTCCACCTGGGGATGCGAGGCGCGCAGGGCCGACAGCACCGTTTCCGACAGCTGGGCCGACGACACCCCGCTGCGCAGCGGCAGGCGGATGATGAGATCGGAGGCGGTGCCGAAATTCTGCACCTCGCTGTCGGTGATGTGGGCCTTCAGCAGGTCGGCCTGCACGGCGCCGGTATCGGCGGCCTGCTGGTAGTGCACCTCGATCACCGTGCCGCCGGTGAATTCCACGCCGAAATTCAGGCCCCGGGTGATCAGGAAGAACACCGACAGCAGGAAGGTCACCAGCGAGATCAGGGTGGTGACCCGGGCATAGCTCATAAAGGGAATGTCGCGCTTGAAGCGGAAGAATTCCATGATCGTTAACTCCTGCTTCCGCCGGTCAGATGGAAATATGGTCGAGCTTGCGCTGGCGGCCGTAGGTCAGATTGACCAGGGCGCGCGACACCAGCACGGCGCTGAACATCGAGGTGAGAATGCCGAGGCACAGCACCACGGCGAAACCGCGCACCGGGCCGCTGCCGTAGGAGAACAGCGCCACGCCGGCGATGAAGTTGGTGACGTTGGAATCGAGAATGGTGGCGAAGGCGCGGGAATAGCCGGCATGAATGGCGGCATGCGCCGTATGCCCCACCCGCAATTCCTCGCGGATGCGCTCATTGATCAGCACGTTGGCATCGATGGCCATACCCACGGTCAGCGCGATGGCGGCGATGCCGGGCAGGGTCAGGGTGGCCTGCAGCAGCGACAGCAGGGCCACCAGCATCAGCACGTTCACCCCCAGGGCCAGGGCCGAATAAAGCCCCATGCGGCGGTAATAGAAGATCATGAACAGGGTGATGGCCACAAAGCCCCACAGCACCGAATGCACGCCCTTGGCGATGTTCTCGGCGCCCAGGCTGGGGCCGATGGTGCGTTCCTCGATGATTTCCATGGGCGCGGCCAGGGCGCCGGCCCGCAGCAGCAGGGCCACGTCCTGGGCGTCCTTCACCGACATGCGGCCCGAGATCTGCACCTGGCCGCCGGTGATGGGTTCGCGGATCACCGGGGCGGTGATCACCTCGCCCTTGCTCTTTTCCACCAGGATGATGGCCATGCGCCGGCCCACATTGTCGCGGGTGAGCTGGCCGAAGATGCGGGCGCCGCGGGTATCGAGGGTGATATGCACCGCCGGTTCGTTGTTGCGGCTGTCGAAGCCGGCCGAGGCGCTGGCGATATCCTCGCCGGTCAGCACCGACAGCTTCTTCACCAGCAAGGGCTCGTTATCGCGGCCCGAAAGGTAGAAATCATCGCCGGGCGGCACCAGGCCCTTGGCGGCTTCCGCCAGGGTGGGGCCATCGGTGTGCTCATCGTCCACCATGTGGATTTCCAGGCTGGCGGTGCGGCCCAGAATGTCTTTGGCCTTGGCGGTATCCTGCACTCCGGGCAGCTGCACCACCACGCGGTCGGGGCCCTGCTGCTGGATGATGGGTTCGGAAACCCCCAGTTCGTTAACGCGGTTGCGCAAGGTCAGCACGTTCTGCTGCACCGCCTGTTCCTGGAACTGCTTCAGGGCCACCGGTGTGGGGGTCAGGGACAGACGGGTATCGCCCTGCTCGGCCACGGTCATTTCCTTCATCTCGTGGCGCAGCACCTCTTCGCCACGGTCGCGGGTGGCGGTATCCTTGAACTTGGCCACCAGGCTGTTGCCATCGCGGGAAACGCCGGCCAGCGGCACCTTCTCTTCGCGCAGGCGATGGCGGATATCATTGATCTGGCGGTCGAACTGCTTGTTCAGGGCCGAGGTCATATCGACCTGCATGAGGAAATGCACGCCGCCGCGCAGGTCAAGGCCGAGATACATGGGCAGGGCGCCGATGGACTGCAGCCACTGCGGCGTGGCCGACAGCAGGTTCAGCGCCACGGTGTAATTCTGCCCCAGGGCCTTTTGCAGGGCGTCCTTGGCTTTCAGCTGCACATCGGTAGTGGCCAGCCGCACCTTGACGCCGGTGGGATCGGCCAGCATGCCGTTGAACGGAATCGACGCGGCGTTCAAGACAGTCTGCACCCGGGTCATCAGGGCCTGATCGACCTGGGCCACCGACGAGGTCGGCGACACCTGGACCGCCGGCACCTCGCCGAACAGGTTGGGCAGCGAATAGAGCACGCCCAGAAGCAGAATGACCAGAATGGTGATGTATTTCCACCGCGGATAACGGTTCATGCGGACCTCGTGCGGGTAACGGCCGGGCCGGGACAACGGGCCCCGGCGGGAAACAGGCCCCTTCTCAACCGGAAAAGGGGGCGGGGCGGGCCCGAAAACGGACCCGCCCCCAGATCGGATCGGCAGCCGGGATTACTTGTCGTCTTCGGCGGCGGCCTCGGAGCCGGGCTCCTTGGCGGCGGGCTTGTCCTTGGCGTCCTTCGACGCGCCGGCCACCGGCTCGGTCTTGGACAGCACCTCGGAGATGGAGGCGCGGGCCACCCGCACCTTCACCTCGTCGGCGATTTCCACCAGCACCACGGCGTCATCAACCACCTTGGTCACGGTGCCATAGATGCCGCTTTGCAGCAGAACCTTGTCGCCCCGGCGCAGCGCCGACACCATCTCACGGTGCTGCTTGGCCTTCTTGGCCTGCGGACGCCACATCAGGAAGTAGAAAACCACCAGGATCAGGGCGAAGGGGAGGAACTGCTCCACCCCGGCGGCGGGGCTGGCGGAGGAACCGGCGGTCTGCGCCAGCGCCTGGGAAATGAACATAGGAAACTCCTGCTTTAGCGAAATACCGTTCAAAGCTGGCGAAATATAGCCTTGTTGCACCGCCTTGCAAAGGAATAGGGCATGAAATCCTTGCCACCATAGGCAAACGCCCCCCGGCCGCGGGGCCGGGGGGCGTGATTTCGCCTGTTTTCCGAAGGGATTAGGCCAGCGCGGCGATCCAGGCCTCCACCGCCTTGGCGGCGGCGTCCATGGCCGGGGTCACGGCGTCGGGGCCCATGGCCAGGCTTTCGGCGCGCACGAAGGTGGGCTGGGTGAGGCCCATCAGGCCGAGGACGGCGCGCAGATGCGGCTCCTGGGCGTTGTAGGCGGCGGCGGGGCCTTCGCTGTAGAAGCCGCCCCGGCTTTCCACCACCAGCACCGGCTTGGCCGGCACCAGGCCCTGCGGGCCGTTGGCGGTGTACTGGAAGGTGGCGCCGGCGCGCAGCACATGGTCGAACCAGGTCTTCAGGCCGGAATGGATGCCCAGATTGTACATGGGCGAGCCGATGACGATGAAATCGGCATCCATCACCTCGGCGATCAGCTGATCGGAGAGGGCGCGGGTGGCCTTTTCCGCCGGGCTGGCGTCGGCGGCGTCGCGGCGCAGCGCCCCCACGGTTTCACCGGTCAGATGCGGCAGCGGCGCCGCCCCCACGTCGCGCTCCACCACCTGGAGGCCGGGGTGCCGGGCCCGCAGGCCGGCCACCGCCTTGGCCACCAGCGCGCGGGAGGCGGAGGCATCGCCCAGGATGGAGCTGTTGATCACCAGAACCTTCGTCATCGTCATAACCCTTTCAAGACGGGAGAAATCCGTTGCCTGGAAAGATAGCCCTTTAAGATCGCCGCACTAGCCACCGCCTGGGCAATACACTGTTGCGCATATTGACCCGCCGGCGCGGCGTGCTACCGTCGTCGCCATGATGACCGATACCGCCGTTCTCGCCCTTCTGGGCCGCATCGCCGACGCGCTGGACCGCCTGGCCCCGCCCGCCGCCCGCCCCCTGGACCTGCATCAGGCCGACGCCTATATCTGGCACGCCGACCCCGACGGCCTGGAGGCGGTGCCCAAGGTCAACCGGGTGGATGTATCGCTGTTGCAGGGCGTGGAGCGCCAGCGCGACCAGCTGCTGGACAATACCCTGCGCTTCGCGCAAGGCCTGCCGGCCAACAACGCCCTGCTGTGGGGGGCGCGCGGCACCGGCAAATCCTCGCTGATCAAGGCGGTGCACGCCGCCGTCAACGCCCGCAGCCCCGGCGCCCTGGTTCTGGTGGAAATCCACCGCGAGGATATTCCCAGCCTGCCCCGGCTGCTGACCCGCCTGCGCGACGGCGGCCGCCGCTGCCTGCTGTTTTGCGACGATCTGTCGTTCGAGGGCGCCGACGAGAGCTACAAATCGCTGAAGGCGGTGCTGGACGGCGGCATCGAGGGCCGGCCCGAGAACGTGCTGTTTTACGCCACCTCGAACCGCCGCCATCTGCTGTCGCGCGATATGATCGAGAACGAGCGCTCCACCGCCATCAATCCCAGCGAGGCCACCGAGGAGAAGGTCTCGCTTTCCGACCGCTTCGGCCTGTGGCTGGGCTTCCACAATCTGGATCAGGCCACCTATTTCGCCATCATCGAGGGCTATGCCGCCGCCTACGGCCTGGAGCTGCCGCAGGATCAGCTGCGGGCCGAGGCGGTGGAATGGAGCATGACGCGCGGCTCGCGCTCGGGCCGCGTGGCCTGGCAGTTCATCCAGGATCTGGCCGGGCGCCTGGGCCGGCGCATCGGCTGACGCCCCTACTCCTTCAGCAGGGTTTCCGGATTGACGGCGCGGGTGCCGTGCCGGATCTCGAAATGCAGCTGCGGCTCGGTCACCCCGCCGGAATCGCCCGACAACGCCACTTCCTGGCCGCGCCGCACCGTTTCGCCGCGCCGGACCATCAGCCGGTCGTTATGGGCATAGGCGGTGGTCCAGCCGTTGGCATGCTTGATGAGCAGAAGATTGCCGAAACCGCGCAGCTCGTTGCCGGCATACACCACCACGCCGTCCTGGGCGGCGCGCACCGGGGTATCCTTGGATACGGCGATATTGATGCCGTCGTTATGCACGCCCTTGCCGGCGGCGCCGAAAGGATCGATCACCCGGCCCTTCACCGGCCACAGGAAGCCCTGGCCGCTTTCCGGCGGCGGCGGCGGAGCTGACGGCACGGCGGCGGCCTCCGCGGCGGCGGCGGCGGGCGCGGGTTCCGCGGCAGCGGGAGCGGGAGCGGCGGCGGGTTCCGCCGCGGCGGGCGGCGGTGGAGGAGGTGGAGGCGGTGCGGCGGCGGCCTCGCGCTCGCCCAGCGGGCGGTAGCCGTCGGAGCGGGCGGGCGGCGGCGCGCTTTCGGCGGCGGCGGGAGCGGGCTCTTCGCCCGCCGCCGCCGGCGCGGCTTCGTTTTGCGCCACCGGCGCTATTTGGTTTTGCGCCACCGGCGCGGCGGCGGCGGTCTCGGCGCCGGCCACCGGCAGCTGCAGCCGCTGGCCGATGCGGATATGGTTGGGATTGCTGATGGCGTTCATGCGCAAAAGGGTGCTGTAGGATACCCCGGTCTTGCGGGCGATGCGCAGCAGGCTGTCGCCCGGACGCACCACATATTCGTTGCTGGTGGAAAGCCGCAGCACCTGCCCCACCGTCAGCTGGTAGGGCGGCACCAGGCGGTTGGCATCGATCAGCGAGCGCACCGAGAGATTATATTCGCGGGCGATGCCGTAGATGGTATCGCCCCGCTGCACCACATAGACGCCATCGGCGGGAATCGACCGCCCCCCCACCTGCACGCCGGTCAGCTCCGTGCCGTTGCCGCCGACGGGATTGAAACTGCAGGCCGACACCAGCCATGCCAGGGCGGCCACGGCCAGAACGGGGCGGAGAGGACGCAAACGCTTCATCATGCCGCGCACACTATAGGAGCGGGCGGCGCTCGGCAATCGGATGAACGCGCGGCTGTTGTTTTACACCCAACCGTCTTCGGCGCGATGGCGCTTTAAGCGCCCGGCGATTGAGGGACGCCGACGATGAAAAAATCCATCCGCGTTGCCGATCCGCCCCGCCGCTCCAGGCGACAATTGCATATAATTTAGCCATTTATTCAGAAGCCCAAATTTTGTGCTGAAATGTCAAGCGCGGCGGCCGGGGGCGCCTTATGCTCGGGGCATCATCAACCCCAGCCGCGAGGACGCCCATGCCCCAACGCAGCACGATTCTGGGTGGCGAGCGCCATGTTTTCGAGGATTTGCGCGCCCTGATGGCCGCCGCCTCGCCGCGCCGCTCGGGCGACGAGCTGGCCGGCATCGCCGCCGGCAGCGATCTGCGGCGGGTGGCGGCGCGTCTGGCCCTGGCCGATCTGCCGCTCGCAACCTTCCTCAACGAGACGCTGATCCCCTACGAGGACGACGAGGTGACCCGTCTGATCCAAGACAGCCACGATGCCCGCGCCCATGGGCCGGTGGCCTCGTTCACCGTGGGCGATCTGCGCGACTGGCTGCTGTCCTACGATGCCGACGAGGCCGCCCTGGCCGCCCTGGCGCCGGGCCTGACCCCGGAAATGGCGGCGGCGGTCAGCAAGATCATGCGCAATCAGGATCTGATCACCGTGGCCGCCAAATGCCGGGTGGTCAGCCGGTTCCGCACCACCATGGGGCTGGCCGGGCGCCTGGGCAGCCGTCTGCAGCCCAACCACCCCACCGACGATCCCACCGGCATCGCCGGCTCCATCCTCGACGGCCTGCTGCACGGGGTGGGCGACGCCGTGATCGGCATCAATCCGGCCAGCGACAATCTGGCCTCCTACATCACCCTGGTGGAGCTGATCGACGATCTGCGCCGCAAGCTGGATCTGCCCACCCAGTCCTGCGTGCTGGCCCATGTCACCACCGCCCTGGCCGCCATGGAAAAGAACGCCCCGGTGGATCTGGTGTTCCAATCCATCGCCGGCACCGAGGCGGCCAATGCCGGCTTCGGCATTTCGCTGGCCCTGCTGGACGAGGCGCACCAGGCCGCCCTGGCCCTGAAGCGCGGCACCCTGGGCGACAATGTGATGTATTTCGAAACCGGCCAGGGCAGCGCCCTGTCGGCCGAGGCCCATCACGGCGTCGATCAGCAAACGGTGGAGGCCCGCGCCTATGCCGTGGCCCGCCGCTTCCGCCCCTTGCTGGTGAACACGGTGGTGGGCTTCATCGGCCCGGAATATCTCTACGATTCCAAGCAGATCATCCGCGCCGGGCTGGAAGACCATTTCTGCGCCAAGCTGCTGGGCCTGCCCATGGGGGTGGATGTCTGCTACACCAACCACGCCGAGGCCGATCAGGACGACATGGACAGCCTGATGACCCTGCTGGCCGCCGCCGGGGTCAATTTCATCATGGGCCTGCCCGCCGGCGACGACATCATGCTGAACTATCAGAGCACCTCGTTCCACGACGTGGTGAGCCTGCGCCATCTCTTTCACCGCCCGCCCGCCCCGGAATTCGAGGCCTGGCTGCGGCGCATGGGCATGATCGACGCCAAGGGCCGCCTGGCGCCGCAGGCCGGCGACGGCCACGCCGCCCGCGCCCTGCTGGCCCGGGGAGAAGCGGCATGAGCGAGCACCGCCACGCCCTGCGCCCCGTTCCGCGCCTGGAGCCCGGCGCCGATCCCTGGAGCCGTTTCGCCGCCGCCACCCCGGCCCGCATCAATCTGGGCCGCAGCGGCGACGCCCTGCCCACCCGCGCCCTGCTGGAGTTTCAGGCCGATCACGCCCGCGCCCGCGATGCCGTGCACGGTAAGGTGGAGGTTGAGCGGCTGGCGGCGCAGCTGGCCCCCTGGCCCAGCCTGGCGGTGAACAGCCGCGCCGCCAGCCGCGCCGTTTATCTGCGCCGCCCCGATCTGGGGCGCCGCCTGGACGCCGCCGATGCCGAGTCCCTGGCCGCCCTGGCCGATCCGACCTGGGATCTGGCCCTGGTGGTGGCCGACGGCCTGTCGGCCCAGGCGGTGATGCATCAGGCCGTGCCCACCCTCCTGGCCATCCGCGCCGCCCTGCCCGGCTGGCGCCTGGCCCCGGTGGTGCTGGCCCGCCAGGCCCGCGTCGCCCTGGGCGACGAGGTGGGGCAGATCCTGCAAGCGCCGCTGGTGGCGGTGCTGGTGGGCGAGCGCCCCGGCCTGTCGGTGGCGGATTCCTTGGGCATCTATCTGACCTACGCCCCGGCCGTGGGCTGCCGCGATGCCGCCCGCAACTGCATTTCCAACATTCACGGCGCCGGCCTGTCCCCGCAGGACGCCGCCGCCAAACTGGCCTGGCTGGCCACCCACGCCCGCCGCCTGCGGCTGACCGGCGTCGCCCTCAAGGAGGATGCCGCGCCCGCCGCCCTGCCCGTCACCCCGTCCATCCCCGCATCGTACGACTCCAAGGAGGGAGCAGGCCGATGACCCACAGCCAACACGACCACGACAAACACATGCTGCACAGCATGGGCTATGCCCAGGAACTGCTGCGCGGCATGAAAACCTTCCAGAACTTCGCCATTTCCTTCTCGATCATCTGCATCCTCTCGGGCGGCATCAATTCCTTCAGCCAGGGCCTGGGCAGCGTCGGCGGCGCCGCCATCGGCATCGGCTGGCCGCTGGCCCTGCTGTTCTCGTTCCTGGTGGCCCTGGCCATGGGGCAGATCGCCTCGGCCTTTCCCACCGCCGGCGGGCTTTACCACTGGGGCTCGATCCTGGGCGGCCGCGCCCTGGGCTGGATCACCGCCTGGTTCAATCTGGTGGGGCTGACCACGGTGCTGGCCGCCATCAATGTCGGCACCTATCTGTTCTTCGTGAACGCCCTGGGCTCGACCCTGGGGCTCGACACCAACGCCCTGCTGCCCGCCACCCCCACCGCCTACAGCCTGACGGTGCAGGCGGCGGCGGTGATCCTGATCACCGTTTCGCAGGGGCTGTTCAACCATTTCGGCATCCGCCTCACCTCGAAGCTGACCGATTTCTCGGGCTATGTGATCTTCCTCGGCGCCATCGTGCTGACGCTGTCGCTGCTGATCTTCGCCCCGCATCTCGATTTCAGCCGCCTGGTCACCTTCAGCAACTATAGCGGCGATGCCGGCGGCGGCACCTGGCCGCACAGCGACCACATGGCCTATCTGTTCCTGCTGGGCCTGCTGCTGCCGGCCTACACCATCACCGGCTTCGACGCCTCGGCCCACACCGCCGAGGAAACCATCAACGCCGCCCACACAGTGCCCAAGGGCATGACCCATTCGGTGCTGTGGGCGGGCGTGTTCGGCTGGGTGATGCTGTGCGCCATCATCCTGGCGGCCCCCGATCTTTCGGCGGCGGCGGCCAAGGGCGGTTCGCAGTTCTTCTTCATCATGGATCAGGTGCTGCCGGCACCGCTGAAGGTGGCGCTTTATGCGGTGATCTTCCTGGCCCAGTATCTGTGCGGCCTGGCCACCGTCACCTCCGCCAGCCGCATGGTGTTCGCCTTCGCCCGCGACGGCGGCCTGCCCTTCTCGCGCAAGCTGCGCAAGATCGATCCCAAATACCGCACCCCGGTGTGGGCCTTGTGGTCGGTGGTGGCGCTGTCGATCCTCTTCACCCTTTATACGCCGGTCTACACCACCATCGCCGCCGTCTGCACCATGTTCCTCTACATCTCCTACCTGCTGCCGGTGGCCGCCGGGCTGATCGCCTACCGCCGCAGCTGGACGCAGATGGGGCCGTTCAATCTGGGCGGCTTCTATCCCGTCATCGCCGTGCTGGCCCTGGCCGGAGGCGTGGTGCTGCTCTATATCGGCATCCAGCCGCCCAACGATCAGGCCTTGAGCGTAACCCTGATCGCCCTGGCGGTGACGGCGCTGGTGTGGTTCGGCCTGGAACGCCGCCGCTTCCAGGGGCCGCCGCTCGGCAAGCTCAGCGCCGCGCAGCTGGCCGAGATCGCCGCCCGCGAACAGGCGGTGGGCGAAGCCCTGGTCCAGCCCGCCGACTGACCGCCCCCGCCCCAACCGTCCCTGGAGCCGCCCCCCGGCTCCAGGGCATTTTGGCATGCCGCCTGCATATCATCGTAGGATAGCCGGTTTCAAGGACCGCCAGGATGCAACCACGCCGCAGAAACGGGCAGATCCGCCCGCCGCTCAGCCCAGGAAACAGGCAGCGCCGCATTCTGGCCGCCGCCGCCAGCGGCGTGGCCGAGTTCATCACCGCCCAGGGCGGCGATGCCGAGCGCATTTTCACCGCCAGCGGCGTCGAGGCGGCCTGCCTGGCCGATCCCCTGGCGCCACTGGCCCTGCCGGCCTTCGTGGCCATGATGGAGGAAGGGGCGCGCCAAACCGGCAACGACAATTTCGGCCTGTGGTACGGCCAGGGCTTTTCGCCGGAAATGCAGGGGCTGATGGGCCGCGCCGTGCTGGCCGCCCCCACCGTGGCCTCGGCCCTGCAAACCATGGCCGAGCTTTTTCCCCACCATCAGCACGGCACCTTATGCCGTCTGCTGGCCGAGGACGGCCTGCTGCGCCTGGAATACCGCATCATGGACCCCAGCATCGTGCATCGCCGCCAGGATGCCGAACTGACCCTGGGCATGGTGCTGAATGTCTGCCGCCGCGGCCTGGGCCAGGGCTGGCTGCCGGAGCGGGTGGAGTTCGAGCATTTACGCCCCGAGGGCTGGCAGGCGCACGAACGGGCCTTCGGCGCCGAGGCCTGTTTCGGCCAGCGCACCAACGCCCTGGTGTTCCGCCGTCCCGGCCTGGAGCGGGCCATGCCCGGCGCCGATCTGCCGGCCTTCCAGGCGGCCCGCGCCGCCATGCTGGCCCTGGCCGGCGGCGATTGCGGCCCGCCCAGCCTGCTGGAACAGGTGATGAGCGAGGTGCGGGCCACCCTGCACGACGGCCCGCCCCATATCGAGGCGGTGGCCGCCGCCCTGGGCCAGCCGCGCTGGACCCTGCAGCGCCGCCTGGGCGAGGCCGGCTGCGCCTTTTCCGAGCTGGTGGAGCAGGTGCGCCGCGATCTGGCCGATCTTTATCTGCGCCAGCCGCATCTGCCGCTGTCGGAGATCGCCCTGGCCCTGGGCTATTCCGAACTGAGCGCCTTCAGCCGCGCCTTCACCCGCTGGCACGGCCAGCCCCCGGCCCGGCTGCGGGCGGGGATCTAAGGATGGCGCACCACGTCCTGATCAGCCCAGCCGGTCCTTCAGGGCGAACCACAGCATGCCCAGCACGTATAAAGGTGCGCGCAGGCGGGTGCCGCCGGGAAATTTCGGCGGGGCGATGCGGGAAAACAGATCGAAGCCGCCAAGGGTGCCGCCCACCGCCTCGGCCAGCAGCTTGCCGGCCAGGGTGGAGAGGATCACCCCCTCGCCGGAATAGCCGTGCGCGAAGAACAGGTTGCCGCGGCGGCCGAAATGCGGCAGCCGGGTGGTGGTGACCGAAACCATGCCGCCCCAGCCGTAATCGGCCCGCACCCCGGCCAATTGCGGGAACACGCGGGGCAGATGGCGCATCACCGCCCGGGCGATGTGGCGGGGGTGATGCGGCAGATAGCGCTCGCCGCCGCTGAACAGCAGGCGGCCATCGGCGCTCAAGCGGAAATAATGCAGCGAGAACAGGGTATCGGCCACGGCGCGGTTGTGCGGGATCAGCATGCCGGCCCGCTCGCCCAGCGGCTCGGTGGCGGCGATATAGCTGGCCACCGGCATGATGCGGGCGGCCAGATCGGCATCGAGGCCGCCCACCAGGGCGTCGCAGGCCAGCACGGCATGGCGGGCCGAAAACACCCCCTGGCCGGTGACGGCCCGCACCCCGCCCGGTCCATCCTCCAGCGACAGCACCGGACTGGCCTCGTACAGGGCCACGCCGGCCTCCTCGGCGGCGCGGGCCAGCCCCAGGGTGTAGTTCAAGGGGTGCAGATGGGCGCCGCGCTCATCCAGCAGGCCGCCGCGATACAGCGGCGACGCCACCTCGCCGCCGATATCGGCGGGGCCGATCACCCGGCAATGGGGATAGTCCATCAGGGTGGCCAGGGTTTCGGCCTCCTCGGCCATCCAGATCAGATCGGTCTCGCGCACCGCCGCCGTCAGATGGCCGCTGTCCCGGAAATCGCAGGCGATGCCGTGGCGGGCGATGAGATCGGCCATCAGTTGGCGGCCCTCCACCGTCAGGGCGAAAAGATCGCGGGCCATGTCGCGGCCGAAGCGGGCCACCAGCTGGCCGGGCGACTGGCGCAGGCCGGTGATCATCTGGCCGCCGTTGCGGCCCGAAGCCCCCCAGCCGATGCGCCCGGCCTCCAGCAGCGCCACCTTGAGCCCGGCGCGGGCGGCGTGATAGGCCGCCGACAGTCCGGTGGCGCCGCCGCCCACCACCAGCAGATCGGCGCTGGCCGCCCCGAACAGGCACGGCCGCTCCCCGAAGGGGGCGGCCGTGGCCGCGTAATAGCTTTGCGGCATGCCGATCCCGGCGTTGAAGCCCGGGGATTTTACACTTTCAGCAACAGATGATCGCGCTCCCACGAGCTGATGACCTCCTGATAGGCATCGAGTTCGGCCCGCTTGATCAGGCTGAAGGCATCGAAGAAGCCGGCCCCCAGCAGATTGCGCGCCACGGTGCAATTATCGAACAGGTCCAGCGCCTCTTCCAGCGTTTTGGGCAGGGTGCGCTTGCGGTTGTAGGCGTTGGTATCCACCACCGCCGTGGGCTCCAGCTTTTCCACCATGCCGATATAGCCGGCCACCAGCGAGGCGGCCAGGGCCAGATACGGGTTGGAATCGGCCCCCGGCAGCCGGTTTTCCACCCGCCGCCCCTGCGGATCGCAGATCGGCACCCGCAGCCCGCACGATCGGTTGTCGTAGCCCCACTGCACATTGATGGGGGCGCTGTAGCTGGGGCGCATGCGGCGGAAGGAATTGACGTTGGGGGCGAACAGCGGGGTGATGCGCGGCAGGATCTTTTGCAGGCCGCCGATATAGTGGCGGAACAGCGGCGAATCGCCGCCATCCTCGCCGGCGAACAGGTTGCGGCCGCTGTCCATGTCCACCACCGACTGATGGATATGCATGGCGCTGCCCGGCTGGCGGATCATCGGCTTGGCCATGAAGGTGGCATAGACCCCATGTTGCAGCGCCACCTGACGGATCAGCCGCTTGAACACCAGCACCTGATCGGCCAGACGCACCGGATCGCCGTGCAGGAAGTTGATTTCCAGCTGCGCCGCCCCGGCCTCGTGGATCAGGGTGTCGATCTGCAGCTTGGCGATCTCGGCGTAATCATAGACCGTCTCGATGAAATCCTCGTATTCGGTGATGGCCTCCAGGCCATAGGGCTGGGGCGCGGTTTCGGCGCGGCCCGAGCGCCCGGCGGGGGGCATCAGCGGCAGATCGGGATCGGTGTTCTTCTGGGTCAGGTAAAATTCCAGCTCGGGCGCCACCACCGGCTTCCAGCCCCGCTCGGCGTAAAGATCCATCACCCGCTGCAAAACATGGCGCGGCGACAGCTCGAACGGCTTGCCGTTGCCCTGGCGGGCATCGGCGATGACGAAGGCGGTGGGGGTTTTATAGCCCGGCGCCACGCAGATGGTCTCGAAATCGGGATGCAGCACCACATCGGGATCGAGAACCGCCGTCAGATTGCTCTCGTCCTCGAAATAGCCGCCGGTAACGGTGATGAGATAAACGCTGCTGGGGATACGAAGGGTATTATCCGAGACGGTCTGGATGAATTTCTGCGCCGGCAGAACTTTTCCTCGAATAATGCCATTCATATCGGACACGAGGCATTCCACCTCGCCGATGCCGCGCTCGCGGATCCATTGCTCGAAATTGGCAGACATTTTTTCCTCTTCCATTCGCTCGTCACGAATCTTCAGCCGGAAAGACGATCTGGCCGGGCGCCCCCAAGACGAAACAGGGTGAGGCGCCAACTAAGATCACAGTTAGCTTCCCCCATCACGGGGGTGAACGTCAAGCGGGCAATGGAGAAAAATGCCTTAAATTAAGCCAAAATCGGCATGAATCGCCCCTGCCCGGCCAGAGCCCCCCCCTGAACGGGCTTGCATAAAAAGTGTTTCAAATCAGCGTATTGGATCAGGATAGGGCGTGCCGCCCGATCAATCCCATGCCATCTGCGATATCAGCGGAAATCGCCTGCACCACCCCCTCGGCATCACCGGCCTGCAGGGCGGCCAGGGCGCGTTCGTGCTGATCCTGCAGGGTATGGGTGCCGAAACGGCCGTAAACCACCCGCATGAAGGGGCCGAACTGCAGCCACAGGGTTTCGATCAGCCGGCGCAGGATGGCGCCGCCCGGCGCGGCATAAAGGGTGAAGTGGAACTGGAAATTGGCCTCCATATAGCCGGTGACGTCGCCGTTGGACAGGCAACGGTCCAGCCGCCCGTCGATGACGCGCAGGCGGCGCAGGGCCTCGGGCCCCAGATGCGGCAGGGCCTGGCGCGCCGCCTCGGGTTCCAGCAGCAGGCGGCAGCGCAGCAGATCGTCGAAGCGGTCGGCGGTCATGCCCGGCACCAGAATGCGTCGTTTGGAACGGATCTCAACCGCCCCTTCCGCCGCCAGCCGGCTCAGGGCCTCGCGCACCGGCATCGGGCTGACCCCCAGCTCCGCCGCCAGCCCGCGCGTGGACAGGCCCACCCCCGGCATGATCTTGCCGGTGATCAGCCGCCAGCGCAGTTCGGCATAAACCGCGTCGTGCAGCAGCGCGCCGCTGGCGGCGCTCTCGGGCGACAGCGGAAAGGGGGCCTTATCGGACAGACTGGTAAGCATGGGGCGGCAACTCGCGGAGAGGCATCTGGGATCACTGTTCACCAGTGAACGCCGCCTTTGTCAACCCGTCACGTCAATGGTTGGCCGGTATCATGCGCGGAGGATCAGGATCCGGCCCCGGTGGTGCGGGCGCCCAGCAGGCCGCCATGGCCGATCTGGGCATCCATCTCGCGGTTGAAACGCTCGGCCTCGGCCATGTGCTCGGCCATCAGACGGCGCACGGTGGCGGCATCCTCGGCGCGGTAGGCGGCGATCAGCTCGGTGTGATAGCGCAGGTTGGAGCGGCTGAACTCGGTCTGCTCCGGGTAGAAGGCCTTTTTATAGACCACCAGATCGCGCACCAGATCGTTCAGGAAGCGGCAGACCAGGGCCAGCAGCGGATTGTCGCAGCGCAGCGCCAGCACGGTGTGGAATTCCAGCTCGGCCATGCGCTGGGCCTGGCGCGCCTCCGGCGTGGCGGCGGCCGGAACGCACAGGGCCACCAGGTCCTCCAGCCGGGCGAAATCGGCGGCATCGAGCCGCCCCACCACCGCCGCCGCCAGTTCCGGCTCCACCAGCTTGCGCAAGGCGTAAAGATCGGCACCGCTGGGGCGCTGGAAATGCAGATAGTTGCGCAACAGATCGGTGGCGTGCTCGAAGCTGACGCTGCCCAGGGTGGCGCCGCCGCCCGGCCCGGTGCGGATGCGCACCAGCCCCTGCACCTCCAGCGATTTCAGCGCCTCGCGGATGGTGCCCTTGGAGCAGGCGAAGCGCTCCATCAGCTCCTTCTCGTTGGGCAGACGGTCGCCCGGCGCCAGCTGCCCGGCCATGATCCAGCGCTTGACCTCGGCGACGATGAGATCGGCGCGCTTGGGGCGGCGGGATGAAGGGACAACGGCCATAAGCGACGGATCCTGGCTGGTTTCCCCCGGACTTTACCCCAGGGCAATCGCGTGAACGCGCAAAAAATGCCCGTCTTGACGAGATATTCGTCGCGTTGGCGCATTGAGCGCCCGCGCGACCGTTCGCGCGCAAGCCAAGCGGGCGGATGCCCGCGCCCGGCGATTGAGGGACAATGAAGTAACAAAGGGGCAATCGGGGGCACCCGATCGCCCCTGACTTTAACCGCCTCCATTGACAAAGGAAAGGGAATGGCGCTAGATGGCCCCGCTATTTATGCGCATAAATTAACCATGCCTTGGGAGATCCTTCATGGCCGGCGACGCGACTTTTCAGTGGGATGATCCGCTTCTGCTTCAAGACACCCTGAGCGACGAGGAACGGCTGGTCATGGACAGCGCCCGCGCCTATTGCCAGGACCGCCTGCAAAGCCGGGTTCTGGAGGCGCACCGCCATGAACGCTTCGACCGCGAGATCCTGCGCGAGATGGGGGGCCTGGGCATGCTGGGCGCCACCATCGAGGGCTACGGCTGCGCCGGGGTCAATCATGTGTGCTACGGGCTGCTGGCCCGCGAGGTGGAACGGGTGGACAGCGGCTACCGTTCGGCCATGAGCGTGCAGTCCTCGCTGGTGATGCATCCCATCCACGCCTACGGCTCGGAAGAACAGCGCCGGCGCTTTCTGCCCGCCCTGGCCAGCGGCGACATGGTGGGCTGTTTCGGCCTGACCGAGCCCGACCACGGCTCCGATCCGGCGGGCATGAAAAGCCGCGCCGTGGCGGTGGCGGGCGGCTACCGGCTTTCCGGCGCCAAGATGTGGATCACCAATTCGCCCATCGCCGATATCGCCATCGTCTGGGCCAAGCTCGACGGCGTGATCCGCGGCTTCATCCTGGAACGGGGCATGGCCGGCCTCTCCACCCCGAAGATCGAGGGCAAGTTCTCGCTGCGCGCCTCCATCACCGGCGAAATCGTCATGGACGAGGTGTTCGTGCCCGAGGCCAACCTGCTGCCCGGCGTCTCCGGTCTGAAAGGCCCCTTCGGCTGCCTGAACAAGGCCCGCTACGGCATTGCCTGGGGGGTGCTGGGCGCCGCCGAATTCTGCTGGCACGCCGCCCGCCGGTACACGTTGGACCGCAAACAGTTCAACCGGCCGCTGGCCGCCAACCAGCTGGTGCAGCTGAAGCTGGCCGACATGCAGACCGAGATCACCCTGGGGCTGGCCGCCGTGCTGCGCCTGGGCCGGATGATGGACGAGGGCCGCGCCGCCCCCGAGGCCATCTCGCTTCTGAAGCGCAACAATTGCGGCAAGGCCCTGGCCATCGCCCGCGTGGCCCGCGACATGCACGGCGGCAACGGCATTTCCGACGAGTTCCACGTTATCCGCCATGTCCTCAACCTGGAGGCCGTCAACACCTACGAGGGCACCCACGACATCCACGGCCTGATCCTGGGCCGGGCCCAGACCGGTTTGCAGGCCTTCTGCTGATGGGCGGACTGCTGGCGGGCGTGCGCGTTCTGGAACTGTCGCGCATTCTGGCCGGCCCCTGGGCCGGCCAGGTGCTGGCCGATCTGGGCGCCGAGGTCATCAAGGTGGAAAACCCCAGCGGCGGCGACGATACCCGCAGCTGGGGCCCGCCCTTCGTCACCGATGCCGAAGGCGCCGCCATCGCCGATCTGTCGGCCTATTTCCTGGCCGCCAACCGCGGCAAGCGCTCGGTGCGGGTGGATTTCACCCGGCCCGAGGGCCAGGAGCAGGTGCGCCGTCTGGCGGCGCACTGCGATGTGGTGATCGAGAATTTCAAGGTGGGGGGCCTGGCGAAATACGGCCTCGATTACCCCGGCCTGAAGGCCCTGAACCCCACCCTGGTCTATGCCTCCATCACCGGCTTCGGCCAGACCGGGCCCTACGCCCACCGCGCCGGCTACGATTTCATGATCCAGGGCCTGGGCGGGCTGATGAGCCTGACCGGCCAGCCCGACGGCGAACCGGTGAAGGTGGGGGTGGCCCTGACCGACGTGCTGACCGGGCTTTACACCGCCATCGGCGTGCTGGCCGCCCTGCATCACGCCCGCGCCAGCGGCGAAAGCCATTATCTCGACGTGGCCCTGCTCGACGTGCAGGTGGCCAGCCTGGCCAATCAGGCGCTGAATTATCTGGTGTCGGGGCGGGCGCCGGCGCGGCTGGGCAACAGCCACCCCAATATCGTGCCCTATCAGGCCTTCGCCACCGCCGACGGCCATATCATCCTGGCGGTGGGCAACGACGGCCAGTTCGCCCGCTTCGTTCAGGTGGCGGGCCGCCCCGAGCTGGCCGCCGATCCCCGTTTCGCCACCAATCCGGAGCGGGTGGCGCACCGCGATCTGCTGGTGCCGCTGCTGGCCGATCTGCTGAAAACCCGCCCCAGCCGCGACTGGCTGGCGGCGCTGGAGGCGGTGGGCGTGCCCTCGGGCCCCATCAACGCCATGGACGCGGTGTTCGCCGATCCCCAGGTGGCGGCGCGCGGCCTGAAGCTGGAGCACCGCCTGGAAGACGGCACGCCGCTGCCCGGCGTGGCCCTGCCCTTTTGCGTGGACGGCCGCCGCCCCCAGGCCGAGGGCGCCCCGCCCCGCCTGGGCCAGCACGACGCCCTGCTGACCGCCTGAACAGCAAAACGGGCGGCAGAGCCTCCTGGCCCTGCCGCCCGCTTTTATACCAACCGCCCAATGAATTGACCGGTTGTATCGTCCCTCGCCGGGCGGCGGCATCCGCCGCCTTGGCCGCTCGCTCAATGCTCGCTGGATACCGGCCAACGAGTCACTTCAATGGTTGGCC
>MLJW01000310.1_pt1 | contig 28402 bp, 23 predicted proteins | sample 888231 | NCBI WGS metagenome assembly MLJW01 (sample SAMN05788063, study PRJNA343431) | mine drainage metagenome | isolation source: sample collected from the inflow into an acid mine drainage treatment plant... | place: Germany: Lusatia, lignite mining district
GATCCTGCCCACTGGCGCGCGATGCTTGACCTGTTCCTGCTGTCGTTCAGCGCCGGCGTCTACAGCGTGCCGCTGTACGCGTTGATCCAGCACGCGACACCGGCGACGCACCGCGCGCGCGTGATCGCGGCGAACAACATCGTCAACGCGATCTACATGGTCGTCTGCGCCGGCTATTGCGCGGTGCTGCTCGGCGCGGGCGTCGGCGTGCCGCGACTGCTGCTCAGCGTCGCGCTGCTCAACGCCGTGGCACTGGGCTGGCTGCTGTGGCGCGAGCCGCAATACCTGCGGCGCTGCGTCGACTGGCTGCGGAGGCGCGAGGTCGCGGCGTGAGCGATATGATCTGCGCAACCCCAAGGATCGCCGCACCATGCTCACGGAAGACATTCAGAAGATCGTTTTGCAGCACGCGCGCCTGGACCCGGGCGTCGCTGTCGGTGTCGACTCGGACCTGTACGCGTTGGGCATGACTTCGCTGGCGACGGTCAATTTGATGCTGGCGCTCGAAGATCGCTACGACATCGAATTCAGTGACGCGCTGCTGCAGCGTGAAACCTTCGCCAGCGTGGCTGCGCTGGTGCGCGCAGTCGAAGCGCTGAAGCAAGCCTGATTCGATTTATTCGATGCCGCGTGCGCGGGCCGCGCGAAAGCGCGTCGCGAAGCCAGCGAAGTCGCCACCGTCGAGCGCTTCGCGCACGCCGCGCATCAGTTCGAGGTAGTAATGCAGGTTGTGCACCGTCGCGGCCATCGGGAACAGCATTTCGCCGCAGCGGTCAAGGTGGTGCAGGTAGGCGCGAGAGAAGCGCCGGCAGGTCGGGCAAGCGCAGTCGGGGTCAAGCGGACGCTCGTCGCGCTTGTAGCGTGCGTTGCGGATGCGCAGGTCGCCCCAGCGGGTGAACAGGTGGCCGTTGCGCGCGTTTCTCGTCGGCATCACGCAGTCGAACAGGTCGATGCCGGCGGTGACGCCGTCGACCAGGTCCTCGGGCGTGCCCACGCCCATCAGGTAGCGCGGCTTGTCGGCGGGCAGTTGCGGCGCGGTGTGGCGCAGCACGCGCAGCATCTCGGGCTTGGGCTCGCCGACGCTGAGGCCGCCGATCGCGTAGCCGGGCAGGTCGAGCTCGACCAGCGCGCCCAGCGACGCGTCGCGCAGCGGCTCGAACATGCCGCCCTGCACGATGCCGAACAGCGCGTTGCGATTGCCCAGTCGCTCGAACTCGTCGCGGCAGCGCCTAGCCCAGCGCAGCGACAGCTCCATCGACGCGCGCGCCTCGGCCTCGGTGGTGATGTGCACTTCGTTGCCGAACTTGACGTCGTACGGCGTGCACTCGTCGAACTGCATCACGATGTCCGAGTCGAGCACGGTCTGGATTTGCATGCTGACTTCGGGAGTCAGCAGCAGCCGGTCGCCGTTGACCGGCGAGGCGAAGCGCACGCCCTGTTCGCTGATCTTGCGCAGCTCGCCCAGGCTCCAGACCTGGAAGCCGCCGCTGTCGGTCAGGATCGGTCCGTCCCAGCCGATGAAGCGGTGCAGCCCGCCGAACTGGCCGATCACGTCGAGCCCCGGGCGCAGCCACAGGTGGAAGGTGTTGCCGAGGATGATCTCGGCGCCGGCTTCGCGCAGCGCCTGCGGCGTCATCGCCTTGACGCTGCCGTAAGTGCCCACCGGCATGAATTGCGGGGTTTCGACGGTGCCGTGGTTCAGCACCAGGCGCGCGCGGCGCGCCTGGCCTTCGCGGCGCAGAACGGAGAATTCGAGCATGCCGCGCATTGTTTCAGATTTCGGCAATGCGGTATGCGTCGACAGACGATGGGGCGCAGCTGTTGACGCACACCGCTGCGAAGATGCGGCCAAGGTTAGTACACACCTTCTATCGGGGGGAGTAGGCGGTTGTCTTTCTGCCTGCCAAGCGAAGGTCCTGGCTATGATAGATACAAATATTCCAAATGAAACATTGATGGCCTTTGGCCATGAGCGAAAAGAAAAACTTCCAATACATCGCTGCGGGGGCAGCGAAAGGCGCGGCGGATGACGCGTCGGCGAGCGAACCAACGGACGCTGTGCCGTGTGGCGTCGTGCGCGAGCCTCTGGTATTCGGCGCGGCTGGGCGACAGGTCCTCGGTTGGATGCACCACCCCTCGCCAGCTACGCGGCAAGGCCGTGCGGTGTTGTTGTGCCAGTCTGTCGGGTTCGAATACGTCAATGCCTATCGCGTGTTCGTCGAATTCGCGGACCGTCTCGCGGCGTCCGGTTACCCGGTACTGCGATTCGACTACCCCGGAACCGGTGACTCCGCCGGTGGCCAAGCCGCACCGTCCCCGCTGGCCGAATGGATCGAGGCCGTTGACTGGGCTGCCCGCGAACTGCGCCACGACAGCGGGTGCGACGAGCTCGTCGCGATCGGTTTCCGGCTCGGTGCGGCGCTGGCCGCTTTGGCCCATGCGCATGGTGCGGCGATCGATCGGCTGGTGTTGTGGCACCCGGTGGCAGCCGGGCGCCAGTACGTCCGCGAGCTACGCGCCGTTGCGATGGCTGGCGCACAGCCGCCGGCGTCTGACGGTTCGCTCGAGGTCGCCGGGTTTGCGTTTGCCGCGGAACTGGTCGCGCAGTTGCGCGCAATCGACTTGACACAGGCGTCATGGCCCGCGTTGCGCGATGCCTTGATCATCGGGCGTGACGATTTGCAGGCCGACGATCGTGTTGTTGATCGGATGCGTGCACAGGGCATTCCGGTCACGCGCCAGTCGCATCCGGGGTTCCTGCAGATGGTCTGCGAGCCGCCCGACACCAGAATTCCCGAGCAGGCCTGCGCTGCGATTGCGCAGTGGCTGGCGTCGCCTTCTGTGGCAAAGCCAGGCTCGGCGCGCGAGTTTGGGCAAGCCGAGCGTGCCGAGCTTGCCATCGGTGATCTGCGCGAGCAGACGTGGCTGCTAGCGGGCGAGCGAAGGATTGCTGGCGTGTACTGCAGCGCGAGCGACGCCACGACGAAACGGGCACCGGTGCTGATCCTGAATTCGGGAACGGCGCATCGGGTCGGGCCGGCGGGGCTTCACGTGAGCATTGCCCGGGCCTTGGCAAAGCGGGGAATTCCGAGTCTGCGCTTCGATCTAGGCGGTATCGGTGACAGTCCGGCGCTGGGCAGCGCCGTCACCAATCAAGTGTTTCCGGCGGGGGCCGTCGACGACGTATTCGCGGTGATGGACGACCTGACGCAGCGGCTGTCTTGTCGTCGATTCGTGCTTCTCGGCCACTGCTCGGGCGCCTACCACGCTTTCCAGGCTGCATTGCAGGAGCAGAGGTCGCGCATCGACGAAATCGTGATGATCAATCCGCTGACCCTGCTCGGTGCCGTTGCGATGAGCGCGGCGCCGGCAGAGACGGGGGTCGGCCGTGTCGCGCCATGGCGAGCTCGGCTCAAGAGTGCAAGCAACTATGCGGTGGTGCGCGCGGCCGTCGGCTGGTTGAGGCGCGTGCGGGTCGGCTTGCGTGTCGCGCTGGCCGGCGTGGCGCAGCGCCTGGGGCTGCGCGCGGACGGCGCGGCTGCTGTTTCATTGCAAGCTTTTTTCCGCCGCGGAGTCCGGCTCAGCGTATTTGTCGCGTCGCGTGACCCCGGCATGCTGCGTCTGCGCACCGAGGCTGGCGCGGCGTGGGCGTTGGGGCTGCGCCGAGGCCTGATTGATGAATACTGGATTGCCGACGCGAACCATGTCTTTTCGACGGAAGCGTCGCGCGCACGCTTGATCGAGTCCCTATGCGCAAGGCTGTTGGCGACGGAGCACGCTTGATGACCCCTGACCGTTCACAATCGGTCGCTGTGATCATGACGACGCGCAATCGTCATGACGACCTGACACAGACTTTGCAGCAATTGCTCGACCTTGGCCTCGGCGCGCTACCGATCTACATCATCGACGACGCGTCGGATGCGGACGTTGCTGACGCGAGCGTGCTGGCACGATTCGAGCGTTTGCAGATGCGGCGCAATGCGCGTTGCGAAGGGCTGATCGTCAATCGAAACGAACTTGCTCGCTGGGCCGTCGAAGATATCCTGGTCAGCCTCGATGACGATTCCTGTTTTACGTCTCGGCCCGATTTTGAGGCCTTGTGCCGGAGGTTTCAGGAGGAGCCGCGTCTCGCCGGTGTTGAGTTCGATAATTTCGAGCGTCCGGCGAGCGGCGGATCGGCGACCGCGGACGCTGCCCAGGTGCAGGCCTACACGGGTTTTGGGCATGCGATTCATCGTTTGCGATTCCTTGAAATCGGCGGGTACCGGGACTATTTCATACACATGTGTGAAGAGCGTGACTTCGGTCAGCGCGCCTGGGCGGCAGGGTATATCGTGCAGAAATACAAGGATATACAGGTACTGCACCGGCGTACGCCCGTTGCGCGATTGACTGAGCGCAATGTGTTTTACCTCTGTCGCAATACCATCATTTTCAACGTATCTAATTTCGGCTGGCAGCGCGCTGTGTTGCTGCCGGGCATGGCGCTGTCAATGCTGCTTGGGTGGCGGGGCACGCAAGGGCGCCGTTGGGCTGCGTTGAAAGGCATCGCGTCCGGACTGGCGGCTTTGCTGCGCCATCGGCAAGACTACAGGCCGATGTCGCGGGAGCAGGCGCGGGTGTATCGTTCACTGCCCATGTCCTGAACTCTGAGACAGGTTCGCTCGTGAGCGCATTCATCTTCGCCTGGGGCTTTTCAGCCGTCATTTCACTGGCAGCGTATCGAGCCTTGCGCACCGGGCGCATCAGAAGTCTGCTCGCGCTGGCCTTGGCGACGGTTTGGTTTCCAGCGCAATTCGGCGAATTGCTGCACAGCCCCAACAGCGTGTTTTTTCCGCTTGATCTCGCCGTGGCGTTCGCGGGTGTGCTGTTCCTGCAGCGCAAGCTCAGTTTTCGGCACCCTGGGTTCGACGCGCGCCCGTTGCTCGTGGCGGCAGGGGTCTGGCCATTCCTCGGATCATTTCTGTTCGCGACATCGAGCACGCAGATTGCGATCTGTCTGATCAATTTGTACCGCCTGGCGGGCACGCTGATGCTCTACGAGGTGGTGGTCGACGAATGCGGTGGCATTGACTTCAGGACGATGGTCGAGATTGGTTTCCGGGTAACGCTATTGATGCTCGTGACGATGGCACTTCAGGGCGTCGGGGCTATCGATACCAATATATTTGATTACGCGAAAAATTTCGATCCTCTCGAATACCTGCGGCTGGTCGTCGACGATCCGGATTTCAAGTTCATCGTGCTCGGGTATTTCAAGGCAGCACAGGGCATTGTGTTCATGGTGCTGCTCGCGCTGGGGCTTGCAGCCTACACGCAAAAGGGTCGGTACTGGTTCATCCGTGGCGGATTGATCACGTTTGGCGCATCGGTGGGCCTGGTGCTGACCGGGTCGAAGACGTCGCTGGTCGCGGCCGGCGCGATCATGGTGGCCGCGTGGCTCAGTTCCCAGCGCCGCTACCGGCTGGCGGTTCCGTTGGTGGCCCTGGCACTTGGTGTGGTTGGATTCGTCGGCTACGTGTTGACTTCACCCGATGCGTCAGATTATGTCAATTCGACGCTTTATGAATATGTAAAATCGGGCGGCTCCGATGTGACCACGTTGAATTATAGGGAAACTCGCTACCAGGAGTCGTTGGATACGCTATTGGAGCACCCGCTGGTGTTGGCTGGTATTTATGACGAGCGCTTCCCGCTGTACAGTGTTGATTATTTTCACAGTGAATATCTTTCGATTTTGATGCTGGGCGGTGTCGTCTCGGTCTACCTGTATCTCAAATTTCTTCTGAGCCTGGCTCGTGCGCTGTACGCGCGGCGCCGCGATTCCCCCTTCGCGATGGCGGCCTGGTTGGCGCTGATCGGAAACGCGGTGCAAGGTTTGACGGTCAATCAGTTGGAGCCAGGCTTTGTCTTCGTGCAGTCGGTTGCATTTTCCTTGTTCGTGTACCGGATGGCGCTTGCCGAGAGGAGAGGGGCATGACGGCGATGCCGACGATCTCGGTCGTGATCCCGACGTTCAACTCGGCCGATTATCTCGGCGGCTGTCTCGCGTCGATTGCGCTGCAGCGAGATCCGGCGCTTGAGGTCATCGTGATTGATGGCGGCAGCTCCGACGGGACGGCGGAGATCGTGGCCGCTTACGCGGGCTTGGTGAGCCATTTCATCTCCGAGCCAGATCGGGGTCAGGGCGACGCGGTGACCAAAGGGCTGCGACTGGCGCGCGGTGACATTTCGCACTGGCATGCAGCCGACGACATCGTGCTGCCCGGCGCATTTTCCAGTGTGCGTTCGGCTTTTGCTGCTGATGCACGCTTGGGTCTCGTGATCAGCGACGGCATTGCCTTCGATGAGCATCGCCTTGTGCATACCGGGAAATGTCGCTGGAACAATTACAGAACATCATTATTTCACTTTGCTCGCTTCCAGTCGGATTGCGCTTATTGGCGCTCGAGTCTCACGGCTGCAGCGCTGCCGCTTGATATCACGCAGCCGATTTCCGTCGACGAAGACTTCTTCTTGCGCCTTTGGCGCGGTCATCAACATCGCTGGCTCGACCGACCGCTGGGCGCGTTCCGTCTGCGCGAAGGTCAATTGTCGGGGCGGCTGAGCAGGGAACGGCTGCAGGCCGATCGACGCCGCACGCGTGAAGCCATTTTCGCGCGTGACGGCCTAGGGCCCGGGCAGGTGGCGTTGTGGCGCGCGGCAACATGGCCCGAGCACTTCATGCGCAACGTTGCGTTGCCGGCGTGGCGCGGTCTGGGGGCACGCACTCGGCGTGCATGGTTGGGCGGCGAGCGGAGGCAGGGTACCTTGGAGGTGCTGAGCGGCTTCGTATCGGCATCTGACCGCGACTCGGCGGCGCGGTATTTCGATGAGCTCGGCTTGCGGTTGGCGCGGGGCTGGTACTGATGGGAGCTGCCAGGGGAGCAGCGCCAAGCACGTCCGACCAGGAGCGCGCGGAAGTACTGCGGTGGGCGATCGTCGTCAACCGTGGCCAGCCTGAGGCGCAGACATCGGAACTGCTGGCCTGGGCCGAATCGCAAAGCGGCCTGGCCGCGCCGGTGGTGGTGGAGGTCGATCAGGCTGCATGCGATCGTTCGCCGCGGCGCGATCGAGCCGCCGCTGCGATGCTGCGCTGGATTCAGCGGGTCGAGGGGCACGGCCCGGCGGGTCATGCGGGCGAGGCCTCCCGCGCCGCGTCGAGCGCTGCGGTGAACGTGCCCCATCCCGACGACGCGGCGGACGCGGGACTCGCCGCGCTGGGAACCCTGCGCCTCGATGTGCTCGTCGATCTGACTGAGGACGGTTGCGCGCAGCGCTTGTGCTCGGCGGCTCGTCTAGGCGTGCTCGCCGTTTGGTATTGCGGGGCCTGTCGTCCGGGGAGCGATGCCGCTCACGGATTCTGGGAAGTATGGCGGCGCGACGATACGGTGCAGATCGAAATTCGCCAGGTGGTCGACGGCAGTCAGAGCGTGTTGCGGCAGTTGCGCACCACGACGCAGGGCGGCTACGCGTTGAACCGCGCCGTGCTGCTCGCGAGGGCGCAGCGTGCCTTGCGCAGACTGCTGCGCGAGGTGGCCGAGCACGGCCGATGGATGGCAGCCACCGATCTCATGCCCAATGCCCAGCTGCAGCGCGGTGCGCCGTGCGTGACCTTGCAACTGGCCTACCTCGCCCGGCGAGCCTGGCAGGCCGGCCAGCGCATGCTGAACCGCTACGTGATGCGCCGGCGGCCTGACTGGGCGGTCCGTGTCGTCGAAGGAGACTGGCGCGGCGCGTGCCTGGGACAGGCGCGGCGCCTGCCCACTCCGCCGAACCGCTTCCTCGCGGACCCTTTCGTGGTATCGCGCGACGGGCAAAGCGTGGTGTTCGTCGAGGAGTTCGATCGCGCCCGTGCGCGCGGCCATATCGCGGCCTACGACGTTTCCTCGCCGGGGGGCGGCAAACTCGGCGACGTGATCGTCGAGCCTTTCCACATGTCATTCCCGTTCGTCTTCGAGTACGAGTCGAAACTGTACATGTGCCCGGAAATCGCGCAATCGCGCGAGTTGCGGATTTACGAGTGCAGTGATTTTCCGCTCGGCTGGAAGTTGCACAGCACGCCCCTGCGTGACATCGAAGCGGCGGATCCGATGATCCTGCCGTGGGACGGGCGATGGTGGCTACTGCTGTCGCTCGACGGCGACGAGGTCGGGGATCAGTGCACGGAGCTGCACGCGTACTACGCCGATGACCCCTTGTCCGGACAATGGGTCGCCCATCGCGGCAATCCGCTCATCGTTGATTCGACGAGGGGACGCAACGGCGGCCTGCTGCGCGCGGGCGAACGCCTGTTCAGAGTGGGGCAGCGGCAGGCGATGGGTGTGTACGGAAGGGCTTGTGGGATCTACGCGATCGACACGCTCACCGAGTCGGACTTCCAGGAACGTCACGTTGCTCGCGTCGATCCTGCATTTCTCCGCGGAGCGTGCGGGGTCCATCACATGCACTCGGATGGGCGCTTCACCGTCTTCGACCTCGTCGAGTTGCGCAGCGCGGTGCCGGCGCGCGTGCGGCGTGCGTTGCGGCGCGTACGCGCAGCGCCCTGAATGCTGCCCATGAATCTTTCGCTTCCACTTGGCGTTTTCGCCATCGTCGCATCGAAAGTGTTGAGCTTTTCGACGACCGTGGTGCAATCCAACGACCTCGGTCCGGCAGGCTACGGTGCTTATGGACTAGTCGTCAGCACGGTGTCGTTGTTTTCGATCGTTGGCCAGGGGTCGATGGGGGCGGCGGCCTCGAACCTGCTCGCGCGCAGTGCGGCTCGGAATCTCGACGAGGCGGGGCGGATGCTCGGCGCCATCGGCGCGGTCGCTGTTGTGTTGGCGTTGGCGGCAGCTGCAGCGCTGGCTGCGTCGGCGTCGCTGCTCGCCGGCGCGGTGTTCCGCAGTGCAACCTTGATCGAGCCATTGCGCTTCGCCGCGGTGACTCTGCTGGTTCTCGCCAGCCAGTCTTTGCTCGACGGGGTGTTGGCCGGCTTGCATGCATTTCGCGCCCGCAACAGTCTGTCGATCGTGCAGGGTGCCGTTTTCCTGCTGCTCGCACTGCCATTGACGCCGCGGTTTGGCGTACTCGGCGCCTTGGTCGCCTACACCGGCGCGAACTTGGTTGCGGCCTCAGTCGCGGCGTTCAATGTCAGACGTGTGTTCCGTGAGCGCGGTCTGCGCATCGTGGTTCCAGCCGACCCTGCAATCTATCGCGAGATTTTCACCTTCGTCGCGCCTATGCTGGCCAATGCGGTGCTGATGATCGGCACGAATTGGTTCGTGACCTCGGCGCTGGCGCGCAGCCGCCACGGCTTGAGCGACGTGGGAGTGTTTTCTGCCGCTACCCAGGCTCGCACGGCGATGATTGCGCTGCCATTTCTGTTGCAGGCCACCTACGGTCCGTTGATGGCCGCGGCACATGGCGCCGAACGGCGCCGCGACTACCGTGCGAATTTCGTCGATTGTTTCCGCGGTACCTTGCTGGCCAGCCTCGTCCCGGCCGCGGGCGTGATGCTGCTCTCGAGCGAGATCATGTGGATCTTCGGCAAGGGCTTCGCCGACGGCTCCTTGGTGCTGGCGTTGAGTGCGGCGCTGGTCGTGCCGGTGGTGATTGCCAACCTCTTCGGAATCGCGATCCAAGCGCTCGAGCTTAACCGTTTGACGCTGATGCCGAATATTGTCTACAGCGCGATTTGCAGCACGCTTGGCGCGTACGCGTGCACGCACGCGGGGGCGGTTGGTCTTGTCGTGGTGATGGTTGGTGCGCAAGTCGTGCAAATGTTTCTGTTGATGCGGCTGCTGGCTCGCATCGAACCGTCGTTGCACGTCGCACGCAGCACTGCGGTCGCTTTGTTTCTTCTCGCCGCGATGGTCGTTGCGCTCGCCGCGCTGCCCGGCCTTGCCGGAGCGCTCGCCGCCGCGCCGCTGGCGGTGGTTTGCGTCTTGTATGGACTGGCCAACGCTCCGGACGCCTTGATCGGTCGTGTTGAGCGGCGCTTGCCCGCCCTGGTCGCCTTGCGCAGATTCCGTGTTCACGCCGAGGTCGGGTCATGAGGATCGTTTATGTCAGCACGACCTACCCGCCGGATAACGGCTGGGGTGGTATCGGCACTTATGTCTACACCATGGCGCAGCAGCTTCACGCGATGGGCCACGAGCCGCTGGTCATCAGTGCGGCGGCTCCAGGCGCCGCCGCGGCGGCGGGTATCGAGCGCGGCGTTGCGGTGCTGCGCGTGCTGACCGCAAGCGACGATGCAGGCGTGCGGGAACAGGTCCGCGGACAGCTCGAACGCTTGCTTGCATCAGACGGCTTCGATATCGTGGAGTTCCCGGAGTTTGGCGCACCTGGGCTCGACTTCCAGCACGCCCACCCGGAAATACCCACCGTCGTCAGGCTGCATTCGGACGCCGAACTGTGCGCGCTGGCCGAGGCCGACGGGGTGCGTCGGGCGGCCTTGCGTGTGAGAGCTGCGTTCGGTTTTTCGGCGGCGCATCGACAAGCGAGCTTGGAGCGCGCCTCGGTGCGACTCGCCCACGCCGTGAGCAGTCCGTCGAAGTGGACCCTGGCGCAAGCGCGGAGACGAGGCTGGCTCGGCCCGACGGCGCATGCCGCGGTCATCCCGAACCCCTACCTCGACCCCGACCCCGCCGGAGACGCAGGGCCGTGCGCGACGAGTGACGAGGTGTCCCCGACATTGCTGCTTTTCGGCAGGCTGGCGCGGTTGAAGGGAGCAGAGCTCATCCCGCGCATCGTGTCGCAGGTGCACGCGATGCGGCCCGATCTGCCGGTGCGTATCGTCGGGCAGTCCGGGCTGCGGCGTTCCGCGATGCCGGCTCGACGTGCCGTCGACTATCGCGAATGGATCGTTTCGCGATTGCCCGTCGGATCGCGAGCGCGTGTCGAATTTCTCGGTGGTGTGCCACACGACACGATCGCATCGGTGATGCCGGCCGACGGCATTGCGTGCTTTTTCTCGGTGTTCGAGGCTCAGGGATATACGCATATGGAAGCGATGCACCATGGCTTGGCGACGGTGATCGCGTCGGGCGGAGGCGCGCGTGAACTCGGGACGCACGAGCGCGACGTATTGCTGTGCCGTCGCAGGTCCGCCGACATCGCTGCGGCGGTTCTGAAGCTGGCCGATGATGCGCCGCTGCGTCGGCGCATCGCTGACGCGGGGCGCCGGCGTGTCGCCGAGGCTTATGGTGCGGCGAGCATCGCCAACGCGATGCTCGGGTTGTACGTGTCGACCGTGGCATCGGCGCAGCCATGACGGAGGGCGACAAAATGCGCGTCGACATCTGGCACAACATTTTGTGGGCGTCGTACAAGGGTGCGGTCTTCTCGGCGTTGCACGAAGCTTCGGCCGGATTCCGGGATCTCGAGTTCCGCTATTTCCAGATGGCCGAAACCGAGGGCAGGCGTGCGGGACTTGGCAGGGTCGACTCCGCCCATCATCGCTACCCTTACCGGCTGCTGTTCCAGGGGTCGATTGATCGCGTGGCACGCCCCCGGTTGTTGGCGCGGGTGCTGCGCGAGACCTGGCGTTCACCGGCAGACCTTTTCATCCTGACTGGGTACGATCGGGTCGAATGCTGGGCACAGATCCTGATCGCGCGGGTGCGTGGAGCGAAGGTGGCCATCTTTTGCGATTCCACGATCCATGATCGCCCCCAGACGTTCTTGCGTGCGAAAGTCAAACGCTTGATCTTCCAATCTGTAGACGGAATATTCTGCTACGGGCAGCGTTCTGCGCAATATGTAAGTCACTATGGCGCTCGACCAGAGCAGATTTTTCAACGCTGTCAGGCAGCCGCGCTGCCGCCAGGCTACGATGCTGCCCGCGCAATGCAGGCGCGCGTGGCGACGCGCTGCGGCGATCCAGCCGATCGCCTGCTTTACGTCGGTCGACTCGCAGCCGAAAAGGGGCTCGACACCTTGTTCGACGCGTTCGCCGAACTGCGTGCTGCGCGGCCTGCCGCGACACTGGTGCTGGCAGGCGTCGGGAGTGAGGAGGCCCGGCTGCGCCTGCGCGCGGCACGGCTCGGCATCGACGATGCGGTTCGATTCTTAGGCGGTCTGCATGCCGCACAACTTCAGGACGAGTATCGACGTGCAAGTCTCCTTGTCTTGCCCAGTTTGAGCGAGCCCTGGGGCTTGGTGGTCAATGAAGCGCTGAACAACGGCTGCCCGGTGGTGGTCAGCGATCGTTGCGGTTGTGTCCCGGAGTTGGTGCACGAAGGCGTGAGCGGATTCGTGCATCGCGCCGGCGACGTGGCCGATCTGCGCGACAAGCTCGAGATCGCGTTGCAGCAGCTGCAGGACCCGCAGCGCACAGCACAAGCGTGCGTGCGCATCGCGGGGCTATACACACCGGCGCGGGCGGCGCAGCAGATCATCGTCGGTGCGCGCACACTGTTGCATGCCGAGGCGCAACGACGGGGGATGCCGAGCGATGTCTAGCCAGTGCGACAAGCCGACGGGCGGCAGCGCACCGCTGATCGCATTCGTCGGGCCGTTGCCGCCGCCCCTGGGCGGGTTCTCGGCCATCACCGCTGAAGTCCTCAAGCGCATCCATCGCGTCGCGGAGGTTCGTCGGTACGACGCCACCCCGCGCGGCGCGCGGTGGCGGTCCGCTGTGTCCGCGTTGTGCTTGATGGGGCTGCTGCTGCGCGGGCGACCGCGCGCACTGTACGTGGCGCTGTCGGGCGGCTACCGCAAACTGCTCGACGGAGCGTTCATCGCCTGCGCCCGCGCGGGCCGCGTTCCGGTCTACGTTCACCACCACAGTTTTGCTTATCTGGATCGGCGCCGTTGGGATGCGCGCTGGGTATTGCGCTTGAGCCGGGGGGCAACGCATTTTGTATTGTGTCGGCGAATGGCCGATTTGCTGCGGCGTGTTTACAGGATTCCGGAGTCCGCGAGCCAGGTGTTGTCCAACGCAGCCTTCGTCGAGGCGTGCGAAGGCACCTCGCGGGCGCGCGGCGTGCTGACCCTCGGATTTCTATCAAATATCACGCGTGAAAAAGGCGTGTTCACCTTCATCAATATCGTCGGCGCGGCGCGCGCGCGCGGGATGAATGTGCGCGGCTTGATCGCGGGGCCGGTCCATGCGACGATTCAGGCCGAGTTTTTTGCGGCGCTGCAGCAGGACATGGCCATCGAATATTGCGGGCCAGTTTATGCGCAGGCGAAGCGGGAATTCTTTGCCAACGTGGATCTATTGCTGTTTCCGACGCAATACGTCAACGAAGCAGAGCCGGTCACGATCTGGGAGGCGCTCGCCAGCGCCGTTCCGGTGCTGGCGATCGCGCGTGGCTGCATCGCTGCGCAGCTAGATGCGGGGGCCGGGCATGCGTGGCCCGATCGGGCAGCGTTCGAGTCGGGGGCGCTGGATTGGCTGCGTGATTGCCTCGCGACCCCCGAGCTGCTCGCCGCCATGCGGCTGCGCGCGCGTGCGGTGCACGCCGATCGCCACCGAGAGGGTCTCGAAGCACTGGGTGCGGCCGTGCACATGATGACTGGGAGGGGAGCCGCGCATGAACGCTGAGCGAAAGGTCTATCAAGACCTGAGTCGTTTCCGTGTCCCGTCAGGCTTTCGCGGCCGTTCGGCCGTGGTGGTGCAGTTGTGGTGGCTGATCCAGGCCAGCTTATTTGCGTGGTCTCCGCAGTTCCTGTACGGGTGGCGGCGATGGCTGCTGCGCTGCTTCGGTGCCCGAGTCGGCGAAGGCGTGCTTATTCGGCCCTCGGCCCGCGTCACCTATCCCTGGAAGCTCATCCTGGGCGACCGAGCCTGGATCGGCGACGAAGTCGTGCTTTACAGCCTCGGCTCCATCCGGGTCGGAGCGGATGCTGTCGTGTCCCAGCGCTGCTATCTGTGCGCCGGGACGCATGATTACAGCACCCCTGGATTCGACATCCTCGCCCTACCTATCGTGGTTGGCGACCAGGCCTGGGTGGCCAGCGACGTTTTCGTCGCGCCCGGCGTCGCGATCGGGCGCGGGGCGGTCGTCGGGGCGCGATCCAATGTTTTCGCAGACCTCCCGGAGGGGATGATCTGCGTGGGTTCGCCGTGCCGTCCGGTCAAATCGAGGCTGGAATGAGGATTCTTATCCACGGCATCAACTTCGTTCCTGAACTGACCGGGATCGGCAAATACACCGGCGAGATGGCGCAGTGGCTCGCCGCACGCGGCCATCAGGTGAAGGTGGTCACGGCGCCCCCCTATTACCCTCAGTGGCGGGTTGGCGACGGGTATTCAGGGCGGCGCTGGAGCCGGGAGTGCAGGACGTTTGCCGGCGGCGGCCGAATCGAGGTGATTCGCTGTCCGCTGTGGGTGCCGCGTGTCCCGGGCGGAATGCGTCGCTTGCTGCATCTCGCCAGTTTTGTCCTCGCCAGTTTGCCGGTGATGCTGGCGCAGATCGCTTGGCGGCCTGATCTGGTCTGGGTCGTGGAGCCGGCCCTGCTGTGTGCGCCGCAGGCGTGGATCACCGCCCGTGCGGCGGGGGCGCGCGCATGGCTGCATGTGCAGGATTTTGAGGTTGACGCCGCTTTCGAGCTCGGTCTGTTGCGCGGCGAGCGGTCGCGCCGGGCGGTATTGCGCGTCGAGCGCTGGTTGCTGGCGCGCTTCGACAGCGTGTCGACCATTTCCCCGCGGATGGTCGAGCGCCTGCTTGCCAAAGGCGTCGCACCGCAGCGCGCGACGTTGTTTCCAAACTGGGTCGACCTCGATCGCATCACGCCACAGCCGACGGCCGCGCAGGGCGGCGTCAATGCCTGGCGTGTCCGCCTCGGCCTGGGCTCGCAGCACATCGTCGCGCTGTATTCTGGAAATATGGGGGCCAAGCAGGGAATCGAAGTGCTCAGCGGTGTCGCGCGCCGGCTCGCCGCATATCGAGATATTGTTCTCGTACTATGTGGGGAAGGCGCTGCCCGCGCGTCACTGGAATCCAAATGCGCAGGTTTGGGGAATGTGCGTTTTCTCGACTTGCAGCCGCTGGGCGAGCTCAATGAGCTGTTGAACATGGCCGATATGCACTTGCTGCCGCAGCGTGCCGACGCCGCAGACCTGGTGATGCCGTCGAAACTCACCGGAATGCTCGCCAGTGGACGCCCGGTGATCGCCGCCGCGCGTGCCGGGACCGCGCTGGGGGATGCGGTGCGCGACTGCGGCATCGTGGTTGAACCCGAGCAGCCACAAGCGATGGCCGCCGCGATCGCCGCTTTGGCCATCGATGCGCCGCGGCGTCACGCGCTCGGTGTCGCAGCGCGTTTGTTAGCCGAAGGCAGCCTCGGGCGCGACGCCGTGCTGGTGCCGGTTGAGCGTGCGATGTACGCGCTTTGCATGGCGCAGGAGCCGAGGCCGTGAGTGGTCTGTCACGCGAGAATTGGCGCAGGGCCCCCGATTCGACGTTGACGTTGCAGCAGCGCCTTTTCGACTTGCTGGCTTTGATCGCAACGCTCAGTGGACTGGCATGGGCGCTGCATCAGGACTTCAACGCCGACTACGTGCTGTTGCTCAGTCTGTCCGTGTTGTTGTTCGAGCTACTCGCGCAGATTTTCGCCTTGTACGGCCATTGGCGCTTGAGGTCGCTTTGGTTCGAAGTGGTGAACCTGCTTGTCGTTTGGGGCGCGACATTGGCGGCGTTGCTGCTGCTGGCCTTCGCGCTGAAAGTCTCGGCCATCTACTCGCGGCTGCTGCTCGGACTGTGGGGTGCGGGCGCGCCGGCGCTGATGCTGGCGTGGCGAGTTGGGCGCAGCGTCTACGTGCGCCGGCGCCGAGCCAATGGTGAGCACCAACGCACGCTGGCTTTCGTCGGCAGTGGCGGCGCGGCGCGGCGCATGGCCGATCACATCACGGCCAACCCCTGGCTGGGCTGCAAGGCCATCGGTGTTTATGACGACCGCTCGCCCGAGCGCGTCGAGCACGGCGTCCTCCCACTGCTCGGCAATACCGAGAGCCTGCTTCTTGATGCTCGCGCCGGACGCGTCGATGAGATCTATATCACCTTGCCGATGCACGCGCAGCGCCGAATCGTCGAGCTGGTCAACGCGCTGTCGGATACGACGGTGTCGGTCTTCGTCGTGCCCGATGCTTTCGTTTTCGACATGATGCACGCGAGCTGGACTGAAGTTGCCGGCTACCCGATCATCAGCATCTACGATACACCCTTCTATGGTGTCGACGGGTCGTTCAAGCGGCTCGAGGATGTCGTGCTTTCCACCTTGATTCTGTTGCTGATCAGTCCGGTACTGCTCGGTATCGCGCTGGGCATCAAGTTGACATCGCGAGGCCCTGCGCTTTTCCGGCAACGTCGATACGGGCTCAACGGCAACATCGTCGAAATCTGGAAATTCCGCACCATGACCGTGGCCGAGGACGGCGACCAGATTGTGCAGGCCACGCGCGGCGATAGCCGCGTTACGCGTTTCGGGGCCTTCCTGCGACGCCATTCACTCGACGAGCTGCCACAGTTTTTCAATGTTCTCCAGGGGCGCATGTCGATCGTCGGGCCGCGTCCCCACGCCGTCGTGCACAACGAGCAGTACCGTCGCTTGATACACGGCTACATGCTGCGTCACAAAGTCAGGCCGGGGATCACTGGCTGGGCCCAGGTTAACGGATGGCGCGGCGAGACCGATACCGTCGACAAGATGCGCAAGCGGGTCGAATACGACCTTTATTACCTGCGCAACTGGTCGTTCGCGCTCGATCTGCGCATCATTGCCCTGACCGTTCTGAAGGGGTTCCGGAGCAAGAATGCGTATTGAACGCGAGCCGGCGGCGATCGGTTTGGGGGGGGCCGCGTTGATAGGCTTCGTTTGGCTGATGCCCTGGCCGTTGGCAAGCAACCGCGAATGGGCAGTCGGCGCCTGGTTGGTGCTGCTGGTCCCGCTCGTGCTGGTCGAGCTTTGGCGCGACGGGGGCTTGTTCGCGGATCGCTGGAATCCGGGTGTTCCGCACGGCATGCGTGCTCACATGGCGCTGCTGCTCGTCTGGATCGCCTGTCTCGCATTGCAATTGTTGCCCCTGCCTGCCGTCCTACGCGATCCAGTGCAACTGGCCGTTGCACCGGCTCTTCCCGCGAAGCAGGGTTTCGCGCCGCTGACGATTGATCGTTACGTCACGCTGGCCTACCTAGTCAAGGCGGTCTGGTTGCTCCTTTTCCAGTGGCTGTTGTTGCGACGTTTCGACAATCGCCCGCGACTCGTGCGCTTGGTTTGGGCATGGCTCGCGATCGGCGGCGTCGAGGCGCTCCTGGGGGTGATCCTGTACGCAAGCGCTTCGAGCTATCGTGTGTTCTTCGTCGACGTCGAGCAGGGCCTGCGCGCCAGCGGTACCTTCGTCTATCACAACCATTTCGCTGGCTACATGGAATTGATGCTGGCGCTCGGGATTGGCTGGATGATCTCGCTGCTGGGGCAAGACGCCAATGCGGATCGGCGCCAAGGCGCGGTATCGTGGCTTTATGCAACGCTGCGCTTCCTGTCCAGCAGCAAGGCGCCGCTGCGCGCCTTGCTCGTCGTGCTCGTCGTCGGGCTAATCGCGAGCCGTTCGCGCATGGGCAACGCTGCGTTCTTTGTCGCGCTGTGGGGCGTTGGCGGCGCCACCCTGCTCGCGCTTCACCGGCACGGCGCGGTCCACCGGCGGGTGAGCCGCGCGGTGGCCATCCTTATGGTGAGCATCCTTGTCATCGATATCGTGATCATCGGCAACGTCGTCGGGATCAGCAAGGTCATGCGGCGCATCGAGGCGACCCATATCAGCAACCGGCCGTCGGCAGGCCGCGTGCGTCCGCGCGCGCATCGTGAAGAGTCGATCGACCAGCGCATCGCTCCGGGCATCGCGGCGCTGTCGATCTGGCGCGATCACCCCTGGTTCGGAAGCGGCGGCGGGACGTTTTTCCTCGCTTTCCTCCCCTACCGCCCCGAGAACGTGGTCGGCTTTTACGACCACGCGCACGACGATTTCGTCGAGTTTCTCGTCGAGGTCGGCGTGATCGGTGCGGTGCCCTTGATTGCCTTGCTGCTCTGGAGTCAGTGGCGCGGTTGGCGTTTGTTGCTGGGGCGCAACACGACGGGGTTCGAACGGGGTCTCGCGTTCGCTTCCGTGATGGGTGTCACCGAGCTGTTGATCCACGCCAGCGTCGACTTCAATCTGCAGAATCCGACGAATGCGGCGATGTTTCTGTGGCTGCTCGGTTTGCCGCACTGGATCGAAGCACGTCGCCAGCGCAAATGCACGCCGACTCAAGGGGGAGGGGCCGAGCGTCTATTCTGCAATAATCGACCGATATAGATGTGCCGCGGTCATGCAGCCGCGGTCAACGATCCTGGGGGGTCAGCGTATGAAAACCTTCAAATTTGCGCTCATCGGGGTCGCCCTCATTGCGGCCCGTGCCCAAGCAGCCGACTCGCTGGTGCCGTCGCTCGGCGCCGCGGGCGGATATCAACCGGCACAGACCAGCTTTGTCGGCTCCAGCGTCTACGTGCCTAGTACTGGCGCTGTGACCGGTACCGGCATCGTGGTCGGCCAGGCTCGGCTGCACCCGGGGGTCACGATCTCGGAAGGGCATGACAGCAACGTCAACCTGATGACCGGAGCCGGACGGCTGAAGTCGAATTTCACCCTCGTCGAGCCGCAGCTGATCCTCAGCCGCAGAATCAGCTCCACCGAGCACTACGACGCCTACTACAAGGGCAGCTACGCCAAATACTCGAGCGCGAGCAACTACGACTACAACGACTCGTTCGTCGGCGTAGACGGCGCCAAGGCGCTGACCGAGCGTCTGCGCATGTCGTTCAAGCTCGAGTACCAGATGGGGCACGACGCGGCCAACTCCTATGTGGCGACCAACGCGATCGAGCGCTGGACCAGTCCGACCGCGCAGTTTTTGGTGCACTACGGGACCGCCGAAAGCAAGGGGCAGGTCGAAGTCGAGGGCGACTACAAGCAGCAGCGCTACAAGGATCCGCTGATGCAGCTCTACGACATCAACGAGTCGAGGCTGGTCGGTCGCTTCTTCCTGCGACTGCACCCGAAGACCCACGGCATTCTCGAAGCCGCCCTGCAGCAGGATCGATATCCGAACTACTCCGGCTCGAACGGAACCCAGCAGCGCGTCACCGCGGGCGTGCAATGGGATGCGACCGCGAAGACCTCGGGCGTCGCGAAGATCGGCTTGATGCACGAAAGCGTCAGCGGCGGCGGTGGTGGCAACAGCGGGCTGGCGTGGGACGCCGCGATCACCTACAAGCCGCGCAGCTACTCGCAGATCAAGCTCGAGGGCTCGCGCGAGTATGCGGAGTGGGCGAATGCGAACAACGCCTACATCCTGACCCAGGGCGCGACGCTCGAGTGGACGCAGCATTGGACCTACCGCATCAAGTCGACCGCGGGGCTTCTGAACTATCGTGACCAGTTCCTCGGCTCAGGACGCGTCGACAATCGACACGGTGTCTCGCTGAAAGCCGAATACGCGTTCGGCCATCAGGACATCTTCCACCTCGGGCTGCAGGAACTCCTGCTCGATCGTTCGTCGAACACGCCGGGCTTCAGTTTTCACGAGGCGATCACGCTGCTGAGCCTTGGCGTCCAGCTCTGACGTGAACGAAGTGCGGAGGTTGCCGATGATGCGCGCTTGGGGGCGGGCTCTGTTCGCCTTGCTGTTGGGCATGAGCCTTTGGGCTGCTGTGCCGTCGCTGGTGTGCGCGCAGTCCGCGGCGCCGCAGGCGGCGTCGGCGCCGGCTGCGGCCACCGCGGATTCGGCCGCGGCGAAGCGCCGCGCCTGGGCCGATCTGAATTCGTACAAACTCGGCCCCGGCGACGTCATCGACATCTACGTCTACGGCGAACCCGAGCTGACTCGCTCGAAGATCCAGCTTTCGTCGAGTGGCACGATCGCCTATCCATTCGGGAACGTCGAGGCCGTCGGCTCGACCCCCAGCCAGCTCGAGACCGCGATCGAGAACGGTCTCAAGCAAGGCTATCTGGTCAATCCGCGCGTCTCGGTCGTGATCGACCAGTACCGGCCGTTCTTCATCTATGGCGAAGTCAAGAAGCCGGGTGGTTACCCGTTCCAGCCCGGCCTGAACGTGCGCAAGGCCGTTACTTTGGCCGGCGGATTCACCGAGCGCGCCGACCAGGACAAGATCTACATCGTGCGTGAAAACGACCCCAGCAACGCAGCGCACAAGATCGGCCTAAGCGGCTCGGTCATGCCCGGCGACACTTTGACGGTTGAAGAGAGCTTTTTTTGATGGACACCCCTACGGCGAACCCCGCGCACACGACGATCCAGGGTGCCGCGCAGCTGAGCGAAGAAAAGCTTGAGCTGTTGACTTACTGGCGAACATTCGTCAAGCACAAATTGACGATTTTCTCGCTCGCCTTGGCCGTCGGCATATTGGCAGCAGTCGTTGTCTACATGATGAGGCCGATCTATCGCGCTACCGCGATGATCCAGCTCGAAGACAACAACGCGAAGGTCTTGTCGATCGAGCAGGTCTATTCAAGCCTTGCGCACGGTAGCGAGCATGTGCAGACGCAGGCCGATATTCTGCGTTCGCGCACCATTGCCGAGCTGGTGTTGACTAAACTTGACCTTGTTCACAATCCAGAATTTTCGCCGGGACGTGACTTGACCTGGCTGGCAAAGGCAAAGATAGCGCTTGGTATCGCTCATCCACCGACCGTTTCGGATCAGCCAGGCACAGTGCTCGGTGAGCTGCGAGCCCATTTGACGATTGCGCCCGTGCCGCGGAGCAATTTGATCCAGGTCAGCTACGATTCGCCGGACCCGCGCATGGCCGCGCTGATCGCGAACACGTTTGCCGAGCAGTACATCCGCAACGACATGGAAAACAAGTTTCGGATGACGCAGGAGGCCAACAGCTGGCTGAATGAACATCTGGCGGGACTGAAAGCCAAGCTCGAGGCGTCGGAGCAAAGGTTGCAGACATACCGCAACCAGCAGAACATCATCGACGTCAACGGAAGCGCGCTCAGCGGAACGGGCAACCAGCTCGAAGGCCTGGTGACCAACCTGGTCACGGCGCGGATGAAGATGGCCGAAGCGGCGAGCGCCTACCAGCAGATCCGCAATGCGCAAGCCAGCGGCACTTCGCTCGACTCGCTGCCTCTGGTGGTGCGCGATCCGGTCGTCGCCCAGCTCGAGCAGGTCGTCGCGCAGAAACAGCAGAAGGTCTCCGAGCTGTCGAAGCGCTACGGGCCGAAGTTCATCACGATGATCCAGGCGCAGGCCGAGCTGCAGCAGGCCAGGGACAACCTGAAGCACCAGGTCGCGATCGTCGTCTCGAGCATCGAGCACGCTTACAACGAGGCGCGCGCGAATGTGCAGGCGCTGTCGGGCGCGGTGGCCGAAGTCCGCGGAAGCATACGCCAGGCCAACGAAAAGCAGTTCGCGCTCGCCGACCTGCAGCGCGACGTGCAGACCAACCAGCAGGTCTACGACATGTTTCTGCAGCGCTTCAAGGAAACCAGCGCGGCGACCGATCTGACCAAGCCGATCGCCAGCGTCGTCGACCCGGCAACTGCGCCCGTGGTCCCACTGAGACCGCACAAGGCGCGCGTCATCGCTGCCGCGTTGTTGGTGGGGCTACTCTTCGGCATCGCCGTCGCATTCCTGCTCGAACGCCTCGACACCACGGTGCGCAGCACCGAGGAAGTGGGTCTGCGCCTGGGCCAGCCTATCCTGACCACGCTGCCGCTGCTGAAGGACCATGACCACATCGGCCGCCGCTACCTGGCCGATCCGCACTCGCAGTTCGCCGAGGCGGTGCGCACCGCGCGTACCGGCGTGCTGCTGTCGGCGATCGACCAGCCGCACAAGATCGTCGTCGTCACTTCGTCGCTGCCCGGCGAGGGCAAGACGACTTTCGCCGCCAACCTGGCGCTGGCGCACGCGCAGACCAAGCGCGTGCTGCTGATCGACGCCGACATGCGCAAGCCGCGGCTGGGCCGCGAGCTCGGTCTCGACGACGACCTCGTCGGCTTGTCGTCGCTGGCGTCGGGCGAGCGCGAGGCGAAGGACTGCATGCGCAGCGTGCCGGAATCGACGCTGCAGGTGATCACCGCCGGCGCGGTGCCGCCGAATCCGCTGGAGCTGCTGCTGTCGCAGCGCTTCCAGGAAACGATCGCTGCGCTGTCGCGAGAGTTCGATCTCGTCATCCTCGACTCGCCGCCGGTGCATCTGGTCAGCGACGCGATCATCCTGTCGACGCTGGCCACCGGGGTGGTGTTCGTGATGAAGGCGAATTCGACGCCCTACCAGGTCGCGCAGCGCTGCCTGCGCGCGCTGCAAGGCGCCAAGGCGACGCTGTTCGGCGTCGTGCTCAACCAGCTCGATTTCAAGAAGGCTGAATCGCACTACGGCGACTATTCGGGCTACGGCTCCTACGGCAAGGACGCTGCCGGCTACTATATGAAGGAGTCGAGCTGACCCCGGCCGGGGGCCGACGTCGACCGGACGCGGGATCATGATCGATCTGCACTGTCATTTCCTGCCGGGCATAGACGACGGCGCCGTCGACCTCGACGACGCGCTGGCGCTGGCACGGCTGGCGCTGGCCGACGGCATCGAGCTGGCGGTGCTGACGCCTCACGTGCACCTGGAGCGCTACCCGAACGAGCGCGCCAGCGTGGTCGAGGCGGCCGCGCGCTTCGCCGTCGAACTCGAGCGCGCCGGCATCGCGCTGCGCATACGCGCGGCCGGCGAAGTCCGCATCGGCCCGGAAATGGTCGAGATGCTCGAGCGCGACCAGATTCCCTTCATCGGCCAGCTCGGCGGCTACCGGGTCGTGCTGCTCGAGTTTCCGCACGGCGGGTTGCCGGTCGGCGCCGAGCGCTTCGTGCGCTGGCTGATCGCGCAGCAGGTGCGCCCGCTGATCGCGCACCCGGAACGCAACCGCGAACTGATGCGCGACATCTCGCGCATCCGCCCCTACCTTGACATGGGTTGCCTGCTGCAGGTCACCGCCGGCTCGCTGCTCGGCCAGTTCGGCGCCGGCGCGCAGGCCGCCGCCGAGGCCTGGCTGGCCGAGGACCGCGTGTTCGCGCTGGCCACCGACGCGCACGACCAGCAGCACCGCGTGCCCAACCTGGGCGCAGCGCGCGCCCTGCTCGAGTCGCGCGGCCAGCACGAGCTCGCGGCGCGGCTGACGCGCGGCAACCCGGCGCGGCTGCTCGGCCTGTCCGAGGCCGCGTGATGCTCTCCTGGCTGCGCGGAGCCTGGCGCCGTCTGCTGCTCAGCGCCTTGCTGCTCGGTTTCGCCTGGATCGCCGGTCGCCAGGCGCTGGGCAACTACCTGGCGCTGGCGCCGCGCGCCTACCTGGCCGACGCGCAATTGCCGGGCGCGAAGCCGGCCGTGCCCGACCTCGACACCGCCATCGCGCAATTGCAACGCGCCGGCGCGGTCGACCCGACCGACCCCGACGTCGCCGCCGGGCTCGGCCAGGCACGGCTGCTGCTGGCGGCGCAGGCTGTTGGCGCGCAACGCCTGGCGCTGCTCGACGCCGCGCTGGCCGACTACCGGCGCGCGACCGCGCTGCGACCGAACTCGCCGTATCTGTGGGCCGCGCTGATGTCGGCGCTGTACACGCGCGGCCGTTTGCAGCCGCTGGATCGCGCGCAGGCCGCCGAACTCGCGCAGGCCTTGCGCCGCGCGGTGCGCCTGGGGCCGTGGGAGCCCGACGTGCTGCTCGAAGTCGTCAGCGTCGGCCCGGCGGTTTACGCCAAGCTCGACGCTCGCTCGCGCGCCGCCTTGCAGCTGGCGGCGCAGCACGCCTTGGCGCTGCAGTTGCAGGATGGTTGATGCGGAGTCGGTTTCGCGCGACGAAGCATTTGTCCGCATACGGTTTTTCGGATAATATGAAATCAGGGGCATCATCTTTGCTCCTTACCTTTCTTGCCTGCGCGTGGCCTGATCGCGCCATATCCAGGAGTCCAACGATGCGCATGTCCACTGTTTCCAAAGCGCTCGCCGCCGCTGCGCTGTGCGCGCCGCTGTCGGCCTTCGCGCTGCTGGCCGTCCCGACCGGGCCGGTGTGCCTGGCCGGCAACGCGGTGCACGCCGACAAGACCATCGCCCGCGACCTGGCCAACGTCGCCGACTATCAAGGCCCGCAGGCGCTGCCCGCGGCCGTCGCGCGCTTGATCCGCGCCGGCCAGAACCCGGCGGCGGTGGTGCAGACCGCGGTGGCTTACGGCGGCAACCCGAAAGCCATCGTCGACGCGGCGATGGCCACCGGAGTGCCGCAGAACTTCACCGTGCTGCGCGTGGCCGCGATCGCCTGCGGCGCCGACCCGACGCTGCTGACCCCGCCTGCGGGATTCGGCGGATTCGGCGGCTTCCCCGGCGTGACGCCGGTGCCGCAGAGCCTGGGCGGCGATCCGGTCAGTCCGAGCTGACGCGCGCTCGCTCGAGAGCGTGAATGCGCCGCCGCGGCGGCGCGTCATAGGCTGCCGTCCGCAGGGGCGGTGGTCAGGTCCGTCATCGTCCCTTGCGCACGCGTCGCTCCCTGTTCATTGCACTGGCCGCTGCGTTGTTGACCGCGGCCGCGGCGACCGCTTCGGTCTCGGTTCGGTTCACGCCGGGCCTGTTCGCCTATGTGCACAAGCACTGGGGTTCGGACGGCGTCGACCGTGTGAAATCGTGGCGCGAATTCCTGCTCAAGCACGGCGCGGTGCTCACCCCAGCGACGCCGGCGCGGGCGGCTTCCGCTGCAGCCTCGGCGGCGCATCGAGCGGCCAATCCGGCGGCATCGGCAGCGGGCGGCCGGCCGGCGGCGCCGGCTGCGGCGAAAGCGCCGCCGCGCCCGGTGCCCGACGCCGCTGCGATCATGTCGCTGCTGCGTGCGACCAACGCGTTCTGGAACGACATTCCGTACCAGGAAGACGACGCGACCTGGGGCGACGCCAACTACATGCCGTCGCCGGTCGAGACGCTGGGCGTCGACAACGCCGACTGCAAGGCCTACGCGATCGCCAAGTACTTCACCTTGAAGGACCTCGGTGTCCCGGTCGACCGCATGCGGCTGACCTATGTCACCGTCACCGGAGTCGACGAGCCGCACATGGTGCTGGCCTATTACCCGACGCCGGACGCAGACCCCTATATCCTCGACAACCTGCAGCCGGGCATCGATCGCGCATCCGAGCGAACCGACCTGGTGCCGGTGTACAGCTTCAACGACGACGACCTGTGGGCGGTCGGTGTCAGCGGTCCGGTCGGCACGTCGAGCCAGATCCGCGTCTGGCGCGACCTGCAGCAGCGCATGGCGCGTGAAAACCAATACTGATCCAAACGGGGGCGGCATGACACTCTTCCAGCGCATCTTCATCGTGGTTTCCTTGTTGTTCGCGCTGCTGCTGGCGAGCCTCGACGCCAGCTACGTGCGTGCGTCGCGCCACTACCTGCAGGAGCAGCTGACCTCGCACGCGCAGGACGTCGCGACCTCGCTGGGGCTGGTGCTGCCGCTGTCGATGGCCGGCAACGACCGCGTGCGCATGGAAACGACGGTCGACGCGGTGTTCGAGCGCGGCTACTACCGCGCGATCCGCATCGTCGGCACCGACGGCCGCACGCTGCTGCTGCGCCAGCTGCCGGCGGCGCCGCCGTCGGTGCCGGCGTGGTTCGCGCGCGCGGTGCCGCTGGCCGCGCCGAGCGCGCAGTCGCTGATCACCGGCGGCTGGCGCCAGCTCGGCCGCGTCATCGTCACCAGTTCGCCAAACTTCGCTTACGCACAGTTGTGGAACACGACGCGCGACGCGACCACGCTGCTGCTCGTGTTCTACGCCGTCGCGCTGGCGCTGCTTGGCGCCTTCCTGCGCACGATCCTGCGCCCGCTGCGGGAAATCGAGGCGGTCGCCGAGGACATCGGCGAGCGCCGCTTCACGACCGTGCGCCAGCTGCCCGGCGCGCGCGAACTGCGCCGCGTCGTGGAGGCGATCAACCAGCTGTCGGGCAAGATCCGCGACGCGATCGGCCTGGAGATCGCCGCGGCCGAGCGCTACCGCGTCGAGGCCTATCGCGACGCCTTGACCGGATTCGACAACCGGCGCAGCTTCCAGCATCAGCTCGAGAACAGCCTGCAGACTCACGGCGGGCAGTCGGCGGTGCTGTACATGGTGCAGGTCGAGGGTTTGGACGCGCTGAACGCGGCGCAGGGCTTCGCCGCCGGCGACGCGCTGGTGCGCGCGCTGGCCGACGCGCTGCGCGAGCTCGACCCCGGTGCGCAGCCGCTGCGTGCGCGGCTGGGCGGGTCGACCTTCGCGCTGCTGGGCTGGCAGGTCGAGCTCGACGCGGCGCGGCGCTTCGGCCAGCAGATCGACCAGACCGTCGCCGCGGTGATCGCCCACAGCGGCGCCGGCGGCGTCAGCCATGGCGTCGGCGCGGTCTACGTGCCGCACAGCGCCGACGGCGTCTCGGCGCTGCTCGGCGAGGCAGACGCCGGCGTACGCCAGGCGCTGGCGCAGACCGGCGGCCACCATCTGGTGCTGGTGCAGCACGACCCGGCGGCGCAGGACACCGCCGGCGCCGGCAAGTGGCGCGAGTTCATCAGCGGCGCGTTGAGCGCCGGCGACATCGCGCTGTGGCAGCAGCCCGTGTTCGCCTTCGGCGACGGCGAGCCGCGGATCCTGCAGCGTGAAATCACCGGCTCGCTGATCGACGCCACCGGAGAACCGGTGCCGGCCGCCCGCTTCATCCCGATGGCGCTGCGCTTCGGGTTGATGCCGGCGCTCGACGGCGCCTTCCTCGACGCGATCTTCCGCCACTACGCCGCGGCCGGGGCCGAGGCGTCGCAGATCGCGGTCAACCTGTCGATGCAGTCGGTGCACGACGACGCGCTGGTCGAGCGTCTGCTGGGCCAACTGCGCGAACAGCCGCAGCTGGCGCGGCGCATGGTGTTCGAGATCTCCGAATTCGGGCTGGCGCACGATCTGGAGCGCGCCGCCGATGTCGTCGCGCGGCTGCGCGCGGTCGGCAGCGGCTTCGCGGTCGACAACTTCGGCTTCCACGCGTCGGCCTTCCAGTACCTGCAGCAACTGCGACCCGACTACATCAAGCTGGCGTCGTCGTATCTGCAGGATCTGGAAACGCACGCCGAGAACCAGTTCTTCATCGCGTCGGTGGTGCGCGTCGCGCGCCCGCTCGACATCCTCACGCTGGCGTGCGGCGTCGAGTCCGATTCGCGCCTGGTGCTGTTGCGCAACCTCGGCGTCAGCGGTTACCAGGGCTACGCCGGCGCGCGGCCGCAGCGCCTGGGCTGAAGCGATGCGCCCGGGGCTTCAGCCCCCGGCGCGCTGCAGCAGCATCGCGTCGCCGTAGCTGAAGAAGCGGTAGCGCCGCTCGACCGCGTGGCGGTACGCGGCCTGCATCTGCGGCAGACCGGAGAACGCCGCGACCAGCATCAGCAGCGTCGACCGCGGCAGGTGGAAATTGGTCACCAGCAGGTCGATCCACTGGAAGCGATGCCCGGGCGTGATGAAGATCGACGTCTCGCCACGCACCGCGCCGTCGATCGCGTCGAGCCGGCAGCGCTGCGCCGCGGTCTCCAGCGAGCGCACCGTCGTCGTGCCGACCGCAACGACGCGGCCGCCGGCCGCGCGCGTGCGCGCGATCGCGTGCAGCGTTGCCGCCGGCACCTCGAAGCGCTCGCTGTGCATGCGGTGCGCGGCGACGTCGTCGCCCTTGACCGGCTGGAAGGTGCCGGCGCCGACGTGCAGCGTGACTTCGGCGCGCTGCACGCCGCGCGCGGCCAGCGCGGCCAGCAGCGCTTCGTCGAAATGCAGCGACGCGGTCGGCGCCGCGACCGATCCGGGAACACGCGCGAACACGGTCTGGTAGCGGCGCGCGTCGTCGGCATCGTCGGCATGGTGGATGTAGGGCGGCAGCGGGACGTGGCCGTGGCGCTCCATCATGGCGTAGGGCTCGTCGCTGAAGCGCAGCCGGAACAGCGCGCCGTCGGCGTCGGGCCAGCGCCCGAGCAGTTCGGCGTCGAAGCCGCCGTCCATGCGCAGCCGCGTGCCGGGAGCCGGCTTGCGGCTGGCGCGCAGATGCGCGACGACCTCGCCGTCGTCGAGCACGCGCTCGACCAGCAGTTCGACGGCGCCGCCCGAAGGCTTGGCGCCGAACAGCCGCGCCTTGATCACGCGGGTGTCGTTGAACACCAGCAGGTCGCCGGCGCGCAGCAACTCGGGCAGCTCGGCGAACACGCGGTCGGCCAGCGGCGTGCCGCGAGCGTCGAGCAGCCGGCTGGCGCTGCGCTCGGGCGCCGGGTGCTGGGCGATCAGTTCGGGGGGGAGGTCGAAGTCGAAATCGGCCAGGGACAGCGCGGGCATCGGGCTCTGGAG